>PDWJ01001683.1_pt1 | contig 26231 bp, 19 predicted proteins | sample 1430881 | NCBI WGS metagenome assembly PDWJ01 (sample SAMN01162460, study PRJNA174530) | Oral metagenome, whole genome shotgun sequencing project. | biome: Marine environment; feature: Marine mammal; material: Swab sample of the gingival sulcus; isolation source: swab sample of gingival sulcus...
ATTATTAAACGAAGGAATAGACTGTTTTTTGACAAATGAGAATTTTACTAACTTGATGCCATTATACAATAATATGTTGGGTTCTGGGATACAAATAATGGTAAATGAGAAAGATAATGACAAAGCGAGAGAAATTTTAAAAGATAAAATAGAGCCGAATAATCTTGAATTAATTTGTCCAAATTGTGGTTCTGAGAATATTGGTTTGGGGTTAGGAAAAGGAAAAGCTTTCAAGGTGTTCAATATTATTATTGCATTGTTATCATTTTTTCCAATTGGAAATTTAAAGCCAAAATATTATTGCAAAAACTGTAATACTGAAATCAAATAAGAAAGTAACTTGATACAATAAATGCAAAAAAAAAGCCTCAACGAATGTTAAGGCTTACTGTGGTACCCGGGGCGGGACTTGAACCCGCACGCGCACAATGCGCATTGGATTTTAAGTCCAACGTGTCTACCAATTCCACCACCCGGGCGTCCATCGGACTTCTTGTTTTCACAAGTGAGCGAGAGACGAGATTCGAACTCGCGACCCTAACCTTGGCAAGGTTATGCTCTACCAGCTGAGCTACTCTCGCATTTCTTCAATAAGACATCTTTTTGCCTTAGCGGATGCAAATATAAAACAATTTTTACACTTCAAACAAATTATCAAACTAAAAAACATATTCTTTTTTTTCAAAACACCATAAAAAGCTATAAATCAAAACTTAACAATCTTAATTTTTCTTATAAAAAAAAGCATTCAGATGATTTACAACTTTTCTAATATCATTATTTGATAACGATGTGTAGAATGGTAACCTCACAATCCTATCTGCATATCTTTTTGTGTTGAGAAGCTTACGACCATCGTGCTTTGGTTTAAAATAATTACTTTCATGCAAAGGGAGGTAATGAAAAACAGCCTGCACACCTCTATCATTCAGGTAAGTAATTAAAGAGTCTCGCTGACTTCTGCTTTTCATCATAAAGAAAAAGAAATTGCCGTTAATACTTGAATACTCAGGCAACTGTGGCAACTCTATCAAATTCATCTCTTCAAGCTTTATAAGTGATTCATAGTAATTTTTCCATATCCTAATTCTACTTTGCTGAATGCTGCTGATATTATCTAACTGCGCACTCAAAAATGCAGCTGTTATTTCTGAAGCCAAATAGGAAGAACCAATATCTTCCCACCCATATTTATCAACTTCACCACGAGCAAATTCCACACGATTCGTTCCTTTTTCCCAAATAATTTCAGCTCGACGAATCAATGTCTCATCATTTACAACCAACAAACCTCCCTCTCCCGAAATGAGGTTTTTTGTTTCATGAAAACTAAAAGTGCTGAGATGCCCAATCCCCCCAAGAGTTTTACTTTTGTAATAGGAATCAATGGCATGAGCACAATCTTCAATAACATATAGTTGATGTTTATTTGCAAGCTGCACAACGGCATCCATATCAACGGCAACTCCACAATAATGAACAACGACAATGGCTTTCGTTTTCGGATTGATAAGCTTTTCTATTTCTGAAACAGCAATGTTGGGATACAAATCTTCAACATCGGCAAACCGAAGTGTCGCACCTCGAAGAGCAAAAGCATTAGCCGTAGACACAAAGGTAAACGACGGAAGAATCACCTCATCCTCCGGCTCAATATTACACAATAATGCCGCCATTTCCAAGGCATCGGTACACGATGAGGTCATCAATGCTTTCTTAAACCCGTACTTCTTTTCAAAGAAATCATGACACTTTTTCGTAAAATATCCATTCCCACTCAACTTTCCCCTACGAGTTGCGATTTCAATATTTTGGATTTCCTTCCCCGTAAGGTATGGAATATTGAAAGGTATCTTCATTTTTAGCTGTTTTTTTGGCAATGTGCAAAATTACGAAATTGCTGTTGCTATTCATAATTATTTATTTTTGTCAAAAAAGATCCGGCACAAAACAAACAACGCCTGAGTTAAATATTTAGGATATTATGGGATGACTAAAATTCAATCCCATATTTCCGGTTTGATTACAAAATTTTTAAACAGATGAAGAAACTAAATGCTGAAGAAATTATCAAATTACCGTTTTTCTTTATTATTGGACGACCTCGCACGGGAACAACACTTCTTAGGTCATTAATGGACGCTCACAGGAATGTCATTATCCCCTTGGAAGGTCCCATCATTCTTCAGCTCTACGGTAAATATCACCACATAACAAACTGGACAAAAGAAAACCTTACAGACTTCTACAACGACCTGATGTTGGAAAATGATTTGGAGTTTATGACTATTGAGAATTGGAATGTTGATAAGGAAAAGTTAAAAAATGACCTTTTTTCGTGTGAAGGAAAAAATAGTTTTGCCAACATCTGTAAGATTGTAAATGGGAATTTCCCTTCGTTGGTGGAGAAAGATCCCACAATGCTCGGAGATAAAAACCCTCTCTATTCTAATAGAGTGAAATATTTGCTAAAACTTTATCCCGAAGCAAAATTTATCATCATCACTCGTGATTACAGAGATCATATTCAATCCATGCACAAAGTGGATTTTGGACAGGAGTTGTCTGCCGTTTTAGCTTTCCGATGGAGAAAATTCATACGTACGAATTTAAAACACAAGAAACGACATCCTGATCGTTTTTACTGGGTTCGATACGAAGATTTTGCCGCAGAACCTAAAAAACACCTCAAAGAAATTAGCGAGTTTCTGAATATTCCATTTGATGAAAAAGTATTGGAATTTTACAAATATAAAGATGCTGTGAGCACAACCACTTACAAGGAATTGCAAGAGAAATACCATCAAAGCTTGTTGCATCCCATAACAACCAAAAGTGTAGGCGATTGGAAAAAAACCATGCGCGAAGTTGATGTGAAAATTTCGGATGCAATGGTGGGCAGTTACGCCAAAAAGGCAGGATACGAAAAAAAATATAAAAAATCCGGACTTGGACTAAAACTGAAGCTCTTCCCTGTAAAGATTTACTTATTGGTAACTGATGCTATTGCTGAAATATTTATGCAAACCATCAGCCCTCAATTAAATTCTAAAATAGTAGCTCGCGGACCACGATTACTACTAAAATATTGGAGCATTGTCCATAAAAACGAAACAATTAACATGAACAAACAATCTCTGAAATAAATATAAAAATGCTACCCGCTTTTTCGGGATTGCACAAAATTTCAAACAAATGAAACAGACCATGTCTGAGATAAATATTGAGACACACAACGAGATGATTAAAGTTTTATCTCCCGGTTTTGGTCTGATGACAAAACTTTAAACAGATGAAGTTAAACCAACTCTTCAGGGACATTTTGGGAGTATTAAGTTCCAATGTTGTGTCGGTCATAATGGGGCTCTTTGCAGGAATAGTTATTGCCCGATATTTGGGACCTGAAGGACGTGGTGTTTTTGGTGTTTTAATTACAGTACCGACCATCGTACTTAGCTTTGGAGCTTTGGGAATGCAACGGGCAACCTTGTTTCATCTTGCAAATGAAAAATTTAACAACAACCAAGTACTGGGCTCGTTGTTGTTTTTGTGGCTCACCGCATCTACATTGGGAGTACTCGCCGTTTTGACATCGTTCTATTTTATTGATTCATCTTTTTTGAAAATCGACCTCATTATCGCACTCGCGACCATTATCCCTTTCCAGCTTGGAATTTCATATATGGGCGGCGTTTACCTTGGTTTTGAGAAATACAAAGGTGCCAATATGTTTCGTTGGTCTCGACCGGTCGTTAATTTAGTTTTACTGTGTATATTTCTAATTATCCTCCAAATGGATGTCCGCGGTGCTGTTTATGCTTACGCAATTAGTGTTGCTCTCATCTTTTTTTACGGATTGAATCACTTAATTACCAATTTCGGGTTTAAACCCAAAATAAACACATCTGTCATGAAAAGCATGCTTACCCTTGGCATTCAATACGCTTTGAGCTTTTTCATGATACAATTGAATCTCCGAATTGACATTCTTATTCTCAACGATCTTCTTTCCAAGTCGGAGGTAGGTTATTACTCCGTGGCATCAAATGTTGCCGAACAACTTTGGCAATTGCCGATGGCTATTGGCGTGGTGGTGATGACAAAAACAGCTGTAGTTTCGCAGCGTGAGCAAATGGATAGAAAAATTGGCACAATTCTACGGCTGTCCACTCTTACCGGAATTGTAGGAGCTTCTGCTTTAGCACTTATCAGCCCATATATTATTCCCTTAGTATTTGGTAAAGCGTTTGCTTCAAGTGCTTTAATCACAAACTTTCTTCTTCCGGGCATTGTATTTTTTATGATATTCCGAGTTCTAAACAGCAGGCTTGACGGCATTGGGAAGCCACTTGTAGCCGTTTACATCGCCGTTCCGGCATTGCTATTGAACATCGTTTTAAACTATTTGCTAATTCCACTTTGGGGAACGATTGGAGCAGCTTTGGCGAGTGATATTTCATATTTTTGTGCAGCACTGGCTATGATGATTGTTTATTCAAAAATTAACAATCACTCTTTAAAAGAATTGATTCTGATCAAAAGCGATGACTTTAGCTGGATTACAAAACGGAAAAGGACAGACCACAATGAAACAAACCAACCAAGTCCCTTTTTTATTCTTGCTCGCCCCCGGTCAGGAACTTACATGCTGCAATCTATTCTAAACAACCATAAGGAAATCGTAATTCCTCCCGAATGTCCCTTGATTTTAAATTTCTATTCCAAATATGGAAAATTGAAAACGCTGAGTACAAAAAAACAAAAAGAGCTGATCGCCGACTTAAAACAATATCGTGAATTTAGGAATTGGAATATTGATTGGGATATTTTAAAAGAGCAATTGCATTCTTTGGAAACGTTTTCTTACCAAAAATTTATTCAGATGTTTTATTTGCATCAAGCAAAGAAAAACCACGAACAAGTGAAGATTTTTGGTGACAAGAATCCGGTTTACACACTAGAGCCCGAACGACTTTTAAAGATTTACCCCAATGCGAAGTTTATACACCTTGTACGTGATTATCGTGATCAATTAGTTTCAATCAAAAAGATTGATTTTGAAATGGGACATCCCGGTGTTGTAGCACAAAGATGGAAAGACAGCATTCGTAAAATGGAACGATTGGCTAAAATAATTCCGGAAAATGTCTTCACCTTAAGATATGAAGATTTGGTCAGCAACCCCGAATTTCACCTTCGTGAGTTATGTACATTTTTAGGAGTCGACTATGATCTGAAGATGTTAGAGGCTTTCAATAAAAAAACAGAAACAGGATTGGACAAAAATGAAAGCGAACGATACCATAAGAGTTTGACTCAGCCGCTCAATACATCAAGCATTGGCGTTTTCAAACGACATTTAAGCAAAAACGACATTGCCATGACTGAATATATCGCAGGAAATGTGGGAGAAAAGTATGCCTATCCAAGGTCTAATGTTTCATTACCGAAACGCCTCCTTCCGTCATTATTTCTTGCAAAAATCCACGTTAGCTTGATGATGCGATTGCAAATTATTATCCAAAGACTACCTTTCAGACTACGCTTGAAGCTTGTTTACGCTCTTCAAGATGCCGTTGCAATAATTCGAAAAACGATAAGCTGATAGTTGTGTGTTTCTTCACGCCTGTCGCGCATTCAAAAATTTCCACCAAACATCGGACAGAGAGATATAGCTTTAATTATCCGACGATGTATTTCAATATTTATGTCAGACATGGTTTGTTTCATAACTAAATACGTATTTTTGCGGCAGTGGAAAAGATAAAATTAGAATTGCTTGCCCCTGCCAAGGACTTAGAGACCGGGAAAGCTGCAATAGATGCAGGAGCAGATGCAGTATACATTGGTGCAGACAAATTTGGCGCGAGAAAAGCCGCAGGAAATTCGCCCGAGGATATTAAAGAATTGATTCACTATGCACATTTTTTTTCTGTTAAAGTTTTTCTTACGCTGAACACCATTCTTTACGATGACGAACTAGAAAGCGCGAAGGATTTAATCAGAGAATTATACAAATCAGGCTTAGATGCTGTAATTATCCAAGACCCGGCATTGCTGGATGCTGATTTGCCACCGATTCCGATCCATGCCAGCACACAGTTTGACAATCGCAGTGTCGAGAAAGTACAATTTCTCGAAGACAATGGCGTTGACCGTGTTGTTTTGGCAAGAGAACTTACGCTTGATGAAATAGCAAAAATTCACGAAAACTCAGATGTCGAGTTGGAGTTTTTTATTCATGGAGCGTTGTGTGTTTCTTATTCAGGGCAGTGTTACATGAGCCAATCCATTGCCGACCGATCAGCAAATCGCGGTGCTTGCATGCAAGCCTGCCGCTCGCCTTACAACTTGATTGATAGTGAAGGCAAGACCTTGATAAAGAACAAGCATTTGCTGTCGATAAAAGATTTAAACCTCGCCGAAGAGATTCCGCAGCTAATCGCTGCCGGGATTACCTCTTTCAAGATTGAAGGTCGCTTGAAAGATAAGACCTATGTAAAAAATGTCGTTGCCTACTATCGTGTGATCTTAGACTACATCATTGAACGAAGCCCACAATTTGAAAGAGCTTCAAAAGGAAAGTCAATGTATAATTTTGTTCCCGACCCTTATCGCAGTTTTAATCGTGGCAGCACTACATATTTTATTAACGGACGAGCCAATCGCATGGCAGGTCTCCACTCCCAAAAATCGCAAGGAAAATTTCTTGGACATGTTCGTCAGGTGGGCAGTAACTACATAAAAATTGATAGCCAAGAAGAAATTTCTAACAACGATGGACTGTGTTACTTCGACAAAAACAAACAACTGTGCGGATTCAAGGTAAATAAAACAGAGAAAAACAAAGTATGGTTAAATGAGAAAATCGACATTCAAATCGGAGCGTCAATTTACCGAAACTTTGACCACCGCCTGAATAAAATATTACAACGAGATGACAGTGCTATTCGAAAGTTGGCAGTAAAATTACGACTTACAGAGCACGAAAGCGGATTTTCGCTGGAAGCAATCGATGAGGAAGGCATGAGCACCATTGTGGATGTAGACGCAGAAAAAGTACCCGCACGAAACCCCGATAATGCTGCCGCAACCTTGATTAAGCAACTTCGCAAATCCGGCATTCGAGAAATTTTTATTCGTGATGTTCAAATAAAACTCAAGTCGTCGTGGTTTATCCCGATCGGGATATTAAATAAAATGCGCCGTGAATCGTTAAATATGCTTTATGAATTACGAAGAACAGGACGACCGTTAGCTCACCGACAAAAAACATCTTCGATGTCTGATTATTTTAAAAGCGAAATTAGCTATCTGGAAAATGTGGCGAACAAAGAATCTGCTGCTTTTTATAAAAACCGAGGAGTGAAAACAATTGAGAAAGCCTTTGAGCTGAAAGAAAAACCGAACAGCTCCTTAATGACTACTCGCTATTGTATTTTGTATGAATTGGGCAGCTGCTTGAAGGAAAAAAACCAAAATAAATTGGGTGCTTTCAAACAACCGTTATATCTTGAAAATAACAAAAAAAAATACAAGCTAAGCTTTGATTGTAAAAAATGTGAAATGCACGTTTCTTAGTGGCAGAATGCGTATTTGCTTAAAAAAAGTGAACTAAAAGCACAAAAAAGCACTTTTAGTTCACTTAATAATTATTCACGACTTGAAAAATCAAAGTTTTTCTTGCCTACACTATTTATTTGGTTCAATAACCATCAGCACATCGCCTTTGACTACAGAATCTCCGGAATCAAATTTTATTTCAGAAACAACACCATCCACCGTTGATTCAAGTTTATTCATCATTTTCATGGCTTCCAAAACTACAACAGTTTCACCGGCTTTCACCTCATCACCTACCTGTTTATGATACTCAACGATCATACCCGGAATTGGAGCTACAAGGTTTCCTGTTGATTGAACTTCTTTTGATTTATTCTCTCTTCTTCGGCGAGGTTCAGCATGATTTCCACCTTTTGCATGAGGATCGGTAATTTCGATATTGAACACCTCACCATCAACTTTTATTTCTAATTCACGAGTTGGAGAACAACCTTTTGACTTACTTGTTAATTCTCCTGCCAATGCCTTACGAACAAGTTCATTCTCTTTTTCCACTTGTTCCAAAGTTTTAGCTTTTACATCATCCGGCATCTCTTCCAAACCATACTTCCACTTTAAGAAACGTTTCCCTGTTACAGGATACAATGCACATAAAACTTCGTCATCAATATCCTTAGCCAGATCGGCAAACTTTGCTTTCACATCGTCCATTTCAGGCTCTAAGATACTTCCCGGTCTTTCAGTTATCGGAGTTTCACCTCTTTGATAACCTGCTAAAGCTTTGCGTTGAACCTCAGGGTTTATAGGTTCGGTTGTTTCACCATACAACCCGTAGCAAAGGTCTTTTACCTCTTCGGTAATGTGTGAATATTCACCTTCATATTTATCAAAAAGAACATTATTAACCGTTTGTACACCAACAATTTGCGATGTTGGAGTTACCAATGGTATTTGCCCCAGATCTTTACGAACTTTAGGCAACATTCTGAACACTTCGTCAAGTTTATCCAAGGCATTCATTGCTTTAAGCTGATTTACCAGATTCGACAACATTCCCCCCGGAGTTTGGTGCAAGATTACGTTTATATCTGTAATTGCATATTTAGGATTATTGTCCAAATGACGATACTTAGGAATAGCTTTTTCCATTTCGTCAGCAATTGCTGTAATTTTCTTTATATCTAAGCCCGAATCCCTGTTTGTGCCCAACAAAGACATAACAAGTGGTTCACATGCCGCATGCGAAGTTCTGTAAGCATAAGGTCCGATACAAGTATCAACCATATCAACACCTGCCTCAATTGCTTTGAATATTGCAAGGTCACCCATTCCCGAAGTGAAGTGTGTGTGCAAATTAATAGGTATCTCGGTAATTTTCTTAATTTCTCGCACCAAGTTATAGATGTCATAAGGAGCTACCAAACCTGCCATATCTTTGATACAAATAGAATCTACACCAAAGTCAATTAACTCTTTAACCTTGTTGATATAATAATTCATATTGTACACTTCACCACCTAAGCGAGGTTCTGTAAGTGTGTAGCAAACAACACCTTGAAAATGTTTTTTATTATCTTTGATAACCTGAGCAGCAGTTTCAAAATTTCTAAAATCGTTCAAGGCATCAAAACATCTGAAAATATCCATTCCATTATCGATTGATCGCTGCACAAAAGCTTTCACAACGTCATCGGCATAATTTCTGTAGCCCACCACATTTTGTCCGCGTAGCAACATCCAGAATGGTGTTTTCTTGATATACTTTTTCAATGTTCGGATACGCTCCCAAGGGTCTTCACCTAAGTAACGGTGCATAGTATCAAAAGTAGCTCCACCCCATGTTTCCACTGAGTGAAATCCTACTTCGTCAATCATCTCAGCAATAGGTATCATATCTTCTGTTCGTCCTCTGGTTGCAAATAAGGATTGATGCCCATCTCTCAAACTACAATCCTGAATTTTTATAGGATTCTCAGCTTTTGGTCTGTTAGGGCTATAATCTACTTGGGTCATTTCTAACACCCCGTGTTTATCGAACTTCATTGTATTTATTGTGTTTTTTTTCTTAATTAAATTTTATTGATATGTATTTTTGGTGGCAACCGGAATGTTGCCCGTTCTTGAAAATTTTCGTAAGAAAACTTCAAAAACAACCGATAAATGCTAACGAAACCGACCTCTACTTTGTATCCAAGTTCTGTTTTTCATCAACATTTCTTTTCCAATCTTCAGCCAACTTTGATGGTCTTTCTTGGTTTGCTTGCAGTCTTCAGACTCTTGCAACAAATAATAGCTTGCAGCCATCATCGCAACTTTCTTTCTTTTCTCGTGCTCTGTCATAATATAAGTAATTGTAAAATTGACACTATCGTTCGAACCTTACAATGGTATATTACCATGCTTCTTAGGAATGCCCACTTCAGTTTTTGATGACATTATTTCTAAAGCATCAATCAATCTGTAACGCGTTTCAGAAGGAATAATCACATCATCAATATAACCACGTTTTGCCGCCAAATAAGGAACACTAAAAGCATCCTCATATTCCTTAATTTTTTGCTCGGTCATTGCTTTAGGGTCATCAGAATTATTGATCTGTTTTTTATACTCCGAAATTACCTCAACAGCTCCCTTTGCTCCCATTACTGCAATTTCAGAAGTTGGCCAAGCAAACACCATATCAGCACCCATTGGTTTTGCACACATTGCGAGATAAGCTCCACCGTAATCTTTACGAGTAATGACCGTAAACTTAGGCACGGTAGCCTCGGCATAACTCCACAACAATTTAGCGCCATGTCGTATGATACCATCCCATTCTTGCTGTACGCCCGGCAAATAGCCCGGAACATCAACAAATGTAATCAACGGAATATTAAACGCATCACATGTTCTGACAAAACGGCTAATCTTGTCTGACGCGTTAATGTCCAAACAACCTGCCTGAATCATTGGCTGGTTAGCAATAACTCCCACAGAACGATTATTCAAACGCCCAAACCCGACAATCGCATTTTCAGCATAATGCTCATGAACTTCCATAAATTCAGAATCATCCAACACAGAAGTAATTACATCTAACATGTTATAAGGCACTTTAGGATCATCCGGTATAATGGTATCCAGTTCCGGACATTCACGCGCAGGATCATCTCCCATTTCAAGAATTGGCGCATCATCCATATTATTATCAGGAAGATAACTCAATAGTTCTTTGATTGCTTCAATGGTATCTTCATCATTTTCACATGCAAAATGCGCATTTCCACTTTTTGCATTATGAACCATAGCACCACCCAATTCTTCAAAGGTAGTTTCTTCCCCCGTTACTGTTTTGATAACGTACGGACTGGTAATGAACATGTGACTTTGCTTTTTCACCATAAACACAAAGTCGGTCATTGCAGGCGAATAAACTGCACCTCCGGCACATGGTCCCATAATCGCCGATATCTGAGGAATAACACCCGATGATTTTGAATTTCTTCTAAAAACATCACCATAACCTTTCAGAGCATCAACACCTTCTTCAACTCTTGCACCTCCCGAATCATTCAAACCAACAATAGGTGCGCCGGCTTTCAGTGCCAAGTCCATGATCTTGCAAATCTTAACAGCATGCATCTCGCCCAGTGAACCACCTCGTGAAGTGAAATCTTGCGAAAATGCAAATACAGGTCTGCCATTCACCAAACCATGACCGATGATGACTCCATCAGAAGGCACATCAACCTTGTCAAAACCAAAATTCGTTGCACGGTGCTCCACAAACATGTCAATCTCCCTAAAGGTGTCTTCATCGAATAGAAGATCAAGACGCTCGCGAGCACTCAACTTACCTTTAGCATGTTGTTTTTCAACACGAGCTGCTCCCCCCATTTCTTTTACTCGGGCTCTCTCTTTCTTCAGCAACTCAATTTTTTCAGAAACTTTCATATATCCATTTATTTTTCACACAAACAATTTATCATTTACTTGCTTTCACAAAAAAACCTTTTCATAAAAACAACTTTAATATTGCTTTAAAATAAACGCAAACAAAAACACGCAGAGTGAATATTTACCATCAACTTACACCTTTCACGCCTCTTTAAAGCCTACCAAAATTATTAAAAATATCGGAGTCACAAAACTTTTATTGTTATTTTATTAACAATATTTAAATAAATGAATACCAATATATTATAATAAAAATTATTCATCATTTTTGTTGATTTTTCGTTTTTGGAAGGAATCTCGCCACAAAAAAACGACTACATTCTTGAAAAGTTGTTAATAATTTTTAAAAACAAACCCTCGAAGTTATTTTCACATCGAAATATGTTTTTTCATTTGTCGGATTCAGAATCGAAAATTATCATGTACATTTGTAAAAAAAACGTAACAAATGATTGTAATAACGGGTGCGGCAGGTTTTATAGGAAGCTGCTTGGTTGCAGAGCTAAACAAAAGAGCTTACGAAGACTTGATCTTGGTTGACGATTTCAACAAGACCGAGAAAGCAAACAATCTCAAAGGCAAGAAATATCGCGTACGGATTGACAGAAATGACTTTCTCCAATACATTCAGGGAGAACACCCTGATATTGACTATGTTTTTCATATTGGAGCAAGAACCGATACCGCAGAGTTCAACATGGAAATATTTAATGAATTAAACATTCGTTACAGCAAAGAAATATGGCTATGGTGCACAAGAAAACAAATTCCTTTGATGTATGCGTCCTCGGCAGCGACTTACGGCATGGGAGAAAACGGCTACAATGACGACCACGATATTGTAGAAGCTCTAAAACCACTAAATCGCTACGGAGAGTCGAAAAATGAATTTGACAAGTGGGTATTAAAGCAAAAAAAACAACCTCCATTTTGGATTGGTTACAAGTTCTTTAATGTCTACGGTCCCAATGAATACCACAAAGGCAGAATGGCTTCGGTAATTTTTCATGCTTATCATCAAATTCTTGAAAATAACTCCATGAAACTTTTCCGTTCGCACAATAAGAATTATAAAGACGGCGAACAGCTAAGAGATTTTGTATACGTTAAAGATTTATGCGACTTATTGATTTACCAAATGAATCACGGAAATCAATCAGGACTTTACAACCTTGGCACAGGAAAAGCAAGAACTTTTCTTGACTTGGTTAAGGCTACTTTTGCAGCATTGGGCAAAGATGAAAACATTTCATTTATTGACACTCCCGAAGACATCCGAGACAAATACCAATATTTTACGGAAGCCAATATGAAAAAGGTAAGAAAAACGGGCTACACAAAAGAATTTCACAGCCTTGAGGAAGGCGTAAAAGACTATGTTTGCAATTACCTAATGAAAAATGAATACTATTAAGTTTAAGAAACCTGTCAAGCCGAAACCTCTGGGGAAGGGATACCATTTTGTGTAAAACAGTCCCCTTTACTTGCTTGAAAAATTAGTCGTATTGTTCCAAGATTTTTTTCAACTCAGCAGTGTCATTTAGTTTAATGACATTGCTGGGCAACTCTTTATCGAGACTACAACACTGAGACCCGCTAATAAATATTGTAGCATCAGAAAACCGTTTAGACAGATCCCACAAATACAACTCCAAACCATTGTCACGCCAAGGTTTGGTAAAACCGGTAATCAAGAACTCCGGTTTTTTTATTTCCCCAACCTCAAAAAGATCCTCCAAAGAAATGGATTGTCCCAAGTACAAAGTTTTATGCCCGTGTTTTCTAAGCAAATATGAAAAAAACAACAAACTCAATTCATTGTATTCATTTTCCGGAAGAAACAACATAAAGCGTTTTGCATTTGGATTACGCCCTGCCATTTGTCCATCAATCGCCACAATCAATTTCTGACGAAGCAAGTTTGAAACAAAATGTTCTTGCGCTGCATTAACAGATCCGGTTTGCCACAACAACCCTGTCCGCTCAAAGAAAGGGTAAATAACCTGAATAATGGTTTCTTCAAAACCTCGCTTTATCGTGCTATCAAGGATAACTTTTTCAAACTTCTTATCGTCAAGCTCAATCATAGCAACAACCAAAGCTTCTATTTGCGATTCATTATCATTGGGATTGGCACAAATGTTCAACACTTTTTCAATAAGTACAGCATCACTAAGATTAGCTATTTTCGATATTTTAATGCCCTGCTTGTTAAGAATAGCGACATTCAACAATCGTTTAAGATCGGATTCGCTATAATAACGAATATTGGACGCTGTACGACGTGGCTTAACGATATTGTACCGTCGTTCCCAAATACGTATGGTGTGAGCCTTGATTCCCGTTAGCGTCTCAAGATCCTTTATTGTGTAACCAAGCATGTTTTTTAGACCTTTGATGTAAGTGTTTAATTTATTTATGTCAAGGTTTTAACAGACACACCCCTTAATTGTTTATTTATTTAAATTTACACCCAAGACCCAAACTGCTCATAATTGAACCAATAAGTGAAAAAAGTAATTTTCTACACAACACCATTACAGAAACAACAAGCCCCTTGATTTTCAAAATTTCATAAGCTTTTTTTTTGGATTTCGCTCATCAAAAACTTCAAAAATCAAAGGGCTCAAGCCTTATAATCAAATCTTAGAAAAAAAGATCAAAGAAAAACGATTAAAGCAACTTTCGAGCTTCGTCAAGCGCCTTATCAATTCCCTGCGGATTTTTACCTCCGGCACTCGCAAAATGTGCTTGACCACCGCCACCGCCGTTTATTTCTTTAGCAATGTGACGAATAATAGCTCCTGCATCCAAACCTTTTTCTTCAACAATATTTTTGGAAATCATCACAATTAAATTCGCCTTAGCATTATCTTCAGAACCAACAACCAAGAACAAATTATCAACCTGTCTGCTAACAGCAAAAGCAATATCTTTAACAAGACTTGCAGGCAACTTCAATCGCGCCTGAATAAAATTAAGTCCATTCACTTCTTCAACTCTAGAAACCAATGATTTAGTAATGGCATTAGCCTTTTCTCTATTCATGGCATCAAGTTGTTTTTGAAGTTTTTTATTATCATCAACCAAAGTCTGAACACTCTTAACCAGGTTTTTTGAATTTTTAAAATATGTTCTTATTTCTGCGAGTGTTGCCAATTGTTTATTGATAAACTGTTCAGCTTTATCTGCCGTAATTGCTTCGATACGACGAACACCGGCAGCAATAGCACTTTCGCCGATAATTTTGAAATACCCAATTTGTCCTGTTGTATCAACATGCGTTCCTCCGCACAACTCAATGGAATCACCATACTTGATTACACGAACAAGATCGCCATATTTCTCACCAAACAACATCATTGCGCCAAGTTTCTCTGCCTCTTTCATCGGGATGGCACGCTTTTCTTCCAACTTTAAGTTTGCTCGAATAGCAGCATTTACAAGCAATTCTACTTGCAAAATCTCTCCATCCGTCATTTTTTGAAAATGCGAAAAATCGAACCGCAAATAATCTGCATTTACCAATGAACCTTTCTGCTCAACATGCGTACCAAGAACTTCTCGCAAAGCATGATGCATCAAGTGAGTCGCAGTATGATTGTTGGTCGTAAGGTTTCTTTTTTCATTACTTACAACCGCATTAAATTCAGCTATAGGGTCTGAAGGCAGCTGTTTTGCAATATGAACCGTCAGGTTATTCTCTTTCTTCGTGTCTACAATACTAATTTTCTCTCCTGCACTTTCGATATACCCGACATCACCAACTTGTCCCCCCGACTCAGCATAAAAAGGTGTAAGGTTAAATACAAGCTGATAAAGTTCATCTTTTTTGGTTTTAATCTTTCTATACTTCACAATCTTAACGACTGCCTGCTGATAATCATAACCTATAAACTCCTCAATATCATCATCGCGAAGCACAACCCAATCTTCCGTTTCCTGACCGGCTGCTGCACGTGATCGATTTTTTTGTTGCTTCATTTCGTCATCAAATTCTCGACGACTAACGATCAATCCTTGCTCTTTAACGATAAGCTCCGTCAAATCAAGAGGGAATCCGTAGGTATCGTACAGCTCAAAAGCTAACTTTCCGTTAACTACCTTATAATCATTCAATTTCGTTTCTTCCACAATTTGATTGAGACGACTAATTCCATTCTCAAGTGTCCGCAAGAACGATTGCTCTTCTTCTTTTATTACTTTGGTTATCAGTTCTTGCTGCGATTGAAGCTCCGTAAACTGATCTCCCATCATTTCCACAAGCAAAGGAACTAACTTATTAATAAATGGGTCTTTCAGTTTCAAGAAAGAATATCCATAACGCACCGCTCGACGTAAAATTCTTCGTATTACATATCCTGCCTTGTTGTTTGACGGAAGCTGACCATCGGCAATCGCAAACGAAATAGCCCTCAGATGATCCGCAATTACACGCATTGCAATATCGTTTTCTTCATTGACACCATAACGCACTCCGGCTATTTCGGCAATTTTCTCCAATAAAGGACCAAAAATATCGGTATCATAATTCGAACGAACACCTTGCAAAACCATACACAATCTCTCAAAACCCATTCCGGTATCTACATGCTTAGACGGAAGCTGATGCAAAGAGCCGTCTGCCATTCTGTTAAACTGGATAAACACCAAGTTCCACACCTCGATAACCTCCGGGTGATCCATATTCACCAAGTCCTTTCCCGGAACTTTATCTTTTTCTTCCTGAGGTCGAATATCCACATGAATTTCAGAACACGGACCGCAAGGACCTGTTTCCCCCATTTCCCAAAAATTATCTTTCTTAGAACCATCAAGAATGCGATCTTCGGAAATCAACGCTTTCCAATAATTGTAGGCTTCCATATCCTTTTCTTGACCATCTTTTTCATCGCCGCCAAAAACAGTTACATAAAGACTGTCTTTATCGATCTTATAAACCTCAGTAAGAAGTTCCCACGCCCAAGCAATTGCTTCTTTTTTGAAATAATCGCCAAAAGACCAGTTTCCAAGCATCTCAAACATCGTGTGATGATAAGTATCATGCCCCACCTCTTCAAGATCGTTGTGCTTACCGGAAACTCTTAAACATTTTTGAGAGTTTGCCACTCGAAGATGTTTAGGTTCACTGTTTCCCAAAAAATAATCCTTAAATTGATTCATCCCTGCGTTTGTAAACATCAGCGTTGGGTCATTCTTAACCACCATAGGTGCTGATTTTACAATATTGTGCTGTTTCGATTCAAAGAATTTCTGAAATGTTTTACGGATTTCGTTTGCCTGCATATTGTTTTATTTATCTTTTCAATTTAAAATCTGATTTATCGCCTCAACTTATAGGGTTTATTGAAATATTGGTAAAAAGCTTACAAACAAAAAAACAATAAACTACAACCCATGTTAATAACAAAAAATAATAATCATCAACAGAGGGTGTTGATACTACAATCTTTCAAGAATTGCAAATTTAGTTGATTTAATTAATTTTGCAGCAGTGGAAATAGTTTTTCACCTTTAAATTATCGGAAAATGGGCAAAGCAAAATACCAATTCAACACGCAATCCCTTAGAATTGAGAAGGTTGACACTTCACTTAAAAGTAAAATATTATACATATTATATGTAACGGTGAGCGGTCTTGCTTTCGCACTTGTGTTGGTTTTTCTCCTATACAGTTTTTTTGATTCGCCTAAAGAAAAAATGCAGCAACGTGAGCTTGAACAAATGACCCTTCAGTATGAAATATTAATGGATCGTTTGAACAAGTTTGAAATAGCCTTGGCTGATTTGCAGGAACAAGATGACGACATCTACAGAACAATCTTCGAAGCCGAGCCTATACCTGCCAGTGTGCGCAATGCCGGTTTTGGAGGTGCTAACAGGTATGACAAGCTGAAAGGTTATAAAAATTCTGAAATTATTATTGAAGCAACAAAAAAAATGGATCTTATTCATGGGAAGATTGTTGTTCAATCCAAATCTTTTGAAGAAGTCTTTGAATTGGTAAAAAATAAAGAGAGTATGCTTGCTTCAATTCCGGCTATTCAGCCTCTGAGCAACAAAAACCTAAAACGTATCAGTTCGTATTTCGGACACCGCACAGACCCTATTTATAAGGTAACAAAATTTCATAGAGGCATTGACTTCTCGGCTCCTACGGGCACGCCTATTTATGCAACCGGAGATGCAACCGTTAAGTCAATAAAACGTTCTCGAAGAGGCTATGGAAATGTTTTGATTCTTGATCATGGTTACAATTATACAACTCTATATGCGCACCTCTCAAAATTTGCAGTTCGCAAAGGTCAAAAAGTTAAGCGTGGAGAAATTGTAGCCTATGTTGGAAATAGCGGCAAATCAACAGCCCCTCACCTTCATTACGAGGTTAGGAAAAACGACCAACACCTGAACCCTATTTATTATTTCTTTAACGACTTGTCACCGGAAGAATTTGATGAGGTTGTTACAAACTCTCAAAAACCCGGGCAATCATTCGACTAGTAATGCCAAAATCCAAGAAAATATACTTTAGCATCGGCGAAGTGGCTTCCTTATTCAATGTAAACACTTCGTTAATTCGTTTTTGGGAAAAAGAGTTTGACATCATTAAACCACACAAAAGCGAAAAGGGAACAAGATATTTCACGCGAAAGGACATTGACAACTTTCACTTGATTTACAATTTAGTGAAGGAAAAAAAATATACAATCGAAGGAGCCAAAGAACACCTTGCAAAAAACTCACTCCAAGCTGAAGAAAACTTCCAAACAATAAAAACATTGAAAGAAGTCCGTTCGCTCCTTGTTAGCCTTCGTGAAACATTGGACTCTAAATAAATGCAAACCTTAACCCCATTAATGAATCAAACAACAGAAAAATGAAACAGCTTTTTTTCACAAGTTTATATATTTTGTTTTTCGCAGCAAGCACACTTGCGCAACTCGACAGAGCAGAAAGCACACAACAAACAAACCCCGAAATAATTCCCGAAACAATTCAAATTGCGGGAGTCGGCGATATAATGTTTGGAACAAACTTTCCCTCCCACAAGTACCTTCCCCCGAACGACAATGCCATTCGCCTCATTCAGCCTTTTGATAAAATATTGAAACAGGCAGATGTGGCATTTGGAAATTTAGAAGGCGCATTTTTGGATCAAGGCGATTTGGAAAAAAATTGTAAAGACACAACCAAGTGTTACGCCTATAGAATGCCAAACAGGTATATTCACGCTATTGATACTTCCGGTTTCGACTTAATATCATTAGCAAACAATCACACTTTCGACTTTGGAGACACTGCTGTATATAACACAATGTACTTACTCGATGCAATAGGGGTTGCTTATGCCGGAGCTTTGACACACCCCGACACTATCATTCTTCGAAAAGGAATACGCATTGGCTTTATTGCTTTTGCACCCAACAAAGGATGTGTGGATATTGTAAACATCAAGGATGCCAAGCAGCGAATCAGAAAACTTGACAGAGAAAGTGATATTATCGTAGTTTCATTTCATGGAGGTGCCGAGGGGGCACAACACAACAAAATTACCAGAAAAACCGAAGAATATTATGGTGAAAACCGAGGCAACGTCTATGCTTTTTCACACGCAATGATTGATGCCGGAGCTGATATTATTTTCGGACACGGCCCTCATATCCCTCGGGCAATGGAACTTTACAAAAACCGATTGATATGCTACAGCCTTGGCAATTTTTGCACTTACGCTCGGTTTAACCTTCGAGGAGCAAACGGGTATGCACCCTTAATAACAGCGGAATTGACTGCTGATGGTGAATTCGTCAGTGGACAAATACACAGCGCCATTCAATACGGTGAAGGCGGTGTAACACCAGATTCCCGAAATAGAGCAGCACAAAGAATCAAAGAACTTACTGAACGCGACTTCCCTGAAATGGACGGCATACTACAAATAACAAATACCGGCTATATAATCCGAAAATAGGATTTTACAATTTTTTTTCGAGAAGTTGACCGGAATTAACTATTCTGGCGAACCGGTATAAAGGCAATTAGGTTTTCCTTATTTTTGTCAAAATTTTCATCAATGGATTACAAAGAGACCTTAGAATACATGTTCAACAGCTTGCCGATGTTTCAACGCGTAGGCGGCGCAGCATATAAAGCCGATTTAAGCAATACCTTAAAACTTTGTAAACTTCTGGAAAACCCCGAGAAGAAGTTTAAATCCATACATGTTGCAGGAACAAACGGGAAAGGCTCCTCGTCGCACATGATCGCCTCGGTTCTTCAAGAAGCCGGATACAAAACCGGACTATACACCTCACCACACTTAAGAGATTTTAGAGAACGTATTCGGATAAATGGTAAAATGATTGACGAAAATTATGTAACACAATTTATTGATCGCTACAAAAAAGAATTTGAAACAATCGGGCTGAGTTTTTTCGAAATGACTGTCGGAATGGCTTTTAAATATTTTGAAGAAAAAAAAGTCGATATTGCAATTCTGGAAACAGGCATGGGAGGCAGACTCGACTCCACAAATGTAAGCATGCCCGAGGTTTCACTAATAACAAATATTGGCTTAGACCACACACAATTCTTAGGCAATACACTTGAAGAAATCGCTGAAGAAAAAGCCGGAATTATCAAGAAAAATACGCCGGTAATCATCAGCCAAACACAAAAAAAAGTTAAGCACATTTTTCAAAAGCACGCAGATGAGAAAAATGCGAACATTTATTTTGCAGATGCCATTATTAAAACAAAGATTCTGTCAAAAGAAAAAAACTACCTCCATTGCAAGTTAAGCACAGACGAAGGGAACTTCCAATTAGACCTCCCATTAAAAGGCAAGTATCAAGTTCAAAACTTGCAAGGAGCATTAGCCACAATGCTGATATTAAGAACACACGGTTGGAAAATAGACAATTCGGCAATTGCTGACGGCATAAAAAAAACTGTAACAAACACCGGATTGACAGGTCGCTGGCAAACACTATCGGACAATCCACACATCATCTGTGACACGGGACACAACGAAGACGGCATTGAAGTAATCCTTCAACAGCTGAAAGAAGAAAACTATCAAAAATTACATTTTGTCCTTGGCATGGTAAACGATAAAAACATTGATAAAATTTTAAATATGCTGCCAAAGGATGCCGAATATTATTTCTGCAAAGCAAATATTCCAAGAGGATTACAAGCAACACTACTCCAAGAAAAAGCAGCACAACAAGGATTAAGAGGCAACGTGTATTCCGGTGTAAACAACGCACTGGAAGCCGCAAAAGCAAATTATTCGGAGGAAGACCTAATTTTTGTTGGAGGTAGCACATTTACCGTTGCCGAAGTGGTTTAAGCATCATCAAAAAAATCAATGACTGACTGTCTGATGAAAATACTCGTGCATTTTCTATCTTAACAGAAACTTCAACAAAAATTTGAGCATAAAAAAACCCGAACTTTCGTTCAGGTTTCATTGTATGAGCGAGAGACGAGATTCGAACTCGCGACCCTAACCTTGGCAAGGTTATGCTCTACCAGCTGAGCTACTCTCGCATTACAGTGCCGCAAGGCGTTTCCCTGCGTTTGCGAGTGCAAATATATAACAATTTTCATTCTCCCAAAATTATTTTCAATTTTTTATTTCAAAATTTTTTACTCCTCTCCCAACTCAGTTTTGCCAAGTTTTAGCTTTTTCATCGGGTGTTTTTTTGATTTTTTCTTTCAGCAGTAAAAACATTTCATAGGCTAAACTACTGAGAAATAACCGAAAAAAATTAGCCCAAAATCTGTGGTTTGATAATTGATCTGAAAAACACATATTTTTCACCTCTTTAAAATCCGGTTCTCATTCCTATCTCCTCGTTTTACATAAATTTACCATAGTAGCCATTATCGAAAGTTGTTGCTTACCATAAGAGGCATCAGCTGTAGCATCAATATCTATGGTAATAAAATCAGTATGCCATCTGAACTAATTTTCTCAGCAGAAAAATCAACAGAAATTGCTTTGTTTCCTCGATAAAAAACGGTATCTTCGTTTCTCATATTTGGGTGTAAGTTTTTATGTTATTTTTTCCTTATTCAACTTAAAGTTAATACTTTACACCCATTTTTACTAATTTAATAATGAATTTTTCGGGTTAAGACAAGAGAAAAAGGTGACAAGATAAGGTAAGAGAAGAAGAAAATAAGATAAAGTTTGCCAAAAAGATGATAAAATATGGTGAGCTAATTGAGGATATAAAAGAAGAAACGGGTTTGTCGGAAGATGAAATACAAAAGTTGAAATGACGATTGAAGAGAAATCAACAGAAATATTCCAATTTGAAATTCCGGGTCAGGATGAATTTGAAGCATCCAAAGAAGCCTTCTACCCTTTTCTGAGCGAACTTACCAAAGAGAAACTGGAAAATATCAAAAACACATCAACGTACCGACAAAGTTTTTACGCCGATCTACTCACTCGCACTTTAATTCATCAAAAAACAAATTTAAACTTTGACGAAATTCAATTTGTAAAAGGGATAAAAGGCAAACCACGACTTGAAAACGAGCGTCTACATTTCAACTATTCACACTCCGGAAATCAAATTGCCGTTATTTTATCGGACAAAAAATGTGGAATTGATATTGAAAAGATTCAAAAAAACCGACTAAAAGTAGGAGAACGCTACTTTTCGGAAGAAGAAAAACAACAGTTGACAAAAGCAAAGGATAAAGACTATCGGTTTGCCCAGCTATGGACAATCAAAGAAGCCTACCTGAAATACATTGGCAGCGGACTGAGCAAATCATTAAAATCTTTTACCGTCCGGTTCGATGACAAGATCAAGATTTTTGACGAAAACCGTTTGGTAGGTTGCCACATAGCTCTTTGGCAAAATCATCCCAATTATTTAATAGCAGCATGCAGCGAAGAAAACAGCAATGATAACTTAAAAATTATTGACGAAACTTTTCTTACAGAAGCTCTTGCGAAACATGGATCGCAAAACCTTTAATTCTCAAAACGCCTTAGATCAAAAAGCCGAGAATCCGGATTACCATTTATTTTTTTTATAAAATAAATTCACAAGACCCAATATTGGGTTAAAAATCACAAAGAAAAACTCCAACAAAGGCGATAAGAAAGTTAAAGATTTTTCGTCCAACTTAGGCATAGAAAAATAATGTATCAACAACTGTGAGATCAAACGCAAGGCAAAAATCCCCAGAACAATCCATGGACAAACTTTAAAAATCAATAATAAAAACAAAAACACATAGCTTAACCATTGTGTAAGAGAATATGTTCCTAACAGGAACTTATGAATTGGCTTATAATACACGGCAGTGCTCAGATGGCGTTGCTTCTGCATAAACCATCGACTAAAGCGCACTTTAGGTTCTGAGTAAGTGAACGCTTCCGGATGAATTTCAATTTTCGTATTCTTTGCATTCGTAACCTCGTTGATAAACAAATCATCATCACCGGAAGGAATGGCATAATGAGAAATAAAACCGTGATTCTTAAAAAATACAGATTTTCGATACGCTAAGTTTCTCCCCACCCCCATATAGGTTTTCCCCATTAATGAATAAGAAAGGTATTGAAGAGCAATAGAAAAAGTATCAAAACGTATAATTTGATTCAGCACCCCTTTTTTCTTAAAATAACCTCCGTAGCCTAAAACAACATCCGTATTTGCATCAAAATTAGCAACCATTCGCTTTATCCATTGAGCACCGGCAGGCTTACAATCGGCATCGGTCAGGAGCAAAAGTTCATTCTTCGCTGACTTAATCCCAATACTTAGCGGAAACTTTTTACCTTTAAAAAAGTTCAAGTCTTGATCTAAGGTGATCACTTTCAAGTGCTTATATTTCACATTCAAACCTTCTAACAACTCGGCAGTTTCATCCGTTGAATTATCATTAACCACAACAACTTCAAAATCTGAATATTCCTGTTCTAAAACGAGAGGCAAATACTCTCGCAAATTACAATATTCATCTCTGGCACAAATAATAACGGATACTCCTTCTTCAACCGAACTGTCATCATTCGGTTTTTTATAAAAAGCAAGACGACTAAACACCCCCCAATAATAGAGTAATTGTATAAAAATTATAACAGCAAAACATAGCAATAGTATTTGTTCCAAATTCAGACTCATTTATTTTGATACGTTATTGAGTGGTTAATGATTATTTAGTCTCTGCAAAGTTACCCAATCTATCTTAATTAAACCTATCTTTGCGTGATTTTTGTACATTGAAGTACAGAATAATTGAATACTGTATTAACAAAAAGTAATAAAAAATGGAGTTTAAGTTAGTTGCGGAAGATCAACATTCAAAGGCAAGAGCAGGAGAAATCAAAACTGATCATGGGATTATCGAAACTCCAATCTTCATGCCTGTTGGTACTGCAGGGGCAGTAAAGGCAGTTCAGATGAATGATGTAAAAAAAGATGTTAATGCACAAATTATCCTTGGCAACACCTATCATTTGTATTTAAGACCGGGAACTGAAATTATTCAAAAAGCCGGAGGACTTCATAAATTCAACGGTTGGGATCGTCCTATTCTTACGGACAGTGGTGGATATCAGGTGTATTCGTTGAGCGGCACTAGAAAACTAACCGATGATGGTGTTATTTTCCAATCGCACATTGACGGTTCAAGACACACCTTCACTCCCGAGCGAGTCATGGATATTCAAAGAGCCATTGGCGCGGACATTATTATGGCTTTTGATGAATGTACGCCCTACCCTTGTGATTATGATTATGCAAAAAAATCACTCCGAATAACACACAATTGGTTGGATCGTTGCATTGAACACTTTGACCGTACAAAGCCTCTCTACGGATATTCCCAAACCTTGTATCCTATCGTACAGGGTAGTGTTTACAAAGATTTACGAAAACAAAGTGCTGAATATATTGCATCGAAAAACGCAGATGGCAATGCCATTGGCGGACTTTCCGTTGGCGAGCCTGCCGAAATGATGTATGAAATGACAGAGTTGGTTTGTGATATTTTACCAAAAGACAAACCAAGATACCTAATGGGCGTAGGTACTCCCGTAAACTTGTTAGAAAACATCGCACTGGGAGTCGATCAATTTGATTGTGTAATGCCTACCAGAAATGGTCGAAACGGCATGCTATTTACCAAAAATGGAATTATCAACATAAAAAATAAAAAATGGGAAGACGATTTGTCCCCACTCGACCCGGACGGAACATCTTATGTTGATCATCAGTACACAAAAGCATTTGTAAGACATCTATTTTCTGCAAGAGAAATTCTTGGAGGAATGATTGCTTCCTTGCACAACCTTGCCTTTTATTTATGGTTAGTAAAAGAAGCTCGAAAACATATTATTGACGGATCATTCTACGACTGGAAAAAACAAATGGTAATAAAACTAGCGACTCGATTGTAAAAAAACTTTTTGTTGAATGAATGAACCCTATCCGAGATGATTATTAAGGCACTGGATAAGATGGTTAAAATTCTAACCCCTAACTCCGGTTTGGTTAGAAAATTTTAAGTATATGAAAAAAATAGACTGGTATATATTAAAGAAGTTTTTAAGTACTTTTTTCTACGCCATCGGTTTTTTGGTGATCATTATCATCATCTTTGACATTTCGGAGAAGATTGATGATTTTATCGAAAAAGAAGCCCCTCTGAATGAGATTATATTTAATTACTACTTCACATTCATTCCCTATTTCATAAATATGTTTTCGGCACTGTTTACTTTTATATCAGTGATATTTTTCACATCCCGATTGGCTTACAACACGGAAATTATAGCCATACTGAGCAGTGGTACAAGCTTTTGGCGGATGTTGCGCCCATATTTGATTGGTGCTGTTTTAATTTCCACCTTATCTTACACACTGGGCAACTTCATCATTCCAAACACCAACAGAATCATGTTGGAATTTGAAGACACTTACATCCGTAACCCTAAAAATGTAAACGACCGCGATATTCATCTACAAATTTCACCGGGAACGCATGTTTATTTTCAAAGTTTCAACCCCAAAAGAAACCGAGGAAGTCGATTTTCACTCGAAAAGTTTGGCGATTCGGGAATGATCTACAAAATAAATTCCCAAAGCATTCTTTGGGACACCACTTCCAACTCATGGAAAATTAAGAAATACACCAGACGTAGTTTTCATGGAATGCACGAAACCATAAGTGAAGGTAAGGAACTTGACACAATACTGGAACTTCACCCTACGGATTTTACGAGAAAAGTGGAAGACCTAAAAACCATGAACTATTTTGAGCTGAATGACTTTATTGACAGAGAAAAAATGCGAGGCTCAAACAAAATTAGAGAGTTTGAAGTCGAAAGTCATAAACGACTTGCTTTCCCTATATCAAGCATTATACTGACCATCATAGGAGTTTCTGTATCAAGCAGAAAGGTAAGAGGCGGCACAGGCTTACACTTGGGGATAGGTTTAGCTCTTGCATTTGGGTACATTCTGTTTATGCAAATTGCATCAGTATTTGGAACCTATGGAAATATCAGCCCATTATTAGCTGTTTGGATTCCGAATATGCTATTTGGAATTATTGCAATTTTTCTTGCCATAAACGCTCCAAAATAATGCTTTATCAAAGGTAAGTTCCATTAGTAAATGCAATTTTTTGGGAGGATATTGTTAAATATTTTTTCGGAAAAAGGGAAAGAGCGAACTCCTTCCACTTTTTGCCGA
>PDWJ01001722.1_pt1 | contig 26229 bp, 19 predicted proteins | sample 1430881 | NCBI WGS metagenome assembly PDWJ01 (sample SAMN01162460, study PRJNA174530) | Oral metagenome, whole genome shotgun sequencing project. | biome: Marine environment; feature: Marine mammal; material: Swab sample of the gingival sulcus; isolation source: swab sample of gingival sulcus...
AGCTATGGTAGGTGGTTTAGGTAAAATAGACCAACAATCGTTTATGTTTATTGGTCAGCAAAAAGGTTATAACACCAAAACCCGTCAATTCCGTAATTTCGGTATGGCCAATCCCGAAGGTTACCGCAAAGCTTTACGTCTGATGAAAATGGCTGAGAAGTTTGGTATTCCGGTTATTACATTGGTAGATACTCCGGGTGCTTTTCCGGGATTGGAAGCAGAAGAGCGTGGACAAGGAGAAGCCATTGCCAGAAACCTTTTGGAAATGACACGTCTCAAAGTGCCTATTATCACTATTATCATTGGCGAAGGTGCCTCCGGTGGTGCACTGGGTATAGGTATAGGTGATAGAGTATTTATGATGGAAAACACTTGGTATTCTGTGATCTCTCCAGAATCGTGTTCTTCTATTTTATGGCGTAGCTGGGAATACAAAGAAACCGCTGCCGATGCGCTAAAACTCACCGCCAATGACATGAAAAAGAATAAATTGATAGACGATATTATCAAAGAGCCTGTTGGTGGCGCACATAGTGACAGAGAAGCGGCTTATAAAGCTGTAAAAGAAACCATCCTTAAGACGCATAAAGCATTGGCCAAGTTAAAACCTGAAGATTTGGTTAAAAAACGGATGAAGAAATACACCGATATGGGTGTGTATAGTAGCAGATAATGCTGTCAAATAAGATATACCTGAAGCGGCTTTGACTCTCACCGAGCAGATAGTTATTTACGACCCTTCTTATTTTTCTATAGATTACCCTAATGGGGATATTCCTAAAAATAAAGGTGTGTGTACTGATGTAGTCATCAGAGCTTATCGCCTGCTCGACATTGACCTACAGCAATTGGTGCATGAAGATATGAAGCGCCATTTTAGCCTATACCCTAAACTTTGGGGTTTAAAAACAACAGACACCAACATAGACCACAGACGTGTACCCAATCTCATGACTTTTTTCGAGCGTCACGGAACTACAAAGCCAATCACCAACAATCCCAATGACTATGCCCCGGGAGATATTGTGTGTTGGCGTTTAGACCATGGGGCTACACACATAGGAATTGTAGTTAATCAAAAGTCAAGAAATCAAAAACGCTACAAGATTGTTCATAATATCGGCTTTGGCCAGGTACTTCAGGACTGTTTGTTTGACTATAAAATTATTGGGCATTACCGGTATGGTATAGATTAATAGCTTGTTGATTGCTATTAGCCAATAAAAAATCGATAACTATTGAACGGCTAGTGGATTTAGGCCTTTAGTATTTTTAAAGTTATACTATCAAAACCATAGAGATTACAGCGCTTTTAATGCGCTGTCGCTTACAACGTTTACTTACACCTTAAGGTTGCTTATGAGATAAAACCACGGAGGAAAGTATTAATTGAAAATTAGTGAAAAATTGAAAATATATTTGGTTAAGTCGCAGTAATCCTTTCCCATTAACCATTAGCATTTTAAATCTTTTATTCTTAAGTCTAACGGCTACTGTTTCGCCGCCCGCATCAACCGGAAATCTGCCAGCACCAAAGCGGTCAGGGCTTCTACGATAGGAACGGCTCGCGGTACAACACAAGGATCATGACGACCTTTACCCTTTAAGTCAACAATATTGCCGGATTTATCAAGGGCTTCTTGGTCTTGCATCAAAGTCGCAACAGGTTTAAACGCCACCCTGAAATAAATGTCCATGCCATTGGAAATTCCCCCTTGAATGCCACCGGAAAGATTGGATTGAGTCGTACCATCGGGTTTAAATAAATCATTGTGTTCTGAGCCTTTCATTTCTGCCGCACAAAAACCACCACCGTATTCAAATCCTTTGACAGCATTGATACTCATCATGGCATGAGCTAAACGGGCATGAAGCTTGTCAAAAACCGGTTCGCCTAAGCCCACAGGTACATTCTGAACCACACAAGTGACTGTACCACCTATGGTATCACCCTGCTTTTTGACTTGGAGTATTTTGTCTTCCATCTGCTTTGCTATAGCCTTATCCGGACAACGCACAGGATTGTCTTCTACCCTGCTGAAATCCAACGCCTGATAGGGTTTTTCCAAAAACAAGTCTCCAACCGATGAGGTGTACGCCCTGATACTGATCTCAGGAATAATCTGACGCGCAATAGCACCACCTACAACCCAGTTGGCTGTTTCCCGTGCAGAACTCCTGCCCCCTCCTCTATAATCGCGGTGACCATATTTCTGCTGATAGACATAATCTGCATGAGACGGACGGTACACTTCTTTGAGATGTTCATAATCTTTGGATTTCGGATTGGTATTAGCGATGATAAAACCTATGGGCATTCCCGTGGTTTTGCCTTCGAATACGCCAGATAACAACCTGACTTTATCAGCTTCACGCCTGGAAGTCGTGATTTTAGATTGCCCGGGTTGACGTCTGTCCAATTGGTGTTGAATCGCCTCAAGATCCAGCACAATACCTGCCGGTACACCATCTAATATCCCGCCGATAGCTTCCCCATGACTTTCGCCAAAAGTCGTTAGTTTTAAAGTATGTCCTAATGTATTCATCGTTGTATATCTATTGGATAAATCCTAAATGCTTGCTTGTCTTATGACACATAATAATCCAGACAACTATCAGAATCGCAAGTGTCAAAATAAATAGTAAAAATATCTTACAGATAAGACAACCGAAGTTATTCCGGTTTAGTTCCTGTCAAATATTATTCAACATCAAACCTGCTTTTGCCCCTTAGAATCAATACAAGGCTTGTTTTACTTTTATAAATTGTCTTTTTCTGCGACATTAACCATATAAGCTCAACCTCATTTCCGTCAAAATTACTCTTTTTTTTATATTTTTACGGCATTGAACAGCGGTATTCTTTTTGTTATAGAATAATTGAAAACAGCTCATAAAAACCACACCTGTCTATGCAAGACGCCAATAACTACTTTAGTAAATATCTTTTTATTATACTCATCATTAGCCTGTCATTAGCCGGGTATCAACAAGGTTGGGCTCAAAATTCACAAAATTCTTCTAAACAAACCACTGACTATTATACCAATTCAACACATTGGGTGGACAGTATTATGCGCAATATGAGTGTCAAAGAAAAGCTGGCTCAACTCATTATGGTTGCTGCATACTCCAATAAAGATGCAGCCCATGAACAACACATTCTCAATTTAGTCAAGTATTATGATGTAGGTGGATTGATTTTTATGCAAGGAACGCCGGAGAAACAGGTAGAACTTATCAACCGCTATCAATCTCATGCTAAAATCCCCTTACTTATAGGTTTTGACGGTGAATGGGGCTTGGGTATGCGGTTAAAAAACACCTTTAGGTATCCCTGGAATTTGACTTTGGGGGCTATTAAGGACACCACATTAATCAGAGAATTTGGTGAACGTGTAGGGGAACAATGCCGTCGTGTGGGTGTCCATATCAATTTTGCACCGGTTGTGGATATTAACACTAATCCTCAAAACCCTATCATAGGGAACCGGTCGTTTGGCTCTGATGCTGATTTGGTCACCAACCATGCTTTAGCCTTTATCAACGGTATTCAGTCTCAGAATGTACTGGCTTGTGCCAAACACTTTCCCGGACACGGGGACACTTACGACGATTCCCATAAAACTTTACCCACAGTCAACCTGTCTTATCAACACCTGGACAGCATAGAATTAAAACCTTATAAAGTACTGGCCAAAAAAGGGCTTAAAGCTGTCATGACTGCCCACTTATCGATTCCTGCTCTTGAACCCGACCCGCAATTACCCACATCTCTATCCAAAAATGTCATCACCAAGCTTTTAAAACAAGAGATTGGATTTGACGGCCTGGTCATCACCGATGCGCTCAACATGAAAGGTGCCTCAAACTATTCAGAATCCGGAGCTTTGGAATTACAGGCTTTCCTTGCCGGTAATGACATCTTGCTATTCCCCAAAGATGTTCCTAAAGCCTTGGATTTTATGTTAAAGGCTTATAATGAAGATGCTTTTGACATTTTTACCTTAGATCAGGCCGTAAAAAAAGTACTGACAGCAAAATACCAAGTAGGACTTCATCAACATAAGCCCATAAAGACAGCTAATATCTACAGAGATTTAGTCAATATCAAAGACACACTACTCTTCCGCAAACTTACAGACGCCTCCATAACCGCGCTAAAAAGCACCTCTGATCTCCCAGTGGTCAATATGAATCAAAACATAGGTTATGTACGTATAGGTAAAGATAAAGGTGATGTTTTTTATAAAACCCTGAAACAATATAAAAATATTGACCGCATCAGTGTACCTGACGCCAAAAATACAACCGCATATAACACGATAATCATTGGGGTTTTTAAGTCAAGTGCTAACCCCTGGAAAAGCTATAAACTCACCTCTGAAGAGGTTAAATCTATAGAAACCATCGCCCGGCATAACAATGTCATACTGACCTTATTTACCAGCCCTTACAGCTTGTTAAATCTCAACACATCCGGTATTGAGAATATTGTCATCGGCTATCAGAATAATAATGCTGCCAAATCATTGACGGCTCAAAAAATCTTTGGAGGTTCAGGGTTTAGCGGCAAACTACCGGTGAGTTTACCCGGCTTTAGTGTCAATTACGGACTCAGCATCCCCTCCTTGCAAAGACTGTCTTACGGTTTACCTCAGGAAGTAGGGATCAACCCCTCATTATCGGCCAAAATAGACAGTACAGCAAAAGCTATTATTGATCAGAAAATGGCTCCGGGCTTGCAGATTTTAGTAGCCAGAAATGGTAAAGTTTTTCACCAAAAAAGTTACGGTTATTTCACCGATAGGAAAACACATAAAGTCAGTAACAACAACTTATATGATCTGGCCTCCCTAACAAAAATACTGGCCGGTTTACCCATGATGATGAAAGCCTATGAAGAATACAGATACGATCTGGACGATCCTCTTTCTAATATTATTCCCGAAGCCAGTGGTACCAACAAAGATTCGGTGACAATAAGAGAAGCATTGTCTCATATGGGACGATTAAAGTCTTGGATTCCTTACTACAAAAGTACACTGGACAGCATTACCGGTAAACCTTCTAAGATATACTATCGCCAATCACCTCAGGGTATTTTCACCAGTAGGGTGAGTGATAATCTTTACATCAGACGGGATTATCAGGACAGCATTTATAACAAGATTGTTCAATCTGACTTACGCTCCCGTTATGGGTACCGCTATAGTGATTTGTTTTTTACACTACTAAAAAAATATGTGGAAGACACCTACCATAAACCCATGGATGAACTCACAGATTCATTATTCTACACCTCTTTGGGTGCCGGACATCTGACCTATAACCCCCTGCATAAATTTGCCAAACAGCAAGTGGTACCAACAGAAAAAGACGATTATTTCCGTAACCGGCTTATACAAGGTGATGTCCACGATATGGCGGCAGCCATGATGGGCGGTGTGAGTGGTCATGCAGGGCTTTTTGGAAATGCCAATGATGTGGCTAAAATGATGCAAATGTACCTTCAAAAGGGTTACTACGGCGGTAAACGCTATTTTGAAGAAAAAACCATACAAACCTTTAATCAACAATACTACGCCCTTGACGATGTACGCCGTGGATTAGGCTTTGATAAACCTCAAATAAATCCCAAGGAAAAAGCGACCTGCGACTGTGTATCGCGCTATAGTTTTGGTCACAGCGGTTTTACCGGCACTTATACTTGGGCAGATCCGGAAACCGGTACACTGTATGTGTTTTTATCTAACCGGGTCTATCCTACCATGAGAAATAAAAAATTGATTAAAGCCAATGTAAGAACAGAAATTCAACGTATGATTCAAGAGGCTATTGTTGATTCTACAGAACACCTCTAAAATCGGTTAACCTCAGTTTTGTAATTCGCATTATTCACGTCTTTAGCTTAGGGCAGATGTAAGACCTCTGAACCTTTAGATATTTAAAATAATCATTTCGCTGTTTGTTTAATGATGATGTTAAACATGTTGGTTTCATTATGAAATTCGATGGATAATTCGGGTTAATAACTAAACATTTGTATTTAACATATTAATCAACCTCTGATAAAAGACAATTTAGTATTCAATATTTTGTATATTTGTTTAGTAAATTTTCTGACAATTAATATCTTAACTATGTTAACCAAAAGAGACAGACCACAGCCAAGAAATGAGGAGATAATTGTGCCTGAACATGAAGTGTTAATAAGCATTACCGACCCCAAGGGAATAATAACTGAAGTGAATGAGGTTTTTGAAAGAGTTTCGGGTTATTCTAAACATGAATTGATAGGTTCATCACATAATGTTATTCGCCATCCTGATATGCCCCGGATTATATTTAAAATTCTTTGGGAACGAATAAAGGATAAAGAAAATATAATGGCTGTAGTAAAAAATCTAGCCAAAGACGGACGCTATTATTGGATATTAACCGACTTTGTGACCACAGTTGATGAACATCATAACGTCCTCAAATATACAGCCTACAGAAAACCCATAAACAAGAAAATAAAAGACCTCGTCACCCCACTTTACGAAGCATTATGCGCTATAGAGAAGCTTGGGGGGTTAGCGTTATCTGAACAATTCCTAACAATGTACCTTGAAAAACTAGATACAACTTATGACGAAATGATAGAGGAAATGATGATTAACAACTTGAATGTCGCTAAAGATAAAGGGATTAATGTAACATCAGATAAAATACAAAAGCGTAATTTTTTTGAAAAACTCTTTGGTTTATAAACTCAATTGCTGAGTTTACCTGCTATATTAACACTAATAGAGATTGTATCACTCACAATAAACGTATTCTCATCATCACCGGGATAAAGATTATTCCTTGAAAGATAGAATATACCCCAAAGCGTTCTATCCAGATATATTGTATCACTACTCATAAAAAATAAGTTCTTGGTCATTTTGACACGTGCATCAAAAGTCTTACAAATATCTGCTTCCATCAAATTAATATCACCGGAAACACTATATTTTTTATTATCAATTTGTTCTGCAGAATGTAGTTTAAAGTATCCGTAGGGATAGTATTTTGTATTAAAAAATTCACTTGATTTCAAGACATTAGTCAATGTTTCACGCATTAGTTCATAATCTATATCCTCTACTTTAATAGTATTCATAGATAATTTGAGATCAATATCTTTAATAGTGTTTTCCGAAGTGATAATATGTCCTGATTCAAAAAACACTTTGCCGTAATGATTTGAGTTTTTCCAAAAAACATAACTACCAGTCGTGTCCAGCTCAAAGTATTTTATGTTTTTATCTATCTTACCATGAGCAGTAGACTGATAGCCTACTACAATAAAAAAAACAGACAATACGATTAGCAAAAAGATACTACGATATGTATGCGGTCTAAAATCCATTATTGTTTCTCTTCCCATATCCCATGGGCTATATTATTATTATCTAAAAATTGATTAACATATTCCGGTATGTTTTTCGCATCTGTAAAGTTAGTATTATCAAATTCAGCACCAAAAAAGTTAACATTTTTTAAATCAGCACCTGTAAAATTTGAGTTCTGAAGATGTGCCCCTGACAAATTACAATGCCATAATCTGGAATCTATAAAAGATGCATTTTCCAAACTTCCACCAGTGAAATCTGAATAAGAAAGGTCGCAACTATCAAGAACCGCATATGATAACACTGTACGCAATAACATAGCTTTGATAACTTTTGAACCGGTCCAGTTACTGTGATAGAATTCTGCATCTTTCAAAAAAGCACCAGACAAATCACAGTCTTTCAATTGCGCATAATGACCATCCATCCCAAACATATTTGTTCCTCTGAAATCTGAGTTATTAAGGGTCGTATAATTCATTTTTACATGAAACAGTTTGGCTTGTGCAAACGAGCAGCTATCCATAAGCGCATTGTCAAAATTACTCCATCTGAGGTCTCCGACTTTAAAATTGGAATACCTTAAATCAGCACCTTGAAATTTTCCGGAATTGATATATGCACCTCTGAAATCTGCATTTTTTACTGTTTTATCCCGCCATATTATACCATCTAACGTGTCCCGTCTGAAATCATCATTACTTTGAGGAAAGCTCCTGATACCATGTGGACGTTTTTTACCATTGGGTAATAATTCTAAAGAATCAATAATCAAAGGTATCTTGGTTCTGTCCATGTATTCTGGTATTTTCAAAACACTAACTTTCTCCGGCTTGTAGTCAAATAGCTTATTGCCCGCTCTTTTTTCTGAACAAGCCTCTAAAGAGTTTAAAATTATAACCAGAACAAACAACCTGAGTATTGGTTGATCCATTAACTCCATGATTTTAGCTTTATACAACATCGTGCCTGTTAAAGTATTTATTACCTAAAAAAGCAAAAAGAAACCCTAATCCCAGCGGATAGAGTATCGAAAAAGCTATAAATACTCCTCTATTGACCGTATCCAATATATAATAAGAAGCGGTACCCATGACTGTCAACTCAGGGTCAAAAAGGATAAGACTTCCGGTTCTGAATACCTGAAGAGGATTGAGCATACCCAGACCAATAATCCAATCAGGGTTGCCCCTTAATTTTAGCATAATACCCATCAAAAGAAGGTCAATAAGGGCAACGAGTAATAACCAAATAATAAATGCAGAACTTACAGCCATTTCTTGTGAACTAGAGCGTACCGAAATATACATACTTAAACCCAAAAAGAAAATAATCAGGCCAATCAATAACGCCACATATAGAAAAAATAAATCCCAAGGAATATCGAGATTAGTAATCATTCCCCAAATGACTGCTCCAAATAAGGCTATAAATACAGGGGTAAAAATAACCACAAAACGGCCTATAAATTTACCCCAGAAATAATCTGTAAATGAAATAGGCAAGGCTAATATATATTCCATGACAGAATTCTCTTTGTCACCAACTATTGATCGTACGGTTGATATCAAGACATATATGGGTAAAATGACCATAGATATCTGCATAAAAGTAACCATCAACCTGCTTAAGCCTACAAACCCTATAATCTGAGATTCAGTAATGCCTGTAGTAAACATAATAGCTACAAACCCTCCAAACAACAAACTATACACCCAAAACCATCGTGATCTTATGTTTTGACGTAAATCTGAAATGATAATCTGTCTTATTGTATTGTATTTATCCATCGAAAGTTATCTATTGATTATTGCTTTTTATGTCGTTCTTTTTCCAGCTTATTTTTGATTTTTTTGGTCATTTCAGGATTATCCTGATGCATCATCATTTTTTCTTTTAGAAACGCTTCACGCATAGTAAATCCTTTATTTATCCTTTCCAGAACTTCTTCATAACTAAAGACTTCACCGGTGTCAGGTTTTATTTCATAAGCAGAATAACCATAACCCATAGGTGTATGTTTCCCATAATCGTAAAAAGCAGTATGGGCATCTATCCAGTTATTTGGCTCATTAGCTTTTGAAGCATCTCCAATCCACGCTTTGTACTGTTCTCCTTTCCAAAGCTGCCATTGTTCCTGGTCTCTAACATCTTCTGCCAAACAGCCGATGTCATCATACCACCTTACTTCACCATAAGCGTTTATGGCTTGTACATTATAACGTTGATCAGTTAAACCCATTTTGCAGATATAACATACATCTCTATCAAAATTTATGGCACGCGGATGAAAATCTTCTTTGTGTTTACAGGCCATAAGAATAATTAATGCCAATGAAAGTATTACATATTTTTTCATAATTTTAGTCCGTTTAAATTTATCAAATTACTTTGTCAACTATGATTTGTCCCATATCCATTTCTACAACTTTATTGACTAAGTTTTCTACCTCATCTATCCTATGACTACTGATAATCATCAATGCATTGGGATTGAACTTTTGTAAATATTCAAATAAAATCACACGTGCTGCCGGGTCAAGATTGGCAGCCGGCTCATCCATGAGCAAAATATCAGGATTTTTACCTAAGGCAAAAGCTACCAGAAGTTTTTGCTTCATCCCACCTGATAATTTCATAAACGGCTTTTTTAAATTGGTTCCTACATTTAGCCCCAACTTTTCAGCGATTTCTATAAATGTCTCTTTGGGCGTATTAGTCAATTCACTAAAAAATGTCAGCATCTCCTGTACAGTCATCTTTATGGGCGGAGGTAATTGGGGAACAAAACCTATATGTTTCAGAATCTCTTTACGTTGTTTTCGCGGTTCCATATTCAGGACTTCTATTTTTCCCTCATATTTATACAAACCTAATATGCAACGTAGTAAAGTCGTTTTTCCCGCACCATTCTGACCAATAAGTGCAATACGTTCTCCGGCACTGAATGTATGGTTTAATTGATCAATTACTGACACTTTTTTAAATGCTTTACTCAAGTTTTGAATCTCTATCATATGATATGAAATCTATTATTTTTAATTTTTCTAAGGTACGATATTATGAAATTTTATCAAACCCCTTAAAGGTCAATTTTAAGGCATCTCCATAACACACATCTACACACAGACCACAGTTGGTACAATCCTTTCCCACATAGTGTATAGGCTTGGTTGCTTCACCACGTTTGACAAACCACAGTTCATGAGGAACCAGACAAACATCCTGACAGTCTCTACAATGACCACATTTTGACAAATCAAATTTTACAGCCATAGGCGACGGTATTTTCACTGCACTATAAGTTACTCCGATAGGACAGACATATCTACACCAAAATCGCTTCATATACAGCATTTCAAACAACAACAAAGCCAGTATCCATAACAATATCAATCCGGGACCGTATATAATACTACGACTGATAATTCCTACAGGATTGATGGTTTCAAAAACCAGACTTTTAGTTAAAACTGCCAAAAGTAAAAAACCAACCCAAAAGATGTACTTAATACCGATATTAAGTTGTCTTTCCTTAATTTTTTTCTTTTTAACTAAATAATTGTGAACCTTCTCCACATTTTCAGCAATAAAATGATAAGGGCATAGCCAAGAACAAAAAGTTCTTCCACCAAAAATGAAATAAAACGTCAAAATAACTGATACACCAATAAAAAAATTGGTGGTCAACATAGCAAAAAATCCTGTCCGGCTACTTATCAGCAATTCTTGTAAAGCATTATAAGGATCCATGAGGTAGATACCAAAGAATCTGGAACCACTCAACGAGCCTTCAAGCACACCAATATCAAAAGCAAATGAAGCCCAAAAAAGAAAGTTAAAAGTTAGAAGTACACCCCATCTTATATTTCTCCACTTATGTTTATTGGGATTTTGAGCTTGCCATTCTTTAAATGTTATACCCAATTTTGAGTTTGGCAATTCATCACGCCTTTTAGCTGGTAAGGGTTGTTTATTTTTATTAAACATGATTGATGAGTTTTAAAATACGGTTAAACTTGATTAGGGTATTTTTCAATACTCACACTAGACGGTTCTGTAGGACATAACATAACGCATACGCCACAACCGGTACAGCCTTTCAGTACTTTGGGAACTAATTTATCACCACTATTGATTTGGATGATAGCTGTTTCTCCAATAGGACACTCTATAATACACAAATCACACGGATTTGAATCAAAATAATGATCATTAACCGGCGATGCTTTTCGCTCATTGAGTTTAGGATTTGGGGAACGGTAAACACCTTTGAAACCCTCCTCTCTAGGACTTCCTTTAAAAGGTTGTCCGGCGTAAGCCAAACAAGTATTAATATCAATCTTAGCCTTACCCATTCTAGTATGAGCTTTCATAGCTTTGGACTGAATAACAAACGGGTTGTAGTTTTCATCCTTGACCGGAACAGATTCATCATATGCAATAATAGCTTTTTCACCGGCATTTTTAAATGGAATAAAATCTAATGCTGCGGTAGGACAAGTCTCTACACACTGCATGGCATCACAAGAAAAGTCACAAGCCTGTCGCCTTGGATCAATATAAGGAGTTCCTATTGACAACCCTTGTGAAATTCCTGCCAGTGATATGGCTTCGACAGGACATATCTGAACACATAAGCCACATTTTATGCAAGCATAAATAAAATCACCTTCATTGACGGCTCCTGGAGGTCTCAAGAGGTTTTTGGCATTTTGACGGTGCATGGATTTAAGGTAACCTACTCCTGCACCTACAGCTGCAATAAACCCAACACTGATGCTACCATTGATAATGAATTGTCGTCTGCTTATTTTTTTATCATTTTTGGCCATGACTTTGTGATTTTGTGGACTTATCTCTTTGCCATTTATACATTGGGTTTTTATCTTCAAGGACAAATTTCGGACTAGAAAAAGGGGCTAAGCGCTCCAAAAAGTCCAAAACTTCCAAAATGGGTGCTCCATAAAAGAACTTTATGTCTTTATCAAAATTCCAAAGATGCTCACTATAACTGTAGAGTTTATAAGGAATATCACCTACATTGTCATGATTCTTATCAAATCCTTGATAATCACTCCAGTAATCACCAATAAACTGATTACGATTAGCAGTACTACCTCTGGTAAACGCTTGAGTGAGATTGTCATGTAGGATGTTTTCTTTAATCAAATTACCTTCTAGATCTGAATGAAATAACAAGCCTACATTGCAAAAAGCGATTTCATTACCTACTACGGTATTGATTTTTTCCGGTACAAAAGGTGATACATCAAAGTGAATACCGTAGGCAGAATATAAAAAGCGGTTGTTAAGAATTTGGTTTGACGAAGTTTCTTTTAAACCCAAACACATACCGGTACTACCTACTGAACCTTGGATAAGATTTTCTGTTAAAATCGTTTTTTCACTATACATGAGGAAGACACCTACTGAATTATTGAAAAAACTATTCTTATGAATACGGTTATTATGAGCATACATAAAGTGAATACTATAACGGTTGCCAACACCTTTATTGAATTCGAAAGTGTTATCAGACGAATACCAGACGACCATATCACGTACATTGTGCCAATAATTATTTCTTATAGAGCAGTTAGTCGAATACCATAACCTTATAGCATCACCCTTGAGCGCTAATGATTTGCTGAGTAATGAAGATATGGTATTGTGTTCAACCACACAATAGTTTGACTTAAACAAGTCTACTCCAAAGAGCGATTCTTCTATAAGGTTATTTCTTATTTTTACATGATTAGCCTCAATGACTTTTATCGCAGCATCCAGCTTGTCATGCGAATCCCCTGTATGTGTAAAATGGATGTTTTGCACCGTTACACTGTCGGCCTCTACATATAGAATCGACTCATTACCCATACCAGATATGGTTACTTTTCCACCACCGTCAAGTACAACACCTGAAACTGTTAAATGTGCAGGACCTGTATAAAAACCAGGTTTGAGTTTTAGAGTATCACCGGACTTCAGGTTTCTTAATAAAGTATTTAAAAATACCTGATTACCGTCATCTGTATAAGGTATAATATCTACTGTCAAACCGGATGTAACATCTGCTGTTTGAGCCAAGGTGATTGTGCTTATCAAGACGACAAGACATAGTATGATTTTGTTTTTTATCATAATAAAACGTAACAGCCTCATTTATTTGCAAATATTATAGAATGAAGACTCAACTACACTCAAGATACATACAATCTTTGAGGCAATTAATATATATGTGATTGAGGCGTTAACCTAAGGTCTATTGGTTCCTATGAATTATATGTCTTACTTTAACGAACGCACATAGCGTCCTTTTAGCACCATAGCCAGTAAAATAAGAATCATGGTTAAAACAGCTACAAAAAACCCATAATAGGGGTAAGAAACTGTTTCAAATTGGGCTACTTTTCCATGCCCGAAAATTGTAGGCATAAATGGTTTAATACCACTAAAAGCTCCACCGCCATGCAGTCCTAAATGATGACCATACCAATACATAGAGTAAGCAAAAAGTCCAATAAAATATACAGGTATTAATGCGGGAATAATTGCAAAAGCTCTTAAAACTCTTTTAGAAACAACTACAAAAACGATGAGCATGATAACAAATACCACAAAGATATAGATTGAGTTTCTCAAAATCCAATCTAATGTCTTAAGGTATTGAGGTGTGACATCTACTTCTATCGCTTTTTGTGTTTTTTCATCTATAATTTCAACCCCGTTAGCATCCTTTTTAGTATTAAATACATAATATTCAGGATAGATCTTATTACTTCCTTCAGGAGGATTCATGTTAGCACGCGTATTAGCCCCCTGCACTATAGGATACATCCCTATATAATGGTTGATAGCATTCATTTCCACGAGACATTCAGCGCCTTCGTTGGTCGTAATTTCTTCTCTTTCTTGTACGCCTTTACAGCCATTGTAAACACCGTTGTATTTGAATTCAATACGAATACCCTTTGGGTACATCGATTTTGGATATTGATGGCTTTGAAGCGCTACCCACCACATGGGTAAAAAATATACTGTTATGAGTGCAATAAGGCCCAAAACAGCTGGTATCAGATAAGTTTTTGGAGTGTTTTTTTGTTGAGTTTCCATATTGTAAAATTAAAAAAAAGAGGCTATCTACAAAACAGTTTATTAATAGATAACCTCTTTTAACATTAACACTAATTATTCAGCTTTAACATCTGCTTCTGAAAGCATATATTTGATGGCGTTTTTGACATCTTCATCAGATAATTCTGTATTACCGCCTTTTGGTGGCATGACACCTTTTTCGCCTTGGAAGCCATTTATGGCATGATCTTCAAGTGTTGCCATACCTTTAGCTGCAATGGTTTGCCAACGTTCTTTTTCGCTAAATTTTGGTGCTCCGGTTACACCGGTAGCGTGACAGGCAATACAAAGATTGTCGTAAATCTCCTTACCATTACCATAAGCTGCAACACCACCCTCTCTTACAGCTGATTCTTTGCTCTCTTCCTCTAAGACTTGTGCTGATTTGGCTTTCAAAAACTTGATGATTTTATCTGCATCTTCGCCTGAAACATTTTGATTCGGCATAGCCAATTTATAATGCTGTCTCATGGCTTCTATGTCGTCATCTTTCATCTTACTTTCCGGATTAAGTATCCATTCTTTCAGCCATTTGTCAGTACGACGTTTGTCAACCATTAACAAGTCAGGTCCATTGAATTCTTCTCCAAATTTATGACAAGCACTACAACCATAGTTCAAGTATTCTAGCTCGCCAGCTAACAAATTCTCAAGCTCAATAGCCGATGGTTTAAATGATTGCATTTTCATATCTGCATTGATACGTTTAGTATGAGAAAGAACACGTTCATTTTCGGCTTTTTGATTATAGATTACTTTCAAATAACCTACGAGTTGTTGTTTTCCGGGACCGTTTTGATGGGTTAACATCAATGGGAACATCCCTGATTTTTCAGCTTTAAAATCAATTGTTGCAGTTTCACCGGGACTGTAATGATACATTTTGTCATAAGATGCTATTTCAAATACATAATGATCTAATTTACTCTGTCCATGATTGGTTATATAAATATTGACCTTATCACCTTGATTGACGTCAATATTTTTAGGGGTAATTTCACCATTATTAATTGTAGCATATACATCGACTGTTTGTCCGGATTTATTTACTTTCTCACTACCTAAAGCAGTAAAGTATTCAGATTTTTTATCAGTCACAATATTAGTCCCTACCGGATATACTGGGTTTGATTTATAATCATTGATACTGATTAAGGTAGTATAATGAGGTTCGCCCATCGGTAACGGCATGTCATAGATTACCTTTGGATCACCGTCCATAGTAATGTCTATCAATTGATGGTTTTGCGGATGTAATGGCCCTACAGGGTTAAATCTGTCTATTGATAATTTGTTTAACGAGATTAAATATTTACCATGAGGATTCTGGGTATCACCATGAGCTGCTACCAAGTGACCAACGTTATAGTGAGAAGGTACATATCCTAAAACTTTAAGGTTGATATAATCCCATTTAGTAATACGAGAATCAACATATATAGAGGTGTAAACAACCCCTTCTTTGCTGTCAAATTGGTTATGTAGTGGTCCTAACCCTACCTCAACACTTCCGTGTAAAGCATCGTCTAACTTAATGATAGGAATGCCATAACGATCTTTGCCTTCAAACTTTTTATTAGCAATAGCCTCTTTGATCTTAGCAAATGAATACACCCATGCATGAGAATCGAGTTTACCCGCTACAACAATGTATTTTCCTGTTGGGTCAACATCTACACCATGTGGAGATTTTGGTTCAGGAACCAAATAAAGTAAGCCGTGTTTTACAGCATCTGCAATGGGAATAACTCTGTGACCGCGGATCATTCTGGGTTTAATCGTACCATTGTTTAATAGCTCTTCAGCTTTTTTCCAATTGGTCACATGCAGGTAATCCACATCCCTGGAAGAGCACCCGGCTTCAAACGGCGGACGACCATCTTCAATTCCCCCATAATACATCTCTGTACAGAAAGAATTAGTAAAGCCCCAACCATAAGAATCAAGTTTTCCCGCATCAGATAAATCCTGAGTATAAGGAGGAAATTCAAATGTAAAGGATGCTTTTTCATCTACGCGACCAGTTTCGTTATTAAAACGCCAATAAGTGACGCCACCACGCCAATATTTTTCAAAATTGGCTTCACTCAATTCGTGATATTCCCAGTCTAATGGTGCAGGATATTGTGCAGCCTCCATATAGTAACGGGAATCAGGTGTAAAGAAGCATCCCCCATGATTGGAACGGAATACCGGACTTTTTATCACCTGTTTAACTTGATAATCATTTAGACTAAATACAAAAGTTCTCGGGTTGGCTTTGTCATTGATAACGCCCCATTTACCATTGTAAATTCCATCTGTCTCAGAAAAACCGGGATGGTGAGTGTCACCCCATAATATTTCTTGCCCATCAATAAATCCGGTTTTCATCAATTCCATTGTTTCTTTACTGTAACCATAACCGGAGTAAGGTTGGCGTGTATTGATTGGTAGATATTTTACCAAACGCATGGAAGGAACCGCGTATACGGGTAAATTTCCTTCCTGACCACCAGAATTGACAGCAACATATTCATCTTTAATTTTATCCGGTGTATATGTTTTAGCTGCTGCTAATACATCTTCCGCTTGTAGCCCTCTACGTTTGACCACTTGACCAAATGATTCTTCACCAAATGGTTTACCACTCAGATTGGTACCACCGGCATAAGAAGCACCCTTGTCTTTACAGCCAATCACAGACAAACCAATAACCACAGTCAAACTTATGATGGCTAAAAAGGATTTTTTATATGTGTTATAAAATTTCATTTTGTTTAATTTTGAGATTAGACAGCATTATTTAGAGTCAATTTTTTCAGACAATAGCTTTTTGGCTCTAAGACCAACATCGGCTGTTTTGACTTGATATTGCCAATATTGTTCAGCCCATAAGAAAGCATCTTTGTATTTTCCTTCTTTGGCATATTTTTTATAATTCTCTTCAGCTTTTTTAGCTCTCTCTAACTGGTCAAAGGCATCTTCAACTAGGGCAACAACATAATTATCTTGCTCGTAATTATTCTCTTTCAACCAGGTAACTACAGAATTTATAACACCTTGGGTTTCTTCTATAACTTTTAGTTTTTCCTCATACTGTTGTTTGTATTTCTCCAATTCTTCTTTGGACAGTACCACGTCTTTTTGTTCAATATCTACATAACCTTTTGGTCTGACAAACAAAATACCTTCCATCTCCAGATGCAATGCAGAACAGAATTCAGTACAGTAATAAGGGAACACACCAGACCTATCTGCCTTAAACGTTACAGACGCTGTCTTTCCGGGCTCAAAACTTCCATGTACACCATAAGTATCAATGGTGAAACCGTGAGTCTCATCTTCTGCCCGCTCCAGGTTTGTTAAGTGGAAGGTTACTATATCACCTTCATCGACTTTCACTATTTCGGGCGTGATATGTGATCTAATTAATGTTCCAAAAACATGAACTCTATTATCTTTTCTTTCTATTTTTTCCTGACCGGCTACCGTTTTATATCTTGAAATCTCACCACTACGTGTGTTTGTTCCAAGTGGGTAACGAATAATAGGTTTTATAGTCGTACGTAAAATAGCTTCTGAACCATACATATTAGCTTGTGGTAAGCTCATGGTATAAATGTCAACCATTTTATCTGATGAAATATCTATCAAGTGCTGAAAACTCGGTCTGGTAGGTCCTACATCGACAAAATTATCATAAAGAGCTTCTTTATCAACAACCGTCAAATAGTTTGAATGAGGGTTTGAGGACATCCCTTGAGGAATCATCAGATAACCTGGTTTAAAAGTTAAGTCAAGCTCTTCCTCGACTTTACCATTGCCATAATTAAATCTAACAATCTTTTTATCATCAAATGCCGAAGCATAGGCCGTGTTTTTACGTTGGTCAAAAGCAATATCTAAAACATTGTTACCCAATTTTATACTATGCTTTTTAACCGTATTGAGGTCAATAGTTTCACCATTACTCAAAGCACTTTTGACTTTAGCAAAATCTACAACAACAGCTTCATCTGCAACTACGATAAACGAATCACCATTTGGGGTTACTTTGACCATTTCAGCTTTAGCCGGTAATTGTATAAATCCAATGCCTTTATCGGCAACTGCGTCCTGATAAGAAACAACATTAAAATCTTTGACCTTTGAATTTTTACTTTTCACCAACTTTGTATAGTCAATGACATAGACAAAGTGTTTACCGTCTTTTTTTGCAAGACCCACCATAAGTCCGTCACTACTAGATTTTCCTGCATCAAAGTAATCCAGCGTATAGGGTGGTAACTCTACTGTAAATGATTTATCTTTGATTATACGACTCTTATGAATATCATCAACACTCTCGACAAATTTCCAAAAAGTCACACCTGATTTGAATTTACTATCAAAATCTGCTTCAGGGTCAGCTTCCCGGTCATCCCAAGGGGTAGGAAACTGACTTGATTGGATTACATATTCTGTGTTTTGTGTAACAGCAGCTTCAGGATATGTACTAATAAATAATGGGTTAGATAATACTTGTTTTGTTTCAAAATCATCTAATCCCAATAGAGCGATTCTCGAATTGGCTCCATCAGAGAAAAATGCAAAATGTCCGTCATATTCACCGTTTTTTTCTGAGAAAGCCGGAAATCTCATATCACCATAAGTACTTATACGATTGTCAAGTGTAGATTTCTTAAGCATTAGGGAGCTTTCATCATCAAAGCCATACCCTTGCCATGGCTCCGGAGAGAATACACCTACATATTTATAAATACGCATAGATGGTAATCCATAGACAATAGTTGTACCTGAGTTTCCGGTACCAACTATAGAAAAGTATTCATCACGACCTCCACGAGGCATAAATGTTTTGACTGCAGCAAGAACATCCTGGTCGTTCAAACCTCTTGCTTTTTTTACATCCTGAAGTGTTTCTAAGGGCACTTCAGATGCAGCAAATAGTAGAACAACTCCTACTATAAGAAACTTAGAAAAATTTTTTATTTTCTTCATATTAAACATGAATTAATAGTTTGAATTTGGTTGATCGCTACAAATTTATATAATAAAAGACAATAAAGTATGATATTAATCAGTATTTAAGCAAAAATACCCAATGACCCAGGGCTAAAATTGTTAATTACATAAACAAATAGTGTTTTATATGATAATTCAATGTATTATTGCAGATATAATTTGTATTTTACCAATACTGGATTTTAAGTAGTTAACCTTTAAAATAAATGTATAGAAGTCATCAATTATTTTATTACCTGCATAATAGAATAATGAAAAATGATATTTATGAATTACCCTTATCTTTGGCTTCCACATAAGAATTAATGAAACATACCACTCTCGGCATATTGTTTAGTTTTCTCTATCTACTGGCTATGATAAAACCTATTTATCCGGTGATAGATTATATAGTCAATTACAACTATATAAGGACCGAACTATGCGAGAACAGGGACAAACCGGAGATGCATTGTAATGGTAAATGTTACCTGAAAAAACAACTCAAAAAAGCGCATTCACAACCCTATTCAAATGCACCCGAAACGACATTGCCCTCAGGACTATTTAAAGATTACCCTATAAGCACTCTAGATTTTTTTAGTTTTGCATTTAAAAACAATTCAACAGATGTTACTCAAAATACTGATTTTCATTATTTGAGACACTACAAATACAATTTTACACAAGATATTTTTCATCCGCCTTCACTGTTTTAAACTACAAATAATCATATACATAGATCAATATAAATTTATTGGTTTGCCGTGTCATGGATAAAACTCAACACCCTGGCTACAGCAGTTATGTATAGCATATTTATTTATATTTAATACAAAAACATGAAACAACTATTTTTATTCATAATGCTGCTAGCCGGTATTGTGAATCAGGCTCAGTCTGTCAACGGCAAAGTTATTGACCATATGACTGAGCAAACCATAACAGATGTGTTGGTAACCAATCTAACCAACAATAAAACGACTATTACTACTGCGAATGGTACGTTTACAATAGAAGCCAAAGCAGATGATTTACTGGAATTCACACACCTTAATTATTCAACGCTTACGCAAGTGGCCACTGATGGTATGCAAGTGACGATGATTTCAAAATTCTATGCATTGGATGAGATATTGATTACCTCAAGTCCATTGGATGATATTACCCATAGTATTACAGTAATGGATGGTATCAAACAAGGCAGTCAGCCGCGCAATGCCGCTGATTTATTCTCTGATATTCCCGGTTTTTATTTGCAAAAACGCTCGGCAATGTCACTGGAACCTTCATTGAGATCCTTTAAGTATGAACAACTCAACATTAAATTTGATGGCAGTTCTAAAACAACTAATGCTTGCCCCAACCGTATGGATCCCATCACTGCACACATGACACCGGAAGATGTACAAAAGATTGAAGTGGTCAAAGGGCCTTATTCCGTGCGTTTCGGACAGACCTTTGGCGGTGTAGTCAATATGGTTACCCGTTCTAAACCATCAGAAACGGGCTTACACGGTACTGTTCAAACAGGTTACGAAACCAACGGGAATAATACTGTAAGCAGAGCCAAATTACAGTATGCACAACCTGAATATGATTTTACCGTCAATGGTGAATACCGCAATTTCGGGGACTATACAGATGGGAATAGCGAGGTGGTTCCGGCAGATTTTAAGACGATAAGTTATTCCGTCAAAGCCGGTTGGAATCCTACAGAAAAACAACGAGTTTTAGTGGACTGGCGCCAAAAATTCGGGTCGGATATTGACCATGCGGGATTACCTATGGATTCACCAAAAGATGATAGTTATATCGCAGCATTGGATTACAGCTATCATGATATTTCAGATAAAGTGAGTAAGTTATCCTTTAAATCCTACCACTCTTTTGTTACGCATTTGATGAGTAATGCAAACAGACCGAATGTTGTAAAATTGGACGCTCAAACACCTGTTACAGCGCACACCTACGGGGGAAAGTTTGAATTGACTTTAACGCCTTTACAAGATCTGTTTATCTATACCGGACTCGATGCCGATGTAATCAAAAGAAATGGTAAACGCATTAGACTAATCAAGATTAATCCTATGGGGGTGACATTAGACCCCCCCGTAGAAAAGATAGATCGGGTTTGGCAGGATGCCGATACTCAGGATTACGGATTATTTGCTGAATCAACGTATAAATTGAATAATCATATGTCTTTAACCGGCGGGTTGAGATTGGATTTTGTATCAGGGCACATCAATGATCCTGCACCTGACACTCAGGGGAGTGTAGCCGGCACAGTAGCTGCAGGGTTTAAAACGTTATACGGTGAAGGTTTTGACCAGACTAGTGAAACGACCTTAGGTGGCAATCTCGGACTGAAATACCACAAGGATAAGTTTCAGGTGCAATTAACTTATGGTCTGGGTCAGCGTTCGGCATCTATGGCAGAGCGTTATATCTACCACTTTTCTATCGGAACAGACGGTTTTGAGTACGTGGGTAATCCACTGCTAAAACCTGAAAAAAACCATCAGGTAGAATTGGCTATTAACCATAAAACATCTAAGACTAATCTGGGTGCTTCATTCTTTTATTCAAACATGAAAGACTATATCTCTGCCCGATATATGGATGGCGATTCCAGATTTGTAAAGGTCTTTACGAGTAAATATGATTACGCTAAACAATTCATCAATGTAAATGCCCATCAGATGGGTCTTGATGCCTTTTTCTACTGGAATATATTAGATAACCTACAATTCAATTCAAGTATTGCATATACCAAAGCAGACAACGACACCTTTGACGAACCTCTGGCTCAGATGGCTCCCTTGATCACCAGACTGGGTATGAAGTATGAAACCTCAAAGTTCTGGATTGATCTGAGACAAACCATTGCTGCCAAACAAAACCGTTTGTCTGCAAGCTTTGGAGAAAAAGAAGTAACACCGGGCTACACCACATTGGATTTAAGACTTGGTTTTGAACCATTCAAAGGGTTTAAAGTAGGTAGCGCCATACTCAACATATTTGATGAAGCCTACTACTATCACAACAGTTTTAGATATATCAACACCGCAGATCATACGGTAGGTGACCGCATTCTGGAGCCCGGACGTAATTTCAACTTATTTATGTCTTATAAATTCTAATTGAAAACTTGTTTAAACTAAAAAAGCTACAAGATTAACTCTTGTAGCTTTTTTATATAACACCTTTTGATGTTGTAGAACGGAAACTATTTTACCAAATCATAGGTCTGCTGTGCGATACCCAATTCTTCATTAGTTGGGATGACATAGATTTTTACACGGGAATTGTCCGTTTGTATTTCTTCAAATGACTTTTTCCTGCCTTGGTTTTTCTCTGTGTCCATTTCTATCCCAAGGTAGTCCATTCCTTCACAGACGCGTTGACGCATATCAGCAGAATTCTCACCAATACCTGCCGTAAAGACAATGGCATCGAGACCATTCATTGCTGCTGCAAATGCACCGATGAATTTTTTAATACGATAAGCATTCATATCCAACGCCAAAGCTGCCATACGGTCACCTTCATTAGCCGCTTTTTCAATATCACGCATATCTACCATACCGGTCAGACCTAACATACCACTTTTTTTCTGTAAAATCGTTGAAATATCAGCTGGTGAATAATTGTATTTCTCCATTAAATACAAGATAACCGCCTGATCCAAATCACCACTACGGGTACCCATAATCAAACCGTTCATAGGACCAAATCCAAGACTGTGATCGACACTCTTACCATCTTGTACAGCAGTCATACTACAACCGTTACCAAGATGAAGTGTGATGATTTTTGAATGCTTTTTACCTAAATGCTCGACAGCCTGTTCACTGACATATTTATGGCTGGTACCGTGAAAACCATAGACGCGCAAATGGTCTTTGTCATAGTATTCATTGGGTATGGCAAAACGGTGAGAAACTTCAGGCATTGTTTGATGGAAGGCTGTATCAAATACACCTACTTGTGTTGCTTGCGGAAAAACTTTTTCAGCCACTTCAATACCCATATAATTGGGTGGGTTGTGAAGCGGTGCTAAAGTAAACAAGGATTTGATGACACTCTTGACCTCATCATTAATCACCACTGTTTTGGTAAAAGCACTACCACCATGAACCACCCGGTGTCCTACAGCCTTGATTTCAGAAGCATCCTTTATCACACCTACTTCAGGATCCATTAACAAACGGGACACAGCTTCTAATCCCACTTCGTGATTGGGGATATCCATTGTCTTGTCTATTTGATTGTTATCTGTCGAGTAGTGTAATTCAGCATCTTCTAAGCCGATGCGTTCTACCAATCCTTTACACAACACTTTATTATCCGGTAAGTCCAATAATTGATATTTGATAGAAGAACTTCCGGAGTTTATAACTAAAATTTTCATGTGTTTATTTTTTATTGTTTTTTAATGCTCACATGTAACCTTTGATGCTTAAAATAATCATTCTGCTGTGTGTTTAATGATTGTTTTAAACATGTCGGTTTCATTTGTTTAATACTTTTGATTTATCTTTATTTTTTTGTTTACAGACCACCAGCTTGAATAGCAGTGATAATAACCGTATTGTAGATATCTTCTGTTGTACAACCACGACTCAAATCATTGACAGGTTTATTGAGTCCTTGCAACATAGGACCTACAGCTAAAGCTCCTGTTTCACGTTGTACAGCCTTATAGGTGTTATTACCTGTATTAAGGTCTGGGAAAATCAACACACTGGCTTGACCGGCAACTTCTGAGTTCGGTAGTTTTTTCTTACCAACACCGGGGTCAACAGCAGCGTCATATTGAATAGGACCCTCCACTTTGATGTCAGGACGCAATTCTTTGACAATCTCTGTCGCCCTACGCACACGGTCTACATCTTCACCGATACCGGAAGTTCCCGATGAATAAGACAGCATGGCTACTTTTGGTTCAATACCAAATGCCTTAGTACTGTCAGCAGAAGTAATGGCTATTTCTGCCAATTGTTCAGAAGTAGGGTTAGGATTAATCGCACAATCACCCATAACAGATACACGGTCATCAAGCATCATAAAGAATATGGATGATACTATAGAAACACCGGGTTTTGTTTTTACAAATTGTAAAGCCGGAATGATGGTATGCTGTGTTGTGTGAACAGCACCGGAAACCATACCGTCAGCATGTCCTTTGTAAACCATCATAGTGCCAAAGAAGGAGACGTCTGCCATTTTATCCTTAGCTATGGCCATATTGATACCTTTGTGTTTACGCAGTTCGTAATACGTTTCAGCATAATCATCAAAGTGCTCTGATTCAATGGGGTTTACAACATTAACTTTGTTTAAATCCAATTCAATACCATATTCAAGTAATTTCTTTTGAATAGCCTCTTTTTCACCCAACAAGGTGATTGTTGCAACATCCTGACTGATAAGCTTTGCTGTAGCACCCAATACTCTCTCGTCATAACCTTCGGGTAAAACAATGTGTTTTTTGGATGTTTTAGCCTTTTGCAACAAATTATACTGAAACATTCTGGGCGTAATTCCTTTGGTTTTAAAAGTAATCAAAGAGTTAGATAAGGCTTCTACATCCGTATATTTTTCAAAAGTACTGATAGACGCTTCAACTTTCAATTTATTACCAACTTTTATTTTTGGTTTTATTTTGCTGAGAATTGAAGCCGTTTCAAAAGTTGATGGTTTGACTGATATAATGGGTGTTGTACAATTACTATAGCTGTCCAATAATTTTAATATCGAAGGTTCAGGTTCCAACCCTCCACTTAGAATAATTCCTGAAATAGACGGGTAGTTTTTGGATTGATGTGCCTGCAATGAACCCAAGATCAAATCAGCTCTATCGCCTGGAATAATAATTAATGTTTTTTCTTTGATATGTGTAAGGAAGTTTCTCAACTGCATGGCTCCAACAATGGTATGTGCCACCTGATTATTCATGCAATGCTCATCGCCTATGATGACTTTGGCTTCTAAATCCTCCAATATTTCACCAATAATAGGATAGGTCAATTGTTCCACGAGTGGAATAGCATACACTAACACATTAGCCGGCATACGTTTCCTGAGTTCTTCTTTAACCCACTCGAGATTTTCCGGTTGTAATTTATTAGCTACTACAGCTAAGACTTCTACATCATTTTCTTTGAAAAGGTCTGCTGTAGAAAGAAGGTTGTTAGTGAAATCTACCAGACTTTTACCGACACCGCTTTCTATGATGATGGTAGGGATACCTAAATTTTTAGCTATTTCTGTATTTATATCCAATTCTGTAGCAACACCTTCGCCAGTAAAATCAGTACCTTCTACAAGAATAAAATCATACTTTTCTTCCAGTTTTTTGAATTTTTCAATAATGGTATCTATGACTTCATCAATTTTACCTTCATGTTTTTTTTGTAATACTTCACTTTTCGTATAAGAATAAGCATCTGAAAACTTGATATCCAGATTAAAATGCGTAGTAATTAAGTCTATGTGATTATCTTTTTTATTATCACTCAAATCACTGATGATAGGTTTAAAATACCCTACGTTAGCAACTTTACCCAAAAGCATACGCATCAACCCTAAGGTGACTATACTTTTTCCACTCTGGCTTTCCATAGTGGCAATATATACGGCTTTACTCATAATGTATATTATATTTTTTAATTTGACGCTGCAAATTTACTTAATCTTAGGGTGTTAAAACTGATAA
>PDWJ01002205.1_pt1 | contig 26228 bp, 22 predicted proteins | sample 1430881 | NCBI WGS metagenome assembly PDWJ01 (sample SAMN01162460, study PRJNA174530) | Oral metagenome, whole genome shotgun sequencing project. | biome: Marine environment; feature: Marine mammal; material: Swab sample of the gingival sulcus; isolation source: swab sample of gingival sulcus...
CCCACTGGGTGTACATCACTTCCGAGATATTGGACAGGTAGCCGATAAAGCCCAAACCGCCCACGCACATGACCACACCGTAGAAGAACAGCAGGGTATCCCACTCGGCACGCGCTGTTTTGGTAAAGACATCAAAGGGTACGGCACTATCCAGGCGCTCCAGCAGGACTTCGTTGTGATCGCGCTTGGCCTCGGCGCGCTCGATCTCCACGTTTCTCTTAAAGGTGCGACGCAGGAAATAGCCAAAGAACTGCAACAGGCCAAGACCGGTCATCATGCCGAGTACGGGAGGCAGGTGGAACAGGCTGTGTCCCGCCACGGCCATAACAATCGTAATCAAAAACAGTACCACGGTGCGCCGTGCACCGCGCTTCATCACCACCACTTCATCATCGGCCTGCGGGCGCTCATTGCTGATAAAGAAGCTCATAATCGCCGCAGGCACAACAAAGTTGACGATGGCTGGCAGCAATAAATCTATAAACTCGGAAAAGCTCACCAACCCCTTTTGCCAGACCATCAGCGTAGTAATATCACCAAACGGGGAAAAGGCACCACCGGCATTAGCTGCGACAACAATGTTGATGCAGGCCATATTGATAAATCGCTTGTTGCCCTCGGCCACTTTCATCACCACGGCGCACATCAGCAAGGCAGTAGTCAGGTTGTCCGCCACGGGGGAGATAACAAACGCCAGAGCACCGGTAATCCAGAACAGGGTGCGCAAACCAAAGCCCTTGCGAATCAAAAATGAGCGCAACGAGTCAAACAGCTTGCGCTCCTCCATGGCGTTGATATAGGTCATGGCCACCAGCAGGAACAACATCAGCTCGGCAAATTCGAGCAAATTGTGGCGCAGGGCAGAACCTGCGGCATCGGCGATGCCGTGGTCGCGATAAGCGGCACCAATTAGAAACCAGATAATCCCGGCGGCCACAATGACCGGCTTGGATTTGCGCATGTGCAGCTGCTCTTCCAGCATCACCACTACATAGGCGAGAACAAAGATACCAATAGCCAGATAACCCGTCAGCGAGTGGGTTAAATCCAGATGATCACCTGTGGCAACCGAGGCTACGGCCAGCAAGGGTAGCCCGAGCATGGCGAGAAAAATCATAAAATAGCGAAGGGTGGGGTGCTGATTGATAATACGAGACATGGCAAGACCTGAAGTGAGCTTACAACGGGGCGCGAATGTATCACAAAACCCACGCCTTGGGAGCAAAATATACGCCGCCAGCAAGTGCATTTGGCGCGAAAATTCACCCCGGTTTGGTCAGCACAAAAAGCCTGTGCAAAAAGATACTGAGGTGGCACAAAATGTGACAAAACCCTTGCCAGAACTGGACGGCAGCGTCCCCTGCCCCCTTGCTGCAGACTATCCGCATCGGCACTTTTTTGGCAGCGCCCAGTAGCTAAACCTGCGTTTTAAACACCAGTTTTAATGATTAACGCCACAATCAGTAAGAAGTGTTGCCTGCACGCAGTGGCTTGCTATCATTAACACCGTTTCAAGAAAACCCAATGTTTTACGGGTGTTAAGCAACTCCAATAGAGGATAAACCATGACAACAACCATTCTGGTGCTAGTGACTGTGGGTCTGTTGACCGCACTTTTGTACAAGAGAGCCAACCTGGTTCTAACCACTGCCGTATTTGCCGGCATCACCGTTGCAGCCTTTATCTTCAAGGCCGCGCCGGGATTTTACTTTACAACGCTGGTGATTACCGCCGTACTGGCTTTCTTGGCATCGCCACTGCGTGGCACAATCGTCACCCGCCCGATCTTCGCGATTTACAAGAAGATTCTGCCACAGATGTCCGACACGGAAAAAACCGCGCTGGAAGCGGGCACCGTGGGCTGGGACGGCGAGCTGTTCGCCGGCAAGCCCGATTGGAACGTGCTGGCGAATATTCCCCAGCCCGGCCTGTCTGCTGAAGAGCAGGCCTTTATGGATGGCCCCTGTGAAGAGCTGGCGGCAATGACCAACAGCTGGGAAATTGACCACGAGCACGCCGAGCTGCCCCCGGAAATGTGGGCGCATATGCGCAAGCACAAGTTCTTTGGCATGATTATCCCCAAGAAATACGGCGGTCTGGAATTCTCTGCCCAGGCACAAGCGGCTGTATTGCAAAAAATCTGCGCCAACTCCTCGGTTATGTCCACGGTCGGCGTGCCCAACTCCTTGGGCCCCGGTGAGCTGATTCACAACTACGGCACCCAGGAACAAAAAGACTACTACCTGCCACGCCTGGCCGATGGCCGTGAAGTGCCCTGCTTTGCCCTGACCGGGCCACGTGCTGGCTCTGATGCCACCTCCCTGCCCGATACCGGCGTTGTCTGCAAGGGAATGTATGAGGGCAAGGAAGTCGTCGGCATCAAGCTGAACTTCAGCAAGCGCTACATCACGTTGGCACCTGTTGCCACCGTGGTCGGCCTGGCCTTCCGCATGTTTGACCCCGAAGGTCTGATTGGCGACAAGGAAGACATCGGCATCACCTGCGCCCTGATTCCCCGCGATACGGAGAATATGCAGATTGGCCGTCGTCACCACCCCACCGGCTCGCCCTTCTTGAATGGCCCGATTGTCGGTAAAGATGTTTTCGTACCGCTGGACTTTATTATCGGTGGCGAGAAAATGGCCGGGCACGGCTGGCGCATGCTGGTTGAGTGTCTGTCCGTTGGACGCTGCATCACCCTGCCCTCCTCGGGTACCGGCGGTGCCAAATACGCCGTCGCCACCAGTGGCGCTTACACCCGCATCCGCCGCCAGTTCAACGTCTCCGTGGCACAGCTCGAAGGCGTACAGGAAGCACTGGCGCGGATTGCCACCGATGCCTATATCAGCGCAGCGGCCTCAACCAACACCTGTGCCATGGTCGATATGGGTCAGGTACCCTCTGTGCCCTCGGCCATCCTCAAGTACCACCTGACCGAAATTGCCCGCAGCGTCTCCAACGATGCAATGGACGTACACGGCGGTCGCGGTGTGATGATGGGGCCAAGCAACTACCTGGGACGCGGTTATCAGAGCGTACCGGTTGCGATTACCGTAGAAGGTGCCAACATCCTGACTCGCTCCATGATTATCTTTGGTCAAGGCGCGATTCGCTGCCACCCCTATGTGCTGCCAGAAATGGAAGCTGCGGAAAGCAACGACCTCAAGGCTTTCGACAAGGCGCTGTTTGGCCACTTCGGCTTTATCTTCAGCAACGCCGCACGTGCGCTGGTGATAGGTCTGACCTGTGCCAAACTCACTGGCGCCCCCGTCTCCGGGCCTGCCGCCAAGTACTACAAGAAGGTCAATCGCGGCACTGCCGCCTTCGCCCTGATGGTCGATTCGGCCATGTTCTCCCTGGGTGGTGCGTTGAAGTTCCGCGAAATGGTTTCTGCCCGCCTCGGCGATATGGTCTCCAAGCTGTACCTGATGACCATGGTGCTCAAGCACTGGGAAAACCAGGGTCGCCAAAACGCCGACCTGCCTTTGCTCGACTACTCCTGCCAGAAGCTCTGGGCCGAGTATGAAGATGCACTCGATGGCTTGCTGAAAAACCTGCCTGCCCGTCCGCTGGCCTGGGTACTGCGTCGTATCGTCCTGCCTTATGGCGTCACAGCCAAGCGTCCTTCCGACACACTGTCCAGCAAGGTCGCCGGTTTGATTACGGCGGATACTGCCAGCCGTGACCGCCTGATGGCCGGTACTTACCAGGGCGACAAGCTCGGCGTCAATCAGGAGCTGAACAACCCGGTTGCAGTTTACAACCGCCTCCTGAAAGAAATCGACAAGGCCGACCCGCTGTACAAGAAGATTGCCAAGGCCGTCAAAAAGGACATCCTCAACCCCGATGTACTGAGCATCGAAGAGCGCATCAAGGCCTGTGGCGAGAAGGACATCCTGACCGCCGACGAAGTGGCGTTTATGCTGGACTTTGAAACGCGCGTTCTCGATATGCTGATGGTTGATGATTTCGACTTCGACAACCTGGGCAAAAACCCGCAGTCTATCGACAAGGCACACGGCGACACCATCAAGGCCGCCTAAGCCGACTTGAAAAAACCACTTGGCCCCGCTCAATGCGGGGCTTTTTTTTGCCCGCAAGAGACACCGACCATGAACGATGCCCTCCTCGTCCTCAGCAGTTGCGCCAACCGCACCGAGGCGCAACACATTGCCCGAGCACTGGTGCAGGACAAGCTCGCCGCCTGTGTGCAGCTCAGCGCCATCGACAGCGTATACCGCTGGCAGGGCGAGCTGTGCGAAGCTACAGAAGTACAGCTCAACATCAAAACCTGTACGCACCACTACCCGGCGGTAGAGGCGACCATCAAAGCCCTGCACAGCTATGCCGTGCCGGAAATTATCGCCCTGCCCATACAGGCCGCCTCAGCAGAATACCTGCACTGGCTACACAACGAGATAGCCCAGCCAGCAACAACGAGCGATAAAATTCCCGTGCCCGAACACCCCGGGTAGCGTAAAATATGGCTCCCTGAAAAAACCTCGGCCACTCGCATGACCCCATACTTACCTGGACAACGCTGGATTTCTGAAGCTGAACCCGACCTGGGGTTGGGACTGGTGCTGGAGAGCGACCGCCGCGCCACCCGCGTCACCTTCCCGGCCAGTGGCGAGGAGCGCGTCTACGCCACCGCCAGCGCGCCGCTGAGCCGCGTGCTGTTCCGCCTCGGCGAGACGGTCAACAGCGATGGCGGCTGGGCGTTCAAGATTAGCGCCAGCGACGAGCAGGACGGCGTGCAGCTCTACCAGGGTATCCGCATTGACACGCAAGATACCGTCACCGTGCCCGAGACCCGCCTGGCTCACGACACCCAGATCAATCAGCCCCGCGACCGCCTGCTGACCAACCAGCTCGACCGCCAGGCTGCGTTTGAGCTGCGCTATGCGACCCTGCGCCAGCAGGCGCGCCTGGAGCAAAGCCCGGCGCGCGGCCTGCTCGGGCCGCGCGTAGACACCATTCCCCACCAGTTGTATATCGCCAACGAGGTGAGCCAGCGCCCGGCTCCCCGGGTGTTGCTGGCCGATGAAGTGGGTCTGGGCAAAACCATCGAGGCGGGCTTGATTCTGCACAAGCAGCTGCTCACCGGGCGCGCCCAGCGCGCCCTGATTGTCGTCCCCCAGGCGCTGCTCAGCCAGTGGCTGCTGGAGCTGATGCGGCGCTTTAACCTGCACGCCGCCATCTTTGACGAGGAGCGCTGCGCGCAAACCTTTACCACCCTGGACGAGTTCAGCGACGAGGTAATCGAGCTGGACGAAAACCCCTTCCACACCGAGCAACTGGTTATCTGCACACTGGATATGCTGGTCGATAACCCCGCCTACGCACAAAAGGCCATCGAGGCCGGCTGGGATACGCTAATCGTCGATGAAGCCCACCACCTGCACTGGTCGCCCGAGGCCAGCAGCCCCGAGTACGCGGTAATTGAAGCCCTCGCCAAGACCACGCCCGGCCTGCTGCTGCTAACCGCCACCCCCGAGCAACTGGGTGTTGCCAGCCACTTCGCCCGCCTGCGCCTGCTCGACCCCGACCGCTTTAACGACCTCGACGCGTTTATCCGCGAAGAAGCGCAATACACCGCAGCTGCCGAGGCCATCGACAGCCTGCTGCAAAACACCGAACTTAGCGCCGAGCAGCATATCCGCATCCAGGCCATGCAGGCGGATATTCCCTCCCTCGCCGCCCTGCAAGATGCCGACACGCGCCAGCAGCTGGTGCAGGAACTGGTGGACCGACACGGCACGGGGCGGGTGCTGTTCCGCAACACCCGCGCCCATATCAAGGGCTTTCCGCCGCGCCGCCTGCACGCCAATCCGCAGAGCAGCCAGGCGGCCAAGCTGGAGTGGCTGAGCCAGTGGCTGCGCGGCCACCAGGACAAGGTGCTGATTATCTGCGCCGACAAGGCCACTGCCCTGAGCGTGGAAGAGCAGCTGCACCGTGGCGCGGGCGTCCTCTGCGCCGCCTTCCACGAAGACCTCAGCCTGCTGGCTCGCGACCGCGCCGCCGCCTGGTTTGCCGAGGACACCGGCGCGCAGGCGCTGATTTGCTCCGAGATCGGCTCCGAGGGGCGCAACTTCCAGTTTGCCCACCACCTGGTGCTGCTGGACTTGCCGGACAACCCCGACTTGCTCGAACAACGCATTGGCCGCCTGGACCGCATCGGCCAGCGCTGCACCATTGAGCTGCATGTGCCCTATATCACCGGCACAGCGGAAGAAGTGCTGTACCGCTGGTACCACGAGGGGCTAAATGCCTTTAACAAAACCTGCCCCGCCGCCAGCAAGCTGCGCAGCGAGCTGGCCGAGCCGCTGCAAACCCTGTTACAGCAAACAGAAGTCGACAGCGAGACACTGGACTCACTGCTCAGCCGCACCCAGACGCGGCTGGCCGAACTGAACGCCGAGCTGGAAAAGGGACGCGACCGCCTGCTTGAACTCAGCTCCTTCCGCAAGGCCGATGCGGATAGTCTGCAACAGGCACTGCAAAGCCACGACAACGACTGCAACCTGGAAGACTATCTGGAACTGGCCTGTGACAGCTTTGGCATCGACATGGAACACCACTTTGAACACAGCCATATTCTCAGCCCCGGCAGCCACTACCGGGGCGGCTTCAAGGATATCAGCGACAGCGGCACCACCGTCACCCTGAGCCGCAGCACTGCACTGAGCAATGAAGACTTCAAATACCTGACCTGGGAACACCCGCTGATTACCGATGCCTTCGACCAGGTGCTGAGCAGCACCCTCGGCAACGCCGCCCTCGGCACGGTGGAAGACACCGGCCTGCCCCAGGGCACGCTGCTGGTCGAGTGCCTGTTCGTTGTCCACAACATCGCGCCCAAATCACTCCAGCTGGGGCGCTACCTGCCACCGCAGCTATTCCGCATTGTGATCGACAACCAGCTGCGCTACCTCAGCAAACAACTGCCGTTTAACGCCATCAAATCGCGGGTCAAACGGGTTGAGCGCAGCACCGCCAAGCAAATCATCGAAAGCCGCAAAGCCCTGCTGGACAAAATGCTCAGCCAGGCGCAAGCCGTGGCTGACCAGGCCAAACCGGCGGTCATACAAAGCGCCCAAACCCAGCTGCAACAACAGCTCAAGCCGGAAATTGAACGCCTGCGCTACCTGCAAGGCATCAACCCCAGTGTGCGCGACGACGAAATCGCCGCGCTCAGCGCGCAGTACACACAATCCGAAGCGGCCATCGCCCACACCCTGATCAAGCTGGACGGCGTAAGAGCACTGATCTGCACATAGCCCGCGCAGCCTGTCCGCATTCGCGCCGAGCGCGGCAGGCCAACAGCAACAAGGGCGACACGGATGTCGTGGCAGGGGTTTGAGCAAACCCCATCCGGGGTGACCCTGTGGATTAAGTGGCGGCTGAAACAGCTACAATTCGATACCGTGCGAAAAGTGCCGGCAACATCAGCGAAAAGGTTTATGAAGCTATTTTTAACCGCAATACTTTTACTGTGTTTGCCCATATCTCAGGTACACGCACAGGATGAAAAAGGCACCTTTGCCTTAATCCTGGACAATGACCTGTTTACCGGCACTGACCGGGACTATACCAATGGCCTGCGGTTAAGCTGGTTAAGTGAGCCGGCACAAAGTAAAGCGCCCGGCTTTTTTGGCAGCGGATACGCCAAACAATTAAAAGACCTACTCCGTTTTTTACCTGTCTATAACGCTGAGCACTTTAATCACAGCGCCTCCCTATCACTACAACAAGTGATGGTGACACCAGAAAATATATCAACGACACAATTACTACCTGACCAAGCACCCTATATTGGCTATTTGGAATTAAGCACAGCGCTCTATGCCTGGGATGAAACTGAGTTTCATAAACTTGAGTTAATGCTGGGCATTGTCGGGCCTGGCTCTGGCGCAGGCGATACGCAGATTTTTATGCATAAATTGCTGGATTCGAAAGAGCCCAAAGGCTGGGCAAACCAAATAAGCGAACGGCATATTTTAGGGCTGAGTTTTACCGAGGGTCATCGCCTGGTTCGCAGAGATACAAGCCATGACAACAAGGCCTGGGACCTTACCCTGGATTACGCCCTGGATCTGAGCAACCTTAAAGTTTCGGCAGCGGCAGGTGGCCTGCTGCGCTGGGGACACAACCTCCCCTATAACTTCAATGCCTACTATACCGATCATGGCGGTGAAAGCGCGCTATTGGGCTTGTTCGACAGTAATCAACCGTCCGCCTGGATGGTTTATGCCGGTGTTGTGGTTTCCGGCATTGCCTACAGTTATGTGGAGGAGGCCATCAAGGACACGCATAATTTTAGCCCCAACCATATAACCGGCTCTGCCGTAATTGGTGCGAATTATATTTATGGCGGCGTTCAGTTTGGCGTGAGCCTGCAAACCGACTCCCCGGCCGTAAAAGAGCGCGACAGCAATATCAATTTTGGCTCTATCTATCTGATATGGAATATCTAAACATAGATGGCTGAACTATCGCGCTGTTTGTAGAAAAGAAAACAGGGTGAAGAAAAAAGGGCAGCCAAAAATTAGACCATTCTCAATAGCTGGCAAGAATTTGGCACGAACCCACACCAATAATAGTTTATAGCTTTATTTTGTATTGATGGGTTCGGCTTGGGTGCTTGTCAGGCTTAGTCCAGGTTGTAGTAGCTGGACAGGGCGTTAAGGACGGCGGCAGCAGGAAGCGCGGCCAGGGGGCTTAATAGCCCCGCACCGATAAAGCGGACTTCCAAGGGCAAGCCGGATGTTGCCAGCAGGGCAAAGGGCAAGCCAAAACCCAGCAGGTGGAAGAGTAAATCCAGCTGGTCTTCTGTTTTCTTTCTCTCGAAATACGTCATGGCAATTAAAACATCTGCAGCAATTGGCTTTACTGTCGCAGGCGTACTGGACACGTCTGCGGGTAAAACCTTATGTCTGCCCTTGTCTATTTAAATCCACTCGCCAGTGATAGATTCAGCTACGCCGCGCATGGGAAAGGTTACGATAATATAGACCAAGCCAATGCATATGACTGTGCCAAAATCACCATTCTCAATCAGGAAATCCTGAAAATCACCGTAAAAAATGATAAATGTCATGAAAGCGGACAGGATAAGTTGAACTGTATCTGTCTTGGTAAATGTGTACATTTTTCACCTCTGTTAAGAACGACAGGCCTTGGCATGGCGGTTGCTGCACTGGTTCCAGGCTCTAAACACTTCTTTCAGTATAAAACAAAACTCGCTGAATAAAAGCAGTGTGGTAACCACAAATCAGGCTATCCACATTCAATAGAATCCCTTATTTGCCCTATGCGGATAGTCTGCCAGCGGGCCTTTTCAGCACTTCTTCGCGGCAAAAAAAAGGCGAACCTCATTGAGGTTCGCCTTTGATTTTTATGCCAAAGGTAGCCGTATGGCTACCCGGGCTGTTGGCAGTTTAGAACTGCTCGGCAGCGTGGTTGAGGATGTGTACAACCATGGCAACTGCCGCAGGAATTACCTGCTGACCCACAGCGGTGCGGGTGGCATTGTCTGTTGAGGTGATAACGCCACCGCCGACAGAGTAAGCGTACGCGCCGCCCGCTGTCATGATGGGACGCACATCGCTGCTGCTGGGGCTAACGGGCGTGTACAGGCTCAGTGCCGCAGTAACGGCTGCATCATTGCTCAGGTTGGCGTAGTTGTCTTCAACCCAGCCTTCCCAGCCGCCGTGAGAGTTGCCGGAGGTCACCCAAACGTGGTGAGGCTGCAACAAGTCGGTGGTGTGCAGAGAGAAGCCCAGAGTCTGGAAGCTGGGCGCTGCCAGGAACTGGTTGTACCAGTACTGACCCAGGTTATCGATGGGCTGGAATGGTGAAGTCTGGAAGTCTTCGTACATGTCGGGGTTGGAGTAGCTGTCCAGGCGGTAGTTGGCTTCGGTGATACCGTAGGAGTTGTACTCCGAGTCTTCGGAACAGTGCCAGCCCCAAGCCCAGACGCAAGTACCGGTCATGCCGCCTGCGCCATCATCGAGGTGGTCGTTGAGCAACCAGGCGCGCAGGGCCCCGTCGGTGCTGTCAGAGGCAGGCATGTAGCGCTGGTCGTAGCCGCCGAGGTCGTTGCCGTGGTCATCAGCGCCGTGGGTGTGGTTCTGGAAGTGCCACCACGCGGTGTATGTGGCAACAAAAGAGCCTACACCGTATACGGGAGCGTCAACACAGTCGCCTGTGATAGCGCCACACATAAAGGTGTCTTCAAAGTCGTCCACATCATAAGCGCCCTGGCCGAGCATTTCGGCGACTTGCGCTACAGTGTAGCCAGCAGCGGTAGCTGCGGCTTCCAGCTTGGCGAAGTTGGTGGTGGTGGGGTGCGCCTGCATGTAGTTAACGGCGTCAATCGCAATTTGCTTGTGCGTGGGCTGAGTAAAGGCAGATGCTGCCGTGGCTGTGCTTAACAGTGCAGCAGCGAGTGTGAGTTTTTTTACGATTTGCATAGTCTATCACCTGAGTAATGTTGCGTTGTTGCGTTTGGACGCTCTGGATAAGCCGTTCCCAGACTATCCGCATTGCAGGGCAAATGCGGATAACCCAAAAGCAGACCTAAGCGGAGATTCTGTTTTGAATCGCACGATTTAAAGAATAGCGCAAATAAAGACCGCCTGCCTTGTCTAAACGTGCCAAATCAGCTGATTTAGATCAAAAAATGTAAACAGAATGACTTATTGGCGCAAAAATGTGCCAAACAAGCCAAACTGCCCCTATTGGGGAGCTGATATGTTAACGCTTTCTTCTTCCAGGCTGCTCAAATCCAGCAGCGGGGTTTCAATGGTTGCCAGTTCCGGGTTTTCTGCCAACAGCTTGGCTTTCATTTCAGTCAGCGCGGCAATTTTCTCATCGGCAATTTGCTGAAATTTCTCGCGCTCGGGAAAGTCGTACTGCTCCAGTGCGGCCATATGTTTTTTGATGCGGTTGATTTTCGGCTCAACGGCTTTGACATAGCCCGCCAGAATCACATTCTTCTGCGCCTCTTCATACTGCATATACAGCTCCGGGTCGGCCAGCTCTTCGGCCGTGGGCAATACGCGCTGAGTGCGGCGCTTAATCGGCGGGGTGCGCGGGTCGCCGTCTTTGGCGGCGCGCAGGGCGGCAATTTTCTCCTCGGAGAAGCCGTATTTCTCAAGCAGCTGCTCGCTGCTCAGCCCCTCGTTGCCGGTGCTGGCCGCGGGCTTTTTCTCCTGCTGTGCAGCGGCGGTCTTGGCTTGCCAGCCGCCGCCAGCCTGTACCTTGTCGCCGGGGGTTGTGCTGGTGCTGGCTTGCGTGGCCTGTGCGACGGGCGCCTTGTCGCTTTGCAGTGTAGTGACCGCAAAGCGCAAGATGACCAGCGCAACAACGACGGCTATGCCGATAAGAACAGGTTTGGTTTTCATGGTTGGTTACCCCCAGTTTGTATTGTTAAATGTCTAATTATTCGAATGATTTGAACTACCTAGTTGCGGCCTTCCCAGCGCCATGTCAGATCGGCACTGAGCGCGCGAGCTTCGGCATCCAGATCATAGCCGGTGTACTTGATACCCAGCGCCCAGTATTTGCTGAACTTGTAGTCCAGGCCGGCGGCATAGAACAGGTTGGTGTCGCTATAGCTGGTGGCGGCCACGCTGCCAATGGCGGGAATCTCGGCCTCCCAGCGCATCGCGCCGATCTGAACAAAGGGCTGCCAGCGGCGGCGTGCATCTATCGGCAGCTTCAGCAGGCCGGAGGCCTTGATGCCCTGAAAGCCATAGGGCGCCTTCTCCTTAAAGGCAGCGGCCAGCGCCGGATTGACAATGACCGAACCCGTTGACATGGTGGCCGGAGCCAGCGCCGTGGTGTCGGTATAGCCCAGCTCCACGCCCAGGTAGTAGCCCAAGTCCAGCCCCAATGCCACCTCGTAGGCGCTATCCGCATAGCTGTCTTTGACCGAGGCGGGCAAGGCAGAGCCGGCGGCCAGCGCTGCTTTTTTGAGGGCCTCGCTGTCCTGTTCGGCCTGACCGAGGCTGACTTTCACATAGGGGTACGTGCCCTGGGCGGCCAGTGCCGACTCGTGGTTGGAGAAGTCCTCGCCGTGATTTTCATAGGGATCGGCATAGGGCAACGGGCGGCTGGAAAACTGGCTGCGATCCGGCGGGCTGACGGGGTGCTTTTGTGGCGCGGCCTTGGCGATAAGCACAGGTGCTATCGGCACTATGGGCGCAGTCGGCGCTATGGCAACGGGTTCCGGCTTGAGCTCAACGACCTGCGCCGGGGCAGCGCCGACGATACTGCTTATAGGGCGCACCCAGGGTCGATTCTTTTGCCAGCGGGCGGGCAGTGCGGAAAACATGGCATCGGCACTGGCCTTGCTGCCAAATGGTCCCCAGACCAGCGTATGCCAAGTCGTGCCATTGACCTGCTTGGGGTGATAGACCACATCCAGATTGCGGTCAACGGCCTTGATGTCGCGAATCGCGGCGGCATCGGGCAAATTTTGGGTACTCCGCACCGAGACCAGCTGAATCACATAGTGGTAATCCACCTGCGCCGAGCGCCAGGTTTGGCTGTCGGTTTCCACTTCCCCGGCGATAGACGCAGGCAGTGTATCCGTGGCCAGTGCGGGCGCACTCAGGCAAGGCAGTAATAGAACGGTGAGTAGTAATCGGTGCAAAGCAGTATCCCCCTGTTTAATTTACCGCGTGCATGGCGCGGTTATTTAGGGAAGCTCTGAATAAGTCTGAGTGGAATTTTCGCTGAGGAATAATTCGCTAATTCGAGGCGGAAAACGCCGGGATTAGCCAGCTATTGCCAAGTTTTCCAACGAAGAAGTAGCGGATTATGACCAGCGAAAAACCGCTCACGACTTGTTCAGAGCTTCCTTAGATAGCAGAGTCTAAGCCAAAGTGTCGGGCAGGTCTATTGTGTGAATGCCATCCGCAGTGCCTTCAGATAGCGCCTTCAGATAGCGCCTTCAGATAGCGCCTTCAGATAGCACCTTCAGATAGCACCTTCAGATAACAGGGCGTTTTTGTCATACTTGGCGCACTAGCCGACAGAGGGTGAGACATGCCATTAAGCGACAGTGTGCAGCGCAGAAAAATTCATACCCGCGAGATTTGCTGTGAGGCCTTTTTCCGCGAGGATGGCCTGTGGGATATCGAGGGGCGGATTGTCGACAGCAAAACCTATGACTTTGCCAATCGCGATCGCGGCGGCACCATCAAGGCTGGCGAGGCGCTGCACGATATGTCCCTGCGCATCACTGTGGACGAGCAGTTGCAAATTCACCACGCCGAGGCGGTGACGGATGCCTCACCCTTTAATATATGCCCGGAGATTGCCGACAGCTACGCCAAGCTGGTGGGACTGCGCATAGGCTCAGGCTGGCGACAACAGCTGCGCGAGCGCGTTGGCGGCACGGCGGGCTGTACGCATTTGACAGACTTGCTGGCACCAATGGCGACCACGGCAGTACAGGCGATGAAAAGCGGCAGCCGCAAGGCGCTGGACACACAGTCGAGCAAACGCCAACCGCCCAAGCAGCCGCCGCGCAGGGATACCGCCGCGGGGGCGAGCAAAATTATCAACCGCTGTTATGCCCTGTCGGAGTCCGGCCCGGTGGTGCGGGAATTTTTTCCCAAACTATATAAGGGGGCTCCAAACAAGTCGTAAGCGATTTTTCACTCAGACTTATTCAGAGCTTCCTTAAGCCCGCGCAAGATTGATACACTCGCAGCATTTTTCAGGCACGCGCTGGTCGCGGTTAATGGAGTACGTATGAGCAAGTACCATGTCTATGGTCTGGGCAATGCCCTGGTCGATTATGAATATCAAGTTACGCCCGAGTGGCTGGCCGAGGTCGGCATCGACAAGGGCGTGATGACCCTGATGGATGAGGCGCATCAGGAGCAGGTGATTGCCGCCCTGCACGCCGAGCCGGTCAAGCGCGCCTCGGGTGGCTCGGGTGCCAATTCGATTATCGCTCTGGCGCAAATGGGCGGCAGCGCCTATTACACCTGCAAGGTCGCCGCCGATACCGACGGCCACTTCTACGCCCAGGATATGCAGGACTGCGGCGTCAGCACCAATCTGGCTCCCGAGGATGCGGGGATTACCGGCAAGTGCCTGGTGCTGGTCACCGAGGATGCCGACCGCACCATGTGCACCTTCCTCGGCATTACTGGCGATTTGGCCGAGAGCGAGCTGAATCAGGCGGCGCTGCAACAGTCCGAGTATTTGTATCTGGAGGGCTATCTGGTGACCTCCGACAGCGCGCGCCAGGCGGCGATTGCGGCGCGGCAAATCGCCGAGCAGGCGGGGGTGAAAACCGCACTGTCCCTGTCTGATCCGAACATGGTCAAGTTTTTCAAACCCGGCTTGCAGGCGATGCTTGGCACCGGCGTCGACCTGCTGTTTGCCAATGAGGACGAAGCTCTCGGCATGACCGATGCGGCGAGTGTCGAACAGGCGGCGGCGCAGCTCAAGAACGTGGCGCGCACCTTTGCCATTACCCGTGGCGCCCAGGGCGCGCTGGTTTACGATGGCCAGCGCCTGATCGAGATTGCCCCCGTTGCCACGCAAGCCATCGACAGCCTCGGCGCGGGCGATATGTTTGCCGGTGCGTTTTTGTATGGCCTGACCCAGGGCTGGAGCTATGAGCAGGCGGGCAAGCTGGCGTCGCTGGCCTCATCGCGCATGGTGGCGCGCTTCGGCCCGCGCTTTGCCACCGCAGAGACGCAGGCCATCCTCGCCGAGTTCGCGCAGGCGCACGGCCAGGCGCTGGCAGACTATCCGCATGCAGAGCTTGAGCCATGCGGATAGTCTGTGGGAACACAGTATGGCGAGTACGCGCCAAATCCGGGCAGAGCAGCGGCAGGCGCTACATGAGCATAGTTAAACAGGAGCCAGTATGAGCGTTGATATCAGCCAACTTCGCCGGGAGTACACCAGCACCGGCCTGCATCGCGAGGATATGCACGACAATCCGATTGCGCAGTTTGATGCCTGGTTTCAACAGGCCTGTGCAGCGCAGATGGCGCAGCCGGATGCCATGGTGGTCTCGACAGTGGATGCACAGGGTCACCCCGCCAGCCGCACGGTGCTGCTAAAGTCCTTCGATAATGATGGCCTGGTGTTTTACACCCACTATCACAGCAACAAGGCGCAGCAGATTGCCCACAATCCCCATGTCTCGGCGCTGTTTCTGTGGCCGGATTTGGAGCGCCAAGTGCAGATTCGCGGCACGGCGGAAAAGGTTTCGGCGGCGGAGTCGGCCAAGTATTTTCTCACGCGCCCCCGAGGCAGCCAGCTCGGCGCCTGGTGTTCACCGCAGAGCAGTGTGATTGGCTCGCGCCAGGTGCTGGAGCAGAAGCTGGCCGAACTGAAAAACCAGTTCCTCAACCGGGAGATTCCGCGCCCGGATTTCTGGGGCGGCTACCGCATTCGCCCGCACAGCATCGAGTTTTGGCAGGGGCGCGCAAGCCGCTTGAATGACCGCTTTCTCTATCAGCTGCATAACGGCGACTGGCAGCTCGAGCGTATTGCGCCCTAGCTGCCGCCCTGGCTGCTAACCGGCAGTTTAAGCTCAGCGCAAACGCCATCCTCGACATTGCTGAGGCTGACGCTGCCGCCGTGCAGCTGCATCACTTCTTTGACAAAGCTCAAGCCCAGTCCCGAGCTTTTTCTGCCGCTGTCCGGGCGGCTGAGTGAGTAAAACCGCTCGAAGATGCGCTGCTTGGCGTAGTCGGGAATCGCCGGGCCGCTATTGTGGATGCGTATGCGGATAGTCTGCGCGGGGGCACTGTCTGCCGCTTGCGCGCCCGGTTCGCTGGCGCTTGCAGGCGCGCTGGGCAGATTGTCCAGATGGATGTGCAGCGCACAGTGGCACTCGCTAAAGTCGATGGCGTTGTCGAGCAGGTTGCTCAGCGCCTGTTGCAGCAAAAAGGCTTCGCCGCGCACCGTGCAGTGCGTGGCCTGCTGGTGCAGCACCGGCTCGATGGCCTTGGCGGTCAGGCGGTGAGATTTGCTGTCCAGGCTTTGCTGCAAGAGCTGCTGCATGTCCACCGCGCCGGGCTGGTCGAGTGTATTGCGGTTTTCCACGCAGGCCAGCGACAGCAGGCGGTCGATAAATTCTTTCATGCGCCCGGATTCGTTGTAGATATTGTCGATAAAGCGCTGCTGCTGCGCGGCGGGCATGCTGTTTTCTTGCAGCAGCTCGGCGGCACCGCGAATCGCCGCCAGCGGGCTTTTCATCTCGTGGGTCAGGGTGTGGATGTAGTTCTCGACATACTCCTTGCCCTCCAGCGCCTGGCGCATGCTCTCCACGGAGTCGGCCAGTTGCGCCAGCTCTTTCTCCCGCAGCCGTGGCGGGGTGGCGCGCAGGCCAATGCGCACCGCCTCAACATAGTCCACCAGCTGGCGTATCGAGTGGGTCAGCCACCACGACATCAGCGCGCCGAGCAGCAGGGCAAATACCAGAATCAGCCCGCCCTGACGCCAGATATTGTTCTGCGCTATCTCCAGAAAGGGCTGCACACTGGCGTTGGGCTGGGCGACGGTGAGCACGCCAATCACATCGCCGCGATAACGCACGGGGGCGGCCACATACATCGAGCTACTGAGCTCGTCGTCGGCAATGGCGCGGGTGGTACGCGCGCCGTAGCGCCCCGCCAGCGTGCGCCCGACATCAATCCAGCGCGAGTAGTCCTTGCCCAGCTCCTCGGCGTCAGTGTGAAATACCACTGTACCGCTGCGGTCGGTGACGTAGAGGGTGAAGTCTGGCTCGGTTTTGTCGTGCGACCAGATGCGCGCGTTAAAGCGGCGGGCGCGATAGGCTTCCACCGCATCGGCAAAGCTGCCGATGGTCAGCATGCCGCCGGCCAGCTCATCGGCGGCCAACTCGGCGAGCAGATTGGCGGTATCGACCAGCGCCTCCTCGGAGGCCTGGCGGATGGTCGGGTGCAGCTGGTCGCTGAGGTTGCTGATAAACCAGTAGACCCCAAGCCCCACCAGCAAAAAGTAAGCGAGAAAGATGCGCGAGCTGAGGTTCATGGTCGGCGTGCCATCGGTTCAGGCATGGGCTTTAATGCTGTAGCCCATGCCGCGGTGGGTCTGTATCGGGCTGTCCTCGGCGCGCACCGCCTTGAGCTTGGCGCGCAGGCTTTTGATGTGCGTATCCACGGCGCGCTCAAAACTGGCCTCCGGTTCATCCCACACCCGATCCATCAGCTGCGTGCGGCTGAATACCTGCTCCGGGTGCTCCAGCAGGGTGAGGATAATCAGGTACTCGTAGCGGGTCAGCTCCAGCTTCTGGCCGTGGAATTTAACCTGCGCCTTGGCGGTGTTGATATCGAACCAGCTGGCGCTGGCGGGGGCTGCCGTTGCCGCGGCCACGGGCGCTGTGGCGCTGCCCTGCACACGGCGCAGTATGGTCTTGACCCGGGCGCTGATTTCCCGCGGGCTGAACGGCTTGGTCACATAGTCATCACCGCCGATTTCCAGACCAATAATCCGATCCATCTCCTCCTTGCGCGCGGTCAGAAAGAGAATCGGCACCTGGCTGAACTGGCGGATGTCCTTGCACAGCTCAAAGCCGTTCTGGTCGGGCAGGCCGACATCCAGAATCAGCAGGTCGGCGCCTTCCTGCTGCAAGTGTTGCAGACCGGCGCGGGCGAGGTTTTTCCAGCTTACCGCAAAGCCATCGGTTTGCAGGGCGTATATCAGGGTATCCGCAATCGCGGGCTCGTCTTCGATAATCAGTATTTTGTGTGGCATGCTGGTATTTGTTGGCCTTGTGCGCTGTGCTTGGCAGTGTGTCGTGTTATTGGCAAAAGCTCAAGACCGCACTGGCAGAGCGGTGACCACATAGCGCAATGGCCCGCCCGCCTGGGGCTGGTTGAACGGGTAGCAGCTAATCAGTTGCAGTGCCGGGTAGTCGTGCTGTAGCTGCACTTGCTCGTGGCGGCTGTCGGCAATGCGGATATGCTGGACGCGGTAGTAAAACTCATCGCCGTGCGCATTTTGCAGCGCCAGCGTGTCGCCGTGGCTCAAGTGCTGAAGAAAGGCAAAGTGGGTGTCGCGGTGGCCGGCAATCGCCACCGTGCCACGCTGCCCCGGCAGGCTGCTGCTCGGCAAATGCGCGGGGCCAAAGGCCAGTGCCTCGCCGCTGCTGCGGTTGAGCACATAGAGCGGCTGGCCGTCCGGGCGGCGCAGCCGCGCCACCGGCCAGGTGTCGGCCCACGCCCACGGCTTGACCGCTCCGCCCTGTGTTGTCACGCCACGCCCCGACACGGTCTGCTCCCAGGCGTGGGCAATCAGCTGTTGGGCGACATAGGCCTTGACATCAATCCACAGCGCCTGCCCCAGGCAGAGCAGCGCCGCCAGCAGCAGCGCCACTCCCAGCGCCGGTTTGCGCAGCAGTGCGTTCATCGGGTGCGCGCCCGCTGTAGCCGCCGCTGTATGGCGGCGCACAGCATCAGCAGGCCGCCCAGCCACCACCACAGCTGCACACCGCTGGCCGTGGCGGGGAAGGCGATACCCTTGGGCAGCAGATTGGCTACCTTTGTGGTGTTGAGCGGGCTGCCGGGGTCGCGCACCGGGGTTTTGTCCACGGCGACAAAGCTGGTGTAGCGGCTGCTGAGCTGGTGGGCGAGCGCGACCTGTACCAGCTCGGCCTCTGCCGCCTCCGCCTGCTCGCCGCGGGTGATGCGATCCAGCAGTGCGCTGATTTTACGCCGCGCCCACAAGGTGCCGATGCCCGAGTGCTGGCGCGGTGCGGACAGCTCGACCTCGCGCTGCCAGCGCTGGCTGTTACGACCGCTGCTTTGCCCACTGACGAGAAAGCGCTCGGGCTGGCGGTTGAGCTTCATCGCCACCAGCACCGGCTCGCCGAGATAGACATCGGGCACGGTAGCCGGCCACATCTCGGCCTCAACGCCCTCGGGGAGCTGAATGCGGATATCCTGCACGGCGGGGTGTTCCAGCTTGCGGAACAGCGCCGACATCTGCGCGTCCACCTCCTCGGGCTTGCCGATATGGGTGAAGCTGCCCCTGCCGAACTCGGCGGCCTTGCGCATAAAATAACTGTTCGGCGCAGAGCCAATGCCGACAGTGAACAGGCGAGTCTTGCCCAGCAGCTGGTGAATCAGGGCGAACAGCTCGCTCTCATTGCCCACCGCACCATCGGTGATAAACACCACCTGGCGCAGCTTTTCGACATCGCCGGGCAGGGTCAGGGCGGCGCGCAGGGCGGGCAGCATTTCCGTGCCGCCATCGGCCTGCAGCTGCCCGGCAAACGCCAGCGCCTCGCGGATATTCTCTGTGCTGGCCGGGCGCATCTGCCCGAACAGCTGGCTGAACTGGCTGTTAAACTCAATCACATTAAAGCCATCGCCAGGTTGCAGGCGGCGCAGCGCGTATTGCAGGCTCTGCTGCGCCTGGCGAATCGACTCGCCGCCCATTGAGCCGGATGTGTCGATAATAAAAATCACCTCGCGCTCCACCCTTGGCTGCGCCGCGTGCTGCGGCGGCATCAACATCAGCAGGCCGTACTCCTCGCCAGCGATGGTTTCGGTGTAAAACGCCGCGCTGCTCTGCTCGCCATTGGCAATATCCCAGTGCAAGACAAAATCCCTGTCCGCCGGAATCTGCGGGTCGCGCAGGCTGACCTGATAGCCGTGGCCGTCATAGCGACTGTGAATACGGTGATAGGGGCTGTGCAACTGCTCAATCGCCTGCCCCGCGTCGATATACGCGCGCAGCGTGACCGGGTTGCGCCACTCCGCTGGCACATCCTGCGCCGCCACCTGGGGCGGGGTAATAGCGCTGGCAGCGTCGGGCTGGATACGGTCGGTGGGTATAAAGCGCGGCGTCAGGGTCAGCGGCAGGCGCAGGCTGAAACGGTTGCCGTCCAGTTGCAGCGTTTCAATATAGCTAATGCTGACCTCAATAGACTCGCCTGCAGCGATATTCGCCACCGAGCTGGTAAACAGATTGTCACGTTGCTGCTCCAGCAGCGCGGCGCGTTTGCCCTCGCGCTTGGCCTGCTGGTAAATCTGCCGGGCTTTTTGTCGGGGCTGAATCTCGCCGACAATCCGGCGCTGCCCCAGGCGCATCTCCATACCGTTGACCGCCGACTGCTCGGGCAGCGGGAAAACATAAATGCCCTCGGCAAAGGCCTGCCCCTGATTAAAAAAGCGCTGCTTTAACGTCACCTTGGCAATCGGCCCACTGACCTTGATATCGACCTCGGTATTCAGCAAGGTGGCAGGCGTGTACTGCGCTGGTGCGTCACCAGCCGTTGCCGTGCGCATCAGAAATACCCCCGACTCGGCGGCGTTTAACGGGTTTTGCCGAATGGACTCGGGAGATAATTCATCGGCCAACACCGGCGAACCACTGAGCAACAGACAGAGCATCAAGACACTGCCCGTATAAAGACGATACAAAAACGATGCAGCCGAGACACCCCGCCGCTGTGCAATACGCGCTATCCACATAATAAATTCCAAGTTACTGAAGAGAACAGCAGCAGTATGCAAAACGCTCGTGGGGCGATGATGTACTTTGTGTGAGCCGAGGGATATTCTGAGTAAGCCGCGCGCCGTATGCGCCAGCAGACTATCCGCATAGGCCGCTGACTTATTTGTATGGAGAAGGCGGTGTGCTAAGGCAGTGTTTTACTCACCGCAGACAATAACTGATCGATAAAATCAGGCTGTTATCTGCTGTGCGGCCTGCTTAACGCTTGGCGACCTTGTTGAACATTTTGCGGATCGGGTTGCGGCTGTCTTCTTCGATAAAGCGCTCCCAGCCTTGCAGGTTGGCCTCGACGATATGACTCAGGGCATCAATATGCGCGGGGTGGTCATTGAGCGCGGGGATATAGTGGAACTCACCACCGCCGGCCGCCTGGAAGTCCTCGGCACCAGCGATGGCGATTTCCTCTAAAGTTTCCAGGCAATCGGCGGAGAAGCCGGGGCAGAAGACATCAATGCGCGGCGTGCCCTGGCGGCCTAGCGTGTCGAACACGTCCACGGTATAGGGCTGGAGCCAGGCTTCCTTGCCAAAGCGCGACTGGAAGCTCAGCTGCCAGTGGTTTTCCGAGAGCAGCAGGGCATCGGCCAGCAGCCGCGCGGTGACGGCACACTGCCGGGCATAGGGGTCGCCCTTGTCCACACAGCGCTGGGGCAGACCGTGGAAGGAGAATACCAGCTGGTCGCCACGGCCATGCGCCTGCCAGTACTGGCGAATCCGCGTCGCCATGGCATTGATGTACTCTTCGTTATCGTGAAAGTCGCGAATGGTGCGCAGCGCCATCTGGTTGCGCTGCTGTTTGAGAAGCCGCCCGACTTCATCGACGATAGAGGCGGTCGTCGTCGCCGAGAACTGTGGGTACATGGGCAGGACCAGCAGTTGTTCCACGCCCAGCGTGGCAAAGCGTTTGTTGCGTATAGTGCACCAGCGGCGAGCCGTACTCGTCTGACCAGATCTTGGCATAGGCTGCCGCCGACTTGCGCGGGCGCACTAGCAGGACAAGGCCATTCAAGATAAAAAACCACAGCAGGCGGGGAATTTCCACCACGCGCACATCAGACAAGAACTCGCGCAGGTAGCGGCGCACGGCTTTGGTCGTCGGCGCAGCTGGCGAACCGAGGTTAATCAGTAAAACGCCGGTTTTGGCAGCTGGTTTTTGATTTGGCATACGTCACCCTCACAAACGGAGCGCCAATCTACCACCGCCCCCGCTTGCAACCAAGCGCTATCTGCAAAGCAGGTGCTTTACGCCTTTCTGCAGCCAGGGATTTAACGCGTCTATTATTGCTATTATTGATACAACCAATAATAAATTTAAATACGCAAAGGATTTATTCATACTCGGCAATCCGCTATGATGCGCCAGCCAATATATAATGAAGCTGGTTTTAGCCTATCCGCATAGCAGCCCTTCGGCTTGCAGCAATGCGGATAGCCCCGTAGAGGCCACTCGCAGGCGCTTGACTTCAGGCCGCGCGGCCTGACATCCCGATTCACAGCAGTGTGGACACTGCACAAGAGAGGTAAGCACATGCCTATCAAGATTGGAGTACTCAAGGAAGTATTCGAAGGCGAACAGCGTGTAGCATTGGATCCCACCGTGGTGGCCAAGCTGGTTAACGCCGGTGCCGAGGTGATTATGCAAAAAGGTGCGGGCAGCAGCGCGCACTTTCTCGATGAGGACTACACCGAGGCCAAACTGGTCGACGATGCAGACAGCGTGATCGCCCAGTCTGAGATTATCCTGAAAGTCCAGCCACCCACCGCAAAAGAAGTGGCCAAGTTGAACAAGGGACAGCTGTATATTGGCTTTATCGACCCCTACCGCAACGCCGATATTGTTCACGCCCTGGCTGCATCGGGCGTTACCAGCCTGGCCATGGAGCTGGTGCCGCGCATCTCGCGCGCCCAAGCGATGGACGCCCTGTCCTCACAGGCGGGTCTGGCCGGTTACAAATGCGCGATTAAGGCCGCTGAGCTGGCACCGGGCTACTTCCCCATGCTGACCACCGCAGCGGGCACCATTCGCCCGGCCAAGGTCGTGGTGATTGGTGCGGGCGTTGCCGGTTTGCAGGCCATTGCCACCGCCAAGCGTCTCGGCGCCGTGGTCGAGGCCTACGATATTCGCCCCGATGCCAAGGAGCAGGTGGAATCTCTCGGCGCCAAGCTGATTGACACCGGCGTCAACGCCGCTGGCGAAGGCGGCTATGCCCGCGAGCTGACCGCGGAAGAAGTGGCGCAACAGGCCGCCGTGCTCGCCGAGCATGTGGCCGTGGCCAATGCGGTGATTACCACCGCCGCCCTGCCGGGTCGCCCCGCGCCGACCATTGTCACCGCTGACATGGTCGCCAGGATGAAATCGGGCGCGGTGATTGTTGACATGGCCGCAGACACCGGCGGCAACTGCGAGCTGACCGCAGCGGGACAAACCATCAAAACCGCCAACGGCGTGACCATTGACGGCCCCAGCAACATCCCCAGCCAGTCACCCCTGCACGCCAGTGAAATGTACGCCAAAAACCTGTTCAACCTGCTCAATCTGATGATTGTCGAAGCTGAGCTGCAACCGGACTGGGAAGACGACATTCTCGCAGGCGCGTGCCTAACTCGCGATGGCGAGATTACCCACGCGCACGTTAAATCTGTAATAGGAGCATAATCATGGTGATTGAAGGCTTTGCAGCACTGTATATCTTTATGCTGGCGACCATCGCCGGTTTTGAAGTGATTTCCAAGGTTCCCGTCATTTTGCACACCCCGCTGATGTCTGGCTCCAATTTCGTCTCCGGCCTGGTAATTATCGGCGCGATGATTGCCCTGGCCACCGCCACCAACCCACTGGAACAAGCGCTGGGCTTTACCGGCGTGTTGATGGCTGCGGCCAACGCCGTGGGCGGCTACGCCGCCACTGACCGCATGCTGGAAATGTTCAAGAAGAAGGAGAAAAAATAATGGCGTTTGATATCGGCAACCTTATTATTCAGCTGTCGTACTTCACCTCAGCGGTACTGTTTATTCTCGGCCTGCGCGCCATGTCCTCACCCGCCACCGCGCGCAAGGGCATGCTGTGGGCGGGCATCGGCATGCTGATGGCGGTTATCGCCACCTTTATCCCCAATCAAAGCACCTATATTGTCGATGGCAAACTGCCCGAGCAACTGGGCATCAACCTCGGCCTGATTGTTCTGGCTCTGGTCATTGGCGGCGTGCTGTCCTTCCGCAAGGCGCGCAACGTGGAAATGACCGACATGCCACAGCTGGTCGCCATGTTTAACGGCCTCGGCGGCTGTGCCGCCGCCTGTGTCGCCGCCATTGCCATCATGCAGCAACACGCCAACTCTGAGCTGACCCAGGCCATGGCCGTCTTCGGTGCCTTTATTGGCGGCCTGGCCTTCACCGGCTCGCTGGTCGCCTGGGCCAAGCTCGATGGCCGCGTCAAGGGCAGCTGGCAGTACCCTTGGGTTCAGCCCTTGAACTTGCTGATATTCGCCGGGGTTATCGCCGCAGGCGTATACATGTGCATCAACTTCCAAATCTGGGATACGCAAATGCAGCTCGTGGTGGGCGCATTTTTTGCCTTGGCCATGCTGCTCGGTATCACCGTTGCCATGCCGATTGGCGGTGCCGATATGCCAGTGATGATTTCCCTGTTCAACGCCCTGACCGGCGTGGCCATGGCCTTTGACGGCGTGGTGCTGCACAACGCCGCAATGATTATTGCCGGTATCGTCGTCGGCTCCGCCGGCACCATGCTGACCGTGATGATGGCCGCAGCCATGAACCGCAAGGTGCTTGCCATTATCTTTAAAAAGTTCGGTGTCAGTGGCGGTGCAGTAGAGGCCGGTGACATTGATGGCAGCATGAAAGAAACCAACGCCGATGATGCCGCCATCACCATGGCCTACGCCGACCGCGTGGTGATTGTGCCCGGCTACGGTATGGCCGTGGCGCAGGCACAGCACAAGGTCTGGGAGCTGACCGAGCTGCTGCAAGAGCGCGATGTTGACGTAAAATTCGCCATCCACCCGGTGGCCGGGCGCATGCCCGGACACATGAACGTGCTGCTGGCAGAAGCGGGCGTCCCCTACGACATGATTGTCGATATGGACGATATCAACCCCGAGTTCCCCAATACCGATGTGGTGATTGTGATTGGCGCCAACGACGTGGTGAACCCGATTGCCAAAACCAACCCCGACAGCCCAATCTACGGCATGCCAATCCTCGAAGCATCCAACGCGAAAAACTGTATTGTCGTCAAGCGCGGCAAGGGCACAGGCTTCTCGGGCGTGGAAAACCACCTGTTCTATGCCGACAACACCCGCATGTTGTACGGCGATGCACAGAAAGCCATCAGCGAAGTGATTCAAGGCCTAAAAGCACTGTAGGGAATCACAAGGCTGCCCTCGCCCGCCCCTCGCAAGAGCGGCGGGCTTTTTATTGCCGGTGCAAACACGCTGATTTACGCTCTGCTAGAATAGCGCCCTTTCAATCCTGACCGCTCACAGACTATCCGCATTACCCGCAATGCGGATAGTCCAGAAATACGCCACTACTGCGCAAAGAGAATTTATGCAAAGACTTGTCAACGCCGCCATCGCCAGCCTGTTGTTGCTGCACAGTCTGTCCGCCGATGCCGAGGGCGTGGTTATAGAAATGGCCGACAAGCTGGTAAGGAGTGGCATCTCCCCGCACAAGGATAATGTGCTGCTGCCCTTGACCTACCGCAGCGGCCAGGGCAACGTTGACAACAGCGAGCTGATTTTTCAGTTCAGCGTCAAACTTGCCGCGACCTTACCGAATATCTATCTGGCCTATACCGAGACATCGTTCTGGAAGTTTCTCGACAAGGACAACTCCAGCCCCTTTCGCGAAACCAATTACAACCCGGAAATTTTTTACCAGCTAGATGCGGACAAAAACCCGTTCGGTAACTGGAGTGCGCGGCTGGGTTTTGAGCATCAGTCCAATGGCCAGAGCCTGCCGCTGTCGCGCAGCTGGGATCGCTTTTACTTCTGGCCATCGGTAGACACGGAGCACGGCCAGTACGCCCTCAAACTCTGGTGGCGCCGACCTGAAGAGCGCAGAACCGACCCCGGCGACACCCAGGGCGACGACAACCCCTATATCTACCGCTATATGGGCTATGCCGAGTTCTACTTCCGCCGCCAGCACGGCGTGCGGCATATCTCCGGCATGCTGCGCGGCAACCCATCCACCGGCAAGGGCGCGCTGCAAGTAGAGTACAGCTGGCCGCTGCCAAATAAAAATACCTTTTTCTTCGCCCGCATATTCTCCGGCTACGGCGAGTCACTGATCGATTACGATCAGCACATCAATCGCCTCTCAGTGGGGCTGACATTTCGCTAGGGAAGTTCTTGAACGGTCGATTTTAGCCTATCCGCATTTGCTCCTTGCAATGCGCAAACCCGCTACGTCTGACCCACAGGGTCGCGAATGTTCCATTCATTCTTGCGACATTCCCCACATCCCTGTGGGTCAGACGCAGGAAATGTCGCAAGGGTGCAGGAGCACCCGCGACCGTGTAGCTTGCCCGCATAACGTAAGTGCTTGATTTTACTTAATGCGGATAGTCCAGATAAGGACTTAAGGAATCTCTGAATAAGTCTGAGTGGAATTTTCACTGAGACAGAATTCGCTAATTCTAGGCGGAAAACGCCGGGATTAGCCAGCTATTTCCAAGT
>PDWJ01003828.1_pt1:5000-26222 | contig 26222 bp, 17 predicted proteins | sample 1430881 | NCBI WGS metagenome assembly PDWJ01 (sample SAMN01162460, study PRJNA174530) | Oral metagenome, whole genome shotgun sequencing project. | biome: Marine environment; feature: Marine mammal; material: Swab sample of the gingival sulcus; isolation source: swab sample of gingival...
ACCGTGTAGGGGCGGTCTCAAGAGCTTCCCCACACCGTCGGGACCGAGCCCTATGCTGAGCTGCCGAACCGCTTTCGTAGCCGAAGAAGCGAGCCATACGGGCGCTACGGCGAGGTTTCTGAGGGTGCTCCTAAGGGGTGGGGCTGGACCTGAACGAACCCAAGAGGCCCAAAAGGGACTAGAGACGCGAGACCACAGACTAGAGACGCGAGAAGTCGATGTCGATCGACACTCGGTCTCCGGGCTTCACTGGCGCGGGGAGCTTCCACGTGGCTGCCCGGCTCAGGAGACACTCGAGCACCTTCTCATCGGCCTTTTGGGCACCAACCAGCCCCAGCTTTCCCACGCCGCCGTTACCCTTGAGCGTGATCAAGAGGTTCAGCTTGGCCGAGCCCCCTCTCCCTTTGGCGCGTCGGTAGCACTTGCTCAGTGACTTTCGGTACTTGCGAACCAGCTCGTGATGGACCTGGTTTCCGTACTGCTCCATCGGCTCGAGCTCCTTGACGCGGGCGTCGAGCTGCTTGACGGCCGCCTGCCGCTTCAGGTCGAGCTCAGTCCACGAAACATATGGGCTGGCTGATGTGCCTGCGTCAGTGAAGGGACCTCGGTAGATGCCTGTGCAGCCCTTCACAGCCGCCAAGGCGGCGCCGACCTCCTTATCGAAGGCAGCCTTCTTCTGGGCCATACGCGCCTTGAGATCGCCCTTTAGCGTCTCGAGGGCCTTGCGCACCAGCTTGATCGCTGGCGATTGGATGTGTTTGGCCACGAGGTTATGGATCTCCACCGAGAGATTCGCTCGGACCTTGCCCTCTTTGACCAGCGCTGTCTCGACCACCAAGATCGGCTTGCTGGCCGTCTTGAGCAGCTTTTCGAGCTCCCCGGCGTATTCTTGGCACATCGTGTTGCGCTTGCTCATCAGGGCCTTCTGCTGGTCGGCCTTGCCCCCCGCGATGGCAACGGCGATATCCGACGCAACAGAAGCGGACTTGGTCTTCCACTCTTTGCGCAGGGCACACCACTGGCTCTCGCCGGCTGTCGCCGCCAAGGCGACGCCCTCGCCGCCGCTGCTGCGATGGGTAAACGCCACGTAGGCGCCTATGGCGAGCACGGCGATGCCGACCACCACCAGAATCACGACGATCATCTTTGACTTGCCTACTGGAACCTCAGACTCGAAGCCCATCGTTCTCGCTTTCGCCATTGGGTTTTCGTGTGAGCGCAGTATAGCGACCATGAAGTACTGCGCCCCGGAAAAAAGTGAACCAAGCGCAGGACTGGGCTTCGCTTGCAAGGCTCGAGGACGGAAGAGACGGGTGGTATCTGACTGACGAGCAACAACGCCGGGGGAGTCCAGGACCAGCGATCGTTGACGTTTTTCCGGGGCGCAGCGGTACCAGGGTCGCCTGCGATTGACCTCGTAGCTCCAGGCTCCCGACCACCGTATCGCCTGCATTTTTTGCGCTCGGCTCCCAGCCGCTCGAAGATGCTGTCGGGAGGATCTGCATGCCCGAACCCCAACGACCACTGTGGTGCCGATGGCTCCTCGGCGCCGGACTGCTGTGCTTCGCTGCGCTGGAAGCGCGCGCTGCCCCACCGCCAACGATCGCGACACCTCCGAGCGTGGCGGTGATCGCTCGCCTCTCCGAGCTCCCGACCTCAGAAGCTTGCCAGGGGAGGCGCTGGGTCTGGGCAGCCGCGCGCTACACCATCAAACGCGTCCTCTCGACCCGGAACACGCTCGCGCTTCGCGCGGGGCAGGACGTCATCGTGCACATGCTCTGTCCGGCTCGTGCCCGCGGCTTCTCTGGGCTCGCCCGCGGTGATGCTGGGCCGCTGCGGCCAGGACAGCGCCATCGCCTGACGCTTATTGCCGCCCCCGAAGACAACCCCAAACGGCTCGTCGATCCCTTCGCCGCCGAGCTGAGACGCTACCGCGCGCGCCGAACCAACCGAGCCGCGAGACGCCCCCTGATCGTCCTGTCGGTCAACGGCGCCGGCGTCTCGCGCAAGGTCCGCTTCGCCACGCGAGCGCTACGGCTCGGCAGCGCGATGAACAACGACGTGCTACTCCCCGCCGCCGAGGGCCGTCATCTGCTGCTCGAGGTCCGCGGCGAAGTGCTCTGGGTGCTGCCGGTCAGCGGCGCCAAGGTCACCATAGACGGGGCGCCCGTGCTCTCCGCTGGCGTGGCGATCACCTATCGGAGCCAGATCCGCTTCGGCCCCTACACGGCGCAGGCCTCGCTGCTCACGACGCGCTTCTTCCGCCATATACGCCGCAGCGCCCGCAAGCGCGGCCGCCGTGAGCACCGGTAGCCTTCTTTTTCCGGGGTCCTCTTAGGCTTAGGAGCCCCACACAAGCGCCTCCCGTCGCCGGGCATAGCACTGCCGGCCGCTTTCTAGGCCTCAGAACGTTCGCCGTACCACCCCTATGGCTCGTGGTTGTCCATTGCATGGGTAAGTGAACGACGCAGGTCTTGCCGCGACCTGCAGAGGCGGCGAGGGGGAGGTTGGTCTACTCGCCAGAGAGGCGGACCAGGACGCTCTGCTGGAGCGCGACGGCGAGCTCTTCAGACCGCTGTACGGCCGTCTCAGCGCGCTCACGGACGTTGTTGCTCCAGTCGGCGTCGTTGATGCCCGAGAGGTTGATCAACACGTTGTAGTGAGCGCCATAGGCCGCCGCGCGGGCCATCAGCCCCCCAACGCCGGCATCCGAGAGCGAGTTGACGTTGCCCTTGTCAGCGACCTCGTTGGCCAGCTCGAGCACCCGGGGGCAGAGCTCGAGCACCGACAGCGGGATCAGCGTTGCCTGCTTGTTGGCCTGCTGGATCGCCGCGTCGCGGGCGACCTTCTCCTGGTCGGTCTTCCGCGCCATGCCGAAGCAAGCCATCACCTCGTTGAAGGCGGCGGTGTCGTCGTCGATCGCGGCGGTCAGCTTGGCCTTCAGCTCCTGCGCCTCGACGCCGAGCTGCTCCATCTGCTCATCTCTGTCGGTGTAGCCCTTCTTGCCATACGTCAAACCAGCGACCATTGAGACCAGCCCGGCGGCGAGGCCGCCCGCGAGGGCAGCCACAGAGCCGCCTCCGGGCGCCGGCGAATCACTCGAGAGCTCGTCGGCGAAGGCCTCGACGGTCATCGAGACCAGCGGGCGCTCCTTCGCCACCCGGTACTCGATCACCTTCTCCTCGAGCACGAAGGGCGCCACCTCGTCGAGGCCGAGGCTGAGCACCGCGGCCTCGAGGATCTCGCGCTCGGGCACGCCGAGGCTCATCCCCTGCTTGCTCATAAAATGCCGCCCGACATCGAGCAGGGCCTGCTTGGGCACCAGGCCGACGGCCTCCGAGCCCGTGACCCGCGCGCCGTGGGCCTGCGCCAGCTCCTCGACCTTCTCGAAGGCGGTGTGCATCCCCGTCACCGAATAGTCGGTGAGGTTCATCGTGACCTGAGCGCGCTTGTACTCCTCGATATACCAGCCCATGGCGCGGCAGTTGGGCAGCCCCGGCACCCGCACCAGCTTGCCCTCAGCGTCGCGCACACGCTTGCCGGCGGCGTCGCGTTTCGCGCGGCCCTTCTCGCGCATGGTCAGGCCGATGTCCTTGGCGATCTTGGCGTTTCGCGTGTTAAGGTTGATGTTGTAGGCGATCAGGAAGGGACGCACGCCGATCACCGTGGCGCCGGCGCGAGCGTTGAACTCGGCTGGACCAAAATCTGGCGCCCACTCGGGCTCTTCGAGCTTCTCGGCCAGCGCCTCGTATTCGCCGACGCGGATGTCCGCGAGGCTGTGGCGCTCGGGGCGCGTCGCGGCGGCCTCGTAGAGGTAGACGGGGATCGAGAGCGCCTCGCCGACGCGCGCGCCCAAGCGCTTGGCCAGCTCGACGCACTCCTCGACGGTCACCCCGCCGACAGGGACGAAGGGGCAGACGTCCGTGGCGCCTTGTCGCGCGTGGGCGCCCGTATGCTGGCGCATGTCGATCAGCTCCGCGGCCTTGGCGATGCCGACGAAGGCCGCCTCTACGGCGGCATCGGGCTCACCGACGAAGGTCACCACCGTGCGATGAGTCGCCGCGCCGGGGTCGACGTCGAGCAGGGTCACGCCCGCGACGCCCGCGATGGCCTGGGTGATCGCGTCGATGACCGCTGGATCGCGGCCCTCGCTAAAATTGGGTACACACTCGACAAGTCTGCTCATGCTGCCACTCCTGCTCTATCCGCTGGTGTCGACCTCTCGCGGGAATCGCTACCTTTGCTCTTGCTTCTCGATCTCGGCGCGGACCTCATCCATGTCGAGCTCCTGGACCTTCTCGATCAGCTCGGAGAAGGCCGCCTCGGCCAGCATCCCAGGCTGCGCGAAGACGAGGATCTGCTCGCGGTAGACCTGCAAGGTCGGGATCGCGCGCACGTCGAAGCGCCCGGCGAGCTCCTGGTTGGCCTCCACATCGCATTTGCCGAAGGCGATCTTCGGGTACGTCTCCGAGGCGGCCTCGAAGACCGGCGCGAAGGCCCGACAGGGACCGCACCACTCGGCCCAGAAGTCGATGATGACGATGTCGTGGGTCTCCACCGTGCTGTCGAAGTTCTCGTTGGTGATCTCGATCGTGGCCATGGGCGGTCTCCTCACGCGGGCAACGCGCTGCGTGGACGTACGGGGCGACAGAAGGGCTCTCAGGCTGCTGCTACTCGCGCACGTCTCTGCCCACCGCTCGCGTTCATAAGGTGTCGCGACTTCGCCGCGGCGTACTACCACGCAGCACACTAGCAAGCAGGTCCTGGGGACAAGCAAGGTGTTTCAGGAGCCCCCGAAAAAACCCGACCAAGTCGAGGCCCTCGAGACCGCGACGCGGTGGCGCCCTGGCGCTCTGTAGACGAGCGGCGCGCTCTAGGCGAGCATGACGTCGATGCCGATCCCACATCCCGAACAGGTCCCGCCGATCCAGCGGCTCCGCGAGCTCACCGAGTCCGACGCGACCAAGCTCGCCCTCTCGACGCTGATCATCGTCTCGGTGCTGCCCTTCTCCTGGGTCGAGAGTGCATCGCTGGGCTTTTTCTGTGTGTTCGCGATCGAGCTCGCGATCCGCGTCGCGCTGCTGCGTGAGCAGATCCGACAGGGGGGCTTCTCTCGCTCGGAGCTGGTGGTGCTGCTGCTCGATCTGGTGGCCACGCTCAGCTTCCTGCCTCTCGAGGGCGTGTTCGAGGTGCGCTTCCTGCGGCTGATCCGGCTGTCGCGGATGTTGCTCCTGCTCTCCTACTGGAGCCCGGTGGGCAAAGAGATCTGGGTCATCCTCAGCAAGCGCGAGCGACGCTACCAGCTGCTCTTCGTGGCTTCGATGGTGGTCCTGCTGACGTTCACGGCCGGGGTCTTGCTCTACCATGTGGGGCCAGCGGCGATCGACTACGACGAGAACGGCAAGCTCGACGACCCGGGCTTCTGGACGCTCGTCTGGTGGTCGTTCCGACAGCTGCAAGACCCGGGCAACCTGGTCAAGACGCCCTCCGCGACCTTCGCCTTCGTGCTCTCGTTGTTGCTGACGCTGGCGGGCATCTTCGTGGTGACATTTTTGATTGGTATCGGCACCTCGGTGGTGCGCGAGCTGGTGCACGTCGGTCGAGAGCGGCGCCTCGGCCTACGAGAGCACTCGCTGATCACCAGCCTCGGGCCCCACTCGGCGATGCTGGTCGAGGAGCTGGTGGCCTACTACGCCAAGAGCTTCCGCTCGGCGCGGTTGGCGACCATGGGGCCGGCGACGGCGCGCTACGACTATATGTACGCAGACAGCCTGCGGCGAGTGCGCTATCGACAGGGCATCGCGACCTCGGTCCACGACCTGCGTAAGGTCGACGGCGATCGCGCGCGGCGGGTGATCCTCCTCGGCGAGGGCGAGCAGAACCTCGCCGACGCCGAGGTCGTCTCGCAGATCCTCACCGTGCGACAGCTCAACCAGAGCTGCCGCATCTTCGCCGAGCTGGTCCGCCCCGACAACGTCCGCGCCGCGCTCTCAGCGGGGGGCGCCAACACCGTGCCTGTGCTGGCTCATCGCTTGGTCTCGCTGCTCTTGGTCGACCTGCTGGCCTACCCGGGTGTGGAGCGGATCTACGATCAGCTGCTCTCGTCGCAAGGTCACGAAATCTACACCTGCTATTTCGGCGTGGGGGCGATGCGCGACTCGAGGCCGCCAGAGCGCTCACTGGGCAACTTCGGCGAGCTGGCCCGCCAACTCCATCATCGATACGGTGTGCTACTGCTGGGCTGGTCCGAGGGTGACGGGCTGGACCAGCCACGCCACGTCATCGTGCCATCAGCCGACCACGAGCTGCCAGCTGCGCCGACGATCTGCGGGCTGCTCGGGCTCGCGCCAAACTTCGAGCGGCTGGCGGAGGCAGCCCGCGGCCTGCTGGCGACGAGACCACGTCACAGCGGCGCGGACGACATCGCCGCTCTGCTCGAAACCGACGCCGAGGGGAGCGGGGGGCCGGCGGATGGGCTCGCCTTCGCCCTGCGGCCGCAGCGCAAAGAGCTCGGGCAGCTCCTGATCTGCGGCTACCACGAGGGGCTCGCCGAGCTCTGTCGGCAGCTGACACTCTTCTGTCCGGACGCGAGACTCACCGTGCTCGTGCCCACCACCCCCATCGCTGAAGAGCTCAATGAGCAGCTCTCGCTGCCTCCGGCGCGAGTTCGGGTCTTCGCTGCCGACTGGTCTGAGGGCGACGAGCTGCTGCGCGAACGCGACGGCCTCCGCGTCGCCGACGTCGAGGCGATCCTGCTGACCTACACCGCGAGCGACGCCGACGCGGACGGCCGCACGGCGCTGGCCTTGCTCAAGCTGATGGATCTGCGCGAGCGTGAGCCAGCGGCGCTCCATGGCGAGCTGCGAGTGGTCTGCGAGGTGCTCGACAGCGCCAAGGCCGAGCTCCTCGAGCGCCGCTTCGCCGAGAAGACACCACAAGGTGGCGAAAGACAGCTGGTCGTGCTCTCCGCCGAGCGCCTGCGCCACGCCCTGCTAGCCCAGGCGGTCTTCGTGCCCGGGAGTGACGCGATCTACTCCGAGCTCTTGGGTCACGGTGGACCGGAGCTGGTCAAGCTGCTGCCCGAAGAGCTGCCCTCGATCGAGGGTAAGCGGGCTCTCGCTGGACGGATCAGCTTCGACGACCTGCTCGGGGCGCTGGGCCAAAGGCGGCAGATCCCGATCGCCGTCGAACTCCGCGGTAGCGACGAGCTGATCATCAACCCAGCGCCGCAGGGGCCTGGCTCGGAGTTCAAGCTCGACGAGCTGGCCGCGGTCTTCGTGCTGGGACGCTCGGAGAGCGAGAGCGCTGATCCGCTTACCGGACCGAGCAGCGCGAAGGATGCGAAATCACGGCGTAGGAGCGAGAAGGGCGCCTGCTGGTAGCAAGCAACCGACGAGCGACAACCGCTGTGATGTCGCAGACCAGCGCCGAGCGACAACCGCTGTGATGTCACAGACCAGCGCGGCGACGGGAGCCGAACCGACCGTCAACAGGCTCTTGGCGCTCAGTCGCTGCGGCGGGCACGGTCGGCGATACGGCGAACGGTGTCGACCAGCTTGCTCAGCTCGACGGGCTTGTGCAGGTAGTATTCGACGCCGAGGCTTTCGAGCACCTGGCGGTTGTTGGCGTCGATCTCGGCCGAGATCACGACCAACGGCACCTGCGCCAAGATCTCGTCGCCCTTGAGCGCGGCGACGAGCTCGAGGCCGTTCATCCCTGGCATGTTGAGGTCGAGGAGGGCGAGATCGGGGCTGCTGGCGCGGGCCATCTCCCAGCCCTGGAAACCGTCGGAGGCGCTGAAGATGCTCGCCTGCGGAAAGCTGACCTGAATCGCCGTACGAAAGACTGTGCGGGTCTCGAGCTCGTCATCGACGATCAGCACCCGCGGCCAGCCGCTGCGGGGGGCTTGGCCCGAGGCGTCTTCGCGAGCCTGCTCAAGGTCGTTGACAAACGCCTCGCAGCTCGCGTGGCGCTCTGCGGGGTCTTTCGCCAGGGCACGCCGCAGCACCGCGTCGAGGGTCGCTGGCAGATCGGTGCGAAACCTGGCGAGGGGTGCCGGCACGTCATGCAAGTGCCGACGCAAGATCTCCTTGATCGTCGCGCCGTCGAAAGGCACATCGCCTGTGAGCATCTCGTAGGTCGAGATCGCCAGCGCATAGATGTCGGCGCGGTAGCGCAGCTCTTCGGTAAGCTCCTGGCGACGGATCAACTCGGGCGCCAGGTAGAGCGGCGTGCCGGCGAGATCGCGCTCAGCGCCCGCGGCGATCGACTCGACGAGCCCGAAGTCCGTGATCATCACCCGGAAGTTCGGCCCTACGAGCATGTTCGCCGGCTTGATGTCGCGGTGGACGATGTTGAGGTTGTGGACGGCCTGGATGCCGCGACAGACCTGGCGCAGCACACCGAGCACCACGTCGAGGTAGAGCTGCTCGCCGCGCTCGTTGGCCTTCTCGATCAGGTTCCCCACGTTGTAGCCGGGGACGTACTCCATCACGAAGTAGGGGTGCGCCTCGTACTCACCATAGGAGAAGATCTGCACCACATTCTCGGCGCGTACGGCGGCCATCGCCACGGCCTCGAGCTTGAACCGATGAGCCACGCGCTTGTCGGCGGCGTACTTGGGCAGGAGGACCTTGATCGCGACGTCGCGCTCGAGCGCCTCGTCGACGCCGAGATAGACGATGCCCATCGAGCCGCGCCCAAGCACGCGCTGAACGTAGTACTTGCCGTCCAGCGTCACACCGAGCGGTATCGGTCCATCAGGCTTGTCTGCACCTTTTGCCACGCTAGTCGCCCCGGCTGCAGGATCTCTTGGCTGCTCTGCCACGCGCTGTGCATAGCATAGACTAGCTCTTCCACCACGGACTTCGTCGCCATGAACTCCACGGTATCATCGCCGATCTCTAGAGCGCTGATCAGCTTACCGGACCGAGCTGCGCGAAGGATGCGGAGTCACGGCGTAGGAGCGAGCAGGGCGCCTGCTGGTAGCACGCAACCGACGAGCGACAACCGCTGTGATATCGCAGACCAGCGCGGCGACGGGTGGTCAGTTGGTCAGCGCTCTTGGAGCACCTCTACACACTCGGGACCGAGCCGGGTGCTGAGCTGCCGCGCCGATGTCGTAGCCCAAGACACGAGCCAGACGGGTGGTACGGCGAGCTTTCTGAGGCCTAGAGAGCGGCCGGCAGTCCTACGCCCGGCGACGAAAGGCATGTATGGGGATGCTCCTCAATCAGCATGTGTGGAGATGCTCCTCAATCAGCATGTATGGGGATGCTCCTCAATCAGCATGTGTGGGGATGCTCCTCAATCAGCAGACTGCTCGCGCGTTGACAGCCCCCCCTCGCAGGGTAAGCTAGGCGCTTAGCCTACCAAGGAGCGGCAGTCACCATGAAGACGATTCGTAAGGCAATCCTGATCTTGGCACTCCCGACGTTCATCGGCGTGGGTTGCAGCGATGATAGTGGAGGCCCTAGCAAGCTCGACTCGGGCACCGATCGAGGCGCGCCGGACACCTTCTCGCAAGACATTGGAGTCGACCAACGCGTTGACCTCCAGCCGGATGATTTGATGCGTCCAGACACGCTCGCCCCTGACACGGCCCACCACGAAGACGCTGGCACGCCCTCGGACGCTGGCACGCCCTCGGACGCTGGCACCCCCTCGGACGCTGGCACCCCCTCGGACACTGGCACCGTCTCGGACACTGGCACGCCCGTCGACACCGGGGTCACCGACGGCCCGACCGGCGACGCGGCCTTCCCGGCGCCGGCCAACGGCACCTGCGCCACCGCGCAGACGATCACCCTCGCCGCCAGCGGCCCGACCACGGTCAGTGGGGACACCCGCGGCGCGGCCAACGAGTTCACCCCGGTCAGCTGTGGTTTCACCTTCCAGGGCTCGCCCATCAACTGGGACGGCGGCCAAGTCTATTACAAGGTCACGCTGCCTCAGGGGCTATGGCTGATCGACTTCACGATCGACAGCAGCTGGATCAACGGCGTCCTCTACGCCTTCAAGGGCAACACTTGCCCCGCAGACGCGGCGGCGCTCGATACCGCTTGCACCGACAAGCTGACCTTCGCCAAGCAGCTCATCGACGTCCAAGCAGCGACGGAAGACTGGTACCTGGTCGTGGACTCCCCTGGCCTGACTCAGGCTGGCCCGTTCCAGTTCACCATCGACAAGGTCACCCCGCCGAGCAACGCGACCTGCGCCACGGCCACCACGCTGCCCCTGGTCAACGGCAGCGTAACGGTCTCTGGTGACACCACGGGCGCCGCTGACGAACACACGGGGACCGGCGCGCCGCCCTTTCCCGGCGTGACCTGCCAGGTCCTACAGGATCCGCTGGTCGGCGGACAGGTCTACTACCGGGTCTCGATTCCGGCCAACACCACCTATGACATCAAAACGACGGCCACTGATGATCTCGCGCTCTACGTCGTCCCTGCGGCAACAGGCTGCGCTACCGGCGGGGCGATCGACAGCGGGTGTGCCACCACCCACAGCGACAACCTCAAGACGGGCAACGAGTGGGTGCAGATCACCAACACCACGGCGGCTGCCGTCGACTACATCATCGTCGTCGACTCGTGGAGCACGATGGCCTTTGGGGCCTTCACCTTGACCGTGGAGCCCTACGCCACGCCAACCAACGGCACCTGCGCCACCCCGCAACCTCTGACCCTTGGCACCAGCCCGGTCAGCGTCAGCGGTAACACGAGCGACTCCTCTCTCAGCGATGAGTACAAGACCGTCCAATGTGGTCTCAGCGACCCTCTCTCTGGGCCACAGCAGTACTACAAGGTCACGCTGGCCGCGAACACATCCTACACCTTCGCGATCAACACCAGCTGGGACTCGGCGATGTACGCCTTCCCTGCCTCCACCACCTGTAGCGCGTCGACGGTCGACACCGCCTGCTCAGCGCACGCCAGCGACACCCTGAACAGCGGCGTCGAGTCACTCACGATCACGGCCGGCGCGGCCGCCGAGGATTGGATCATCGTGGTCGACTCCTGGGATACGAGCGCCTCCGGCCCGTTCACCCTGACGGCAACCTGGTAGCATCGACGCCGGGCGTGGTGAGCCGAACTCCCCGCGCCTCTTGCTCCTCCCCGCGCCTCTCGCTCCCCGCGCCTCTCGCTCCCCGCGCCTCTCGCTCCCCGCGCCTCTCGCTCCCCGCGCCTCTCGCTCGCCGCGTCTATCTCTTCACGTTCGGGATCTACCGCCGCGCAACGCCTCGACGATCAGCGGCAGGTAGGCGCCGCTCGGCCCTTGCAAAAAGAAGCCCTGCTGCGCCTCGGCGGCGAGCTCGGAGAAGGGGTTCGGCTCAGGGTTGAGATCGACGATCATCGCGCCCTGTCGGAGCGCCATCGTGCCAACCTGCATCGGCAGGTTCGTCGCTCCGGAGGTGCCAACGACGAGCAGGATGTCGGCGCTCGCGGCGGCTCGTAGGGAGGACTCGAAGCGGAAGGTCTCCTCGTCGTAGCACTCGTCGAACCACAGCACGTGGGGGCGTGCCCAGCCGCGGCAGGCGCCGCCTCCGCCGTCGCGCAGCAGCACACGCTCGGCGTCGCTCAGCCCGGCGCCCTTTTCCTTGGGTGGCAGGTCCTCGGGCAGCGCCCAGGGCGCGCTGGTCGCAGGCTCAACGCAGCGCGCGTAGTCGACGTTGCCATGGATTTGGTAGGTCCGCGCCAAGCTGTTGCCGGCCCGGAGGTGTAGACCATCGACGTTCTGCGTGATCAGCAAGAAGCGATCACCCAGCAGCTGCTCGAGCTCGACGACCGCCCGGTGACCGTCGTTGGGCTCGGCGCCGCGGCAGATGGTGCGCCGGTAGAGGTACCAGGCCCAGACCTCCTCCGGCCGCCGTTTGAACATCGCGAAGGTCGCCATCTCCTGGGGGTGGTACTCCTTCGAGCCAACCACCCAATACCCCTCCTTGCCGCGAAAGGTCGGGATGCCGCTCTCTGCAGAGATGCCAGCGCCTGTGAGCACCACCAGCTGACCTCTCCCTCCGGCGAAGGCATGTAGGCGCTCGGCGAGAGCGTGAGGCAACGTCGGCTCGTTCATCGATCCCTCCCTAGCGTTGCGAAAGCCACGTCGTCGAACGTACCATGATCGGTTGGCGAGTGAGGAGCACTACCCATTCGGGACCGAGCGGGTGCTGAGCTGCCGAGCCGATCTCGTAGCCGAAGAAACGAGCCATGCGGGTGGTACGGCGAACGCTCTGAGGGTGGGGAGCCGTTGCGACCCTGGTTCAGGTATGCAAGAAGACGTTATGGTAGGGTCACGACGGTAGGGTCACGACGGTAGGGTCACGACGGTAGGGTCACGACGGTAGGGTCACGACGGTAGGGTCACGATGGTAGGGTCACGACGAGGGCACGAGAAGAAGCCGTGACAAAGAGAGCCAACAACAAGCCGATCGTGGTCGACGTGCCACAGCTGATGGCCGCCAGCAACGGTGGTCGCGCGGGGCGCGGCTCGCGGGTGCTGCGCTTCGTGGGCCAGCTGATCAGCATCGCCAGCGTGCTGCCCCCTGGCGAGCCCCACCAGAGCCAGATCGGCTGTCGCCGGCGGCCAGCTCGGCGCGCCTGTCCGGGCAAGCTCGTGATCAGGCGAAGGGAGCTCGAAGACGACATCCTATGGCAGTGCCCGACCTGCAACGACAGCGGGCTGGTTGTCAGCTGGCAGGACAGCTGCTGGGATCGGGAGCCCGCGCTGAAGAGCGGCGAGCTCGTCTCGCTGCTACAGGTCCGCGCCGAGCGCGACGGGCGAGGTGGCCGCCGTGGGCTGCCGCTACGCCAGCCGGCCCGCGCCTACGAGCTCTCCGTTGAGCTGATCGGCGGCCCCCTCGACCTTGAAGAGGCGGTGATACGACGCGTGCGCATTGGCGGCGATCGCACGCTCCACGACTTGCACCTGCTAATCCTGCACGCCTTCGACCGCGAAGAGGAGGAGCCCTACGAGTTCATGTTCGGAGCCCCCTACGAGCCCGACGCCCGCCGTTTCGCCGGCGGCCTCGTGGTGACCGGGGATGAGCATGACGAGAGCTGGGAGACGCAGAACCTGCCCCTCGACAGCCTCGAGTTTGGCGAGGGTCAGGTCTTCGGCTACCTCTTCGACTTCGGCGAGGAATGGGTCCACCGCGTCACGGTGGTCTCCATCAGTGAGGAGCGCTCCTACGCGATCCCGCCGCGGGTGGTCGAGCGAGTGGGCAGCTCGCCGCCGCAGTACCCCGACATTGACGAGCTCTGGGAAAATGACCTGCTCTGGGACGAAGTCCAAGACGGCTTCCCAGTCTCTGGCCTCTTCGATCCCTACAACGCCGACGAGGCGCAAGACGCCGACACCTGGCTGGCGATGGAAGACCTCGAGCGCCTGATGGTGATCATCGACGCCCATGGCCAAGACATGCCCGAGAGCCACCCCAGCGTCGAGTCGAGACTCCTCCACGCCGTGGTGCATGTTCTCGCCGAGACCAAGCTCGCCGAAGACCGCAAGGCTCAGAGCTGGGTCGAGAGCCGGACGCGCGGGGGGATCGGACGCCACCAGGCGATCCACGAGCTTGGCGAGCAGCTCGTGCAAGAGCAGCTCCACGAGCCGCCTCGTGTCGCCCGCGGCAAAAAGAAGCCGGCCAGCGGCAAGACCAAGCGCAACAATCTACATCCGTAGCGACGGGCGACCCGCCTGGCAGCCGCTCACGACCCCGGCGGACACCGCTGCAGGAAAACACACCACGGCAAAAAAGGCGACGCCGTGTCCGCGATAAGCGTGGGCGCCCGCTACCTGTCAGTTCGCGGAGGATCCGAAGCCGAGAGCGGCCATACTGAAGCCGCCAAGCTGCAGGGCGCGATCCCAGCGCTCCTCGAGGGGCACGGTGAAGATCAGCTCGAGATCGAGGGAGACAGGTAGCCAAGCTCCTTGAGCGATCTCGCGCTCGAGCTGGCCCGGCGCCCAGCCGGAGTGACCGAGAAAGAGGTTCACCCGCCGTGGCCCCTGGCACCGCGCGATGCGCTCGAGCAACCGCTTGCCCGGGCTGAGCAGCAGCCCTTCGCCGACGCTCATCTCGTCGTCATCCTGGTCGCTCTCGACGCCGTGAGGTCGCAGGTGATCGAGGAGCGCCTCTTCGCGCTGATAGAGCAAGAGCGCGCTCTCCAGGGCTACGGGGCCACCGAAGAGCGCCGAGGTGGCGTGCTCAGCGGCGGTCTCCATCTCGAGCTGGCGCATGATCTCGCCGAGGGTGATCGGGGCCTCGCGGTTGATCACCAGGCCCATCGCGCCGTGCTCGTTGTGCGCGCACATCAGGACGACGGTGTGGTCGAAGTTCGGATCGACCATCGAAGGTGCGGCCACCAGAAACCCGGGGGCCAGCTGCTCGAGCTCGGAGACCATAAAGGCTTGCTACCACCAACGCCCCGTTCCACGCAAGACAGCCCGGTACGGCCGCCAGGTGAGCCCTTCGCCAGCGGTCTATCGTTTAGGAGCCCCCTCAATGCCTCCCATCGCCTTATACAGCGCTGCAGGCTGCCTCAGACAGCTCGCCAGACCACCCGTATGGCTCGTTTCTTCGGCTACGAAATCCGCTCGGCAGCTCAGCACCCGGCTCGGCCCCGAAGGTGTCGGGGTGCTCTCGAGACCTGCTATGATTTCGGGATGGTCGAATTGCAGACGTTGCGCTTTCCCTCCTCTGTGGCGCTGGTGCGAGGCCTTCGACGGCTACGCGCCGAGGGCGTACGCGGCCGCAGCTTGCTTTTTCTCGCGCTCAGTGAGCGTGGAGAGGCCTTCCTCGCGATCGACGGCGCGGCCCAAGCGGGCAAGCCGCCAAGGCTGAAGGTCGGCCAGAAGCTGACCCTCGAGCCGCCCTTCGCGGGTCGAATGTTCTACTTCGACGCCGTTCATCCCCTCGGCTCACGAACGGCGATCGTCAATGGAGACCGGCGCATTGGACAGCTGGCCAACCTGGTTGACGCCACGGCGCTCGTCTCCGGCTATGTCAACGATATGGATGGCGAGTCGGTCTTCTTCGGCTGCACGCCGCACCAGCCTGGCAGCTGGTGGGTGCATGACACCGAGGCCGTCCCGCTCCATGCCCGCGGCTTCGTCGAGATCGTGCCGGTGGAGGCGGGGCTCTTGGCTCGCCGCACAGTCGACTCGGGCGTCTACTTTCTGCCCGCTGACGCCGCCATCGCTGGAGACGTCGGCCAGTGGCAGCGCGTCTTCGACTCGACGCTGGGCAACATCCTGATGCTCGAGCGACGGGCGCGGGGTGGCAACTTGGTGCTAAGCTGCCAGCGCGGCCTGATCGAGATCGGGTTGAGCAAGCTGCCACTGATCAAGGAGGTCACCACGCTGCCGCTGGTCGGCGGCTACGCCGTCCTTGGCCGCATCACCGACGGCGGGTTCGCCGTCTCTCGCGGCACGGCCCTCGACTGGGGCTTCGAGTCGCTCGAGCCGGCGAGCCTCATCGGCAGCCGCGGCGACAACCTCAAGGCGCTGGGCGAGCTGATCGCCAAGCGCCCCGACCTGCTCTGAGCCCACCTACAAACGCCTCCCGTCCAAGCACAGCGCAGCAGCCTGTTGATCTAGCCCTCGCGCCGCGACTTGCCCTTCGAACCGAGCTCTTCGTCGCTCAGACTCGCCGTGGGGGTGCTCCTAACGCTCAGAGCTTACCGTTTGTCTATAGAGCTGCCGTAAGCTACTCATCATCGAGATCGATCACCATCTCATCTCCACGCTGGCCGACTCGCGGCGCCTTGATCGGAGCGAGGCGCTTTCGCATCTGCTGTAGTAGCTCACGTCCCCGACGCTGGTGGGGCTCTTGAGACGCGGCCTTGCGATCCTGAGAGACCTGCCGCTCGAGGGTGGCCACCACCTGCGCGATGTGCTCCAGATCCAGCGACGCTGGGCGCCCCTCTTCCTCGCCGACCTCATCGCGTCGCACGCCGTCGGCGTTCAGCTGCTGCTCTAGATGCGCGAGCGCCCGCTCGATGTACGCGGGGTCGAGAGAGACGGACTCGTCGGCGGCGACGTCCTCGTCTTCCACACCCATCGTCTTCAGCTCGGCGCGCAGCCACTGCTCGGCCTCAGCGATGAAGCTGGGGTTGAGGGAGGCCGACTCGTCCTCCGCTTCACCCTCCTCATCTTTCACGCCCATCTCGTCGAGCTCAGCCCGCAGGCCGTCCTCGGTGCGGTCGAGGAGCGCGCGATCGAGGGATGCCGATTCGTCTTCATCCTCCCCCTCGTCGTCCCGCACGCCGAGCCGCTCGAGGTCGGCCCGCAGGTGACGGTCCATCGCGTCGACGTCGCCGCTCTGCGCCAGCTCCTCAGCCGCCTCACCCTCTCCGAGGTCGATGGTCCAATGCTTACCAGCGTCCCCCTCCTCCTCGGGCGCCTGCACCATCTGACCGCCGAGCTTGCGCTCTAGCGCTGCGGCAGCCTTCTCGATGTACTCGTCGCGCTGCTCGACCTCCCGCGGCTTGACGTTGGCCCCCCAGTGGCGTGTATGCCCCGCGGCGAGCCATTGGTGGTACTCGTTGCGGAGGGTGGTGTCGGTGAGGATCCGACGCGCCTCCTCCAGCCGCTCGAGCAGCTTGCCCAGGTTCTGGAAGAGCGAGGCGGTGCAGCGCTTGTTGCCGCGCACCTCCAAGTACTCCGCGACGCGCTGGTTGTAGGTGAACTCGATCACCGCGGCGGAGGCCTGTGGATCGACTCCGAGCAGCTGATAGTAGGTGTAGGCCTCGAGCTTTGGCACGAGCTGCTCGAGCTGGTCTTCGAACGTGTGGAGCTGCCGTCGCGTCAGGGGGGCCATCTCAGCGCGCTCCGGGGTGCGCCGCGATGGCTGAGGTTTCCGCGCCGACCACGGTCGAGCGCACGGCCTCCAGCTGGCCCATTTTCGGCTCCCAGCCGATCGTCTCGCGCAGCTTCTCATCGGAGATGATGCAAGGGTATTTGAGGAAGTTCAGCAGGTAGGGCGGCAGCGCGCGACCGAGCACGCCGGCCAGCCGCAGATAGCTCGAGGCGACCACCGTGGGCACGGGGACGCAGTGGCCGGGGGCCACCGCGAGGGCCGCCCGCAAGGGTAAAGAGCCGGCGCCTGCGACATTGAAGACGCCGACGTCCTCGCTGGCGAGCAGCGCGAGCAGCGCGCCCACGAGGTCCTCTTGGTGGATGAACTGCACCATCGGATCGAAGCCGAGCATCGTCGGCTTCAGATCGGCCCGGAGGTAGGTGCTGATCGCGTTCGAGATGTCCGGGCCCACCACGTTGCAGGCGCGCAGCACCGCGCCCTTACAGTCCTGTTGGTTGCGATAGACCCAGAGCACGGCCTGGTTATCGAGCTGGATCGCGTCGGCGATCTGCGGGAAGGCCGCGCCCGCGCGCAGCGGCTCATCCTCGTAGATCGGGATGTGATTGTGCGGATGGGCACCGTAGATATGAAACGTCGAGAGCACGAGCAGCCGACGCACCTCGTAGCGCGCGGAGAGCTCCATCACCTTGCGGCTGCCGATCACGTTCAGGTCGAAGCGCTTGCCCATGCGCTCCTTGAGGTTGCCCACGCGACCAAGGTGCAGCACGTGGCTCGGGCGGTGACGGCGGAAGATGTCCTCGATGCGCGTCTTGTTGTAGTTCGCCTGGTAGACCGTGGCGGGGAAGGCCAGCGTCGGCTGGTGGCGGTAGTCGACGCCGACGACCTCATAGCCTTCGGCCGCCAGGCGGCTCCCGACGAGCTGAGCCAGCCCGCCGGCGATGCCGGTGATCAACGCGACGTCTGCCACGATCGCTCCTTTCGACGAACGCACCCTCGGGTGCTGCGACTAACCAAGCTAGAAGACGCTCTCGCGCTCCTCCAGCCCACGATCGATCAGCCCCTGGACGCGCTCCATCACGACAGCGACCTTGGCCTCGATGGCCTCGTCCTCGTCGTCGAAGGGCCCGTCGAACGTCAGGGGCTCGCCAAAATAGACGTGAAAGCGGGTGGGCAGCGGCAGAAACGCTAGCGGCCCCAGCAGCGGCAGCAGCGCCGGCACGGGGAAATAGGGCGTGCCGAGCAGGTTAGCGAGGCCCTCGGCGTTGTGGAGGCTGATGATCGACTCTTCGGCGCCGACCACAGCGACGGGGACGATCGGGCTCTCAGCCTGCAGCGCGAGGCGCATGAAGCCGCGACCGAAGCTCACGAGCTGGTAGCGATGCTGCCAGGTCTTAGCGCTGCCCCGCGCACCTTCGGGAAAGACCAGCAGCGCGTTGTCGGCCTCGAGCAGGTTACGACCGTTGATCGGATCGCCGACGGTGACGCCAGCGCGTGAGAAGGCGACGTTGACGAAGGGTAGCGTGGGAAACCAGCGCTCGGCCATCGCTCGGACGAGCCGCGGTGGCTTGGCCTCGAGCAAGCAGGCCACGGCGATCACGAGACCGTCGAAGGGCAGCTGACCCGAGTGGTTGGGCACCAACAGACAGCGCCCCTCGGGGAGCTTCTCGATGCCGTGGATCTGTGGCCGAAAGTAGCGATAGATACGATGCGCCAGCGAGAAATAGACCTTGGCCTGCTTGGGCGACAGACCCCAGGGATCGTAGTCTCCGATGCGGCCTGCGACCTCATCGATGGCTGCGTCGATCTTGGGCACGACGACCGCCCGCAAGAGCTGCTCAAGCATGCGCCCTCCACCTCCCAATACCATCCCCAGAAAAATGAACGATCCTGCGCCCTTTGTTCACGTTTTCTGGGGCCCCGTAAGGCCGCGCGCCACCACCACGCCGCGACGTTTCTCTACACGCTCTCCTGAGCCTATCCGATATCCTATCCGATGTCCTGAGCCTATCCGATGTCCTGGTTGATGCGGTCGATGACCTCGGAGTAGGAGGTGTTCTTGACCAAGGTCGCCATCTTCATCGTGAACTCTTGGACGAGATCGGAGCGGTTGCGAGCTTTGGCGTCTTTGAGGGCGTGGTGCAGTGAGACGAAGGCCCGCTCGCCATTGATGAAGTGCTCAAGCGCGTGGAGCGTAGCCACGATCGCCGCCGCCGTGACACTGCGCGAGGCGTGCTTGAAGACAAAGACCTTATCTTCAGAGTTGGCGACTTCGAGGGTGACCTCGCCCTCCGAGTCGGTGCCCGCATGGGCCTGCTTTGTGTCGAGCTGAGCGCAGACGTCGAAGGAGTGGAAACGGATCGTCTTCAGCGAGGGATAGTCTTCGGCGAAGCGCGAGATCATGCCCTTGAAGAACGCGTCGACGATGCCGACCCCCTTGCCGGCGATCACGCTCTTGTCGCCGCTGATCTCGTCTGTGACCTCGCAGGTCACCGAGGTCTCGCCGCTGTCGATGTCGTCCTCGGTGACGACCCGGCGCACCAGCAGGTGGGTGTAGGTGTCACCCAAGACCGTCCGCATCAGCGCGACGATCTCGTCTTGTCTCTTCGTCGTTTCCAAGGCTTACCTTTCTTCTCGCTCGAGCTCGACGTGGGGCTCGGCCTGACTCACGTCGTCGCAGTAGTTGCGAATCGTGCCGCTGAGCCGCGTCTCGCCGTCTCGCGAGAGGTCGAGCTCCGGCCTGGCCGCCCCGCCGGTGGGGCCCTCGAGGGTCACCAACACACGACGATAGCGCTGCTGTTGGAGACACGGCTCGCAGAATCCAAGGTTGCTGCATCTGCTCGAGGTCTCCTGCTCCCGCGGCGTGCCGATGGGGACGGCGACTGGGCAGCCCTTGCCATACCTCGCGTCGAGCCGGGCGCGGAGCGCCTTTGCTTCGTCCGAGCCCTCCTTCACGACCTTCCCTTCGTTGGGGAACGCCACACCGTCGTGGCGAGACGCGCAGGCCTTATCTGAAGAGCAGCTGTCGTCAAGACAGCGAACATAGCGTTGACAGAGCACCTGCTGGCCCGTCACGTCGAACTCGACCCGTACGGCGCTGGTGGTGATGAAAGCCTCGCCCCCGATGCTCTCGCCGGAGATGTCGAAGGCGATCGAGAGCTCCCGGAGCGAGCCAGGGCAGCGGATCTCGCCATCCCAGCGCCCCTGGAGGGAGGCGACCGAGGACTCACTGCATCCCGCGAGAACGAACACGAGCGCCAACAGGCTCCACGTCTGCTGAAATGCGACGAAGCGAACTCTGCCCATGTGCAGATCATAGGCGTTGGGGCCTCACAGAGTCAACGCGAGGTCGAGCCGTCCTCCCCGCGAGGCACGAGCCGGCGACCGGAGGGAGCCCATGAGTGACGGTTCTCACCTTGCCGTTTGGGGTTGCGTTCTGGCGAGCCGGATGCGACCCTCGACTACTCGTTTGCGGTGCATCTCGATGTGCCGTGGTGTCGAAGCAAGTCTTCGGCGCAACACGAGTGTTGTTCTCTACCAGGGAGGTGCCCCCATACCGCCGTTTAGAGGCCGGCGTTTTCAACCGCCGCGCGAAACCCATCGAGTCAATCGCAAGATCCTAGCCCGCGAGGTCCGTGTCATCGGTGACGAGGGCAAGCAGCTCGGCATCATGCCGACGCATATCGCCTGCCGTATCGCCGAGGAGAAGGGCCTCGACCTGGTCGAGGTGAATCCCAAGGGCCAGCCTCCGGTCTGCAAGATCATCGACCACGGCAAGTTCAAGTACGAAGAGGCAAAGAAGAAGCGCGCAAGCAAGAAGCGTCAGACGATCGTGCAGGTCAAAGAGGTCAAGGTTCGGCCCAAGACCGACAAGCATGACGTCGCCGTGCGCGTACGCTCGACGCTACGCTTCCTCTCCGAGGGGAACAAAGCCAAGCTGGTGGTGCAGTTCCGCGGCCGAGAGGTCGTACACCCGGAGACTGGCAAGGCCGTGCTGGCGAAGATCCTCCAAGAGGTCGGCGAGTACGCGGTCGTCGAGCAAATGCCTGTGATGGAAGGCCGGCGCATGACGATGCTGATCGCGCCCAAGCCCGGCGTCGAGATCCCGAAGCGTCTGCGCAAAGGTGAGACAGCAGAGGACGAGCTCGACGATGAGCTCGAGGACGATGAGCTCGAGGACGACGCGCTCGAGGACGATGCGCTCGAGGACGACGCGCTCGAGGATGACGCGCTCGAGGACGACGCGCTCGACGAGGGAGAAGAGGAAGATGTCCCCCGAGGGGACGTCGCTGCAGAGGACGAGAAAGCCTAGAGCGCAGACCAACTGACCTCCCGTCGCCGCGCTGGTCTGCGACATCACAGCGGTTGTCGCTCGTCGGTTGCGTGCGACCAGCAGGCGCCCTTCTCGC
>PDWJ01001817.1_pt1 | contig 26215 bp, 26 predicted proteins | sample 1430881 | NCBI WGS metagenome assembly PDWJ01 (sample SAMN01162460, study PRJNA174530) | Oral metagenome, whole genome shotgun sequencing project. | biome: Marine environment; feature: Marine mammal; material: Swab sample of the gingival sulcus; isolation source: swab sample of gingival sulcus...
ATTGTTCATAATAAAATTTTTTTTCAAAAAATACTTGCCATCGTCTCCAATCACCGATAGTATAAGGGTGTAAACTGCAAGCTAGATTGGAGAAAATCATGCAATTAAATTATTTATCACCAAAGCAAATCACCGCCGCCACGGTTGAAACCGGCCTTAAAAAGAGCAAGTTATCGGTCGCTAAAATGATCGTGCTCGGTTTTTTGGCGGGCGCATTTATCGCCTTTGCCGCCGAAGGCTCGAATATGGCGGCTTACAATTTATGGATGAGTCCCGCGACCTATGGCTTGGGTAAAGCCTTAGCCGGCACCATCTTCGGCACCGGTTTGATGTTGGTGCTGATTGCCGGCGGCGAATTGTTTACCGGCAATACGCTGATTACGCTCGGCGTTTTAGACGGCAAAGTCAAATTGGGCGATATGTTTAAAAACTGGCTATTCGTCTACTTGGGCAATTTTTTGGGCTCGCTATTGATCGCCTTTTTAATCGTCCATTCCGGTCAACTGGGAGCCAGTGGCAACGCGCTGGCTGGCATGACGATAAAAATTGCCGCCTACAAGGTCGGCTTGACTTTTAGCAAGGCCTTTATTCTCGGCATCCTCTGTAATTGGTTGGTCTGCTTGGCGGTTTGGATGGCCTACGGTGCCACTGACATCGCCGGTAAAATTTTAGCCATCTTCTTTCCGATATGGCTGTTTATCACGTCGGGCTTTGAGCACAGCGTCGCCAATATGTACTATATTCCAGCCGGTATTTTAGCTAAGGCAAATGTCGACTATCGCGCCGCCGCCGAGCTGATGGGCGTGACGGCTGAAAAGTTGGCGCATCTCAACTGGACGACCTTTGTCGTCGACAACCTCGTGCCGGTGACGTTGGGCAATATTGTCGGTGGGGCCCTATTTGTGGCCGGCGTTTACTGGTTTGTCTATGCGCGCGATTAAATCGCGCGCCTTGTCATTTCGAGCATTTGGTGTCAGTCATCAATAACACATGTACAGTAGAAAGCTCAAAATTCAAACCTAAAACCTAAAAGCAAAAACTAAAAACAAAATCAATGGAAAGTGAACAGTGGCGGGGAAAAGCGCCACCGCATTGCGCGCAAAAGGACGCATCAACAACTTGGCATGCGTTCTTTTTTAATGCAAACGGATTGCTTTTTATTCAATTTTTTATGATTATTTTTTCACAATATAATAACTAAATTTATTAAGAATGAAAAATATTCTCAATTAGGAACTAAATTTGATTAATTTTTTTCAATTAGACAAAAAATTTTTTAGAAATTTCTGAAAAGAATTGAAAAATAGCCGCTTTTTTTGTTAATTTTAAATCAAAAAAATAACAAGTTGTGGTATAATGTATACAATAGGAGGGGCGTATGAAAGAGAATAACAGCAATAAGGCGACTGTGCTTGATATGGAAGAGATTAAGCACATTTTAGAGAAGTACAAAGCACAAAAAGGCAGTTTAATTAGCATCTTGCAAGCGGTACAAGAAATCCATAACTACATACCGCAAGAGGCCGTTCAACTAATTGCCGATGAACTCGGTCTCAAACCGGCCAAGATCATGGGCGTCGTGACTTTCTATACGCAGTTTAGAACTGAGCCGATCGGTAAACATCTCATCATGCTCTGTCAGGGCACCGCTTGCCACGTCAACGGCTCAACCGACATCGAGGCCGCCATCGGATTGGCGATGAAACCTACGGCAAACTTACCCCAAAGAGCACTAAGAAAATTCTCAAGGATATTATCAAGCGCGAAGGGAGAACCGCATGAAAATACTAGTGGGAGAGGGTAGCTGCGGCCTAGCTGCCGGCGCCGGTAAAGTGCATGATTTATTGGCGCAAGAATTGGCAAAGATGCCTGGCGACATCAAGTTGGAGACGACGGGGTGCGTCGGCATGTGTTATTTAGAGCCGATTGTCGAAGTCTATGACGACGACAATTCGCATGTGACCTACGTCAACGTCGACGAAAAAAAGGTTCAAAGCATTATCGATAATCACATCGCCGGCAAGCAGGTCTATGACGATGCCGTCATTTCAGAAGAAGACCAGTTGGCGGTGCAAAAGCAAAATAAAATCGTCTTGCGTAATTGCGGCATCATCAATCCGGAGCGATTGGAAGATGCCCTCGCGGCTGGCGCCTATCAGGCGGCGCGCGATTGCGTACTCAATAAGACGCCACAAGAAGTCATTGAACAAATTAAATTATCGGGCTTAAGAGGGCGCGGCGGCGCCGGTTTTCCAACTTGGTTTAAGTGGAATGCCGCCTTGCAATCTAAAGAGACGCCGAAGTATTTCGTCTGTAACGCCGACGAGGGCGACCCGGGCGCCTTTATGGACCGCAGCGTTTTAGAGGGCGATCCACACACCTTAATCGAGGGCATGATTATCGGCGGCTATGCGATTGGCGCCGAATACGGCATCGTCTATGTGCGGGCCGAGTACCCATTGGCGATTAAGCGCTTGGAAAACGCCATCGAACAGGCTCGCGCCGCCGGCTATTTGGGCGACCGCATCTTCGGTAGCGACAACTTTGGTTTTAATTTGCGCATTAAGGCCGGTGCCGGCGCCTTTGTCTGCGGCGAAGAGACGGCGTTGATCGCATCGCTAGAGGGCGAACGCGGCATGCCGCGACTAAAGCCGCCCTTTCCGGCGCAGCGCGGCTACTGGCAACAACCGACCAATATCAACAATGTCGAAACGCTGGCCAATGTGCCTTGGATACTCAAAAATGGCGGCAAGGCCTTTGCCGATTTGGGCACGGCGGAAAGCGCCGGCACTAAAGTATTCGCGCTGACCGGCAAGGTCAAAAAGGGCGGCTTGGTCGAAGTGCCGATGGGCATGACGATTCGCGAAATCATCTTTGACATCGGCGGCGGTATCCGCGACGACAAAAAGATAAAGGCCGTTCAGATGGGCGGTCCATCCGGCGGCTGTATTCCGGAACACCTATTGGATACGCCGGTTGAATACGCCGCCATCGTCAAGACCGGTGCCATTATGGGATCGGGTGGCATGGTCGTCATGGACGAGACCACTTGCATGGTCGACATGGCGCGGTTTTTCCTCGACTTTACGGCCAAAGAATCCTGTGGCAAGTGCATTCACTGTCGCGTCGGCACCAAGCGGATGTTAGAAATACTGACCCGCATCACCAATGGCGAAGGTCGCGAGGGCGACATCGAGCGCTTAGAAGAACTGGGTAACCGCATTAAAGAGGGCTCGCTCTGCGGTCTGGGCCAAACGGCGCCGAATCCGGTGCTCAGTACCATTCGCTACTTTAGAAATGAATACGAAGACCACATTGCCAACGCCAAATGTACGGCAAAACAATGTAAGCCGCTGTTGACCTACGTCATCAACGACAAATGCGTCGGCTGTACGGCTTGTGCGCGCGGTTGTCCGGTCGAGGCCATTGCCGGCCAAGTCAAGTCACCGCACACCATCGATGGCGATACTTGCATTAAGTGCGGTAAGTGCGTAACGGCTTGTCGCTTTGGCGCAATCGATATTCATTAAGGGCTAAGGGAGAACACGATGATTAGATTAAATATTAACGGGCGAGAGGTCAGCGGTCACAAAGGCCAGACCATATTGCAAATCGCCAGAGAAAACGGCATTGAAATTCCCACGATGTGCTATGATGATAGATTAGAAATTTACGGCGCCTGTGGACTCTGCGTCGTCGAAATCAAGGGCAGTCCTAAATTGGCGCGGGCCTGTGCCACCCAGGCCGCCGATGGCATGGTGATCGACACCATGAGCGAGCGGGTAATCGCCTCGCGCAAAGTGGCGCTAGAACTGTTGATGAGCGACCACGTCGGCGACTGTCGCGCCCCTTGTATGCTGGCCTGTCCGGGTAATACCGACTGTCAAGGTTACGTCGGCTTAATTGCCAACGGCATGTTTGAGGAGGCGATTAAAACCATTAAGGATCAGCTGCCGATGCCGGCCTGTATCGGTCGGGTCTGTCCGCATCCCTGTGAAACGGAATGCCGTCGTCGCTTGGTCGAGGAACCGATTGCCATCGCCCAATTAAAGTACTTTGCGGCCGATCAAGACCTCTGGAAAGAAAATCCCTACACGCCGGAAATTGCCGACGATAGCGGCAAGAAAGTCGCCATCGTCGGCGGCGGTCCGGGCGGATTGTCGATGGCCTTTTTCTTAAGGCAATACGGCCATGCCATCACGGTGTACGACGCCATGCCCCAAATGGGCGGCATGCTCAGATACGGCATACCGGAATATCGCCTACCCAAGACGATCGTCGATCGCGAGGTCGAAATTATCGAAAACATGGGTGTGACGATGACCAATAACGTGCGCATGGGCCAAGATATTTCACTGGAAACGCTGCGCCGTGAAAATGACGCCGTCGTTTTGGCGACTGGCGCATGGCGCAGTTCGCCGCTGCGCTGCAAGGGCGAAGAAGCCGAAGGCGTGATGGGCGGCATCGAATTTTTAGAAAAAGTCAGCTTAAATCAAGAGACTGGCATCGGAGCTCGCGTCGCCGTCGTCGGCGGCGGCAACACCGCGATGGATGCCGTGCGCACGGCAGTGCGCTTGGGTGCCAGCGAAGTTTACAATATTTACAGGCGTACCAAGCAGGAAATGCCGGCTGAGGAAATTGAAATTATCGAAGCCGAAGAAGAAGGCGTCGTATTTAAAAATTTAGTCAACCCGATCGAAATCATCTCCGAAAACGGCAAGGTAAAAGAGATTCTTTTACAGAAAATGGCATTGGGTGAACCGGATGCCAGCGGTCGCCGTCGCCCGATTGCGATTGAGGGCGAAACCGAAACGCTGCCGATCGACACCGTCATTTCGGCGATCGGACAAAAGTTGGATCCGGCTGGCCACGACGACGTCGCCTTGACCGACTGGGGAACGATTGCGGCCGATCCGCATACTTTTATGACCAATTTAGATGGCGTCTTTGCGATTGGCGATGCCACCAATAAGGGCGCCAGCATTGCGATTGCCGCCATCGGTGAAGCAAAGCGTTCAAGTGCAGTCATTCAGAGCTATCTCAGCGGCGTGTTGCAACCTCATTTCGAGCCGTTTTATTCGATTGACCACAGTGTGACCGAGCAGAATTTTGTCAATCGGGAAAGAATCAGCCGCGCTAAGATGCCGCATTTGGCGCCGCAGGCCAGAAATCACAACTTTAAAGAAGTCAATCTCGGCTTTTCAGTTGAGACGGCGATGGCGGAGGGGGCGCGCTGTTTGGAATGCGGTTGCCTCGACGTCTACGAGTGCGATTTAATTAAGCATTCGCGCACCTATAAAATTAAACCGGAAGACATTGCGGGCGAAAAGCACTATCGCAAGATCGAGCGCCCACATCCCTTTATCAATATCAATCAGGACAAGTGCATTCTTTGTAGTCAGTGTATTCGCACCTGTGAAGAAGTGCTCGGCATCGGCGCGCTCGGCTTGGTCGACCGCGGCTTTGACAGCATGGTGTCGCCGGCCTTTGATTTGCCGCTGACCGAAACCGGTTGTATTTCCTGTGGACAGTGCATTAGCGTTTGTCCAACCGGCGCCTTACAGGAGAATTTGACGATGGGCGTCAAGTCGATTCCACTGCCGATCGAGAGCAATGAGACACTTTGTAACAAGTGCGGCGTCGGCTGTCACGTCGACGTCAATACTAAGGCCGGTAAAATCGTGCGCATTACATCGCTGCGCGACAGCGAAATCGATCACGGTCAACTCTGTGTGCGCGGCCGCTTTGGTCATCGCATTGCCGGTGCCGTCGAATTGACCGAACCGCTCGTCAAGCGGGCTGGCGAACACGTCGCCGTCACTTGGACGGAGGCGCTACAAGAGATTGCCACAGCACTCGACAAGGCCGCCGATCAGCCGATTGCAATCGCCGCTTCGGCCGATTTCTGCAATGAAGATTATTATAGCATCAAGCAACTGGCCAATCACTTAGGCGAAACGACGTTGCTCGGTTCGTTGTCAAGTCGCTGCTCGGTCTTAAAAGATGCACTCGGCAGTCACGGTTCGACCAGTCGCTTTGCCGAATTGGCGACGACCGATCACATTTTGATGATTGGCACCGATTTGATGAAGGACTACGCCGTCATCGGCATGAATATTCGACAGGGCTTGAAAGCCGGTACGACTTTGCATGTGCTCGACGACCGCAAGACGATGGCCGGTGAATGGGCGCAACGCGAAGTGATTGCCGCCGACGAGACGGCCATGTTACAACTGCTCAAAGCGGTATTGTCGCAAACTGAAAAGTACGACCAAATTTCGTCATCGCTGCAGAAGACCTTGCAGTCAGTTGAACCGAGTGACGACATCGCTGCGCTGGCCGCGGCCTATTTGGCGGCCAAAAATGCGATTATCTTATTTGACGGTTCGCAGTTGAGCGATCAATCGGTCGCCATCATCGCCTTGTTAGCGCTGGCCAGCGGCCATATCGATGCGCCGCGCAATGGCATTATCGAGTTGACGCGCAGCGCCAACACGCGCGGATTGCGCGACATGGGCGTCTGCCAACAACCGCTGATGGCCGACTATTTGGCAGAACGGCAAGTGGCAGCACTACTGTCCTTTGGCGAAGTGCTCGACGCTAAAGTCGTCGCCAATGCCAATTTCACAGTCGCTCAAAATAAATATTATCAAGATTGGATGAAGCAAGTTGACGTCATCTTGCCGGCGCCTTCATTTGAAGCACTGTCCGGCTCGTTTAGCAATGCCGAAGGCAGATTGCAACACTTACAGGCGGCGCTGCCGGCAGCTGATGGTCGCGCCGTGCGAGAGGTCGTCGCCCAGTTGGCTGAGGCCCTCGCTATTAAGTTGCCGCTAAGCGACATCGCGCGTTCAATCGCCAACGACGTCGCCGGCTATCAACATTTGCCGCAAAAGAAAAATTGCTTTATTACAGCGCCGACCGAATTCAAATCGCTTGACGATTCGCTCAGTTATTTTGAGCAGAACTTTAGCGGCGCTCAATTTAAGTTTGTCGGCGGTCGAGATAGCGCCTTAATTGGCATACTAGACGATTACTTAAAAGAAAAAGATATTATTTAGAATCGAGATTTCTCGATTTATCAGTGGAAAGTTGAAAGCTGAAAGTCGAAAGGAAAAGCGACGCGCGAAAACGCTTTCGTTTCAATCGCAGAAGAACAGACATTTCCTCAACTCGAAACGACAGCTCGACTGAACAGTTGCACTGAGATTATAAAAAGACAAATTAAGAGCAGTTCTCTTTTGGGAACTGCTTTTTTCTTGACTTAGCGCCAAAAACGGGCATTCCATATCAAACGTTAATTAATCTCTATTTATCAGATAGTGTCGCAAACAAGCGAAAACTGGTGGCAACTTGGAAATAGCCCGCGTCAGGCGAGCAAATCTCTAACTACTTCAGCTGCAATTATTAGGCCGGCAACTGAGGGCACAAAGGCGATGCTGCCCGTTGTTGGCCGCTTTTTATTGGCCGCTTCAGCAGTTGTCAATTTAGTTTGAATTGGCGTTTCAGTAGAGTAGACCACTTTGAGCGCTGTGACGTTGCGCTTGCGCAGTTCGCGGCGCATCACTCGGGCCAGTGGGTCGTTTGACGTAGCGTAGATGTCGCCGACTGCCAGTTTAGTCGGGTCGAGCTTATTGGCGGTGCCCATGCTGGAGATAATCGCTATTTGCCGCGCTTGACAGTGACAGATCAAGTGCAGTTTGGCGCTGACCATATCGATGGCGTCGACGACGTAGTCGGCGCCGTTATCAATTAGTTGTTCAGCCGATTCGGTGTCGTATAGGCTTGGCTTGGCGTCGACGATCAACTGGGGATTGATTGCGTTAAGGCGCGCTTGCATGGCGGCGACCTTGACTTGACCGATGGTCGCGCTGGTGGCGTGTATTTGCCGATTGACATTGCTGGCGGCGATTAGGTCGTGGTCGATTAGCGTCAAATGACCGACGCCGCTGCGCGCCAAACCCTCGGCGACATAAGAACCGACCCCGCCGATGCCGACGATGATGACGTGGCTACGCTTCAGTTTGTCGAGTCCGCTTTTGCCGATAAGCAGTTCAGTTCTGGCAAAAAAATTATCCATTATTATCTCCGTTTTCCAAGTCGTCTGATAGCGCCTTTTCTGCCTGCTGGTTGCTCACCTTATCCGCGATGCTAATCAAGGTAAAACTAAAGACCGCAACGAGTAAACCAATCGCGAATAAGTTTAGTAAACTACCGTAATTTCGCCCAGTTAAAAAGAGTTGTGATAACACGACTAAAATCGCCGTTGATATACTCGTAGTAAGCTTAAAGCGGAGCGATTTATTAGATTTGGTATCATGATAAAGCCCCTGTTTTACGGCCATAAACAAGCGATAAAGGATGGCGGCAATCATCGCAAATAAGTAATCTTGGTATTCGTAGATAATTTGATTGCGAATGAACATGCGATAAAATGTGACGAGCATTATGCCGATCAGTAGTACAGTGTAAGCATTGGCTTTAATTGCAGTATGTTCGTTAATAATTCTTTCATCTTTCGTATTCATCCTGCTTCCTCCAAAATATTTCATCCAGTGTTACGTCGAGTGCCCAGCAGATTTGTAGACACAGATTAAGCGTCGGGTTGTACTTGCCCAGTTCGATCAGGCCGATCGTCTGGCGCGTGACGCCAATGGCTTTAGCTAAATCGTCTTGCGTCATATCTTTGGCGACGCGTGCACTTTTCAATTTAAGATTTTTCATATTTGAGTTCCTCGCAGGGCAATTATAACATAATAAATGGCATAACGCAATATATAAATTGCTAAATATAAAAAATAAGTTGCTAAATTAAAAAAGCCCGCAAGTGGGCTTTTAAGTGTCGACAAAGTGACTAGCAAACGGTTGTAGAAAACTTACTTTGCAGCTTTCTTAGCGGTTTGCTTGGCCGTTTTTTCGGCCTTTTTGCCGACGCTATCGACTAACTTGTGTACGTTATTAACCGTTTTGTAGGCGCTGACAATCGCCTCGTTGACCGGATTATTATCCTTCAAAGTACCGGTGACGCTCTCGGCCGTCTCGGCGACATTGTCGACTGTCGGACGCAGAATGCGCACTGCGTGGCTGGCTTCGGTTGTGACTTCTTGGACGTTCTTGGTAATGGTGGGAACTTCTTCCAAGATCAAATTGATATTTTTGCGATTGTCTTTTATGATGCCGCGCACGTCTTTAATGATTTGTAAGGCATTGAGCAAGATGCCAATAAATACTAATAGAGCGCCAATTAAGACAATCCACAAGATAATCAAAAAGAATTCTTGTAGCGTCATGGTCACCTCAAAGACAGCACCTAAAGCGTTATAAGTATTCATTTATTTCTCCTTAATCTACTATATATTGTGTAAAATAATTCTCTCTCTTTATTATATGCCTAATTATAGAAAATTTAAACATATTATTGTGAATTATAATAAAAAAAATCGCCCACTCAGTTGAGTAGACGATCTAAAGCGTAACTTTCGCCGTTTATCGTCACTTTTTTAGCCTCTAGCATTAGGCTGGCGGTCTCGGTGTTCAATATGATGTTGGGGCTCGCCACCTTTTGTTCTTCAATCGAGCCGTCTTCGTAATGACTAATCGCAATAATGGCATTACTCTGGCTGCGAAAATAGGTGATTGCACCGCTCAATTCGTAGTCGTCATTGAGGCGGTCGAGCATATCGTCATCTAAGAACAGATAAGTGTCGACGTTGCCAAATTCGACCATGTGGCGATTGGCGGCATCGTCGATAAACTCGACGGCGACGCTCTTGTTGTCGTTTTGAATTGACAGCTTGCTCACAGTATATAGGTTTAAGGCATTTAACATTTGATCAATTTTATTGTTCACGCCGCACCTCCTTACATTATTTTATAGTTTTATCACAGATTGACTGGCTGCACAAGAAAAAAATGGCATTTTTATCAATTTGTAATATTGTCGCGCACAAATTAAAATAATTATAAAAATGAAATGATTACAATTTACATAAAATATCGAATGTGCTATAATGAGTACAGAGGATATTTAGCGCTGTGCTAAATGCGCACTTGTCTAGGCGCGCTTATCCAAAATTGACATTTCTTAAATAGTCGTTATTTAGGAGGAAACTATGGCAGAAGTTAAAAGAGCAAGCACCGGTTGTCGGGCCAGCAGCGTCGTCGCCAAAGTCGATACTGCCGCTGCCGAAACAGCTGTTGCAAGCGAAACAGCAGAAAGGGGTCAAAGCATGATTAAAGTAGGAAAACCGGCACCTGATTTTGAAATGCCGGCTTATCACAAAGGTGAATTCACAACAGTCAAACTGAGCGAGTACAAGGGCAAGTGGGTATTGCTTTGTTTCTACCCGGGCGATTTCACTTTCGTCTGAGCGACCGAAGTGTCAGCAGTTGCTGATAGATATAGTGAATTACAGGCGATGGACGTCGAAGTTATTTCAATGAGCGTCGACAGCGTCTTTGTCCACAAAGTGTGGAATGAACAAGAGCTCTCTAAGATGGTTGAGGGCGGCATCCCCTATAAGATGGGTTCAGATGGCGGCGGCAAACTGGGTACAGTTTACGGCGTTTACGACGAAGTAGCTGGCGTCAATACGCGCGGTCGCTTCATCATCGATCCAGATGGCATCGTTCAGGGCTATGAAGTGTTGACGCCGCCGGTTGGCCGCAATGTCAACGAATCAATTAGACAATTACAGGCTTTCCAGCTAGTTAGAAAGAGCAAGGGTGGCGAAGCGACGCCATCGGGCTGGAAACCGGGTAAAACGACCTTGAAACCGGGTCCGGATTTAGTTGGTAACGTTTGGAAAGAATGGAAAGTCACAGACGCTAAGTAGCAGATTGTAAGGCTGACATTGTCTGATTGACAGTGTTTAAGAGCGGATGGTTTGTCAGTGCCCTAAGGCTGACAAACCATTCGTCGCTTTTAAAAAATAATTGCTAATTGGCCGTTTTCGTGATAGACTGAACGGGTAAAGCGTTGAAGAGATGAGTAACCGCCCAGTTGTCCTCAGAGAGTCACCAGCGGCTGAAAGGTGACGTCAATGCGGTGGCGAAGATGGTCTTGGAGCAGTGCGAGTGAGTTTTTAATGAGCCCGTGCCGTTTGGCGCGCGTTAAGCGCCGACCTACTGGTTACTAAGTGTTCTTTATGAAAATTAGGGTGGTACCGCGGAAGTTGCTTTCGTCCCTTGGGATGGGAGTTTTTTTTATACTTTTCGCCGGAAAGGAGATAGCGATGACTAAAAAACCTTATTATGTGACGACGCCAATTTATTATCCGAGCAGCAAATTGCACATCGGCCATACTTATACGACGGTGGCGGCCGACGCCATCGCGCGCTATAAGCGGGCGCGCGGCTTTGACGTAATGTTCTTGACCGGCACTGACGAGCACGGCCAAAAAATTGAAAACGTCGCCAGTGCAGCGGGCAAGGCGCCCAAGGAATTTCTCGACGAAATCGTCGGCGAAATCAAGGAATTGTGGGATGCGATGGAAATTAGCTACGACCACTTTATCCGCACTACCGACGATTATCACGAGCGCCGCGTGCAACAGATTTTTAATAAATTGTACGAAAAGGGTGAAATTTACAAGGGGCAATACGAAGGTCTGTACTGCACGCCCTGTGAGTCGTTTTGGACCGAGTCGCAGCTCAATGATGGCAAGTGCCCGGACTGTGGTCGCGCGGTTGAAGCGGCTAAAGAGGATGCCTATTTCTTTAGACTGTCAAAATATCAAGATAAGTTATTAACATTATTTGCCGATAATCCACAAATTTTAGAACCGCAGTCGCGCATCAACGAAATGGTCAACAACTTCATTAAACCGGGTTTGGAAGATTTGTGTATTTCGCGCAGCACTTTTAAATGGGGCATTCCGGTGCCTATCGACGAAGATCACGTCATTTACGTTTGGCTCGACGCCTTATCAAATTATTTGACGGCGCTCGGTTATCCCGAAGTCGACGCTGATGGCTTTGACAAATACTGGCCCGCCGACGTGCACTTGGTCGGCAAAGAAATCGTTCGCTTCCACACCATCATTTGGTTTGCCCTATTGATGGCACTCGACGTCGAGCTGCCCAAGAAAGTATTTGGTCACGGCTGGATACTGTTTGACGGCGGCAAGATGAGCAAGTCGAAGGGCAATATCGTCGACCCGGTGGTCTTAATCGAGCGCTATGGCGTCGACGCCCTCAAGTATTTCTTGTTGCGCGAATACACCTTTGGGCAAGACGGCAACTTCAGCAACGAAGTGCTGATCAACCGCCTAAATTCCGATTTGGCCAACGATCTCGGCAATTTAGTATCGCGCACTGTCAGCATGATTGAAAAATACGACGCCGGCAAATTGCGCGGCGCTTTGGCGGCGACGCCGTTTGACGACGATTTAAAAAAGGTCGCGACGCGGGCGTTGGCTCAGGTCGACGATTGCATGGACAATTTAAACTTTTCGGGTGCCCTAGAAGAAATTTGGCAGGTCGTGCGGCGCACCAATAAATACATCGACGAAACGACGCCGTGGATCTTGGCCAAAGACGCGGCCAAAGCCGACGAATTGAGTACGGTATTGTACAATTTGGCCGAAACGATTCGCATTATCGCGGTGTTGATCCAACCCTTTATGATTCATACGGCGCGCAAAATTTGGCGCCAGCTTTCGGTTGAGGAGGGCGCGTTGACGGCCTACGATACGGCCGAGCAGTTTGGCTTGTTGCCAGTCGGCACGACGGTCAACAAGGCCGACGCCTTATTCCCGCGGATTGATTTGGCCGAAGAAATGGCGGCCTTAGAAGAAATTAAGGCGATTGGCAAAGAGGCACCGCTCGAAATCAAGCCGCCGATTAGCTATGATGACTTTGCCAAACTCGACTTTAAGGTCGCGCAAGTCATCAAGTGCGAAAAGCACCCCAAAGCCGATCGCCTACTGGTCTTGCAACTGAAAGTCGGACCGGAGCAAAAGCAGGTGGTATCGGGCATCGCCGAATTCTTTGAACCGCAAGACTTAGTCGGCAAAAAAGTGATTTGGGTGGCCAATCTAAAGCCGATTAAACTGCGCGGCATCGAATCGAACGGCATGATACTGGCGGCCGAAAAGGGCGATAAGCTGGTATTGTTAAGTGCCGACATCGACGATGGCGCCCAAGTCTCTTAAGGGAGTAGATCATGCTATTCGATTCTCATTCGCATGTCGACGACAGCCGTTTTGACGGCGATCGCGATCAAGTCATCGCCCGCGCCAAAGCGCGCGGCTTGAATTACATATTAAATCCCGGTTGCGATTTGGCGACCAGTAAAGCGGCACTCGATTTGGCGCAGCGATACGATATGGTCTACGCCGCAGTTGGCGTGCATCCCCATGAAGCCAAGCACTGCGACCAGCTGACGCTCGATATGTTTGCCGATATGGCCAAACATCAGAAAGTCGTTGCGCTTGGCGAAATTGGCCTCGATTTTCACTATGACCATTCGCCGCGCGACGTACAGCGCATGGTCTTTATCGAACAAATTCGCTTGGCGCAGACGTTGCAGTTGCCGATTATTATTCACGCTCGCGAGGCCGATGGTGAAGTTTACGATACGCTCCGCTTGGAGCAGGCTTTTGCCGGCGGCGTGTTGATGCATTGTTATTCGGGCAGCGCCGAGTTGGCGCGGCAATATGTAAAGCAGGGCGCCTACATTTCGATAGCCGGGCCAGTTACATTTAAGAACGCCCGCAAATTGGTCGAAGTGGTGGAAACCGTTCCGCTCGATCGCCTGATGATCGAAACCGATGCGCCCTATTTGACGCCGCAGCCGTTTCGCGGCAAGCGCAACGAACCGAGCTATGTGCACTTTACTTGCCAGCGCGTGGCCGATATTAAGGGACTTAGCTATGACGAGGTCGCCGCGGCGACCTGTCAAAACGCCAAACGCTTTTTTGCGATCGCCTAGCGGTTTAGAAATGAGGCAAAGATGAAGCGCTATCAATGGTTATTAGTCGATCTCGACAATACGATATTCGATTTTGACGCCGGTAAAACGGTCGCTTTAGGGCGGCTGTTGACCGAACTGTTTGGCGAAGTGCAGCCGCTGGCGCTACGCGTTTATCGGGATGAAAATAAAAAGTGTTGGCAGGCCGTTGAAGCCGGTCAGTTGGCAGTCGATGCGGTCAATTTGCGTCGCATTAGCAAAATGCTGGAGGCCTTAGATTATCGCGGCGATCATCGCCAGGCGGCCGATCGCTATATCGAATTGTTGGCCGCTATGCCAATTCTATTCGAAGGCGCAGAGCAGCTTTTAGAGGCACTGGCACGGCACTATAAATTGGCGGCGATTACCAACGGCTTTTCCAACGTCAAGCGACCGCATTTGGCCAACAGTCAGACCGAACGCTTTTTTGAGCATCTATTCATTTCGTCGGAATTGGGCGTTAGCAAGCCGCAGCCGCTGTTCTTCGATCAGGTCATGGCTACCTTAAAAGTAGAACGCTCGGCTTGTTTGATTATCGGCGATAGCTTGAGCTCCGATATTTTAGGCGGTATTAACAGTGCAATCGACACTTGTTGGTATCGCCGCCAAAGGGGCGACTGCGGCGATATTGTACCGACTTATACGGTCGACAATTACGACCAGTTACGCGAATTGTTGATAGGGTGTTAAATGGAAATGGCGATTGCACAAAAATTATTGGCTTGGTTTGATGCCGGCGCGCGTCAAATGCCGTGGCGCGGTAGCAAAGACGCCTATCGCATTTGGCTGTCCGAAATCATGTTGCAACAAACACAGGTCATTACAGTTATTCCCTACTATCAGCGCTTTATCGCCAAGTATCCCGATGTCTACGCCCTAGCGGCGGCAGAAGTCGACGACGTGCTCAAGCTGTGGGAGGGATTGGGTTACTATTCGCGCGCCAAGCGCTTGATTCCCTGTGCCCGCGCCATCGTCGCAAATCATGGCGGCCAATTTCCGAGTGAACTAAAACAAGCTTTGGCCTTGCCGGGCGTCGGTCCCTATACGGCCGGTGCCGTATTGAGTATTGCCTACAATAAAAAGGTGCCGGCAGTCGACGGCAATGTCTTGCGCGTCATCAGTCGGCTCTTTGAGCAGCGCGACGATATTGCCAAACAGTCGACCAAGCGGAAAGTTGAAGCGATTGTACTAGAACTGATGCCGGCGCGGGCGGGCGATTTTACAGAGGCTTTAATGGAACTGGGCGCCACGCTCTGTGCGCCCAAAAATCCGGTCTGTGCCGATTGCCCACTGGCGACGGACTGCTTGGCTCATCGTCGCGGGTGCGCGGCGGAATTGCCCTATAAGTCAAAGCGGCCAAAGTCGCCCAGTAAGCAGATTGCCGTCGCCTTGCTGCAACACGAGGGGCGCTATCTGATGTATAAAAAAGATGATGGTGGCCTGCTGTCGGGATTTTGGGCCTTTCCGCACAGCGACATTGCCGAACAGGGACTGGCCGATCGCGTCTTTGAAGACTATGCCCTCGAACTGAGCGGCGGTCAATCGGTCGGCGCAGTCAAGCACGTCTTTACGCATCAAATTTGGCAGATGCAAGTGACGCGCTATCAAGTCGGCGCCATCTATCGGGTCGATTATCCGCAGTGTCGCTGGGTTAAACCAAATGAAATGAAAGATTTGGCCATTAGTACGGCGATGCGCAAAGTCATTAAACTGTTGTATCAGAGCACTTAGAGGAAGTCATTTATGAAGTGGCGAATTAAACAGGTCATCGTCGTCGAAGGACGCGATGACGCCGCCAATATTAAGCGTTTTGTCGAGGCGGAAATCATTATTACACACGGCTTTGCGATTGCCGCAAAGACCTATCAGCGCATTCAGTACGCCGCCAACACAGTGGGTGTGATCGTCTTTACCGATCCCGATTTTGCCGGTGAACGGATTAGAAAAGATATTGCCAAGCGCGTTAAAGGGCCACTCAAACAGGCCTATATCAGCCGAGATGCCGCGCGCAAGGGGCGCGACATCGGCGTTGAGAATGCCGACGGCGCGGCCATTATCAGCGCTTTAAAACACGCTCAAGCCGAATCGGCTGAGGCGGTTGACCTCTATACGAGGCAGGACATCGTCGCGCTCGGCTTAACTGGTCAAGCTGATTCTAAGGCGCTGCGCAGCGCCGTCGGCGAGGCTTTTCACATCGGCTATGCCAATGGCAAACAACTATTAAGTCGGCTGAATAAATACGCCGTCGCGCGCGACGCGTTAGTGGCCTTTATCGAGGACTGGCACAATGAAAACGAGTAAAAAATTATTAATTGCGATTTGTGTCGTCGCCCTGTTGGCGGTGGCGCTTATGGCCTTTGACGTCAGACTGCGCTTAGTTCAATACGACATCACATCGCCTAAAATCAACCAAGCGCTGCGCTTGGCGCTATTGACCGACCTGCATTCACAGGACTTTGGCGAAAATCAAGTGGCGCTGTTGCGCTTATTAGATGCGCAGTCACCAGACGTAGTGCTGTTGGCCGGCGACATCTTCGACGACGTGATTGCGCACGATAATACTATTGTTACCTTGCGAGAATTGGCAGCGCGCTATCCCTGTTACTACGTTTCGGGCAATCACGAGTATTGGAGTGGCGAAATCGAGCGCCTTAAACAAATCGTCAGGCAGCAGGGCATTACAATTTTAGAGGGCGACAGCGCAAAATTTGAAATCGCTGGACAAATCATTGAAATCAGCGGCATCGACGACCCCGACGTCGACGTTTACAGTCGCACCGAGCCCGGTTTTGCCGCACAGCTGGCGCGAGTCAGTCGGCATCAAACCGACAATTATCACATTTTGTTGACCCATCGCCCGGAGCTGATTGAAACATATTTAAAAGGCCATTTCGACTTAATTTTAGCCGGTCACGCGCACGGCGGACAGTGGCGTATACCGTGGCTGTTAAATGGGCTATTTGCGCCCAATCAGGGGCTGTTCCCGAAGTATGCCGGCGGTCGCTACGACTTTGACGACAGAGTCTTTATCGTCAGTCGGGGCTTAACGCACACGTCGACGCGGGTACCGCGCATCTTTAATCGACCGGAACTGGTCATTATTGATTTGCTGTAATCGCTTGACGGGAATATTGATTAAGATGATTGAGGAGATTAAATGATTGTCATTGAGGAGATACCGGTCGCGGCCATTGACGACTTTTGGCAGCTTCACTATAAATTTTTAGTAGATGATCAAAAGATCGACACAGAGGGCAAAAAATATTTTTCGAGTGCTCAATACAGAGATGTCATCAAAAGTCACATGCTCAGAAGTGAAGACCGGCATCACATGGTTTACTTTTTAGAAAATGGTATCAAGATCGGCGCGGCGCAGTATTGTACTTATCAAACTGAAGACGGCAAGTGCTTTATTTTAGATTTTTGGCTATTCCCCCAATATCGCGCGGTCGGGCGCGGTCGCCGCTGCTTTAGCGCCTTGCAAGCCCATACGAAAAGCGACGGCGCCGTCTATTATCAGCTCAACAGCAACAAACCAAAGGCGATTGAATTTTGGTTGAAAAATCAATTTAAATATATTGGCAATGACCAATACGGACAAAAATTATTTGAAAAGAGATAAGATGAGCAAACTGACTTCAATTAATTACATCAAACAAATTATGGCCATGCACGGCGTCAATTTTTCAAAGAGTCTGGGACAAAATTTTTTAATTGACGACAACATCGTCAGTAAAATTGCCGACGGCGCCGAAATCGACGCCGCCGACGGCGTCTTGGAAATCGGTCCCGGCATCGGCGCCCTGACTGAAAAACTACTCAATCGCGCTAAAAAAGTGGTCGCCGTCGAAATTGATCAGACGCTGTGGCCGATACTCGAAACGCACTTTAGCACGGCGCCCCATTTTGAGTTGGTCAAGGGGGACATCTTAAAATTGGATTTAAAAGCGCTCATCGCCGAGCACTTTGCCGATTGCCGTCGCGTCAAAGTCGTCGCCAATTTACCCTATTACATCACGACGCCGATCATCATGCAGTTTTTGGAGAGCGGCATTGCCGTATCCGACATCGTCGTCATGATACAGCGCGAAGTAGCGGCGCGCATCAACGCCCAGCCGCACAGCAAAGCCTATGGGGCGCTATCGGTCAGCGCGCAATTTTACGCTCGACCACAGATCCTATTCATTGTGCCCAAAGGCGTTTTTATGCCGATGCCAAAAGTCGATTCGGCGGTGATTAAACTGACAGTGTTAGCTGAGCCACTACTCGATTTGCAGTCCAATGAAATCTTTTTTAAAACGGTAAAAGCGGCTTTTGCCCAGCGGCGCAAGACCCTGCTCAACACTTTAAGTGCCAATCTTAAAATTGACAAAAAGGCAATTAAAGTAATCTGTCAGCGCGCCGGCGTTGAGGCAATCGCCCGTGCCGAGCAGTTGACTGCCGCCGACTTTGGCCGATTAGCCGATGCGATCTTTGAATTTAGCGAGCGCTAAAGAAAGCTAGTGCGACCGAATCGAGGCTAAGTATCTACGGAGAGTTATACTAAGAGGAGCAGATATGAATAAAAAAACCAAATCCCTACTGTTGTCATTGTTGATACTATTGGCCATCTGGGGCGCCAATTTCATAGTCGATCAGTTTAAGGGCGATGCGGCAGACCAGCCGATTGCGACGACGGTTGCCGAATTGACGACAGCGCAGTCATCGGCGGTGCAACAGACTGAGACGACGCGGCAAAGCCAAACGTCGCCGACTGAATCGATCGCTTCAGAAGACGAAGTCGACATTGACGACTTGGTGGCGCTGGGCTTGTTAGCGCGCGTTGAAAACAACGGTCAACTGGTCGGCTGGCGTTCGACAGCCGGCTTGTTTTACGGCATGGGATCGAAGCAGGGCAATCGCGTAGCGCATTTATTTGCCCATTTAGAGCCTGATCCGGACAAGCCAATTCACTCCGTCTTTGAAAGCGACAAAGCCGGCCTAATCGCCTTAATCGACGAGGCCTGGCAAAAGCGCGATGGCGCGTACAGCAAAGTGCAGGGCAATGGCAACCGCATTTATGAAGTCGAAATGGGCCGGCGCATTGGCACGGCCGGCGAGCAGATGATTAGAATTGTAGTGCGCGACGGCACGGCCGACCTGATTACGGCCTATCCCAAGCAATAGTTTGAGGGCCGTCGTCGACGGTCAACAGAGACCAAAGAGGAGGTCAACATGAGCATATTATGTCCATTTTGCGATGGTCAAGGCGAAGTCTATCGCGTCGTCGTCAAGCAGACGGATGAAACCATTTATCTATGCGATGAGTGCGATTCGGTTTGGCTCAAGCTGCCGATTGGTTCAGAGGCTACTAACTTAACCGATTACATGGCGCGGCACAATTTGCAGCCACTCTGGAGTGAACTCGATTATATCGAGAAGTTAAAATGAGTTATTGTTAGCCAGCTTTAAATCTCGCTTTTAATCGCCGCGACGATTTGGTTGGCTTTTTGATAGATGTTTTCGGCGCTGTCACCGATGTAGTAATTGCCGTCGTGATAGCGAATGACGCCGTCGATCATCGTCAATTTGACATTGCTCTTGGAGCCGCTGTAAACGATGTTTTTGACGATGTTGTTGAGCGGTTGCATATTGGGCTGATGTAGGTCTATCATAATCAAGTCGGCTTTTTTGCCGACTGCCAATACGTCGCAGTCGGCTAGGCCCATCGCCTTAGCGCTACCCAATGTCGCCATTTTGATGACGTCGTAGGCGTCGACGATGGCTGCGTCGTCGTGTAGCACTTTGGCCAAGCCGCTCACCAAATACATTTCTCTAAACATGTCGAGGGCGTTATTGCCGGCCGGTCCATCGGTGCCGATCGCGACGTTGATGCCCAGTTGTAGGGCGCTGTAAACATCGGCGATGCCGCTGGCCAGTTTTAAATTGGCCGCCGGATTCGTCACCATCGACAACTGCTTTTCGACAAAGATTTGCTTGTCTCTTTCCGTTAAGTGTACGCAGTGGTAACCGCCGCCGCCGTACTCGAACAGGCCGTGTTCATTCATGTAGACCGTCGGCGTCACGCCGTGCCGTTCGATGCAGCCGGCCACTTCATAGGCGGTTTCCGAATTGTGGGCAAAGACCGGTTGTTTTAGGCGTTGCGACACTTCAGACAAGGCTTTCATAACGGCGTCGTTTGTGGTGTATTCGGCGTGAAAACCCAATCTAAATGAGACGTTAGGGGCGTAGTTTTGGTATTTGTGGAACATCGCCTCTTGTGCTTCGACCTGGTTGACGTCGTCGAAGATCGTGCCGACCATCACGGTGCGGAAACCGGTGTCGATCGCGGCGCGGGCAATGCTCTCATCGTAAAAGTACATATCAAAATTGGCGGTAATACCGCTGCTCAGATACTCCATAATGGCCAGCTTTGTCAGATGATAGACGCGCTCGCCGTTTAATTTTGCCTCCATTGGGAATATTTTTTGTTGCAACCAGTCCATTAAGGGTAGGTCGTCGGCGAAAGAGCGCAAGAAAGTCATCGCCGAATGGCTGTGGGCGTTTTTAAATCCGGGCATCAGTAGATTGCCCTGCGCGTCGATTTCTTTATCCCACTTGACGGCGGTCGGTTTAGCCGGTCCGATGTAGCTAATCGCATTGCCCTCAACCCACAGTTCGCCTTCAATTAATTCAAATTGATCGGTCAATGTCAAAATGCGCGCGTTGTAAAATCTGGTATTCATAGTCACCTCTTTATCGTTTTCCAATATCGTAAATTTCGCCCAACGCCTTTGGTGGGCGGTTGTGTTTGCTAAAGAAAATCAGTAAAACTAAGGTTAAAACATAGGGTAAAATCATAATTAAATCGCCGTAGGCATTGGGCAGTTTAAGTAGTTTGATCAGTTGGTAGCCGCCCGATTTTGCAAAGCCGAATAGCAGGCAAGTCGCCAACGTCGGCATGATTTTCCAGTTGCCGAAGATCAGCGCGGCGATTGCCAAAAAGCCATAACCGGCGTAAATAGAGGTCGAGAAATTGGCCGAAATCGAATAGGCAAAGCTGATGCCGGCCAAGCCGGACAGTGCGCCCGATACGACGATGGCGCTGCTGCGAATGCGCAATGCGTTGATGCCAGCGGCGGCCAAGGCGTGTGGATTTTCGCCGGCGGCGCGCAAGTGCAAGCCAAATTTAGTGCGGTATAGGGCATACCAAGCGACCATTGCCAAGATGACGATTAGCAGTTGGAAGCTGTAAAAGTCGTCGAAGATAAAACCGATGACCGGCAAGTCGGCCAGTAGCGGCAGTCGCATTCGCGACGAAATGTTTAGAATTATTTTATTTGATGGTTTACCGAAGTAGAGCGCGTTGATTTGACGCGTTAAAAAGCTGGTCAAGGCGACCGCCAAGATGTTGATGACGACGCCGCTGATGACTTGATTGGCCTTAAATTTGATGCAGAGCAGGGCGTGTAGCAGCGAAAATAGCGCACCGCCCAACATGGCAAAAACCAACGACAGCAGGTAGATGATTTCGGCCTCGATGCCGCCGTTGAGGGCGAGTAGTGCAGCGGCCAGTGCGCCGACAAAGGCGCCAAAGCCTTGTAGGCCCTCTAAGGCCAAGTTGATTACGCCGCTTTTTTCGCTATAAATGCCGCCGATGGTCATAATGAACAATGGCAGTGCAAAGACCAGTCCGTCGATGATGAGCGTTTGCATAATTACCCCTTTGTGCCCGTCAATTTTTGCTTAATATAGACGGCGCAGGCGCTAAATAACAAGATGATACCGATGATGACGGCGGCGATTTCGGCCTCGACGCCGCTGACCGAACGCATATAGGTGCTGCCGCTGCTGATGATTGAAATTAAAAATGAGGCGGCGATAATGCCCAGTGGGTGGGTGTTGCCGAGCAGTGCGACGGCGATTGAATCGAAGCCCAGCGGCGCCAGTGTGCGCGGCATAATTGAGCCGAAGTAGCCCAAGTAATAGGTGACGCCGGCCAATCCGGCGAGGCCACCCGACAAGGCCATTGCGCGCAGCGTCGTCTTATAGATGTCGATGCCGGCGTGACGGGCGGCCCGTTTACCCAAGCCAACTGCTTTGATTTCGTAGCCGATGGTCGTTTTGGTCAGCAAGATATACAGGCTGACGGCGGCGGCCAACGCGATGACGATCCCCAGCGGGATGTCGACCTTTAGGTCGCCGATTGGGAATTTAGTCAGCGTCCAACGGGCGCTGGCCTTAATTGGATTTGACTGCCGCGAAATTGGATTGATATAACGCGTCGTAATAAAGAAGCCGACGACGTATTGAATGATGTAATTGAGCATAATTGAGGAGACGACTTCGTTGATGTTAAAGCGGTATTTCAAGTAGCCGATAAAGGCGCCGACGCCGGCGCCCACCGCCAAGCCAATCAGCAAAGTGAGCGGTTTGGCAATCGCCCAGTGCAAATCTAAATAGCCGACTGAAATGCTGGCGATAAAACCGGCGGCCAGCATTTGGCCGGCGACGCCGATATTGAACAGGCCGGCCTTAAGGGCGATGGCCACAGCTAGCGACGCCAATAGCAGCGGCGTCCAAATGTTGACAAAGCTGGCGAAGTCGCTCAACATGCCCTGACTGCCGCCGTAGCTGGCCTTGGCAAAAAAGCCGCTGCCTTGCAATAAGCTATAATAGGCGACTAGCGGATTTTTGCCCAGCAATAAAAAGATTAGCGCGCCGGCTAGTAAACTGGCCGCCACCGCCAACAGGGGCACCAAAATATCTAAGTAATTAAACCGTCTATTGTTCACTTTGCGCAACCCCCATCATGTATTCGCCAATTTGGTCGGTCGTCAGTTCGGCGGCCGCCGCCGTGTGCAAAATGCGGCCGTTGTAGATGACGGCGATCGTATCGGCCAACTGCATCACTTCATCCAGTTCTAGTGAAATTAGCAAAATGGCCTTGCCGCTATCGCGCTGTTTTAGAATTTGCTGATGGATGTTCTCGATGGCGCCGATGTCGAGCCCGCGCGTCGGCTGCACAAAAATCATCAGCGGCGAATCCAAATCTATTTCGCGGGCGATAATCGCCTTTTGCTGATTGCCACCGCTCATTGAACGCACCATCGTCTGACCGCCATTGGCAGAGCGGATGTCGTAATTGGCAATCGCCAAATCGGTGTAACTGGCACAGGCCGCGTCGTTTAACCAACCGTTTTGTTGATAGGGCGCTTGGTCGTAGCGCTTTAAGACCATGTTGTCGGACAGCGCCAAATCCAAGATTAGCGCATCGTTTTGACGGTCTTCGGGAATATAGGAAATGCGCTGGCGCACGCGCTCGGCAATCGACAGGGCGTCGATTTTTTCGCCGTTGATGCTAATGCTGCCGGCGGCGATTGGGCGCAGGCCGCAAATGGCATCGGCCAAGGCGATTTGGCCGTTGCCCGACACGCCGGCAATCGCCAGAATTTCGCCGCTGCGGACTTGTAAGTTTATATTTTCGAGCAGCTTAAAACCGGCGCTGTTGCAGACGTCGAGTTGTGCGATGTCGAGTACGACGGGGCCGAATTGCGCCGCATTTTTGGCAATTTCAAAGACGACGTCGCGGCCGACCATTAAATTGGCCATTTGACTGGTGCTGGTCGCGGCGACGTCTAATACGTCGATTAGTTTTCCCTTGCGCAAAATGGCACAGCGATCGGCGATTTTTTTGATTTCTTCTAATTTATGGGTAATTAAAATAATTGTCTTGCCGGCCGCCTTGAGACTTTTGATAATCTCTAGTAGGGCCGTGATTTCGCGCGGCGTCAGCACGGCGGTCGGTTCGTCAAATATTAATATTTCGGCTTCGCGGTAGAGCATTTTTATGATTTCGACGCGTTGCATCATCGAGACGTTAATTTCCGAAATGCGTTTGGAGGGATCGACAGCCAAACCGTAGCGTCGTGACAGTTCGGCGATTTTTTGTTCGCTTTTTTTGCTATTAAGATAGGGAATGAAGCCCAATTTTTTATCGTTGGGCTCCATTCCAAGTATGACATTTTCGGCGACAGTGTAATTGTCGACTAGTTTGAAGTGTTGGTGCACCATGCCGATATTTAGCTGCGTGGCATGGTTGGGCGATAGGATCGTCTGCCGTTGGCCGCGTACCAGAATCTGCCCGCAATCGGGCTGATACATACCAAATAAAATGCTCATCAAGGTCGATTTGCCGGCGCCGTTTTCACCGAGCAGGGCGAATATTTCGCCCTGCTCAATCGTCAGTGAAATGTCGTCGTTGGCGACGATGCCGGGAAATGTCTTGGTGATGTTCCTCAATTCGATAATCGCTTCGGGCATGCCGTCCTCGCTTTGATTAGTCGTTTAAACCCGGAAAATCTTCCGGAGCAATGCCGTTAAAATTGGCGGCCGGCACGATTTTGCCGTCTTTCAACAGCGCGTAGGCGGCATTTAATTTTTCGACCGTTTCGGCAGTTAATTGATGACGGCCCTCTTTGCTGACATAGCCAGTCGAGTAAGTCGATGCCGTCAGCACTTCATTTTTGCCGACAAATTGGCCGTTGTTGACATTGTTCAGTTGTTTTGTGACATTCATGCGCATAATTTTCAAGGCCGAAGTCAACATGATATTGCCGTCTCCGTTGACGCCGTCGTCGAATTGGTCGACATCACAGCCGATGACATAGCCATTTTGAGCTTCTTTAACGGCCGTAAAGACGCCGTTGCCAGATGCGCCAGCGGCGACGAAGATAATATCACAACCCTCTTCGAGCAAGGCGTTGCCGACGACTTTACCCGTGGCTTCGTCGCTAAAGTTGCCGACGTAGTTGCCACCGACATTGGCGCCGGTCACATCGGTACCAGCGTACGAGGGCAGTTCGACGATAGTGACGCCCGTGTCGTATTTTTTATTGGCGTAGTTGACGCCCGACTCAAAGCCCCATTGGTAGTTGACATTTGAGGGGAAGGCGATGCCGTTGACGACGGCGACTTTTTTGCTAGTCGATTGCAGCGCCGCTGCCATGCCGGCAAAGAAACCGCTTTCCTGTTCGGCGAATTGCATGGCGTAGACATTTTCTAGCTCAACTTGATTGCCATCGCCGTCAACCGGGAAAGTGTCGACCAAGATAAAGTCGGTGTCCGGGTTGTCGATGGCGACGGCGCCAATGCCGGAAAACTGGAAGCCACAGGCGACGATGACGTCGTAGTCGGCGACGATGTCGGCGACGGTGTCAACCGCTGCAGCCGGGTCGCCAGTCGGTTCGTTAATGGCGTTGACCATGCCGGCGCCAGCCTCGGCTAAATAGTCCAAGATGCCGTTGTAATTGTCTTCGTTAAACGAGCCGTCATCGACGCCCGACGGACTGGTGACGATGGCGATTTTTAAGCCGTTCTGCGTAGCTTGTGTAGTTTGCGCGGCAGTTGTCTGTTCAGTGCTCGTCTCTGCGTCCGACGACTCGGCGGCACTACTCGCTTCGGTCGTCGCTGCGGTCGGCGTTTCGCTGCTGGTCGTCGTGCAGCCCGCCAGTGAAAATAACAGTAGGGCGACTAATGCCAGTGATAAGATTTTTTTCATGCGTTCCTCCTTGTGATAAGTTATCAAACACAACAGGTCGTTCCCATACAGTATAAAACAAATTGTTTTATTATGCTAGTGTTATACGGCTAAAAGCATTAATTATAATTTAAAACCGGTTTTAAATCTGCGCTCGGCAAAGGCCGCTTGATAATCGCTTAAATCGTAGAATTTAATCGGCGACAGCTCAATTAAGTTGCGCTTTAACAACTTGAGCGCCGGCTCAAAGGGGCCGCAGCGGGTGCCGATTAGGCGGATTTCGTTGACCACGAAAAAGCTCAGATTCAGATTTACCCTTTCGGCGAATGTGCTTTTGACGACGATGGTGCCGCGCTTGCGCACCAGTTGTTGGGCGCTGACGATGCCGCTGGGCGAGCCGGTCGCATCGATGACAGTTTCAAAGCTGCCGGCGATGTTTAGGCTGGTTTTGGCAAATGGCGCAAAGGCCAGCAGTTTTTGGGGCGACTTGCCGAAAACGGTGATGTCTAGTCCGGTTAGGGCCAGCACTTGGGCGATTAAATAGGCCAATTTGCCATCGCCTAAGAGGGCGATTGGCGTGTCGGGTGGCAGTTGGATCGAATTGGGTATTTCCAATGCCGCCGCGAGCGGTTCGCAGTACACGGCCATTTCCGGCGCCAAGCCGGCCGGCACTTCGTGCAGTAAGTGATTGGCAATTTGCATGTATTCGGCAAAGCAGCCCGATTTTTGATGAATGCCAATTACCT
>PDWJ01001684.1_pt1 | contig 26208 bp, 22 predicted proteins | sample 1430881 | NCBI WGS metagenome assembly PDWJ01 (sample SAMN01162460, study PRJNA174530) | Oral metagenome, whole genome shotgun sequencing project. | biome: Marine environment; feature: Marine mammal; material: Swab sample of the gingival sulcus; isolation source: swab sample of gingival sulcus...
AGCGAAATTTCAAGGAACTCTACCTCGCACCCTGCTTTTCTCAGGATCAACCCTTCGTGTTTGTTCAGGAACAGCGAAAACCCGGCGGCCACTGGTTTGTTGACTACAAACAGGGACGCGCCTTCTGGGCCTCAGCAACAATCCCTGGCGGCTTTGGCAGATTGTGCCGCGGGTTGTAGTGGGTGTAATGGCATTATAGCCACCAGGAATGATACATTTTGTGGGGATATGCAGCGAATAAAATGATGTGTTACTTTTCTAAAAGCTTTTTTATATGCTGCTGCTCCGGATTGTAACTATGAGGAATTTGTAAAATAAGGTCAACAGTTCGCTGGGAGTATGGGGCACCTAGGAAAGAATAGAGTTCTTTAAGTCTGTTGTTTTTGTTTACTATGTCCTCATAGGTTATGTGGAAAGAGTGTTCATCTTCATCATAAAATCTGTAAAACTTCTGTTCTAGTGTTTGCAGGTTTTCTATCGTTGACTGTTGATCCTTATTCTTCCACCATCCGCTTTTGGTGACGTTGACAAGATTGCGGGTGTTGAAAATGAATGCGCTTTCAGGGAAAAGTTTTCTTAAGAATAAAAGATAAGATTCAAAATCATCTCCAACCTCATCATATCTAATTTCTTTAAAGCCAAAAACAAAATTATCACGGTTTTCCAGTTTTTCTGGAATAAGGATATGGTATGCAAGCTGACGATACTGCTCTAACAGGTCTTTCTCAGATAGAAAACCAATCCCATACCATGATTGATTAGGGAGCAGAGCCCCTTTGTCTTTATGCTTATAATCAGTCAATTTTTGATAACTTGTGTACAGATCATAAAAAGCATTTCCATTCTCACCTTTTATAATCACCCCATCAATTGAATTTAGCAGTCCTTGTAATAGGGTCGAACCGCTCCGGCCATAGGTAACTATGAAGAGGTACCTGTATGATAAATTGCAGGCTTTTGTCTTTTCTACACTCTTGCGCATTATGTGATAACACTCATTACCATGTTGTCTTTTAATCTGGGATAAAGCTAATTCTTCTGCCTCATCTACGCGCTTGAGTTCTACGAGAATATTTTCCCTTTGTATGTAGAACCAGGGACCTATTTCATTTGGAAAACGATCAAAACAGAGCTGGCTGTATTCAAGAGCCTCTTCCCATTTTCCGCGAAGCTGGGCTGCTTTCATCTTTGCTAGATAGGCGTATATACTTTCAGGAAATCTTTTGTTACATGCCTGTAAAACTGGTATCGCTTTGTTTTTTTGTTTACATTCCATGTATGCCGTTGCCAGTGAAATATACCAGAATGGCCTGGTTTGATTGGTATGCCTGGCAAAACATTCCTCCCAAATGTGTACACAGCTTTTCCAGTTCTGCTTTTTTTGAGCTATTTCAGCAAGACCTATAAGTCCTGCTGGTAACTGTTTGAAATTGCTTTTTAATTCAGTAAACAATAATGTTGCCTGGTGATAATTACCTGTTTTTAACAAATCTGTCCCAAAAGCTGCCAGGCGGTCTACATCTTTTTTTGACGCTCCTGATATAGCAGGTTGAATGTATTTGATGGCCTCGGCGATATTTCCAGCCTCAGCAAGTGTCAAGCCACGGGCAAGCATGGCGCCCTTTTTAGTTCGAGTATCAGAACACCCTGTGTTTGTGGAAAAAAATCGCTCATACATACTGGTGAAAAGACGAAGGATTTTTTTTACATGTGAAAAAATCATATTCAGCTCATTGTAGTAAAAGGGATGAATTCCTCATTCATAGCAAGGGAAAGTTATATAAAAGCAGGTTTGTCAAAAAAATCACATAATTTATTCTATATTACTCCTGCTACAACTCTTACGTCAAGAAAACAGTCATCGAGGCTGCCGGTAAAAAACTGCGTACACGATCATGAAAGCTGTTGTAGACTTCTTTGTATGAAAAAATCTGTGCTTAGAGCTTCCATGCCATAAGGAGCAGATATGAACGGCATTGCTGCACAACGCTGGAGTGACTTACCCGTGATAAACCAGAAAGTTTTCTTTGAGTGTAATAGTGTGTTGAAACCTGGCTTCTCAATCAGCTTATTTTTATTGTCAGTATCTGAGAAGATCCGGGGCAGATTGTATAGTTTTTATGGTCAAATAGTTGAAGTTTTTTTGTGGAAGTTATGTCATCTTCCGCAATTTGTTGCTGTTTTAATCAGTGTTATAGCCTTCAAATGTTTGTGATGTGTTGATCAGGCCAAGCTCAACAAGCTGTGCACTTGATTGATAGGATACTGTATTTGTATCTCTATGTTTATTGGCCGACTGTTTTGCCTCCAGGGTTTTTAAATACCCAAGATGTCTTCTTTTACAATGAGCTGCCCGAGTACTGTTAATGACATCCTGCTGAAACGCACTTTTGAAATCACCAGCCAATTTAAAATGCAGTAAAGCACCGGTAACGTCAGAGAGTATTGCCGGAGAAATCAGATGGCTTGAAAGTAGATATTTAATACCTGAGCCACCACGGATAACCGGTGTTTTCTTTTGATTTTCGAATTGTTTAAAAAGAGAGTTTCTGATACCGCCTGTTATATGTTGATAGGGGCATGAGATAGTGTATGATATGAAATAATCATTGTGAAACAATGGATAGTCAGCAAAAAAATCATAATATGCTTCACCTTTCTGCGTCGATTCAAACTCTGGAGAAAACATGTCCAGCATGAAAGCGCTAAAAGCCTCATGACCGTTTTTTCGCATATAGGTTGTGAGTTCCTGCAGTCTGCGCTTTTCTACGCCAGGAAAAATCAATGCCTCGTCAACATCAACATAAATACACCAGCAATTGGTTCCATAGAGCTCGATTAATGAATTGATCCACCGCATTCCAGAGCGCGCTTCAGAGTAACTTGCATTTGTCCAGAAGAGATAGACATCCTCCTGGGCCGTTAAAAACGAAGATGTTCCATCGGAGGAGTCGTTGTCGACAAAAAAGAACCTGTTTACCCCCAGAGATCTATAATAGTTCAAAAACCATGGAAGCCGCCAGCGTTCATTTCGCACAACAGTAAACAGCAGAATTTCTTCGGCTTCGGTTTTGATATTTTTTTTGTCGACCTGTTGTAAGGTTCCCTCTTGCGGCGGTTGGGTTGGGGGAAGATGGTATATCTGGTTCATCTTGTGCCAGATATTTTTACTCTCGTCCACCTTCCCTCTCATGTATGCAGCCCAGGCCTGTAATTCCAGAGAGTTTTGTGATTCATTGAAGGCTAATTGCTCCAGGGACTGTAACGCCTGCGATGTCTGGCCAAGAAAGACCTGTAGCTTTATCAATTCTTCTTGTAACGGCTGATCAGGACCATTTTCTTTTAGAAAGGTTTCGAGCAGCTCAAGGGCATGTTGTCCATGGGAAATATCATGGGATACACGGGTCTGGGTCGTAAGATAATGTATTCTTTGAAAGAGTAACCTTTTGTTGTCGGGATATTTTTCGGATAATTCTGTTATTACCTTTACAGCTTTTTCAATTTCATAGCTTTCCCTGTGGATTTTGGCCTGTAATGCCAAGAGTTCCGGGCTGGTATCTTTCGTTATATACCGGTTGTAAACAGCCTGTGCATTATCAAATTCAAGCAGATCCAACAACTTTATAACATGCTGTTGCTTGTGCAGGGTTTTTTCAGGGAATAACTCAACTAACTCTTTCCACCTTACTGCGGCCAGATCATGTTTGTTGCTGTTCGTTGCAATTATGGCAAGGGATAATAAAATCCTTTCATCACCGGGGTGTTCTTTTAGCAGTTGTTGAAAGAGGTTTTCAGCATCATCGAATTGATTCGTTTGATACAGTATCCTGCCGTAGTGAATTTTATGTTGCAAGCAATCAGGAAATATATCCTTGATAGTTTCTAATATTTGAAGCTGAACAATCACATCTCCCTTCTCCACTGCGATATTGAGCAAGCCCAGATATCCCCATAATTTGTTGGGTTGGGCTTCTTTAAATCGATTGAAAAATTTTTCAGCCTTGTCATAGTTACCAGACTGGAAATAGGCTTCAGCAATTTTCACCAGCCACCAGGCGGGAACATTTTTTGTCTTTTTCAGACAATTTTCCCAGTGATAAATAGCCTGATTCCACTTTTTATTATTTTGTGCCAGCAGTGCTAGCCCTTCATAGCCTATGGATTTTTCAGGGAATTTATTTATCAGGAATTCAAAACGCTGTTCGGCCTCTTCAGCACTGTTTTGTTCGAGGATAAGGATGGCTGTCTGGGCGGGACTTGATGTAAAGTCTTTCTTTTCTCGTACGGAAGGGGAGTCTTGGAAAAAACGAGATAAAAAGGGGATGCAAAGGTTGTGCAATCTTTTTTTTAGAGATTTTCTGCAGGGAGTAAAGGTGTGTTTCATATTTTTGAAAGAACTGGATTTGTCATGTACACGACATTTTGGGGTTTACATGAAAGTTTGATATCATTGGTATAAATAACAGGATTTTCAAGGATTGCTTTGTCTGTTCTCTAACCTTGCAACTCCCAACTAATTTTGTTTATCAATCTTATTTTAATTCATCTGTTTTTGCAACGAGTTCGGAGTGGAAATCGGCGGGAGCTTGGTATACGGCGGACAAAAAATACCATTTGTCATTATCGCCAATGCAGCTCAACGGAAAACCAACACCATATTGACCGTAAAATTTCAAGAGATGCAAATCCCGCTGTGTTGCTCTGGTATTTACTGTTCGATTGTGAGTGATGGCTGGTAAGTCCATTTGAAATAGGGCAATGGTAAATCAGGGACTGGCGTATATGCGCAGTCCCTGCGGCTATCAGGAACATCTGTTTGCCGGTCTACTGCCAAAACTGGGGTTAGCTTGTTACCAGGGACATTACCGTGTTATCGTTGTTCCCTGCGGGGAGGGACGGGCTGCTTATCTGTTATCAGCAGTAATACATCCGTAAGCAGCCAAAAGTACGGCAAGATTATCCTTTACCAGGCTTGGGCTTCCTCTCAGTGATAGCGGGTATCGGCAGTGGCCAGCAGAAAGAGAAAGAACTTTAAGAATAGCAAAAACAAGTTATCTTGCAGGCTCTGTTGTGCAATATTGACATTTTTACATGACCTTAATAGGCTGTAAAATCTTCATTCAGGTGAACTGTATTTGTATGATATTTTAAAATCTCAAGAAAATATTCATAAGAGATTCGGGCTAAAGGTGGATTATGAAGAGTAAGAAGGCGGAGTATAAAAAAACTATCTGTCCGCTTGATTGTCCTGATAGCTGCGGGATTATTGCCAAGGTTGTTGCTGGAAGAGTTAAATCATTACGTGGAGATCCGGAACATCCCTATACCAGGGGGATGATCTGCCGGAAAATGAGCAAGTACCCGCAAAGGCTCTACTCGAAAGATCGTGTTCTCTACCCGATGCGGCGGGTGGGTAAAAAGGGTGCAGGCCTTTTTCAGCGGATCAGCTGGGATGAAGCCCTTGCTCTCCTTGCCGAGAATATACAGCGGTGTGTCGCACAGTTTGGCGGTGAAGCTATATTGCCCTATCAATATGCCGGTAATATGGGCGTTATAAACCGCAATGGCGGTTATGGGCTGTACAACAAACTGGGTACATCAATGCTTAAAGAAACCATCTGCTCAGCAGCAGCTGGTGCTGGGTGGTCTCTCCACTTGGGGGATGTTCCGGGAAGCCCGCCGGAAATTGCTGAGGATAGCGGTCTGATCGTTGCCTGGGGAATCAATGTAAAGGTTTCCAACGTCCACTTCTGGCGCTATATTGCGGAGGCAAAAAAGAAGGGAGCCTCACTGATTGTCATTGATCCTTACCGTAATGAGACCGCAGCTTCTGCACATCAGCATCTGCAGATATTGCCTGGTGGTGACGGTGCTCTGGCCCTGGGAGCACTCAAGTTTCTCGTTGAAGAGGAGCTCATTAATCGAGAACTCGTGGAAAACGAGACAGCAGGGTTTGCAGAACTCGAACAGTATCTGATAAAAACTCCGTGGTCTGCGTTTTCCAGGCTAAGCGGACTGGCGAAAAAGGAAATCACCTCCTTTGCCAGACTGCTGGCAGAAAATCCAAAAACCTTCGTCCGTATCGGCATGGGCTTGAGCAGAAACAGCAGGGGTGGGATGAGTGTCCGATCGATCGTTTCTCTGGGGGCTGCTCTTGGGCTTTTTGCCGGTGGTGACGGCCGCGGTGTGCTCCTTTCTTCCCATGCCTTCACAGGCGATAAAAACCTTGTTCGTTTTCCTGAATTGGCAGAAAAGAAAGAGAGACGCGTCGTTAATATGGCCCATTTGGGGCATGCCTTGACTGCCCTGGAGCCTCCGGTGAAACTGTTTATTGTCTACAACTGTAACCCTGTATCGGTGGCGCCGGATACCAGCATGGTGCGGCAGGGGTTGCTGCGAGAAGATCTCTTCACTGTGGTGCATGAACAGGTGATGACTCCCACCGCAAAATATGCAGACCTCCTCTTACCGGCGACAACCTTTCTGGAAAACAGGGATGTGTATACAGGTTACGGACATTTTCAGTTGGGTGTCGTTGATAAGGTTATTGAACCTGTCGGAGAGGCACTGTCCAATTTCGACCTCTTCCAGCGGCTTGCCAGGCAGCTGGGCTATGATGATCCACCTTTTCGCCAAAAAGTTGATGAGCGGATCAGCAGCTATATCCAGTCTGTTGAAGGCTTGCCCGCTAGTTTTACCCTCAAGGATGGCGGAACTGTCGATTGGGTTACATCGACACGGAAGCGGAAAAAAGCATCTGTTTTTGCCCGTTGGGGTGTGCGTTTTTCTTTTCACGGAGCTGGTGGAGCAGGTATCCCGGTTCTGCTGGAACCAGATGAGTCTGGCAATCCCGATCTGCTCTGCCGTTATCCCCTGCGATTGATTACCCCTCCTCATCGGGAGCTGCTGAACTCCACCTTTGGCGAATTGCACCCGAAACGGCCAGGGGACGTACTGATCCATCCTGCCGATGCTGAGAAATATGGTATTGCCCAGGGCAGCAGGGTACGGTTGCTCAATTTTCGGGCCGCAACCATCAGAGTTGCCAGGATAACTGAACGCACCCCTGAAGGTCTGCTGGTGGCAGAGGGCCTTTTCTGGCAGCTTGATGGTGAGTTAGGTATCAATGGACTCACTTCCCAGAAACTCACTGATATCGGTGAGGGCCCTACCTTTCACGAATCTCTGGTGACAATCGAGCCTGAACAGGGATAACGGTTATAGAGGTGTTCAGTGCAGAAGATCGTTAGTCAGTTTCCTGTAATTTTTCTCAATGATATGCCGTTTTATCATCAAGGAATGTTTTAGATTGACGAAAAAATATCCTGCAATAGGTGTGGTTTATATCATAAAATTCCCTTGTTTTTGATGTTGTCCTTTGTTATCTAATTGGTAATGAGGTTGTTGGCTGTATATCAGGGAAATGTTTGCGTTAAGGTAATACGATGAGTGCAACAGCGTTGCCAATAGAGTTTTTTCTGCAGATACTCTATGCCCTGGGGATTGGTGTATTGATTGGGCTGGAAAGATCGGTCAAACCCGCAGGGCCTGGGGTTGAGCAGAAAAGGCAGGGGTGCTCAGAAGCACAAAAAGAGGCACTGGATTTCTCCGATGCATTTTTAGGTGTTCGCACATTTTCCATACTCTCTCTTGGCGGCTTTTCTGCTGCAATGATTGGCAGCAGGTATCCCTATGTTGCTCCGGTACTTGTTGCAGGCCTTCTCTTCTTTGTTGCCGCCATGTACCAGCGTTCAAGCAACGAAAACCCGGGCATTACCACGGAAATAGCAGCCGTTGTCTGCTGTGGACTTGGTATGCTGTGTTTCGTGCAGCCCTTTGCCGCAGGGGTTCTGGCCCTGCTGGTAACAATATTACTTGCTCTGAAGAGATTTATGTACAGGACTGTCAATAAACTGAAACGGGTTGAATTGACGGATACCCTGAAATTTCTGGCAATAATTTTACTGGTACTGCCTCTCCTGCCAAACAGAGCTGTTGATCCCTGGGGTGTATGTAACCCTTATAAGATCATGTTCCTGGTTATCCTGGTATCGGGTATCAGTTTTGTCGGCTATTTCCTGACCAAATTTCTTGGCGCAGAGAAGGGGCTGGGATTAACGGGTCTCTTGGGCGGGCTGACATCATCAACCGCTGTTACAGCTGCCATGGCCGCACAGGCAAGACAAACTCCGGCTCTTATTCAACCCTGTGCCTTTGCAGCTGTAATCGCCAATGCCACCATGTTTGCCAGGGTTCTGGTGGTGGTCGCCATACTCGACTGGCAGCTCATGCTGAAACTGACCTGGTCCATAGGGGCTATGACCATTGCTGCAGCCTGTGCTGTGCTGGTGTTATGGTTCCGCTCAATCCGTCAGGATGGAAAGTCCAGCGCAGGGGCATCAGAAAATCTGAGTCTTTCAAACCCCTTTTCCCTTGGCCCAGCCATTAAATTTGCCCTCTTTTTTGTGGGCATTCTCTTTGTGGCGAAGTTTGCCAAGATGTATCTGGGTGATAAGGGGCTCTATCTTGCTTCCCTGGTTAGCGGCCTTGCGGATGTGGATGCAATCACACTGTCCATCACCGAGCAGACAAAAGCGGGTGAGCTTGCCCATGTGGTGGGGGCTATGGGTATCACCATCGCCGTTGTTTCCAACAGTGTGGTAAAAAGCTGTATCGCCATCTATTCCGGGGGCTGGAAGTTTGGGATAGTGGTGAGCGTCATTTTATTGGGGGCAACAGGAATTGGTATAACAGTGCTGGCCGTCATGTAACAGAGGTGAAGGGACGATACGAACAGTTTGTCTGAGGATGGAATGTGGATCAGCCTTCTTCTTTCCTCTTTAAGGTGACTATCGGGCCTTTCTCGGCAACGAGATCGTATGACTGAAAGATGGTCTCACGCAGGGCTAAAAAATCATCCCGGCTATGAACAAGAATATATCTGGCACCTTCCATCTCTTCATCCTGTTGATCAATACCCAGTTTGTCGAGAAAATCTTCATCCTTCACGTCAAATTCATGCATGTACAGCTTGAGTGCAGGTTTTCCGTCGACTGTAATCCTTCCTGCTGTCATAAACATTTCTTCACCTTGTAAAACATAAAGATTCTCACCTTTGGTGTACACATTCTTTTCCTCAAACGCCTTGTACATTTTTCAGTGGTAGTGATCTCAGATAACCATGGGATACCTGCAGCCATACTGAGCATGGTATTGTTACATGATACGGGTATGCGTCAGGGCAACAACGCTGACTGTAACTTTACCCCGATGGTTGGCAAACAGCAAGCAAGGAGTATATTTTTTCTCTTTTCTGACAAGACATTTGGAATAAATATTTAGGGTTGCGTAACTTTTATAGTATTAAAAAGAATACATGCTAAAAAAACACTCGATTACCTGAACTTGCGATAAAGATGGTATCTTCCTGCTATATACGGAGTTGATATTTGTTGATAATCAGTTCCAAGTAAGATATTTTACATGATATCTGGGCGGTGATGAGCGAGCTTATATGTCGCCTTCGGAAAGGCAGGCTCGCCTGGCAAAAAAAAGATTTTACCAGCCCACGTATCTAGCTCGGCAAGGGAACGATTATGACTGATGCAGTAATTAAAGTAGATGGACGGCTGAAAACAAAGATGCTTGATGATGTTAAAAAGCTTCTGCCTGAAGGGAATCTCAGCCTGTGTCTCACATGTGGGCTCTGCTCTTCTGGCTGCCCTGCAACAGGACTGGAAGGGATGGATCCGAGAAAGTTTCTTCGCATGCTGGTTCTTGGTATGGACGAGGAAGTACTCAAATCAGATTGGCCCTGGATGTGTACCATGTGCCAGCGTTGTGTCTATGTCTGTCCCATGAAGATTGACATCCCACAGATGATCTTCAAACTGCGTGCGGCCCGGCCAAGAGATGAGCGGCCCCGCGGCATTCGCAAGTCCTGTGATGTGGCTGTAAATTCAGAGAGCTGCAGCTCAATGGGAACACCCACCGAGGACTTTATCTTCGTTATTAATGATGTGCTTGAAGAGTATCGGGAGGCACAGCCGGAGTTCAAGGATATGCAGGCGCCCATTGACAAGGTGGGAGCGGAGTTTTTCCTGAACCAGAATTCCAGGGAGCCGATGAACGAGCCGGATGAAATGGTTCCCCTCTGGAAGATCCTCCATCTTGCCGGGGTGGACTGGACTTATGCCTCCAAGGCCTGGGCTGCTGAGAATTATTGTCTGTTCCTGGCTGATGAAAAAAACTGGAAAAAACTTGTGACAGCCAAGGCCAAAATGGCCGAGGAGTTGAAATGCAAGACCTATATGAACACAGAGTGAGGCCACATAACCTTTGCAGTCCGGGCCGGACTGAAAAAATTCAATGTCGCTCACAGCTTTCAAACCAAAAACATCTACGAGTATTACGCTGAGTGGATCCGCACGGGTAAACTCAAGCCGAGTTCTGACTGGAACAAAGATCTGAAGATCAAGTTCACCATTCAGGATCCCTGTCAGATTGTACGCAAGAGCTTTGGTGATAAAATCGCTGACGATCTCCGCTATGCCGTTGCCCAGTGCGTGGGGGAGGAAAATATTGCCGAGATGTATCCCAACAAGTCTAACAACTACTGCTGCGGTGGCGGTGGCGGCTTTCTGCAATCAGGGTTTAAAGAGCAGCGTCTTGAGTTCGGGAAAATAAAGGATCAGCAGATAAAGGAGAGCGGAGCGACCTACTGTATCGCCGGCTGCCATAACTGCCATGCCCAGATCCATGAACTTTCCCATACGTTTGGCGGAAATTACGAGGTGGTTCATTTTTGGACCATACTGGCGCTGGCCCTGGGCATCCTTGGCCCCAATGAGCGGACGTATCTGGGCGATGACTTGAAAGATGTCAATGTTTTTCACCCTGAATCGGCGCTGTTCTAAGAGTTCCAGAGGAAAAATGAAATTTATTAAATAGTTAGGCACGGGTTATGCAACTCACAAAACAGCAGATCGATTATTGCATGGAATGCGGGGTGTGTACAGGTAGCTGCCCGATCAGCTACGAGCTTCCCACCTTCTCTCCCAGGCAGATGATTAAACGCACCCTTGTGGATTTTGAGGAGGATATCCTTCAGTCACAGGATCTCTGGGCCTGTCTGAGCTGCTCAAGATGCAGTGATAGATGTCCGGTGGGTATCGATTTCCCTGAGTTTATCCGTTCTCACCGAGAGAAGGCTATTGCCGTTAAAAACCTGCCGGGCGAGAGCCATCAGGGTGTCTTTCAGACACTGACCAATATCCAGGCGAAGGGACTTCAGCAGAATAGAATCAGCTGGACTGAAGGGGTAGGGAAAATTCAGCAGAAAGGTGACTATTTCTTTTTCGTTGGCTGCGCGCCATACCAGAATGTGGTCTTTCGGTATCTCCATCTTACTATGATCAATACCGCGAAAGATGTACTGGTTCTTCTCAATAAATTAGGGATTGAGCCTGTGGTTTCCAACGATGAGCGGTGTTGCGGACATGACGCCTTTTGGAGCGGCAAGAAAGCGCTTTTTGCCTCACTTGCCAGGCATAATGTGGAAACGATCAGGGCGTCTGGCGCCAAAAAGGTGATTTTCTCCTGCCCCGAAGGGTATTCCACCTTCAAGGAGCATTATCCGCAGGTTGTCGGTGAACTGGATTTTGAAATTGTTCATATCACCGATTTTCTGGTGGATACATTACCTGAGCTGGAGTTTTCCGGCAGCGGTGGAGCGGTAACCTATCACGATCCCTGCAGGCTGGGACGGCGTATGGGGATTTATGAGCAGCCGCGGGAGTTGATCAACCTTGTTCCCGGAACAGAGCTGATTGAAATGTTCAACAACCGGGAGAATGCGGTCTGTTGTGGAACAACAGCGTGGATGGAATGTTCTTCCTGTTCAAAGACTATGCAGGTTCAAAGGCTCAAGGAGGCGGAAAATGCTGGGGCTGATACCCTTTTGACCGCCTGTCCGAAATGTCAGATACACTTGACCTGTGCCAAGTCGAATACAGATATTGATGTGGACGTTAAAGATCTTTATGCCTATCTGGCCGAGAACTTATAATTTCCTCACAGTTTTGCACAACCAATACTATTTTTGAGTATCGGAGAAATTTGATGAATTCAAAAAATCTTACAAATGTTCGAGGCTCAGTCATGGTCGTCGGTGCCGGGATCGCCGGCATGCAGACGGCGCTTGATCTTGCTGACTCGGGTTTTTACGTCTATCTGGTAGAGAAGTCTGCAGCGATTGGTGGTGTTATGGCCCAGCTGGATAAGACTTTCCCCACCAACGACTGTGCGATGTGAATTATCTCACCGAAACTGGTCGAGGTCGGCCGGCACCTGAATATCGAACTGAAAACACGCTGCGAAGTACAGGCAGTGAATGGAGAGGTCGGTGATTTTGAAGTAGAATTGCTCGAGCATCCGCGTTACGTTGATATGGACAGGTGTATCGCCTGTGGAGAGTGCGCGGCAAAATGCCCTAAGAAAGTCGCGGACGATTTCAATGCGGGTCTGGTCAAGCGAAAGGCCATCTATGTTGATTACGCTCAGGCGGTTCCCCTGAAATATGCGATAGATGCCGATAATTGTATTTATTTTCAGAAAAATGGCAAGTGTGGAAATTGTAAGAAGGTTTGCCCTGCTGACGCAGTGGATTATGATCAGAAGGCAGAACGGATAAAGATCGAGGTGGGTTCAGTGGTCGTGGCCCCCGGTTTTAAGGCCTTTGATCCATCTGATTCCGATACCTATCAGTATGCTAACTACGATAATGTGATCACCTCTGTTGAGATGGAACGGATTCTCAGTGCAACCGGCCCGTATCAGGGGCATCTTGTAAGGCCTTCTGACAAGAAGGATCCCAGAAAGATCGCCTGGCTGCAATGTATTGGTTCCCGTGATAATAATACCTGTGATAACGGTTACTGTTCTTCTGTTTGCTGCATGTACGCGGTGAAAGAAGCGGTGATCGCCAAGGAACATGCCACCGGAGAGCTGGATACCGCCATCTTTTTTATGGATATGCGTACCTACGGCAAGGAGTTTGAAACCTACTATGACCGCGCCCGGGATGAAGAAGGTGTGCGCTTTGTCCGTAGCCGTATTCATTCGATCGTTGAAGATAAAAAGAGTAAGGATTTGCAGGTTCGTTATGTGGACGAGGTGGGTGGTATTGTTGAAGAGACCTTTGATATAGTTGTCCTCTCTGTGGGAATGGAGACCCCCAAAGAATTGGTCGAACTCGCCGAAATTCTTGATATCGAAATCAACGAAGACGGCTTTGCCAAAACCTCTGCCTTCAGTCCTGTCAAGACAACTCGTGATGGTATTTATGTCTGTGGCGCCTTCCAGGAACCAAAGGATATCCCGTACTCAGTAATGGAAGCGAGTGCGGCCGCATGTTGGGCGCAGACTGATCTGGCCAGATCGAGAGGATCTCTGACCAAAGAAAAAACCTATCCTGAGCAGAAAAACATAGAGGGCGAAGATGTCAAAGTCGGGGTATTTGTCTGTAACTGCGGTACCAATATTGGCGGTTTTGTCGATGTACCAGCGGTCGCTGAAACGGCAAAGACCCTTCCCGGTGTTACCTACGTTGAGGAAAACCTCTTTACCTGCAGCCAGGACAGCCAGAACAAGATCAAGGAGACCATCAAAAGAGAAGGTCTCAATCGTATCGTGGTTGCTGCCTGTACGCCAAGAACTCATGAACAACTCTTTCAGGAAACCTTGCAGGACGCAGGCTTGAACAAATACCTCTTTGAGATGGCAAATATCAGGAATCAATGTTCCTGGGTGCACTCCAATGACAAGGAAAAGGCCACGGAGAAGGCAAAAGATCTGGTGCGCATGTCTGTTGCCAGGAGTCGTTTGATCAAATCACTTGATCAACCGACCATCTCCGTTGATAACAGAGCCCTTGTTGTAGGCGGTGGCATTGCCGGCATGACTGCGGCCCTGGGGCTGGCGGATCAGGGTTTTCCTGTTCATCTGTTGGAGATGGGCAAAGAGCTGGGCGGGAATGCCCGGGTGCTGCGAGCCACCTGGCAGGGCGAGTCTATTCCCGAGAAACTTGAGCAGATGGTTGAGCGGGTAACGACTCATGCGCTGATAAACGTTCATACCGAAACCACCATCGTTGGGAGCAAGGGATTTATCGGAAACTTCAAGACCATCGTTGCCACTAACGATAATGAAAAGGAGCTTGAGCATGGTGCAGTCGTTATCGCTACCGGGGCCAGCGAGTATACCCCGACAGAATATCTTTTCGGTGAAGATGCCAGGGTGATGACCCATCTTGCTATGGATAAGGCCATTGGTGAGCATGATCGGCGTATTACCGAAGCCAGCTCGGTGGTATTTATCCAGTGTGTTGGTTCTCGCGAAGAGGGACGGCCCTATTGTTCGAAGGTGTGTTGCACCCACTCGATACGGGCAGCCATCGGTTTTAAAGAGCGCAACCCTGCTACAAACGTTTTTATTTTGTACCGGGATATCCGTACCTACGGGCAGCGGGAACGCCTCTATCAGAGGGCAAGAGAGTTGGGGGTTATCTTTGTCCGTTACGATAAAAACGAGAAACCAGCGGTACGCGAGGAAGACGGCGAACTCTGGGTCAGGGTGAAGGATCATATCATGCTGACAAATATTGATATCCATGCTGACCTCATTGTACTTGCCTCGGCAGTTATTCCACGGGATAACGAAGGCATTACCCGGATGTTCAAACTCTCCTGCTCCGCGGATAATTTCTTTAATGAGGCCCATGCCAAACTGCGTCCGGTCGAGTTTGCAACAGCGGGTGTTTTCCTTGCGGGAATGGCGCATTATCCCAAGCCTGTCGAGGAATCGATTGTTCAGGCGGCAGCTGCCGCATCACGGGCTGCGGTAACGCTTTCCCGGAATACGATCACAGCAGAAGGCGTGGTTTCCAATGTGAAAAATTTTATGTGCCGGGCCTGTGGCGAATGTGAAGCGGCCTGCCCGTTTAACGCCATTTCGGTTGTCGATATTGCAGCTGGAAGGCGTAGCGCTGTGGTTCAGGAGGCACTTTGCAAGGGGTGTGGCATGTGCGCGGTGGCTTGTCCCACAGGTGCTGTTTCGGTACACCACTTTGATGATGAGGCGGTACTTTCAATGGTCGATGAAGCTTTTGAGTAGAGGCATAAAGGCAGTAAAAATAAATGAAAAACTTCAGACAGGGAAGAGAGAATGTCCGAGGACTTTAATCCAAAGATTATAACATTTGCCTGCAACTGGTGTGCCTATTCGGCTGCGGATCTGGCAGGGGTAAGCCGGTTTCAGTATCCGCCGAACATGCGTATTATCCGTGTGATGTGTACCGGGAGGATAAATCCGAACTTTATCCTCAAAGGGTTTGAGCGAGGGGCTGATGGTGTCCTGGTTGCCGGCTGACACTTCGGTGACTGCCATTACCTGGATGGTAATGTGAAGGCGGAAAAGATTTTTAACTCGGCAAAGGAAATTGCGGTGATGCTGGGTATCGAGTCAGAGCGCGTTCGTTTGGAGTGGATCTCTTCGGCTGAAGGAACAAAATTTGCCGAGATAGCGCAGGAGTTTACTGAGCAGATTCAATCTCTGGGGCCATTACAAATTGAAGAGACCGCCTGATAGGAGGTAGATTGTGAATAGAGACATGCTTGTCATAGGTGGAGGTATTGCGGGAATCCAGGCGTCCCTGGATCTTGCGGAGATGGGGTTCAAGGTGAACCTGGTTGAGCGGCTTCCCAGTATCGGTGGTAAAATGGCCCAGCTGGACAAGACCTTTCCAACCAACGACTGCGCCATCTGAATACTCTCGCCCAAGATGCTGGATGTCGGTCGACATCCTAATATAAAGCTGATGGCCTATAGTGAAGTGGAAAAGCTCACCGGCAGCGCTGGCTGTTTTACCGCGACAATACGAAAGAAAGCCCGCTATGTTGACGCGGCAAAATGCACTGGTTGCGGTGCATGTGCCCAGGTCTGCCCCACCCCTGTAAACGATCTCTACGAGGAAGGGCATGCCAGCAGAAAGGCGATCTACAGCTGGTTTGCCCAGGGGATACCTTCCACCCACACGATTGATGCCGATCATTGCCGTGTTTTTAACGGTAAAAAGTGTGGCGCTTGTGCCAGAAAGTGTGAGGCGGGTGCAATCGATTTTGAGCAGCAGGATGAGATGGTTGAACTTGAGGTTGGTGCGGTAATCGCCGCCAATGGGTATTCCATATTTGATCCGGTCAAGATCCCTGAATACAGATATCGAGATCTGCCCAATGTACTGACAGCTATGGAATTTGAGCGTTTTCTGAGCGCCAGCGGTCCGACCCATGGTCATCTTGATCGACCTTCTGATATTATGGTCAGGAAGAAGATCGTGGAACTGGAAAAACAGGTGAAGAAAAGTGCCAGAACCCTTGCCAGATTTGAAGATAAGGCTGGAGAAAAATCCGCAGATATCCTGGCAAAATACGATGGTGGGGAAGTTGCCGAGGAGCATAGGGAGTGGATGGCCAAATATGCGGATCATCTGAAACTGGCGAAAAGACTGAGCAGGCTGAAAGCGCAGGCTGAACATTTCACCACCGCCAAAAAGCTTGCCTTTATCCAATGTGTTGGTTCTCGTGATCTGCGTTTCTTCCCCTTCTGCTCAGGGTATTGCTGTATGCACTCGATTAAGGAGGCAATTATTGCCCATGAGCATGATAACGCTACCACCTCTACCATCTTTGGAATGGACATTCGTGCAGTTGGTAAGGGCTTTGACGAGTATCGGGTACGCGGCGGGAAAAACTCTAATATCTCCTACAAGAGAAGCCGTGTTGCAGAGATCGTAAATGGTCCCAACAATAACCCTGTTCTTGTCTATGAAGACACCCAGAAACAAAAAGTTGTCAGGGAAGAGTTTGACATGGTGGTTCTCGCCACCGCCTGCGGGCCATCCGAGGGTGTGCGGGAGTTGGCTGAGATCCTGGGCATCGAGATTAACGAGTTCGGTTTCTTTAAAACAACACCGGAAAATCCGGTGGATACCACAAAAAAAGGGATCTTTGTTTGCGGCTGCGGGCACAGTCCCATGGATATTCCAGAGTCAGTGGCCCAGGCCAGCAGCGCAGCATCACGTGCAGTTCAGGCTGTGGTGGTGGAGAAACTGCTCCAGGTATCTTAAAGGATTTTTAAGAAATGGGAAAAAAGAACGAAAAAAAAGACGATCTGCGGGTAGGCGTTTTTATCTGTGATTGCGGCTCCAATATAGCAGGTCACGTCGACTGTCCGTCAGTTACCGAATACGCAGGCTCACTTCCCGGTGTCGTGTTCACCAGGGAGAACCTCTATAGCTGTTCCGAGTCTGGGATTGTTGAGATTCAAAAAGCGATAAAAGAGAACAACCTTAACCGGGTTGTTGTCGCCTCCTGTTCCCCGCGCACCCATCATCCGCTCTTTGCAAGTTCCTGTGAGCAGGCGGGGATGAACCCCTATCTTTTCGAGATGGTCAATATCCGTGATCAGTGTTCATGGGTTCATATGGGCCAGAGGGACATTGCCACTGCCAAGGCAAAGGATCTGGTACGGATGGGGGTTGCAAAATCGATATCGCTTGAAGCTGGAAGTGATATCGAATCTTCAGTGATCCGCAAGATTCTGGTTATCGGCGGTGGTATTGCCGGGATGTCTGTGGCCGAGTCCCTTGCCGGGATGGGACTTGAGGTGGTACTGGTCGAACGGGCACGAAAACTTGGCGGTCTGATGAACAGTCTGCACGTCCTTGATAGCGGCAAGCCTGCCGAAGAGCAGGTGGGCGCACTTGCTGACAGGGTACTGGCGAATGAAAACATCACCACCCATCTTGGCGCAGAGATTACCGAGATAACCGGCTATATCGGCAATTTCCTGGCCACCATCGAGTCTGGTGGAGAAAGCATTAAAGAAATGGTTGGCTGCATTGCTGTAGCTGTTGGCGCAGTTCCGTTGGTGGAAAAGGGCCTCTATGGTTATAACGGCAAGAACGTCATTACCCAGATGGAATTGGAAAAGCAGCTGAAGAACGGTACGTTCAAGGCCCGGAAAATTGTGATGATCCAGTGTGCTGGAGCCCGTAATGAGGAACGAGAGTACTGTTCGAGGATCTGTTGTCTCACCGCGGTAAAGAACGCCCTGTATATCAAGAGGCATAATCCCTTTGCGGATATTAAAATTCTTTACCGTGATATGCAGATGTATGGCGACGAGAAGGAAAAACTGCTCTGGGATGCCAGGGGTATGGGGATCACCTTCGAGGTGTATGACCAGAAACTGCCGCCCACCGTTGATCAAGAAGGCAAGGTACGTTTTTATCATGCCGTTATGGGGAAGAACAAGGAGTATGACACTGATCTGGTTGTACTCTCCACCCCGCTGGTGCCAAGGGCGAGTTCCTCTAAAATTGCTGGTCTTATGCGGGTGCCAACGGATAAGTACGGTTTCTTTCTGGAAGCACACGCCAAGCTCAGGCCGCTGGACTTTGCTGCAGATGGCATCTTTGTCTGTGGTTCCGGGCGTTTTCCGGTTACATCTGTTGAGGCCCGGACGCAGGGTATCGGTGTTGCCTCAAGAATTGCATCGATTCTCTATAAGGATAAACTGGTCAAGAGCGCCATCGTGGCCAGTATTGATGAAGAGACCTGTGTCGGCTGCATGGGCTGTATGAACGTCTGTCCATACGAGGCGATTGTTTTCAACAGGGAGAAAGGCGTCTGTGAAGTTCAGGATATTTTGTGTAAGGGGTGTGGTAACTGTGCCTCAACCTGTCCGTCACATTCGGCTCTTTTGAAGGGTTATAAACCCGAACAGTTGTTAGCGCAGATACGCGCTATTTAATAAACTAATAGGAAGGATAAAAGAATGAGTAACGACAATTTTGAGCCCAAGATAGTCTGCTTTTTGTGCACATGGTGAGCATATGCTGCTGCTGACCTGGCTGGGGTCAGTCGTTTACAGTATCCGGCGAATGTTCGTACTGTTCGGGTAATGTGCAGTGGTTCTGTATCACCGCATCATATTCTTCTGGCGTTTCAAAAAGGGGTGGACGGTGTCTTTGTAGGAGGCTGACACCTCGGTGAATGCAATTACCTGTATGGTAATTATTCCGCCAAGAAGCGTGTAACCGTTCTCAAGGAAATGCTGAAATTCAGCGGGATTGAGGAAGAACGCCTCAGGGCCGGCTGGGTGTCTTCTGCTGAAGCGCCAGAGCTTGTCAGTGAGTTTAATTCCTTTATTGCCGATCTGCGAAAGCTCGGTCCTTCCCGTCTGAAAAAAGATTACAGGAAGGAGATGGCCTAGGCCGCTTTGTTGGGAGAAACTATGATTAATGTGATTAAATCCAGGGTAACAGAACTGCTGGAGTCTGAAGAAATCAAAGGGTTTCTTGGACTGGCCATACAAAACGGCCATGTGGCACCGCATCTGTTCCAGAAGGGTGACAGCCTTGATGATATGGCACTTGGTGATATCGAGAAGCCAGGCGATGCCCGTTATCCACTTACAAAATATCTGCAAAACATTGCCAAGGCATATCCTCAGGATACATTCGGTGTACTGGTAAGGGGCTGTGATGAGCGGAGTTTGAATACCCTTTACACCTGGAATCAGCTCAAAAAAAATAAGGTGGTTCCTGTTGGCATTGGCTGTCCGCAGGAACTTGCCGATGCGTGCGAATGTAAAGAGCCGTTTCCCAAAAATATGATTGTTGGGGAAAAGTCAGAAGGCCGGGAGTCAGCCTGTGTTTCGGAGGTGGATTCTCTGATGCTTGAGGATAAGTTCAGCTACTGGATGAGCGAGTTTGTGAAATGCATCAAATGCTATGGTTGCAGTAATATCTGCCCGATGTGTTTTTGTAATGATTGCAGTCTCAAGTGTGATGAGCTGGTGAAACGGGGGGAGATTCCACCGGAAATTCCGGTATTCCATCACACCAGGGCCATGCATATGGTTGGACGTTGTATTGACTGTGGATTATGTGAAGAGGCCTGTCCTTCTCATATTCCCTTGCGGACTCTGTACAAAAAGGTCAACTCCATCATGTCAGAGCAGTTTGATTTTCAGACCGGCCTGAAACCAGGTATGAGATCACCTCTGAATAAGTTGGAGCCTGTTGAAGGTAAGGAAGGGTAAGGAGGCAGTATGGATTACAGGACAGTATTGACAACCTGCACCTACTGTGGGTGTGGCTGCAATCTTTTTCTCGAGGTGCTTGACGGCGAGCCTATTGGAACCATTCCGTGCAAGACCAGTCCGGTAAACGAGGGAAAGCTGTGCATCAAGGGTTGGAATGCCCATGAATTTATTCGAAATGATGGCAGGTTGACTGCCCCCTTGATTCGCAAGGATGGCGAGCTTGTAGAGACCACCTGGGATGAGGCTCTTGACTTTACCGCTACAAGGCTGCGGGCGATCAAGGAGGAAAATGGCCCTGATTCCATCGCTTTCCTCACCTCAGCGAGGATAACCAACGAGGAGAATTATCTTCTTCAGAAATTTGCCCGTGCAGCAGTGGGAACAAACAACATTGACCATTGTGCCAGGCTCTGACACTCTTCTACTGTGGCAGGTCTTGCCGCATCTTTTGGCAGTGGCGCGATGACCAATTCGATTGCAGAATTTGAGGACGCTGACTGTATTTTCATTATCGGCTCCAATACCTCGGTTTCCCACCCGCTGATCGCTACCCGAATCTTTAAGGCAAAGAAAAAAGGCGCTAAAATTATTGTTGCCGATCCACGCCGCATTCATATCTCTGAGGTCGCTGATATCCATGTACGACAGAAGAATGGCACTGACGTTGCTCTTTTGAACGGAATTATGCATGTCATTCTTAAAAATGGCTGGCAGGATCAAGCCTTTATCGATGAACATACCCAGTCGTACGAAGAGTTCAAAAAGGTGGTCGAGGAATATACACCGGAGAAGGCCTCTGAACTGTGCGGGGTGTCCGTCGAGGATATTTGTACAATCGCAGAATATTACGGTTGTGCCGAAAAGGCATCTCTTGCTTACTGCATGGGCATCACTCAGCATACCAGCGGGGTGGATAATGTCAGAACCCTTGCAAATCTGGCGATGCTTACCGGAAATCTGGGTAAGGAAAGTAGCGGGGTTAATCCGCTGCGTGGTCAGAATAACGTCCAGGGATCTTGCGATATGGGCGGTCTGCCCAATGTCTTTACCGCCTATCAGCCGGTATTCATGCAGGCAGTAGCAGATAAATTTGCCCAGGCATGGGGGGTGGAATCACTTTCCACACAGGTTGGTCTTACCATTCCCTATATGCTTGCAGGCATTGAAAACGATACTGTCAAAGCCATGTATGTGGTCGGTGAAAATCCGGTTGTCAGCGATCCGGATGTGAATCATGTTAGAAAAGCCTTTGAGAAGGTTGAGTTTATGGTGGTGCAGGATATTTTTCGCACCGAGACGGCAGAGCTGGCGGACGTTGTCCTGCCCGGTGTCTGTTTCGCGGAAAAGGATGGAACCTTTTCCAACACCGAACGCCGCGTCTCCAGGGTGCGAAAAGCGGTCGAACCACGAGGCGATGTCAAACAGGACTGGCAGATCATCCAGGAAGTCTCCAGCCGTTTTGGCTATGCCATGCAGTACGATGATCCTGAACAGATTTTTAACGAAATGACCAAATTAACCCCATCCTACGGGGGCATCAGTTACCAGAGGCTGGAAGGTGAGGGGCTGCAATGGCCATGTCCAACCCCGGAGCATCCGGGAACCAAGATCCTTCATGCCGGCAGGATTGCCAGGGGGAAGGGGCAGTTTAAACCAACTGAATATCAGCAGCCCGCGGAAGTTGTAGACGAGGAATTCCCGTTCTGGTTGTCAACTGGTCGCGTTTTTGCCCATTATCATACAGGCACCATGACCCGTAACTCGCCATCGCTTGATAAAGAGATGGCGGAAGGTTTTCTGGAACTTAACGAAGATGATGCAGCTAAGCTCTTTGTAAAACAGGGAGATATGGTGAAAATTTCATCAAGAAGAGGTGAGATTGAGGCCAAGGCACATGTAACCAGGAGGGTTGCACAGGGCTCTGTGTTTATGCCCTTTCACTTTATTGAGAGCTGTGCCAATATACTGACAAATACAGCGCATGATCCTATCTGCAAGATTCCTGAGCTCAAGGTTTGTACGGTTAATGTGGAGAAAGCAGGCTAAGGTTTCATTTGCTATATGATGAAAGGGAAACGCTCATCAGTGAGAATTTCCCTTTCACCGTTTCACTGGTTGTGGTTACTCAACCACCCCAGGGCATATTGGTATATTCTTCAAAGACCTTGTCATGGAGATCTTTAAAATAGGCCTCATGACCCCGCTCCCACCTTGCCAGCTGCTCAAAGGCCTTTTTGGCGGTACCTTCGGAATTTGCAGCGGCCTTTTCATAAAATTCGGATAAATCACTTTCAATAAGATAGGCGGTGCGCAACACAGCAACATCAGGAATCATTGATTCAATAAGGGTCTGATCCAACTGCTCCTCCTGAGCTTTATCCTCAAACCAGCCTTCAGCTTCAAGCAGAGCCTCTGTTTCCCCTGTCTTATCACCTTCGGCTTTCATCAGTTTTTTCAGGTACTCAATATGTTTTAATTCTTCATTGGCAAGTTTTTGGAAGACTTGGGCTGCGGCAGCATGGCCGGTCTTTTCGGCATTACTCTTGAAAAATTGATATCCTTCTTTTTCCCGTTGCAGGGCATATTCGAAAATTTTCTGTAAGTTCATGGATTTCTCCTCATTCCAACATGGTTAAGAGTGCTGGATAACAACAAAAGCGCAGGTATAATCTATCGTATTTTTCCAGATATATCTATCCTTTTCTCTTTTTTCCTATTTTACCCAGGGTTCGCTTGACAATTTTAGCACCACTTTTATGAGATACCAGTTTTATTTAAAACCTTTATTATAGTGTCAAGTTGTAGTATCATCGAGGCGTGAATAAAAAGCAGCGGTGCACTTTTGAAAGAATATTTGAAAAAACGGTAAAAGATGCCGCCCAGCAGCAGGCGCAAGGGGTTTAGGTAGCGACCGGATTTTGGTAATTGGTTGTTTTTAGAAAAATTTGTATATATTTGTTTTATGCAGAGCTTTATACCTGAAGATGGCAGAAATACTCGCAGGAAATTAAACAGGCAAATAGTCCGGGCATCCTCGTCTATAGCTTAAAAATATGAAATGAGTGCCACAGTATTATCCTATTTGTTATGATCTTTCTGAAAAAAAAGCCGTTACTCCTGTACAGCTACCTTGCCACTGAAATGCTGGCACCATTTTTTGCCACCTTTTTCATTATGAATGGTATTTTCTTTATTGTTAAGCTGATACCATTTCTTGATCTTGTTCTCTCCTACGAGATAGGGCTTGCTGATTTTATCCGGGCCTCTTTCTATCTTTTTCCCAAAATGATGAGTTATTCTATCCCCATGGCAGCCATGATGGGGGTGATCTTTGCCTTTACACGATTAAGCAACGATTTGGAGATCCTTGCCCTGAAAACTTGCGGGCTCAGTATCTACAGCCTTGTACCGCCGGTTATCATTGTCTCGGTTGTGATTTCGGTTATTACAGCATATTTCTCTATCGCGGTGAGACCAGCGAGTGAAGGAGCCATCAAGCAGTTGTTTTTCCAGCTGACCAAAGAGAAAATTGATAAGGGCATCAAGGAAAGGAAATTTACTGCAACCCTGGGCGATCTTGTTGTCTACGTAGAAGATATAGACCGGGAAACAAATAACTGGAACAAGGTCTGGGTTTCCGATATGCGCGGCGGGGATGTACCGATTATTACAATGGCGTCGTCAGGAAAGATGAGCACAGATCTTCAATCTATGATGGTGACCATCGTGCTCTACGATGGCAGCATGCATCGCGCAGGCAATACCCGGAGCCAGACCGTGACCTTTAAAAATTATAAGGTGGAGATCCCCATACGACTGCCGGCAAACAAGTATATTATGAAAGGAAACTCAGCCCTGACCATGTCTGAATTGCTTGAAAAAGCAAGGTCTTTCCCGCCGGATAGCAAGGAGAGGAGACGGGTGCTTGCCAAATACTATGACAGGATCATCCTGCCCTTTGGTTGCCTGGTTATAAGCCTTTTGGCGCTGCCTCTTGGGTTGCAGGCGGGACCTGGCCGTCCTGCGTACGGGATCCCGCTGGGGCTTGCCAGTTTCATTTTTTACTATGTCTTCTATACAATGGGGAAAACCGTGGCGGAAGACTCATCCTTACCCGTTTGGCTTGCCATGTGGACTCCCAATGTGATTTTTGGGGTGCTGGCGGTAATTGGTATAGTCAGGGTGGCAGCAGAAAAACCACTTATGCCGGAGATCATCAATACTCAGCTTATAGCTTGCAGACAGTTCCTTGGGGGGCTTAGACCAATACGAGTACTGCGAAAAAAGAGGTGAGTACAGGCGGCGTTTAATTATGTCTATTTGAGCTTACCCTGATTTTGTGCTTAGCAGTTTCCTGCCAGAAATGAGTTTAATTTTTTCAATTATTGGCTTGTTTTCGTCAATATGATTGAATACAATTATTTGTATAACTGTGGAGTTTTAGGACATAGGTGCTGGCTGAAGAAACGGAGTTTGCCAGTTGAATGAAAATGAATTGATACAGCTGAGGATAGCACATGAAAATTCATGAATATCAGGCGAAAGAACTCTTTCGCAAATATGATATCCCTGTACCCACAGGAGTATCATGCACGAATGTTGAGGCTGCAGAGAAGATTGCGAAAGATATGCAATTTCCTGTTGCGGTAAAAGCCCAGATTCACGCAGGTGGACGTGGGAAAGGCGGCGGTGTTAAGATTGCAAAAAACATGGACGAGCTGAAAAGTGCAGCGGACGCGATACTTGGTATGCAGCTTGTAACTGCCCAGACAGGCCCTGAAGGCAGGCTTGTTAAAACCCTGCTGCTCGAGCAGGGCGTGAACATTAAAAAAGAGCTTTATCTCTCGATACTTTCTGATCGGGATACGGCTTCAATTATGATTATTGCCAGCCTTGAAGGCGGCATGAACATTGAGGAGGTTGCAGCAAAGACGCCTGAGAAAATTGTCAAGGTTTCCGTGAACCCGCTCTCAGGGATAAAGGGATACCACATTGTATCTGTTGTGACAGGCCTTGGTTTGACCGGTACCGTGGGGAAAGAGTTTGGCAGGCTCCTGAAAAAACTGTACACCCTTTTTGTCGACTATGACTGTTCATTGGTGGAAATCAACCCTCTTGTGATAACTGAAGAGGAAGGTGTCATTGCCCTTGATGCCAAAATGGATATTGATTCCAATGCCATGTATCGTCATCCCGATGTTGCTGAGATGCATGACCCCAACGAGGATGATCCCATCGAGGCTGAGGCGGAAAAATATAATCTCAATTATATCAACCTTGATGGGAATGTTGGAAATATGGTGAATGGTGCAGGTCTTGCCATGGCGACCATGGACATTATCAAACAGGCCGGGGCTGAGCCGGCAAACTTTCTTGATGTTGGCGGTGGAGCCAACGAAGAGATGGTTGAGAACGGTTTCAGGATCATTCTCAGCGATCCCAAGGTAAAGGGGATTCTTATCAATATCTTTGGCGGCATCTTGCGTTGTGATGTGCTGGCCAAGGGTGTGGTGGAAGCAGCAAAGAAAGTCCAGCTTGATGTTCCGGTGGTCGTTCGCATGGAAGGAACAAACGCAGAGGAGGGACGCCGAATTCTCGATGAGTCTGAAATGAAACTGATTCCGGCACTTGATCTCAGTGACGCTGCAAGCAAGGTTGCCGAGATTGTTAATGACTGATTATATTTTTAGCTTGATGCAGTAAAATTTAAAAACTAATAGGGATACAATAAATGAGTATTTTCGTAAATAAAGATACGCGTGTTCTTGTTCAGGGGCTTACCGGTCAGGAAGGACAGTTTCATGGTCGTCAGTGCATTGCATATGGAACCAACATTGTCGGCGGTGTGACACCTGGAAAAGGCGGACAGAAAATGGATGATGTGCCCATTTTCAATACTGTGAAAGAGGCAAAGGCGAAGACCCAGGCCAATGCGTCGATGATTTTGGTGCCGCCTCCTTTTGCAGCCGACGCCATCTATGAGGCCGTTGATGCAGAGATAGAGATGATCATATGTATCACCGAAGGGATTCCGGTGATGGA
>PDWJ01002176.1_pt1 | contig 26203 bp, 23 predicted proteins | sample 1430881 | NCBI WGS metagenome assembly PDWJ01 (sample SAMN01162460, study PRJNA174530) | Oral metagenome, whole genome shotgun sequencing project. | biome: Marine environment; feature: Marine mammal; material: Swab sample of the gingival sulcus; isolation source: swab sample of gingival sulcus...
AAAATTTATAATGGCACTTCTGTTTGGAAGCTTAATGGCATGCTCAAGTGGTACTAATTTAACTTTTGATGACATTGACAGTATGTTGTTAAATAAAGAGGGGATAATTGGTGGGTTTGAAATTGGAGATGATAAAACCAGTATTTTTGAAAAAGAATATCCCTTATGGCAAAAAGATGAAGAGAATACTTTACTGTATGCGGCAGAACCTGGAGAGGATATAAGATTTATGTTGCTAGATTTTACTTTTGATGATGCTCAAAAAGTTTCAGAACTTCACTTTACCATGAATGCGAAAGATGAATATTTAGAATATGCTGAAATCTTGCATAACAATCTAAAAAAAGAATTTAATTCAAAGTTTCAAAAAAACGGAGAAGATTGGGATTATTTTGACACAAATGATCAAGATTTTTTATTAAGTTTAACACTTGAAGAAATGGGACCCGACAAAAAATATTTGTCCGTACATTGTTTTAAATAATTTTCAGCCAGAAGGTAAAATTAACTTTGAAGACAAATATATTTCCATTGCTTTGAAGACCGAAAATTAACTGTATGAATATAGAAGTTTTAGGGTCAGTTGGGTGCTAATAGATGAAAAATATTTAATTATAAAGTCGAATTTTTTATGGGCACATTATTTAAGTAAGAAAAATCTCTTGCTAAAAATACCATTTAAACAAATCAATAAAATAAGTAGAGAAAATGGGGTTATGGTTACCTTTACCAATGAAAATAACGATCAACAATTTTTAAGGATTCATTCAATAGAATCTGAACGGTTGGTTGAGACATTATTGCAACAAATCAACCATGAACAATAATAGGAAAACGGTAATAATTGCTAAAGCAGCCTTTTATATTTACATTATAGGTTTAGGAACGATTCTTTTATCTTATATATTTAATGATAGGTACTCACTTTTTGTAATTAATGAGATTTTTATTTTCATACATTTTATCTCAATTTTAGTGAGTGTTATGGCATTAATTCTATTAAAAAATTATCAAGAAAAAAATAAAACCAAATTAGTTCTTTTCGCATTGGCACCTTTTCTTCATTTTGTATTGTTTTTTATTTCACTTTTGATTCGTTTTTTAAACCTTTAAAAAATGCTAATTGCTTGGTACGCCATAAAAACTTTTTACTAAGTGTAACTGGGCAGTAGTAACCTGCCTATCCCCTATACGAATGAAATAAAAAAAATCTTGCGTCTAAAAATTACTCTCTACTAATTACTCAGTACTCTTTACTATTTAAAAAATTCTTGTATCTTGCCTCTCTGAGTCTTGGGTTCTAAAAAAAACACGCTCTACTCAACTATTTACTCTCTACTAACTTACTCTTTACTATTAAAAAAAATCTTGCCTCTCCAAGTCTTGCGTCTTAAAAAAGTACTTACTACTAATTACTCGGTACTAATTACTCTTTACTCAAAAAAACTACTTCCTCTTTCGTTTATCCGCTAACCATTTCGGAACATCCTTGCGTTCAGACTTAACGTTGCCCACTAATTTTTGAGCCAAATCAGGTTTGCCTACACTAGATAATTTATCTTTTATCCATTGTTTATTTTCAGGTTTATGCCAAAAGAAAAAGCGGTGTTGATCTTGTTTTTCTTTTTTAGTTTTAGGTACAAAAGTCGGCTTTAAAGTATAGGGATGTACACCCGCATAATAAATTACAGTAGCTACAGTCATTGGCGTAGGGGTGAAATCATTTACTTGCTCTAACTGAAAGCCCATATCCTTAGTTTCAGCAGCTAAATTAGCCATATCCTCTTCTTTACAACCGGGATGAGATGAAATAAAATAAGGAATTAATGGTTGTTTTAAACCATGTTTAGCTTGAATTTTATCGTACTTCTCTTTAAACTTATGAAAATATTTAAAGGAAGGTTTACGCATAATTTTCAAGGTATCATCAGCCGTGTGTTCTGGAGCTACCTTTAACCGGCCAGAAACATGTCGGGTAATAACTTCTTCCATGTACTCATCTGCTGCGGCCTCATCTAGATTTTTATTGTAAGCTTTGACCAATAAATCATAGCGAATACCCGAGCCAATAAATGCTTTTTTAACCTTAGGGTGTTGGTCAACTTTTTTGTAAATTGACGTTAAAGGTTGATGAGAAGTGTCTAAATTACTGCACACCACAGGGTGGATACAAGATGGGGCTTGACATTTGTCGCAAATACTTTCGTCATAGCCTTTCATTTTATACATGTTGGCAGATGGTCCACCTAAATCCGAAATATAACCTTTAAATTCTGGGTGGTTTACCACTTCCTCTACTTCCTTTAAAATGGAGGTTTCGCTCCTGCTGGCAATAAACTTACCTTGGTGCGCCGAAATGGTGCAAAAACTACAACCACCAAAACAACCCCTGTGCATGTTCACCGAAAATTTTATCATGTCATACGCTGGAATAGCACCACGTTTTTTATACTTGGGATGCGGCAATCGGGTGTATGGTAAATCAAAAGATTTGTCAATTTGCTTTTCCGTCATAGTTGGAAAAGGGGGATTGATAATTAACGTTTTATCGCCTGTTCGTTGTAAAATTCTACGGGCATAAGTTTTATTAGATTCTACCTCAACAGTTTTAAAATTGGTGGCATATTTTAGTTTGTCGGCTAAACAAGCTTCATGGGCGTGTAATTCAACATCCTCCCAATTCTTGTTTTTCGGCAATTTATCTTGGGCATCAATTAAAACAGCGGTTTGTTTTATTGTTTTTAAAGACTCAAAAGGCACCCCTTTTTTTAACAAGGTTAACAGCTCTCTTAAGGGCATTTCGCCCATACCATACACCAACATATCCGCTCCACTCGATTCTAAAATACTCGGCATCAATTGGTCGGACCAATAATCGTAATGGGTTACCCGTCTTAAACTCGCCTCAATACCACCAATAACCACTGGCACATCTGGGTAAATAGATTTTAAAATTTTACTGTATTCAATGGTGGCATAATCAGGTCTAAATCCAGCTTCTCCTCCTGGCGTATAACTATCGGTTGACCGTTTACGCTTTGAAGCCGTGTAATGGTTAACCATGGAGTCCATGCAACCAGAGGTTACCCCAAAAAAATACTTGGGCTTTCCAAACTTTTTAAAGTCTCTTAAATCATCTTTCCAATTTGGTTGCGGAATTATACCTACTCTAAACCCTTCACTTTCAATAATTCGACCAATTACAGCAGGCCCAAATGATGGATGATCCACATAGGCATCACCAGAAACCAGAACCACATCAAGTTCTTCCCACCCGTGTTTTTCGAGTTCTTTTTTGGTGATGGGCAACCAATCAGTTATTGGACGTCTGAGTTCAAGCATAGGACAAAGATACGGATATAAGATGAACTATTTTAACCTTCTGCCTCTTAAAGAAGTGGCCACGGTAACCAAAACCACTACACTAATTGAACTTAAAGGCATTAAAACAGCTGCCACCAATGGTTTTAAATGGCCAGTAATGGCAAAACTAAGTCCAATTAAATTGTAAATTAATGAAAACACATAACTCCATTTTACTACCTTAACATTAAACTTAGAAAAGTTAAGATAATTTGGAATTTGTGTTAATTTTTCTCCATTTATTATGGCATCTGATGATGGTGTAAACGAATACACATCATCCACCACTGATACCCCAACATCTGCCTGTTGCAATGCGCCAGCATCATTTAACCCATCCCCAAACATCATCACTTGTTTGCCCTCTTGTTGCAAGGCTTCAATATACTTTAATTTATCTTCCGGTTTTTGGTTAAAATTTAATGCCGAATGCTCTGGTAACAATTCCTTTAATTTTTCTTTTTCCGAATCATTGTCGCCAGATAAAATATGGATGTTAAATTGGTTTTCAAAGGCTTTAAACATTTCCGGTAAACCGAGTCTGTAAATATTTTCAAACACGTAAGCGCCTAAAATAGTTTGGTTACAGGCAATATAAACTCGGGTTTTGTTGTCTTTTGCCGTGGCACCAATCCAATCTTTATGACCAATTTTCCATGTATCTTGATTAATTATGACTTCTATTCCTTTTGACGGGATCTCCGAAAAGGTCTCAAATTTTAAATCTTCACCCTTTTTTAAATAGGACGAAATTTGGCGACTTAATGGGTGAGATGAATTAAACGTAGCTTGCTGGATAATGTTAAGTTGAATATCGGTTAAAGTTTCCCCTTCCCAAACAATTTTAGATTGGTTGTTATGGGTAATGGTTCCCGTTTTATCAAATACTAAATCCGTAATTTTAGTTAGGGGTTCAATAACATTAACCGAGCGCAAATAAAATCCTTTTCGGCCCAAAACCCTTATACCGTTACCAAATGTAAAGGGTACTGATAACGCAATGGCACATGGGCAAGCCACAATCAATACGGACACCACAATAAAACTTGCTTGTCCCGAATCTTTAAACAACCAATACGCCCCTGCCAGTAATGCCACAATTATTATAGCAATGGTGAAATTTCTACTAATTTTATCTGACAACGTTTCTGTCTCTGATTTTTTATCAAAAATGGGGTTATTCCACAATTGGGTTAAATACGAATTCTCGATTTTTTTGATCACTTCAACCTCTATGGTTTCACCTTTTTGTTTTCCACCAGCGTACAATTTATCACCCGATTTTTTTTCAATCGGTACAGATTCACCCGTTACAAAACTATAATCAATGCTCCCTTTTCCTCTCAGTAAAATTGAATCTGTAGGAATACCAATGAATGAATCGAAATAACCGGCACCCACTGTAAAAATAACCTCATAAAGCGATCTAAAATACAAAGCAAATATCCCCATGGTAATCGGAACATCAATATTAATACGCTTATTTTTTAATGATTTATATGCCGACACAATATAGTCTTTGGCACCATACACCAATACCGGAATAGATAACCCTAAGTTGATGTAGTTAAAAGTATGTTGAAATTCTAAATATTTTTGGTCGATACCAAAGTATTCTGGAAAACTCATCAACATCACGTTTCCAAAACAAAAGCCAACTAGGCCAATTTTAAAAATCAATTGTTTGTTTGACTTTGAGGTTTTGGCTTTATCATAATCTTCAAGGGTAATGCTTGGCGGGTAACCTATTGAGGCCAAAAGTTCTGCTAATGCTCTTAAACTAATTTTGGACTCATTAAACGTTATCTCTGCTTCTTTTTTGGCAAAAAACACTTGTGATGCAGTAACCCCTTCTGCCAATTTATCTAACCTTTCTAATAACCATAAGCAAGAACTGCAGTGTATTTGAGGTAAAAATAATTTGATTTTTGAATAATCGCCTTCCGAAAAAGTAATGAGTTTATTTCTGAATTCAGGTAAATCTAAAAAGTTGTATTTGCCCTTAAAACTTTTGTTGGCTTTAACGCCAACCTTATCTTTATTCAGCTCGCCAACTGTTTGTTCTATGTTGTAATAATTAGAGAGGTCATTACCACTTAAAATATCGTAAACTGTTTTACAGCCCTCACAACAAAAGACCTTACTGTCAAAATGAATTTCTTCATCACAATTACTACCACAATGATAACATTCTTTCATTTTACCTCAGATTATTTTACAAAGTTAATAGGTATTTGTTAACTTTACATTCATTATCAGTTCAACATTTAAAAAAATGGATAACATACTCGGTAAATCTTCAGAAAAAGGGTTTTTTAAATTGCTTTTTGAGAACATAAGTGAAGGGCTTATTGTGGTCAATAAAAATCGAGAAATTGTTGAAGTAAACCATAGAATGACCGAGATGTTTGGGTTTACCTATGACGAGTTAATCGGTAATGATTTGAACGTATTAATCCCTGATGATATTAAGTCCAAACACAATAAATATGTAGAGGGCTATAATCAAAAACCGGAGCGGAAACAAATGGGAGTGGGGCGTGTGCTTAAAGCTCAACGCAAGGACAAAACCTTATTTCATATTGAGACGAGTTTAAATCATTTACAAATTGAAGGTGAAACGTTCTATGTGGCTTTGTTAACAGATATTTCAAAGCGGGTTGAAGCCGAAACGGAACTCAAAAACTTAAATGAAAACCTTGAAAAAACTATCAAGAATAGAACCAAAGAGTTATTTGATAGTCAAGCTTTATATACGGCCGTTGCACGAAACTTTCCTAACGGAACCATAAATGTTTTTGATGAAGATTTAAACTACATTTTTGCGGAGGGAAAGGAACTGTATAAAATGGGGATTACCTCCAAAAAACTAATCGGAACGTCTTACCTTAAAAGATTGCCAGAAGATGTAAAATCTGAAATTGAAAAAGAGTTAAGAGCAGTTTTTAATAATGAAGTACATGATTTTGAACTGGAAACCAAGGGTCAAATTTATCATATTAACGCCGTTCCTTTAAAAGGTAAAGGGAATAAAATAGATAAAATTTTAGTGGTTGAAACCAACGTGACCAAGGAAAAATTAGCGTCAAAACAATTAAAAGAATCCTTGGCAAAAGAAAAAGAAATTAATGAGATGAAATCCAGATTCGTGTCTATGGCCTCTCATCAATTTAGAACCCCATTAACCACAATATTGTCCTCAGTGTCATTGATTGATAGTTATATTCAAAGACAAAGGGTAGAGGCCACCGAAAAACACATTAAAAGAATAAAAAGCTCCGTCAAAGGGTTAACCGATATCTTAAATGATTTCTTGTCGAGTGACAAACTTGAAAGTAATATGGTTAATGTGAATATTAAACCCATTGATTTTAAGCCGTTTTTATCAGAAATAATTGAAGAGTTGCAAGCCATTGCAAAGGAAAATCAACATATACAACTTAATTTATCATTGGAACATGACGTTCTAAATTCTGACACCAATATTTTAAAAAATATCATTTACAATTTAATCAACAATGCGATAAAATATTCAGAGGCTGGTCAAAATATTATTGTTAATGCCATTGAGCTCAAACAACAATTAAAAATTGAAGTGATTGATGCTGGAATAGGAATCCCTAAGGACGATCAAGAAAATTTATTTGGACGATTTTACCGGGCAACTAACGCCCAAAACCATAAAGGAACGGGATTAGGGTTAAATATTGTCAAAAGTTATTTAGATTTATTAAATGGAAATATTACCTTTGAAAGTGAGGAAAATAAAGGAACTAAGTTTACCGTAAAAATACCGCTTAAACATGACTAAAATTGCAGTAATTGAAGATAACGCCGATATGCGTGAAAATATTCAGGAGATTCTTGAATTAGCCGACTATGAAGTAGTTACCGCTGAAAATGGTAAAAGAGGTGTGGAATTGATAAAGGCAGAATTACCGGATTTAATTTTATGCGATATTATGATGCCCGAATTGGACGGTTATGGGGTGTTATATATGGTGAGTAAAAATGTTAAAACCGCTTCAATCCCTTTTATTTTTTTAACAGCCAAAACCGAAAAAGAAGATTTTAGAAAAGGAATGAACATGGGGGCGGATGATTATATCACCAAACCTTTTGAGGACACTGAGCTTTTAGATTCCATTCAAAGGCGTTTGGATAGGGTTAAGCAATTTAGTTCAGAAATTGAAAATACAGAACAAAGCTTACATTCATTTATTAATGATGCCAAGGGGCTTGAAGAACTCCAAAAATTATCTTCTGAAAAAAGAGTAAAAAAATTCTCTAAAAAAGACACCATTTACTATGAAGGTGACCTTCCAAATTTTCTTTACTTTTTGAATTCAGGTAAGGTAAAAACATATAAAATGAATCGGGATGGTAAAGAGTTTGTGGCAAATTTATACAAAGCAGGCGATTTCTTGGGGTACAAGTCATTAATTGCTGATGAGCCCTATGAAGAAACGGCAGCTGCCTTAGAGGAAACAGAACTGTCAATGATACCAAAAGAGGATTTTTTACACTTACTTTACTCTTCAAAAGAGGTGTCTAGTAAATTTATTAAAATGTTGGCCGGGTCAATTGATGTTAAGCAGCAAGAGTTAATAAATTTGGCCTATGACACGGTGAGAAAAAGAGTAGCGGACTCTTTGTTAAAATTGGAGGCTAAATATAAAAATGAAAATCAAGAGCAATTTAATATTGCCATTTCTAGAGACGACTTAGCCTCTATTGTTGGAACAGCAACGGAGTCAGTAATTAGAACTTTGTCTGAATTTAAACATGATGGTTATATCGCTATTAAAGGGTCGAATATTACCATTTTACAACCCGAAAAATTAAAGAATTTTAGATTTTAATACAAATACAAAAAAATAGATAATGAAAAAAATCGCATTTATTGCACCTATTTTTTTTCTTTTTGCCTGTGGCGGAAATGAAGAAACAAAAGTTGAGAAAGACTACGTAGAAACGGAGTACGACAAACAAGTAACGGAATATCTTGCAGATAAATCTTGGAAAGATGAAGTAGAGCGTTTAGATGATGGACTATACATTTATACGGAGAAGGCAGGAAGTGAAGAGAAGCCAAGTTTACAAGATTTTGTAACCATTAACTACAAAGGAATGTTGTTGAATGGTGAAGTGTTTGACGGGACAGAAGGTCAACCGGCAACTTTTCAATTAAACGGATTAATTAAAGGTTGGCAAGAAGGAATTCCGCATTTTGGTAAAGGCGGAAAAGGAACATTAATTATTCCACCAGAATTGGGGTATGGCGTAGAAGGGTCTGGACCGATTCCACCTAAATCAGTATTGGTGTTTGAAATAGAGTTGTTAGATTTTTCGTCTGTACCACCTATGCCACCTGTGGTAAAAGATGCCGATTATTCAGAAGATATAAAAGCTTACATGGCTAAAAATGGATTAAAGGGCGCAGAAGAAACAGAATCTGGGTTGTTCATTATTACCGAAAATGCAGGAGGAGAAGAAAAGCCAAAATTAACTGATTTTTTAACGCTTAAATATGAAGGTCGTTTAACGGATGGTTCTAAATTTGATGGAACAGACGGAAATGCCATTACGTTTCCTTTTCCAATGCACCAACTCATACCTGGTTGGCAAGAAGGAATTCCTAAATTTGGTAAAGGTGGAAAAGGGACTTTAATTATCCCACCTTATTTAGGATATGGTGATAGAGAAATTGAAGGCATTCCAGCCAAATCTATTTTGGTATTTGATGTGGAATTGGTTGATTTTTCAGATACACCACCACCTCAAGAAAATTTACCACAAAACTAAAAAAAAGCCTTCCAATTTTGGAAGGCTTTTTTTTAATCTAAAACTTTGCAACTTTCAAGGTTATCTATTCCCCAATTTTCAAGTTCGGTTTCGCTCCATAACTCTGGGAAAAATATTCGCCTTTGGTAGCGTGGATGCATATATTTTTGCCAATCACTGCCACCTGTTGCGGCTGAATCGCCTAAATATTTTTTGGCAGCATTCAAGTGATTCATAACCCATTTTACGTTAACCGTGTGGTCGTAATGACGCATGGCATTTCTTAGTTCAATGTTGTTTTTGTAGTCTTCAGGCAAGGCTTTAAATTTGGTCCAAAGGTTTACCGTGTTGTAGTCTTTCATAAACTCTACCAGTTCCTTTTTATACTTGTCCTCAAAGTTTGACAATAATTTATTTTTTTTACCTGTTTTGTAATCCTTTCCAGCAACTTGCCAATACATATGTTCAAATGCGTGCTCATAAGGTGTATTTCTGTCAATCGTTTTTCTAAATCGGTAATCAATTAAATTAATCAATTCAGTTGAGGCAATTTCGATTTTTCGATATTGGGCAGACTGGAAGCCACTGGCGGGTGTTAAAGTATCTCTAAACTTCATGTATTGTTCATACTCCATACCATCCCCCATAATGGTAAATGAACTGGAAAGCATATCAAAATAACGACTTATGCGGGATAAATGCATAACGAACTTTGGTGGTTCAATATTTTCCGCATGCGAAATTTGGTCCATTTCCCACAATATCATTTTAAACAATAATTCATTAATTTGATGGTACATAATAAAAACCATCTCATCTGGTAATTGGGTTCTTTGTGTTTGCAGTCCTAATAAGGCATCTACTTGGATAAAGTCCCAATAGGTCATGGGCTCTGCATGCAGCAATCCCGATAAGTGCACATCAGGATCTTGTCCCATAGCCTTATATTTTTTATCAATAGCTGCTAATAATTCTTCTCTTGTCATAATTTTAATTTTAGGATTTAATTTGTTTTTGGGTCACAAATTATAATCAAGAGAAAGGGCTTTTGATATTAATATAATTGCGTTTATTGCACATGGTAGTTTTTAAAAATTTGATGAATCAATGCATCTATTTCTCCCTTGTCAAATAAGGATTGAACATCATGCTTTTTCATGATGTCATCCATAAACTCTCTTTGTTTCATTCCTTTTTCCCAAGCCTCAGCATAAGGGATAGATGAAAAAGAAACCATTGAGTACAAGGCCAGGTATTTTTCTGGATACAATTCTTGAACCCGTCTTTCAAAACGTTTTTTAAGTAAAAAGTGGGGGTGCGCCACGTAGTCACGCATCACCAAATAGTTGTATTTGGATAATTCTTGTACGGCATCTCCGTTTGGCTTTCTTATTTTTTGATAGATATTAAATATTTTGGGCCAATCATGATTGTGTTCATCCATAAGTTTGCCCATCACATGACAGTCTTCAAAACTCGCATTCATGCCCTGACCGTAAAATGGAACTGTGGCGTGAGCGGCATCTCCCATTAAGGCAACTTTTCCATGCGTCCAAGGATAGCAACGAATAATGGCTAAACTGGACAATGGATGTGTTCCCCATTGTTCTGCAACATTTGGGCACATTTCATAAAAATCTGGGAATGTTTGCTCAAAAAAGGTTTCAATTTCGGCTTTGGTATTAATTTTATCAAAGGCATTTTTGTCGCCTTCAAATGGCATAAATAGAGTACAGGTAAAAGTACCATCTTCATTCGCCAAAGCAATCAACATAAATTTTCCTCTCGGCCAAATATGAAGTGAGTTTTTGTCTATTTTGTAAGACCCATCTTCATTTGCTGGAAGCAAAAATTCCTTGTAACCATCATCAATGTAATCCTGACTATAATCGAATCGATCTAGCTTTTGCATAGCATTGTAGCGAATGGCAGAATAAGCACCGTCTGTTCCAAAAACGACATCAGCTTTGTGTTCGGTTTTTTCACCAGTGATGTTATTTTTTAAATATACGATTCCTTCATCTAAATCCGCATCAATGCATTGCATATTATAATGGATTTTAGCACCATGTTCTTCTGCGATATTCATCATTTTGGCGTTTAATCCACCTCTTGACACCGAGTAAATGGCTTGACCTTCTAGGCCATAGGGTTGGTAGGTTAGTTCTCCAGTTTCACTATGCATGGTTCTACCAGTCATTGGAATGGCTAAATCTTCAATTAAGTTGTCAACACCAACGGCTTTTAATGCTTCCCACCCGCGGTGAGATAAAGCTAAGTTGATTGATTTACCAGCCTTTATTTCGGCCAATCTAATATCGGGTCTTCTTTCAAAAATAGTAACATTATAACCAGCTTTGGACAAATAGACTGCCCACAATGAACCAGCTAATCCGGCTCCAACAATTGTTGCTTCTTTCATTATTGTTTTAGTTTTGGTTCAGCCATTACAGTTCCGCAATTTTTACAGGTGCACAATGATTTATTGGCATAAAATTCATTCAATAATTTTGGGAGTTGTTCAACGATATCATCTAAATGAAATGGAGCTTTGTGCAGTTCTGTGTTACAATTTTCACAATACCAAGAGCAATAATCTAGTTCGTCAGGTTTTCGCATTCTTTCAATTACCAAACCAACAGAGTTAGCTGGTCGTTGAGGTGAATGCGGAATTCTTGCTGGTAATAAAAAGATTTCACCTTCTTTAATGTCATAGGTTACCACTTTTCCGTCTTGAATTGTTGGAAGTTGAATATCTCCCTCAATTTGATAAAAAAACTCTTCACCCTCATTGTGATGAAAATCTTTACGTGCATTTGGTCCGCCAACAACCATAATGATAAACTCAGTGTCCTTGTAAACCACTTGGTTACCCACAGGTGGTTTAAGCTTGTCTCGATTATCATTAATCCATTGTTTAAAATTAATTGGTGGTATTATCATGGCTAAATATTTTGGTTAAAAAAATTGAGTAGCTAACTTTTGCTAACTACTCAATTACTTATAAATTATAAAGTTCCTCTTAAAGCTTGTTCTCTTTCAATTGATTCAAAAAGCGCTTTAAAATTACCAGCTCCAAATCCTCTTGCACCCATTCTTTGAATAATTTCAAAAAATAGGGTTGGACGATCTTCAACCGGTTTGGTGAAGATTTGTAGCAAATAACCTTCTTCATCTGCATCAACCAAAATGGATAATTTTTGAAGTTCTTTGATATCTTCTTTCATGATTTCCATATGTTCCCCTAAACGATTTGGAATATCGTCATAATAAGCTTGTGGTGGAGGTGGTAAAAACTCTACGCCGTATGCTTTTAATCTTGAAACGGTTTTAATAATGTCGTCAGTGGCTACAGCAATATGTTGAACACCAGGACCCTCATAAAACTCAATATATTCTTCAATTTGTGATTTTTTGGCAGCTTTGGCTGGTTCATTTATTGGAAATTTAATTCGACCATTACCATTACTCATAACTTTACTCATGAGTGCCGAATATTCTGTATGAATTTGTTTGTCGTCAAATGATAAGAAATTGACAAATCCCATCACGTCTTCATACCATTTTACCCACTGGTTCATTTCTCCCCAACCAACATTTCCAACCATGTGGTCAATATATTTTAGACCTGCACTTGGTGGGTTGTAATCTGATTTCCATTCAACAAAACCTGGCATGAACGTACCTTTGTAGTTTTTTCTTTCAACAAATACATGTACGGTTTCACCGTAAGTATAAATTCCAGATCTAACCACTTCTCCAAATTCATCTTTTTCAACGGTAGGCTCCATAAAAGATTTAGCACCTCTTTTTGTGGTTTCTTCCCAAGATTTTTTGGCATCATCTACCCAAAGTGCAACAACTTTAACACCGTCACCATGTTTCGCTAAATGCTCATTTATTGGTGATTTACTGTTAAGTGGAGTGGTTAAAACCAATTTAATTTTATCTTGTTTGATTACATAAGAAACGGCATCTTTTGATCCTGTTTCTAATCCTTTGTAAGCAAATGATTCAAAACCAAATGCTGTTTTGTAATAGTGGGCTGCTTGTTTAGCATTTCCAACATAAAATTCAACATAATCTGTTCCTAATAAAGGAAGGAAATCTTGAGCTCCCTCAAAAATTTTTTCTAATCCGTATTCAACAGATTTTATTTCTCTTTCACTCATAATATTTTTATTTTATACCTAATATTTAGGCCATTTTTAATTAATCTATTAACCAACTTTTGTAATAATCATCTACTTGTAAGGCCATGGCCTCTTCTGTAATCTGAACCGGGTTAAACGGGTCGATCATTACAGCTAGTTCTTCTGTTTCTTTTTTGCCAATACTACGTTCAATAGCTCCTGGATGTGGGCCATGAGGAATTCCACCTGGGTGAAGTGTTAATTGACCTTTTTCAATGTTATTTCTACTCATAAAATCGCCATCAACATAATATAAAATCTCTTCTGAATCTATGTTTGAATGGTGATAAGGTGCCGGAATTGAATCTGGATGATAATCATAAAGTCTCGGCACGAATGAGCAAACCACAAAATTTTGTCCCTCCCATTGTTGGTGAATTGGTGGTGGTAAATGAATACGACCCGTTATAGGTTCAAAATCGTGAATTGAAAAAGCGTAGGGATAATGAAATCCATCCCAACCTACAACATCAAATGGGTGATTTTTGTGTGTGTATTCCCACATCACACCTTGTTTTTTTGACAACACTTTAAATTCACCTTTTTCATCATGCGTTTCTAAATTTTCTGGTAATCTAAAATCTCTTTCGCAAAATGGTGAGTGTTCTAATAATTGTCCAAAATTATTTCTGTAACGGTTAGGTGTTAAGATTGGACTGAACGATTCAATGTAAAGTAGTCTATTATTATGGTCGTTAAAATCAATTTGGTAGGTAATTCCTCTTGGAATAATTAAATAGTCTCCATATTTAAAGTCTATATTACCAAACATTGTTTTTAAGGTTCCGGACCCAACATGAACGAATAGCATCTCGTCTGCATCCGAATTTCGATAGAAATAATCTTTCGAAAAAGATTTAGGTGCTGCTAAACCAATGTGTAAATCATTATTGACAAAAAGGGTTTTTCTGCTTTCCAAATAATCTTCTTCTGGTTTTAGAGAAAATCCTTTAAAACTTAGCGCTTTCATGTTTTTGTCAACTGCAATTTTCGGCGACACGTCATTTAGTCGCTTAACTTCAGTAACAACCGTTGGTGGATGTAAATGATAGATGAGAGAAGACATTCCAGAAAATCCGGCTGTACCAAATAATTCCTCTTGATACAAGCTGCCATCTTCTTTTCTAAAAGTTGTGTGTCTTTTTGGTGGGATTTTTCCCAATGTATGATATCTTGGCATTTTCTTTTTTTAAGTTTATAGTTTGATTAAATTCTTTATTAAAAAGAATTACTGAATTGGACACGGTTTGATTTTCACTCAGGATTTCTGATAATGAGAAATTTTAAATGGTCCAAAAGACCCAACCAAATATTTCTTGTCATATTAAATAAATAGTGGTGTGAACAAATATACAAAATCTTTACGAATGAGAATATATGATTTTTGTCAAACTCAAATCAAAATAAAATTTATTTTTGCAACGAATAATTGCTTATTAGTATGAAAAAAATATTAGTCATTGGTGCATCTGGTCAAATTGGAACAGAGTTAGTTTTGGAACTTAGAAATAGATTTGGAAATGATTCTACTATTGCAGCGGATGTAAAAGCGCCCAATAAGGAGGTTTTAGACTCTGGGATTTATGAAGAATTGGACATATTAAATAAGGAACAATTAAAGCGTGTTATAAATAAGCATAAAATTGATGAGGTTTATTTATTGGCCGCTCTTTTGTCTGCAACTGCCGAAAAGCATCCAGATTTTGCTTGGAAATTAAATATGGAGGGATTGTTTAATGTGTTAGATCTAGCGAAAGATAATACCATAAAAAAAGTATTTTGGCCGAGTTCAATTGCAGTTTTTGGGCCAACCACACCAAGAGAAAACACACCACAGTATACGGTAATGGAACCAACAACAGTATATGGTATTTCGAAACAAGCCGGAGAGCGTTGGTGCGAGTATTATTTTAATCAATATGGTGTGGATGTAAGAAGTATTCGTTATCCTGGTTTAATTTCATATAAGTCTTTGCCAGGTGGAGGAACTACCGATTATGCAGTAGATATATTTTATTCAGCCAAAAAGAACGAAACTTATAATTGCTTTTTAAAAGAAGATACAGCTTTGCCTATGATGTATATGGAGGACGCCATTAGGGCAACCATTGATTTAATGGAAGCGCCAAGAGAAAATATTAAAATTAGGTCGAGTTATAATGTGGCTGGCATTTCTTTTACTCCAACTGAAATTTTTGCTGAAATCAAAAAGAACAAGCCAGATTTTGAAATTACTTACAACCCTGATTTTAGACAAAAGATTGCAGATTCTTGGCCAAAAAGCATTGATGATTCAGCCGCAAAACAAGATTGGGACTGGTCGCCGAGTTATGATTTATCTAAAACGGTTAAAGTGATGTTGGATAACGTCCGTTTATCATAAAAAAAAACCTTTCATCAAATTCAAATCTACATTGGCACAAACTTTGTCTAAAAATAAATGGGATTTGTCTAAAAGATTTATTAGATTTAGAAATTATTTATAAATTGTGACTTGAAATTAAACCATTTTACATTATGAAAGGTATTTTATTATTTTTAGGAGGGATGTTTTTTACAATTGCTTCTTTTTCAAACGTAAACAACTTTGATTTGGTTGGTAATGAAATTGAACAAGAAGAAGGTGAAATAAATAAAAAGGATGCTCAGGGACGAAAACAAGGACCTTGGGTTATTTTTGGAAAAGATAAACCTGAAAAAGGTTATCCTGCGGAAGGGAAAATTGAAGAAGGTCCTTATAAAGATAATAGGAAAGATGGTCAATGGACCAAATACCATAAAGATGGAATGACCAAGAAATTAATTGGTGAGTATGTAAATGGTAGACCAAAAGGTGCGTTTGTAAAATACTATGAAGATGGAACAACTAAAGAAGAAGGTGTTTTTGAAAATGGTAAACACAAAGGTTCTTTAAAAAGATATCACGAAAATGGTCAAGTTGCACAAGAAAAAAACTTTAATGATTTAGGAAAAGAAGAAGGACGTCAAGTAATTTATTACCCTAATGGTCAAATTCAATATGAGTACACAACTAAAAATGGTGTAAAGACTGGTAAGGCAATTAGATATACAGAAGATGGTCAAATTAAAGAAGAAACCACTTACAGTGAAACTGGTGAGATAGTTTCTCAAGATAAAAAAGACGTGCAAGAAACAGCAGTTAAACCTATTGATGTTGGTACTGGTGTGCCAGGAGCAAGTAAAGGGTCTGTAAAAGATGGTTCATTCAAATCTAATGGATACAATAAAGTTTATAACTCTGATGATGAATTGTGGATGGATGGAGAATTTAAAAATGGAAACTTATGGGATGGTAAGTTATATAAATATGATTCAGATGGAATCTTATTAAAAATTGAAATTTGGAAAAATGGTAAATACCATTCAGATGGACAATTATAGATTTACTTAATCTCAAAAACTTATAAAAACGCCTATCAGGTCATTCTGATAGGCGTTTTTTTTATAATTTTGAAAAAAAAATAAAAATGGACAACAAACTGCAGATTTACAACAGTCTTTCCGGAACAAAAGAGGAATTTATACCAATTAATAAAGATTTAGTAGGCATGTATGTTTGTGGGCCTACAGTTTATAGTGATGTACATTTAGGAAATTGCCGTACTTTCATTTCATTTGACATGATTTACCGTTATTTAAATCATTTAGGTTTTAAGGTAAGGTATGTTAGAAACATTACTGATGCCGGCCACCTTGAAAATGATGCGGATGAAGGAGAAGATAAAATCACTAAAAAGGCAAGATTAGAACAATTGGAGCCTATGGAAATTGTTCAACGTTACACTGTGGGGTTCCATGAAATTTTACAAGCCTTTAACAATTTACCTCCTTCTATAGAGCCAACTGCAACAGGTCATATTATTGAACAGATTGAGATAGTAAAAACTATTTTAGATAAAGGATTGGCTTATGAGAGTAATGGTTCAGTTTATTTTGACGTTGAAAAATATAATTTGGACGAAAATTATGGAGAACTATCTGGGCGAAAAATTGAAGATTTAATATCTGGTACACGTGAACTTGATGGGCAGTCTGAGAAAAAGAGTCCAGTTGATTTTGCACTTTGGAAAAAAGCAAGTCCTTACCATATCATGCGTTGGCCATCTCCATGGAGTAACGGTTTCCCTGGTTGGCACTTGGAGTGTACAGCCATGTCAACCAAATATTTAGGGGATAGATTTGATATTCATGGTGGCGGAATGGATTTGAAATTTCCGCATCATGAGTGTGAAATTGCCCAAGGTTGTGCTTCAACAGGTCAAAAACCGGTTAAGTATTGGGTGCATGCAAATATGCTCACACTTAACGGAAAAAAGATGAGTAAGGCTACAGGAAATACCTTGTTGCCGCAAGAATTATTTTCTGGAGAGAATGCTTTAATGGAAAAAGGATATCATCCAATGGTGGTGAGGTTTTTCATGATGCAAGCCCATTACAGATCAATTTTGGATTTTTCGTCTGAAGCTTTAAATGCTGCGGAAAAAGGGTTTAATAAACTGATGAATGCCTTAAAAGACGTTCAGACCTTAAAATCAAGTGAGAAAAGTTCCATAAATGTATCGGCGTTGGTAGATTCATTTTATTCCGCAATGAATGATGATTTTAATACACCAATTTTAATTGCTAATCTTTTTGATGCCGTTAAATATATTAATGCCATTAAAGAAGGTAAAGCCGAAATCTCAAATGAAGATTTAATAACCTTAAACCAAAGTATGCACGCTTTTATTTTTGAGGTTATGGGCTTAAAGTTTATGGAGTCAGCAGATAATTCTAAACTAGAAGCTTGTATGGAAATTGTTATTGAGCTTAGAAAACAAGCAAGAGAGAATAAAGATTGGAATACGTCAGATCTAATTAGAGATAAATTGGCAGAGGCAGGAATTGTGATTAAAGACAGTAGAGAAGGGACGACTTGGTCAGTTTAAATAAATAATATTACTTTTGCAAAAAAAATAAATACACACAAAATGAGTGATATATCAAAATTAGTAAAGTTATTCGAGCAAAAATTTGTTGCTCACCCATGGCATGGGGTTACAATAGGTGAAGATGTGCCAAATTTAGTTAAAGCTTACATTGAAATAAATCCAAATGATCAAATTAAATATGAAATAGATAAACCGTCTGGGCATATTTTTATTGATCGACCGCAAAAATATTCCAATATTGTTCCTGCTTTATATGGATTTGTGCCACAAACTTATTGTGATAATTTAGTTGCTGATTTTTGTATGGAAAAATCTGGAAGAAAAGATATAGTAGGAGATGGTGACCCATTGGATATTATTGTGTTGTCTGAGAGAAACATTGATAGAGGTAATATTTTAGTGGATTGTGTACCTGTTGGTGGATTCAGAATGATTGATGGAGGAGAAGCAGACGATAAAATTATTGCTGTCTTAAAAGATGACCAAGCATACGGCAAAATGACTTCAATTGATGAGGTACCTGCTTTGGTTTTAGACCGTGTTAAACATTTCTTTTTAACCTACAAAACAAATCCAAACAATGATGGATCTGACAAAAAAGTAGAGATTACACATACGTATGGAAAAGAAGAAGCCTTTGAAGTAATTAAAAGATCAAACCAAGATTATTTAAATAAATACGGTGATGTAAACCAAGAATTTGAAGCCACACTTAAAGCGTTTGTTCAGGGTTAATTAATCTGATTTTTATCAATATTTACAAACGCCTTCATTTTTTTGAGGGCGTTTTTGGTTTTATATCCTTAACTTTGTACACATGTGGAATAGAATTATTTTATTAATCGGTTTTTTGTATTTTACCTTACCAACCGCCATGTCGCAATGTGTGATGTGTAAAGCGCAAGCAGAAGCAGAAGCTGAGGAAAGTGGAAGTTCCATTAATTCTGGAATTTTGTATATCATGATTATTCCTTACATCATCCTATTTATTGCGTTTCGAAAAAAGATTTTTGCCTTATTTAGAGATTTGAAACATAGAGACTTTTAAATCGCCATTCATCAAAATTTAATTACCTTTAAACCGTGGAAAAATTATCTGTGGTTATTATTACGTATAATGAAGAACGCAATATTGGGCGTGCTTTAAAGTCCGTTCAAAACATTGCTGATGAGGTGATTGTGGTCGATAGTTTTTCAACCGATAAAACCCAAGACATTGTTGAAGCTCACGGCGCTAAATTTATTCAAAGAAAATGGCAGGGCTATGCCGACCAGAAAAACTTTGCAAATCAATTAGCCAACTTTGCCTATATTTTCTCTTTGGATGCTGATGAAGAAGTAGATGCTGAACTCGAAAAAGAGATTTTGAAGGTTAAATCAAATGGTTTTAATGGGGTTTATGTGGTAAACCGATTGGTGAATTACTGCGGGCAATGGATAAAACATTCTACTTGGTATCCCGATAAAAAAATCAGGATTTTTCCCAAAACACTTACAGCTTGGGAAGGTGAGTTTGTTCATGAAACCTTGAATATTGAAGAGGGAGGTGTGCAAACCGAATTAAAAGGACACCTTAACCATTACACCTACTATAATTATAAAGAGCACCGAAAAAGAGCGGATATGTACTCTTTTTTAACCGCCAAAAAAATGCATGCAAATGGTAAAAAAGCAAGCGTGGTTAAACCCTATTTAAGTGCCTTGGCTAGGTTTGTTTCAATGTATATTGTTCACTTGGGTTTTTTGGATGGATTTAAGGGGTTTAAAATCGCCCAAATCAGTGCGCAATCTAATATTTTTAAGTACAAAGAACTCAGACGTCTAAATCATGAGAATTAATCAACCTAAAAAGATAGTCATTAGTCGAACAGATAGTATTGGAGATGTCGCTTTAACATTGCCAGTAGCTGGTATTTTAAAAGAAAAATTTCCAGATGTACATATTGTTTTTTTAGGTAACACCTATACCAAACCTATTATTGACTGTTGCACGGTAGTTGATGAAGCTTGGGAATGGGCGGATATTCAAAATATGACCGACCCAGAACAGATCAGCTGGCTTAAAAAACAGAATGTGGATGTTTTTATTCATGTATTTCCCAGAAGAGAATTAGCCAGGTTAGCTCAGAAGGCAAAAATTAAACATAGAATAGGAACTTCACATAGGTTATATCATTTCATGACTTGCAACCACCGGGTAAATTTTACAAGAAAAAATTCGAGTTTGCATGAGGCTCAATTAAATATTAAATTACTGAAACCTTTTGGTATTGATTCAACTTTTTCTTTGAATGAGCTATCACATTATGCTCTATTTAAAAATATTTCACCGCTCTCAGCCGGATTGGCCAACTTAATTTCAAAAGACAAGATAAACGTTGTTTTTCATCCTAAATCTAAAGGGAGCGCTTTAGAGTGGGGGGTCGAAAATTTCATTGCCCTTGCTCAAGAATTGGAATCAACCCAATACCAAATATTTTTTACGGGTACGGAAGAAGAATCAAAATATTTTAGAGCAAAATTACCGGCTCAAAATAATATAATTGATTTGTCTGGAAAACTATCTTTACCGGAATTAATTGCCTTTATTAATGCCTCAGATATGTTGCTCGCATGCAGTACTGGTCCACTGCACATTGCAGGCCTATGTAACATTAAAACAATCGGTTTGTTTACCCCACGTAAACCACTTCATTTTGGACGCTGGCAACCTTTGGGACAACAAGTAAAAATAATAGAAGAAATAGAAATGTCTGACAGAGACCAACCTTTAAACATCAATTTACGTGTAGTAAAGAAAGAAATAGAAAACTTCAAGTAGTATTAAAAGGAAAGAGCCCAATTTTGGGATTGGACTCTAACTTTGAAATGAAAAAAAACTACTTACTCTCTGCACAAGATACAAATAAATCATGTATCTACAAAATAAAAGTTTTGAAAACTAGCAAATTAATCAGTGTCATTTTTTGGCACTGATTTTGATTTATTGTAATTGAACCTAAATTTTAGAATTATGAAAAATTTATTTTTAATAGCATTGACAGTCTTTAGTTTAACACCATTGTTAGCTAATGATATTGAATCTTTAGAGGGGAATACATCTTCAGATTCTTTTGAAAAAATAAACAATAAAGCCTTTGCGCCAGGTGAAAAATTAACCTATAGATTATCATACGGACCATTGGATGCGGGTGAAGCGGTATTAACCGTAAATAAAACAGATAAAAAAGTAAGAGGTAGAGATTTATGGCGTGTAAGAGGTGTTGGTAAAACAATTTCGGCTTTCGAATGGTTTTATAAAGTGCATGATGTTTACGAGTCTTATGTAGATGCAGAAGGGATGTTTCCTTGGATGTTTGTGAGACGAGTAGATGAAGGTGGATACAAAATAAATCAAGATTATACGTTCTATCAACACAAGAAAATTGTAGATAATGGTAACGGTAAAAAGTTTAAAGTGCCGAGCATGGTTCAAGATATGATTTCAGCATTTTATTTTGCCAGAACATTAGATTACAGTAAAGCCAAAGTTGGAGACGTTTTTATGGTAAATATTTTCCTTGATGATGAACTGTATCCAACAAAAATTAGATACAAAGGGAAAGAAGTTATTAAAACTAAGAACGGAAAATTCAGATGTCATAAATTTGCTCCTGTGGTGCAAGAGGGTAGAGTGTTTAACAGTGAGGAAGACCTAACAGTTTGGATTACGGATGACGAAAACAAAATTCCGATTGTGGCCAAAGCCAATATTAAAGTTGGATCTTTAAAAATGCACCTAGTTAAATGGGAAAATTTAAAAAATTCAATGGCTAGAGTAAAATAATTGCACACGTTAACTATGAAAAGAAAAATGTGCAAGCCGCTAGATATCTAGCGGCTTTTTTTATGTTTAAGGCATAAAAAAAACTCAATTCGTATGAATTGAGTTTTGTTGTGGGTAATGAGGGACTCGAACCCCCGACCCCCTCGGTGTAAACGAGGTGCTCTGAACCAACTGAGCTAATCACCCTAAAAATATCTTTTGCAATACGTTCATTGCGGGTGCAAATATAAATGTTTTTTTTATTGTTGCAATAAAAATTCAGATATTTTTTAAATAAATTTTTCTAGTAAAAAGAAACTCCCAAAAATAATAATTAAATCGCCCGATTTATAGTGCTGTTTTGCAGCTTGTAAGGCTTCTTTTGGATCAGTAAAAGTCGAAAAATGTAATTGGTGTTCTGTTCCTAATTTTTCCAATTCACCAATCGAAAATTGACGATTGGTTTCAAATTGTGTAAAATAATAGTTGCCGTGCTGAGGGAAGTAATTAAATATACCCTTTACGTCCTTATCAGATGAAGAAGCGTAGATACAATGCAAATTTTTGTAATCAAGGTGCTTCAACTCTTTAAATAAGTTTTTAATGCCGTCAGGGTTGTGAGACGCATCAATTAGCGTTAACGGCGAATTATTAATTTTTTGTAGGCGACCAATAAAATTGGTATTTCGACCCACTTTTTCTAAAGCCAATGTTGATTTTTGGTCATCAATGAACCAGCCTTTTTGTTTGAGTTGTTGAATGGCTGTTAATGCCGTTCTAATGTTTTTTTGTTGGAATTCACCCAACAAGTCAGTTTCATAATTTGTGGAATCTTTAACCAGTGTTAATGGCGCTTGTTTGTTTTGAGCAACTTGTTCAAATACGGATAGCGTCTCAGGTGTATGTTCACCAATAATAATTGGCGTTTTAGTTTTAATGATGCCAGCTTTCTCTCTAGCGATTTCCGGTATGGTATCACCCAAAAAAGTAGTATGATCAAGTCCTATATTGGTAATAATCGAAACTTCAGGTTGTATGACATTTGTGGAATCAAGTCGTCCACCTAAACCTGTTTCAATAATTGATATATCACATTGGTGTTTTTTAAAGGTATAAAAAGCAAGGGCGGTGGTGATTTCAAAAAATGAGGGTTGTAGTTTGTCAAAGATTGGTTTAAATTGATTTATGAAATCAACAACTTCTTGTTCTGAAATGAGTTGACCATTTATTTTAATGCGTTCCCTAAAATCTTTTATGTGAGGACTGGTAAACAGCCCAACTTTATATCCATTTTCTATTAAAATAGAGGCCAAAATATGTGAGGTTGACCCTTTGCCATTGGTTCCCGCTAAATGAATGGTTTTGATGGATTGATGTGGATTCCCAATCTCTTTTAACAAGCGGTTAATGTTGTCTAAGCCTGGTTTGTAGGCTGTTCCTCCTGATTTCTGGTAGTTTGCAAGTTGATTGTATAAAAAATCAAGAACAGATGGATAATCCATTAATGTTTTTTGAAGGTAAAAACTTTATAACCTACGTGTTGCGTACCCGACCCTAAAAGTTTATCATACTGCATGGTAAAAGCCCATTTTCTTGCCAAACCTTTTAGCGTTTCACTTCCAGAAGTAGAATGGGATGCATTGTACTTTGTTCTCACTACATTTCCATTTTCATCAACCCAAATGTCTAATGCAATTTTACCTTCTTCTTGAGTTTGAGCCGTAATTCCCCCTTTATCTAATAGTTTTCTACCAGGGTTATAAGTTGAAGATCCATCTCCTGGTGTATTACCATTTCCGTTACCACCAACACCATCACCGTCTCCAAATCCTGTCCCCGTTCCAGTACCGGAGGTATTACCACCATTACCACCAAATGAAAACGCATCATCTACTTTTGGTTCTTCATTTTGCGTATTTGTGTTTGATGTTTCTTGATTGGTATTTGCCTGTCCATCATTAACATGAACTGGAGACTCATCTTGGGTGTCAAAATCTTGAGAAGGAGGAGTTGTGGTTTGTGTAACCTGGCTTACCGACTCTGAACTGGAAGACGATCCACCTTCAGGTTGTGATCCAAATTCAATTTCAACTTCAACAATTTTTTCTTCCAGAGGTGGGTCTGGCACTTCAAAACCGGCCAAAAGGAAAAATAACAATAGGATCATCATGAAAATAAGAGAAGCATAAAGTGCTTTTCTGTGATCTTCATTTTTTAATGTTTTTATTAGTTTCATATTTTCCTCCCCTCTTTTAATTGGTTAGTTTTTGTAAGATAAAACGGGCTTCCAATCTTTTTGTTTCGCAACCGCAATTAAATTGAAAATCGCTTCATAACTCGCATTTTTATCTCCAGAAATTTTTAAAGTTGGTGTAGATTGCTCGGCAATTTTTGCTTCCAAAACAGGAATAATCTCATCAAAAGTGTAAATGGTTGTTTTATTTGCATCAATAAAATAATTGTTTTCTGCATCTATACCCACTTCAACTGGTGAATCCTTTTGAGATGTAGTTGTTTTTTTACCTGTTGGTAAATCTACTGGCAACGTACTCTTAGCCATGGTGCTCATGATAATAAAGAATATCAATAACAGAAAAACCAAATCTGTCATTGACGACATTCCGTCATCACCTTGATCAATGCTATTTCTTCTTTTTAAGTTCATTTTTTATCTAATACAATTACTTACCAGGTTCGTTCAATAAATCTAAAAATTCAATCGCTGCACCTTCCATTTCATGGATAACTTCAGACACTTTAGCTTGTAAATAATTGTAAGCTACTTTGGCAATAATTCCCACAACTAAACCGGCAATGGTTGTAATCATGGCTTCCATAATACCACCTGATATAGTTGGTAGTTCCACTGATGTTTCGAACTTCATAGCATTAAATACACGAACCATACCAAGTGTGGTACCCAAGAAACCAATCATAGGTGCAATTCCTGAAGCCGTTCTTAAAAAGTCTAATCGTTTTTCAAGTTTATAAATTTCTTGATTACCAACATTTTCAATCGACCCCATGATGTCTTGCTGTGATTTACCTATTCGAGAAATACCTTTAGCCACCATTCTTGATGCTGGATTATCTGTTTGTTTACACAAATCTAAAGCCGAATCAACTTTCCCATCAATTAAATAATCTTTTACTCTAGGCATAAAATCCTTCTCATCTTTTCGGGCTTTTTTAATAGATAAAAATCGCTCCACAAAAATATATACGGACATTATGGACATAGCAAAAAGAGCAATCATCACCACTAAGTTGGTAAGACTGATTTCACCTGTTGTTGAATCTCGTCCAATTACCAAATCCCAAACGCTTACTTCTTTTGTTAAATCAGTAACACCTGTTGCAGTTGAATCTGCTGCCATTGTAATACCTTCTTGTAATAATGCTAATGCACTCATATTTAATTCAATTTACTATTTATTAACGTTTTAATTTAAAATTTGTTACAAAGTTTAACCAGCAAAGTGGATTTCTACGAAATAGAAAAACGCTGCGCCACTTATAAATCCTAATAAGGCTAACCAAGCGATATTTTTTAAATACCAAAAGAAAGATATTTTTTCCATTCCCATGGCTACCACACCAGCTGCTGAACCAATAATTAACATTGAACCTCCTGTACCGGCAGAGTAAGCAATAAAATGCCAAACGTGGTTATCCATTGCAAATTTGGTCACATCATACATTCCCATACTAGCTGCAACCAGTGGTACGTTATCGATTACTGCAGACCCTGCTCCTAATAACATGATAAAAATGTTATTGTCCATTTTAGCTTGAACGCTTTGACCAAATTCAAATATCAATCCTAATGATTCCAATGATGCTACTGTCATTAATATTCCAAGGAAGAAAAGGATGGATGGCATTTCAATTTTTGTTAAAGCTCTAAATGTTGGGCTATGGTGTCCACCATGCGCACTTTCTTCTTCTTTTTCATCCATTTTGGCAATTGAGAACTGTCTGTTACTTACCAATTCAGCTACCATAGAAACAATTCCTAAAGATAACATCATCCCTAAATAAGGCGGTAAATGGGTGATGGTTTTAAATATAGGCACAAATACAATCATACCTAAGCCTAAATAAAG
>PDWJ01002006.1_pt1 | contig 26134 bp, 26 predicted proteins | sample 1430881 | NCBI WGS metagenome assembly PDWJ01 (sample SAMN01162460, study PRJNA174530) | Oral metagenome, whole genome shotgun sequencing project. | biome: Marine environment; feature: Marine mammal; material: Swab sample of the gingival sulcus; isolation source: swab sample of gingival sulcus...
ATAGAGAGTTGGAAAGGATTTAACTATTTGGCATTCTTTGTTATAGCTATCAAAAAATTTAAAAAAAGTGAAATTATAAAAGTTTAAACGAGTTCTATATTAGAAATGGTATTATATACGTTTTTTATTAAGACTTTCTTCTTTTTGCCATAAATTTCATGAAATTTCTAATCAAAAATAAAGAAAGCTGTGGTCACAATATTAATCGAAATCAGGTTATAATATTGTGGATAGTTATTGCATTACCTATTAAGATGTAGTCATTGTGCATTTAGTAAATCCTCAACCTCTACAATATTTAACGCCCAAACTACTTCCTTTAGTACATCCTGAACTTCCGCTATTGCAATTACAGAAATGACCACCATCATCTTTCAAAATTCTTTCAAAATTATTATTTTTCATCACACTTGGCTTTAAATCGTTTATAGAAATACCGTATATAAATTTAAAACCATACATTTTCATTTGAACATAAACTATGTCATTTACATCAGATTTATTTGTTTTAGAATTATCAATTCTTTTTAGCGATGCATCGTAATTTTTCCCATAAATATTCAAAGCATAAGCTTTTAGTTTTTTTTGAACATCCTCTTGTTTAAGAACCATTTCAGGCAAATAAGGAAGTTCTTCAAAATCTTTGTCATTTGTAATTGACTCTAAAGGTTGATTTGTATCAACAAATACATAATTGATGTTTTCATCATTATCCATTATTGAATGGCTACCTGTACAACTTCCGGAACAATCTCCATGAGAGCAACCAAAACTATTTCTAACATAAAAATACATTACATCCATTATCTCCAGAGCAACTACAAGTATAACTTCCAGACTGAACTAGTCTGGAAAATACACCCGATTCGTCACTTATCCATAATTCAATGCCCTTTGGATAGATAAATTCAACTGTTGAATTATCAATTTTTTTAACCTCTGTTCCATCAGGTAATTTTAAATCCTGTACATAAGAATTATATACATATTTTGGTATTTCATTAAGTTTAGCAGATTTTTCATTTACCTCTGTAGTTGTTTCATCTTCACAACTTTGAAATGTGAATACGCCTATTAGTCCTAAAACGATTAATAGTATGAGTTTTGTTTTTAAATTTTTCATGATTAAAAATTTTTAATAAATCTACCTCAATTACCCATAATAATTTAATATACAAATATTATTTACATAACAAAAACATTATCAGTTTTTTAACATAAAAATTAACAAATAATACCCCACTACACCTCTTTCACCTCTTGGCATCCTTTATACCCTACATTGTTATATTCTATTAAAAAATATCAATATTTTTGGTTTTGGTTCTTAAAATGAACTAAAACATAAAGCACAGTGATTTACCTCAACCATTAAAGTAATTCGTATAGTTATGTTAAAGGCTTCTGGATTTATAAGAACACCAATTTATAGATTGTAAATCAATGAGTTACAGACAATAGTTGTATAAAAAATTGGTAAATACGCCCATCCAAAACCTGTGTAACATAAGTTACCATGTAGTCTGTAAAAATATTCTAATTTTGCCCCATATTTAGAATAGAAACGAGTATCCTTTATATAATAGACATTAGTTCTACATAGTAATTTGGTTTTAAATTAAGTCTTAAAAAATTGAATTTTTTAAGCAGTATTTCTAAAAAGGGCATTCTTATAAAAGATGCCCTTTTTAATTTATTTAAACTATAATTTAACTAAACTCACCTCTTAAGTTCAATTAGTAAATGCAACACCTTTGAATTTTTCCATTTTATGAGTCCGCAATCGTCATATTTGTAGGCTGGCCATTTGTATAACAGGTAAATGGAATACTTTAAGAAGAAATATTACCGATAAGCGTTTTGTACATTCTAAGATAAAGATTAAATTTGGCTGTTAAACCCAACAACCCAATTATTATTGTATCTAAAGGAGGACATACTGGCTCTTGAACGCTACATTCGGTTTGCAGATAAAAAAGTATTGGCAATCTCCACAAAAAGCATTGACTGGCATATATACCATAGCCTTAGAGTAATAAATAAAACATGTAAAGATTTGCTTGATTCTAAACCCGAACAATATAGAAGAAAATTTAACTGGTGGCGGCTGATAATTTTTACCCGGGGAAAGTTTCCGGATGGAAAAGCCGAAACTCTAAATTATGTATTTACAGATGAAACCATCTGTATTAAAGATATTTACGTAAGGCTTAGAAATGCTTCGGAACAACTAAAGAAGATTAAAAAATTACCAAAAAACGCCCATATAAACCATCCGTATTTTGGGATGATTAATCTAAAACAATCTGTAAAATTTTTAGAAATTCATACCAAATATCATTTAAAAATAATCAAAGACATAAAACGTGGCTCATAAACTTCTTTCTCTTTTAAGCCTGACTTTTTTGGTATTACAGCCAAAAATTTTAACGGCACAGAATCCGATAGATACTATTTTTATTGGCACTTATACCGATAAAGACAGCAAGGGCATTTACAGCCTTATAGTAAATGATGATTACAGTTTTGGTTCTCTAAAATTGGCAGCATCAACAAGCAATCCTTCTTTTTTAACCTTTTCAGAAGATGGAAATACATTGTTAGCCGTAAATGAAAACAGCAATCGGAATGGAGGTGGTATGGTAAGTTCATTTAAAGTTCATGCAGACAGTTTAATTTTTATAAACAAACAGCCTTCGGGCGGTGAACATCCGTGTTTTGTAACCGTAAATATGCAGGGTGATGTCCTTACGGCCAACTACACATCCGGTAGTATAGGACGGTTAACATTAGAAAATAATGGCCAGCTTTCCAAGCTAAAATCTTTACAACAACACATGGGTAAAAGTATTACGGAAAGGCAAAAAAGCCCTCATGCCCATTCAGTTTATTTCTTCGATGATCTCATCATTTCGGCCAATTTAGGTACCGACCACCTCTATCTTTCAAAATTAAATAACTACACTGATGTATTGATAATGTTGGATTCTATTGCAATACCTCCGGGTTCCGGGCCGCGACACCTTGCTATCCACCCTAATAAAAAATGGATTTATGTAGCCAATGAATTGAATAATACAGTAGGTTTTTTACAACGAACGACAACGGAAAAATTTGAGTATAAAACCACTACAAGTACTTTGCCTGATAGTTTTAATAAAGAGAATTATGTAGCTGATATCCATTTGAGTAGCGATGGAAAATACCTATATGTTTCCAATCGTGGGCACAATAGTATTGTTGTATTTGCAATTAATCAAAAAACGGGATATTTAACCCCAAAATATTTTAATCCCATTCTGGGAAAATGGCCCAGAAACTTTAACCTATCACCAAAGGAAGATTATCTGATTGTAGCCAATCAACATTCTAATAACTTGGTACTGTTTAAAAGAGATATAGCAACAGGGCTTTTAACTGTTTTTGATGAAATTGCCGTACCAAGCCCGGTATGTGTGTTATTTAAAAATTAATACACACATTTTTTTACTAACCATTAGATTTGGTATTATTATTTACATTAGGGTATCCTAATTTCCTTTCCTGTAGTCTGCTAAGAATTTTTCTAAACCAATATCAGTAAGCGGATGTTTTAATAGACCATCTATGGCACTAAGTGGGCCGGTCATTACATCTGCACCTATTTTTGCACAGTCCATAATATGCATGGTATGCCTTATGGAAGCGGCCAGAATTTGCGTTTTAAAACCATAATTGTCATAGATTAACCTAATTTCCTGGATTAACCCTAATCCGTCTGTAGAAATATCATCCAGCCTACCAATAAATGGCGAAACATAGGTAGCTCCTGCTTTGGCAGCCAATAGGGCTTGTCCCGCAGAAAACACTAAAGTACAATTGGTTTTTATACCATTATCACTAAAGTGTTTTAGAGCTTTTACGCCTTCTTCTATCATGGGAACTTTTACCACTATCTGGTCATTTAAGGATGCAAGAGCCTCTCCTTCTTTTACAATTCCATCAAAATCTGTAGCTATTACTTCCGCACTTACATCGCCATCTACTATATCGCAAATGGCTTTATAATGGTTTAAAATATTTTCCTTTCCGGTAATACCTTCTTTTGCCATAAGAGACGGATTGGTTGTTACGCCGTCTAAAACGCCAAGGGACTGAGCTTCTTTTATTTGGTGTAAATTAGCTGTATCTATAAAGAATTTCATAGTGTTTCTTTTATGTGTTGCAAATATAAAATTTATCCATGTAACAAGTCAATTAAAATGTGTAAATTATTAACATTTAAAAATCCCATAAATAAAATATTTTTTATCAATAATGTGGCTAACACAGATTACTAACCAATATCATCTATTACAAGCTGAATATACTTTATAAAGCGGTTTAAACTTTTTGGATTGTAGCAAAAATTACCGATTTGAAAAAGTTTAAACCACTTCTATAACAAATATTTGAGTAATGTGAGTTAAAAAACAATTAAAACTGTGTTTTTAACACTGTCAAAAAGTCGCAAAAACACAACAACAAACAGTCAAAATGTCGTTTTTACGAAATTATCGGCTCAATCCAACGTCAAAATATCAGTATTAAGCTATTGGTATTCAATTTGCTGTACATAAAGTAAATAAACAATTTTATTGATTGTTTGCTCAAGTACTTTTTATAAAATAAAACAAAAAATGTATTGAGTTCATCTTTAAAAATTGAACAAAAAACAAAAGTTTAACTTTAAAAATTATAAAATTATGTTAGTACAAAGTAAAGGTTTCCCTGTAATACCTACCATTTTTAATGACTTTTTCAGAGATTGGTCAGCCACTAATTTTTCTGATACCAACACTACGCTACCTGCAGTAAACATTAAAGAAAATGATGAAGAATTTACCGTAGAAGTAGCCGTACCCGGAATGGAAAAGAAAGATTTTCAAATAGACTTGGACAATGACGTATTGACCATATCTTCTGAAAAGAAAACAGAAAACGAAGAAAGTAAAGATAACTACACTCGCAGAGAATACAGTTACCAAGCGTTTAAAAGAAGTTTTAACCTCCCAAAAAATGTAGTGGACAGTGATAAGATTAAAGCAAACTACAAAAATGGTGAGTTAAAAATATCAATCCCAAAAAGGGAAGAAGTAAAACCAAAACCTGCCAGATTAATAGAAGTTAAATAAAATTAACCACCCGTAGAGACGCGATAAATCGCGTCTCTACTCAATTAAAATCAAAAATTTTTAAAAAATGAAAAGGTTAATTTTATTATCAACAACGTTATCGTTGATTTTGTTATCGTGTAAAAATAGAACTAATGAAAATACAGAAAAATTGGCTTTCAATAACATTGACACTATTAAGCCAAAAACCAGTTATAAAGTTCACAAAGAATACGATGAAGACGGTAATTTAATAAGCGTGGACTCTAGCTATACCTATTTTTACTCTAATATTCAAGGCGATAGTTTATTAGAAGAAAAGATGTTCAGAAATTTCAAACAAGGTTTTGATGCCAATTTTACGAATATAGACAGCATTATGGCCAATGATTTTTTTAATGATAGCCTCTTTAAAATGCACGATTTTTACACTGATGATTTTTTTAGCAACCGCTTTAGAATAAACAATAAATCCGTAGAAGAAATCTTTAAAAGAATGGACTCTTTAAAGAATAGTTTTTACGAAAAACAAAACAGAAAGTTATAGGATAATAATTTTTTAAGTTTCTGTAAAGGACTGTCTTAACTGATATTAGTTAAGCGTCCTTTTTATATTTTTAACCCGTATTATGCCATACTCTCTATTTCCGGTTTCCTCCTATTTTTTTTAGCTTTAAGCAACAAAGATTTAAGACTAAACTCCGCACCACTGCCATCTAAACCCTAAATACAACTAATAATCCCCCAGAGTTTCCCTATTTTGAGCCAAGGCTTCTTCCAATTGCTCATCACTAGGGGATTTTCCGTGCCAAGCGTGGGTATGCATCATAAAGTCCACACCATTACCCATAACAGTATGCATAAGAACGCAAACCGGCTTCCCTTTTCCGGTTCGCATTTTAGCCTCTTTTAAACCGTTGACTACCATTTCTAAATTATTGCCATCCGTAATTTCCATCACATCCCAGCCAAAAGCTTCAAATTTTGCTTTTACATTACCCAATGGCAACACCGTATCCGTAGCACCATCTATCTGTTGCCCGTTATAATCAATGGTAGAAATAAGGTTGTCTATATTATTTGCTGCGGCATACATTACCGCTTCCCAAATTTGACCCTCCTGCAATTCGCCATCGCCGTGAAGTGAATATACTAATGCCTTATCGCCGTCTATTTTTTTGGCTTCCGCAGCACCTATAGCCACAGACATGCCTTGCCCTAATGAACCACTGGCTATTCTAATTCCCGGCAAACCCTCATGGGTTGCGGGATGGCCTTGTAATCTTGAATCAATTTTTCTAAAGGTGGCCAACTCGCTTACCGGAAAAAAACCGCAACGGGCCAATACACTGTAAAAAACCGGAGAAATATGCCCATTGGAAAGAAAAAACAAATCTTCTCCTTTACCTTCCATAGTAAAATCAGTAGAGTAATTCATAATTTCTTTATAAAGTGCTGTAAGAAATTCCGCACAGCCCAATGAGCCTCCCGGATGACCGGAGCTTACAGCATGAACCATTCGTAAAATATCTCGTCTCACCTGAGTTACAAAATCTTCTAATTGGACAGTCGTTGTCATAATATTATGCTTTTTTTATTGGTTTGTAAAAATACAAAAGCTTATCATAGCCAAATTGCTTTTAAAAACAAATTATAGCCAATTTATTAACAATTCCGGAAAAAACTTTAAACCACTTCATTTACCAAACTCAACCTTAAAATAGGGCTTATCATTAATTTTAAAAGAAAAAATAATCGTAAACATTTACCATCCGTTTATAAAAACTCACCATTTGTTAGAAAAACGATACAATCTGTTAAAAAAATGTGAAATTTGAAAGAATTTTTATACTTTTGCATCGAATTAAACCCCTTTAAAACCCGATAATTCAACTCTAACAGGTATAACTATCAATTTTTAGGATACAGAATTGTATTAAGCTACCAAAAACAATATTCTTGAGTTTCCCGTTTTAAAGGGAAAAATAATGTAAAATCGAGGTGTAACTAAACTTTGGCTATGAGAAAAATTATACTGGCATTTTTAATATTACTGGCAACCCACTATGTAGCAGCTCAGCAAACGGACTACACTAAGGTTATTTTTAACAGTAAAATTTACGAATATAAAAATAAAGAACCCCGCACCCGGGAATTGGGAGTGGAAAAAGAACTGCTGTCTGGTATAGTAGAAGGATTGGCCGATTCGCTTTATACGAGAAAAGAAATTAAAGAAATTGTTGACAAAGCATGGCTGGCTATTTCCAACCCAAAATTGTTTGATTTTGTCTATAAAGATTTTGCCGTAAAAACAAATAAAGATTGGGGACAGGTAAATTCAAAAGGAGAATTGGTATTGGAGCCCAACCCATATCTTACCGAGTGGACTATAAGCAAAAAAGAATTTCCCTATTTTCAATTTGCCCTTAATAAAATTCTTGACTATTATGACCTCATCACTTATGGCGACGACGCAGAAATGGTAAAAAATTCTTTTAATGATTTATTGATTACAAAAAATATTAACCTAAAAGACCCTACCTCAGAAGACTGGGCCTATTCTTATTTGCAAAGAGTTAATGATGAACTGGCAAAAAAAGGTCTGGTAGCTTTGGTAACTAAAGGACATTACGAAATACTTGTTTGTAAAATTGACAAAAAAGACACCCTTACTAATTTGTTCAAAAAATTAGAATGGGAAATTATTCAGCCGTAAAAAGTGAGTTGTTTTTATAATTTATCAAAACACACACACTATTATAGAGAAATCTTACATGAAACATTATTGCCTCATATTGTTTTTAATTATTTGCGGTGCAATGCAGACCATTGCACAAAGCGTTGATATTAAACCGGATTATACCACCATTAGGTTTTACAGCAAAGTAAAAGATTATAAAAAAGGCGTTCCGGATATAGAAAAAATTCAGTTAAAAAAAGCTGATTTAAACAAGATAGTGAGTCTTTTGGGGGAAGATTTTTATACCGATAAAGAAATAACTGCAATTACCGATAAAGTTTGGCTCGCTTTGATAGACCCCAAAAAATTTGATTATGTCTTTAAGGACATTGCTGTTCAATCCATCCCCAACTGGAATAAAAAAAATTTTAAAGGTGAAATAGTTATTGAACCCAACCCCTTTTTGGCCAAATGGACTACCTCTCAAAATGACATTATCTATTTTAAAGAGGCCTTAGGCCAATTATTAACCCACTTTAAACTAATGGCTTACAGTGAAGAAGCCAAAGATACCAAAAAAGCTTTAAAGCGAATGTTCGCTACTGAAAATTACAAATTCAGACCAATAAGAGGAAACGACTGGCCTTCTTTTTATCTCAACAGTGTAAATGCGGTAATCAACCCGAAAAAATTAACCGCCCTGATGTCCAATTTTGATTTTTTTATCTGTAAATCGGAAAGTACCGATACACTCATAGAACTATTTGCCAAAATGGATTGGCATTTCTGTTTGCCCGAAAAGTAAAAATCATAATAAAGAGATAATCCGGCCTGTAATCTACGTTTTACAGCTTGCAACAATACACCTGTGTTTTTTAAATATTTAGGATATTTCTTGGAGTTTTATCTACAAACTGCAGAATGGGAAATTGTAGCCGGCAACCTACTAACCTACTTGGTCTAAAAAATCATTTCTACAATAAATTTTAAAACTTCATTATTATTCTCTTACTTTGTAACAATGAATTTTTTGGCACACATCTACCTTTCCGGTAAAAACAAAGACATTATCCTTGGTAATTTTATGGGCGACCATATTAAGGGGAAAGCTTACAAAAATTTCAGCCCATCTATACAAAAAGGAATTCTATTGCACAGGGCTATTGACAGCTATACTGATACACACTCCATAGTAAAACGCAGTAAAAAAAGATTATGCAAACGCTATGGCCACTTTTCCGGAGTAATAATAGACATATTTTACGATCATTTTCTGGCAAAAAACTGGAATCTATACTCAGAAATTCCCCTACTCGATTTTACTTTGAAATTCTATACTTTAATTAAAATGCATTTTGATAAATTGCCCGAAAAGACACAATCCTTGGCACATTATATGATGCGAGACAATTGGCTGTACAGTTACAGAAATATAGAGGATATTGCCACCGTTTTAGAAAATATGAACAAAAGAACAGGTAATATTTCCAACATGCATTTGGCTATAGATGAATTAAAAAATAATTACACCGATTTAGAAAAAGATTTTTTTGAATTTTTTGAAAATCTACGCACATTTTGCGAAGAAAAACTACAAGAACTCAATGGCCAAAATTTTTCTAAAAAACACAACAGATAAAAAGTTTTAAACCTTCCATTTTATATTGCATCCTATACTAGGTTTTTGTTTCCTACTGTTCTCCTTTTCCAAAATTAAACAATCCATGGCATAACGCAAATCTTCACCGCTAACCGGAATACCATTTCCCGGACGAGAGTCATCTAATTGGCCGCGATAAATCAGAGCTAAGTTTTCATCAAACAAATAAATATCGGGTGTACACGCAGCATTATAGGCTTTGGCCACCTCTTGAGTTTCATCATACAAATATGGAAAAGGATAACCAATTTCCTCAGCGGTGTTTTTCATCTCTTTAGGACTGTCTTGAGGATAATTCTCCACATCATTGGAAGAAATAGCAATGAATGAAATGCCTTTTTCTGCATAATCGTGAGCTATTTTTACCAATTCCTCATTTACATGTTTTACAAACGGACAATGATTGCAAATAAAAAACATTACTGTTCCTTTTATACCTCGAAGCGTACCTAATGAAAGTTCATTACCGGTTATAGTATCCAACAATTTAAAGTCAGAGGCTTTGGTTCCCAATGCCAACATATTAGATGGTGTTCGTGCCATTTTTATTAATTTTTATATTTAATTATGAATTTATTATTTGTAGTTTTATCCATTGATAATTTACAACAAATTTATGCTAAAAACAATTTCTTTTGAAGACTTTAACAAAGTAGATATTCGCATTGGAACTATCATGTCTACCGCAAATTTTACAAAAGCAAAAAAACCGGCTTACCAGCTTATCATAGACTTTGGAACACTTGGGATAAAAAAGTCCAGTGCTCAGATTACGAAATTGTACAGTACTGATGACTTATTACACAAACAGGTTTTGGCTGTGGTAAATTTTTTACCAAAACAGATAGCCAATTTTATGAGCGAATGTCTGATATTGGGTGTAATAAATAAAAGCGGAAAAGTAGTATTGTTAGAAAGCAATAAAAAAATTAAAAACGGCTCTCAAGTCAACTAATTATGAATTACTCTATTAGCACAACGCAACTTACAGCACTGGCTAAAACGTTAAAAGGCAGTTTGCATTTCGACTCACTATACAAAAGCATTTATGCTACTGATGCCTCGGTATATCGAAAAATTCCACTGGCCGTGGCTTTCCCTAAAGATACAGATGACCTAAAAAAACTAATACATTTTGCATCAGAAAATAAGATTACGCTCATTCTGCGTTCTGCCGGGACTTCTTTAGCCGGCCAATGCGTTGGAGACGGTATTGTAGTAGATGTCTCCAGACATTTTACTAAAATTATCCACTTAGACATAAAAAACAAAACCGTAACGGTGCAACCGGGGATAATAAGAGATGAACTCAATCATTATTTAAAACCATACGGCTTATTTTTCGGGCCCAATACATCTACCAGCAACCGCTGTATGATTAGTGGAATGGTAGGGAACAATTCTTCGGGAACCACTTCTATTAAATATGGTGTTACCAGAGATAAAGTTATTGCTATGGATACCATTTTGTCGGATGGCTCCGAAGTAACATTTTCGGGGCTTTCGCCGGATAATTTTCGGAAAAAATGTAACGGCAATCAATTAGAAAATAAGATATATCGCACCTTTGCAAACGTTCTGTCCAAAAAAGAGGTGGTTAAAGAAATCACCGATAATTTCCCAAAACCCTCTATCCACAGAAGAAATACCGGCTATGCAGTAGATGCTTTGCTGGAAACATCTGCCTTTGGAAAAAGTGGCCAGCTTTTTAATATGGCAAAATTGCTCTGTGGTAGTGAAGGTACCTTGGCCATTACCACTGCCATTACTTTGCAGTTAGACGACTTGCCACCACAGGAGAAAATTGTTGTAGCAGTTCATTTTAATAGTATTCAAGAAAGTTTAGAAGCTACCGTTATCGCCATGAAACACAATTTATACACCTGTGAACTCATGGACAAAACCATTTTAGATTGTACTAAAAGTAACAGAGAACAATTAAAAAACAGGTTTTTTATAGAAGGCGACCCAAAAGCAGTATTACTTTTAGAATTAAAATCCGACAGTTTAGAAGAAACACACAAATTGTCCGATAATTTAATTGCCGATTTAAAAAACCACAACATGGGCTATGCCTATCCAAAATTAATCAACGAGGAATCTGATAAAGCGATTAAACTTAGAAAAGCCGGACTAGGTTTATTGGGCAATATTGTGGGCGACCCAAAAGCAGTAGCCTGTATAGAAGATACTGCTGTGGATTTAAATGACCTACCGGCATATATAGCAGATTTTACTGCCATGATGAAAAATTTTGGCCAGGATGCTGTGTATTACGCTCATGCCGGAGCCGGCGAACTACATTTACGGCCTATCCTAAATTTGAAAAAATCTGCGGATGTAAAATTGTTTAAAGACATTACTACACAAACTGCAGCACTGGTAAAAAAATACAAGGGTTCGTTTAGTGGAGAACACGGAGATGGTATAGTACGAGGAGCCTACGTAAAATTTATGGTAGGTGAGAAAAATTATGAATTGTTTAAAAAAATCAAATACACTTTTGACCCCCAAAATATCTTTAACAAGGGCAAAATTGTTGATGCCTATGAAATGGACAAAGACCTGCGGTATGTTCCGGATAATCCACTTCCGCAAATAGATACTTTAATGGATTTTTCTGATTCGCAAGGCTTTTTGCGTGCTGTAGAAAAATGTAACGGATCCGGCGATTGCAGAAAACTTTCCAATGCCGGAGGCACCATGTGCCCCAGTTACAGAGCTACCTTAGATGAAAAAGACACAACCAGAGCCAGAGCTAATGCCCTTCGAGAATTTTTAACCAATTCTGACAAAATCAATAAATTTGACCATAAAGAATTAAAAAAAGTTTTTGACCTCTGTCTCAGTTGCAAGGCCTGTGCAAGTGAATGCCCCAGTAATGTGGATATAGCCAGTTTTAAAGCTGAATTTTTACACCAATATCAAAAAATTCACAAACCCTCCTTTAGAACCAAACTCTTTGCCAATAACGCCAAATACAACCAACTGGGCAGCTTATTTCCCGGACTTACCAATTGGGTCTTAAATAAAAATTTTATCAAGAGCACCATAGGTATTGCAAAAGAGCGAAGTATGCCGGCTTTACAACATCAAACACTTAAAAAATGGCTAAAAAAACATCCGGAATTATTAAACCCAAAAACTGCTACAATAGGTGAGGTATATTTATTCTGTGATGAATTTACCAACTATTACGATGTATCAATAGGCAGAGATGCCGTTTATGTTTTAACAAAATTGGGTTATAAAATAAACATTGTTCCACACGAAGAAAGTGGCAGAAGCCAGTTGTCTAAAGGTTTTTTGGATGCGGCAAAAAAGTTGGCCGATAAAAATATAGAAATCTTTAAAGGCCTCGTTTCGGGCAAAACACCACTTATTGGGTTGGAGCCCTCGGCTATTTTGTCTTTTAGGGATGAATACTTAAGATTGGCCAATGACAAAACAGCGGCAGCTAAAGTGGCTAAAAACACTTTTACCATTGAGGAATTTTTGGCTACTGAAATTAAAAAAGGTAAGATTACTCCGGAACAATTTACTACGGAGCACAATACTATAAAAATACACGGGCATTGCCATCAAAAATCACTATCCAACACAGCAGATACTTTTGCCATTCTAAATTTACCAATAAACCATAAGGTAAGTATTATCAACTCCGGCTGTTGCGGAATGGCAGGATCTTTTGGTTTTGAAAAAGAGCATTATAAAGTAAGTATGAAAGTAGGCGAACAATCGTTGTTTTCCAAGATTAGAAATTATGATAAAGATACCATTATTGTGGCTTCAGGTACCAGTTGCAGGCATCAGATTTTTGATGGTACCGGATGGGAAGCGGTGCATGTAACTCACGTCTTAAAGAATGCGTTATTGTAATCCGATTTTATCACCGGAATTTTCCAAATACCTTTCCGCCTCAGGCCCCAAATTAAACAACACATCTAATACACTTAAATTGGGCAAAAAACCATGCCTGTAAGAGAAAACCTGAGGGTAAGGACTAAGACCAAAATCTCTTTTTGTTTTTGCATCAGCCAAAAAACGAAAATCATCCTTATTTGGATATACTTTTTCATAGGAGATAGTTTTGGAAACTTTTCTATTCCATTCCATAATCTCGCTTATTAATTCAAAAGTTTTAATGTTTAAATCGAGTAAAAAAGTATGTTTTTGTTCAAAAAAACCAATGATTTCGTCTTCATAAAATTCATAATACGGAGAAGAACGATAAGCCGCATCTAATGACTTTTTGTGAAGGGCTTGCCAATTGAAAGTATAATCTATTTTTACATCGGCGGTTTTTTGTCTGCCACTCATATGCTTTATGGGTACATTAAGCAGTTGTAAACCATTAGGGCTATAAATATAACACCGGGTACGATAAGTTTGCTTTTGATAATTGTCACAGATTTCAAACGTAATATCCTTTGCTTTTGCTATAGCTGCGTATTGGATAATTGGTGAAAAATAGGTTGGATAAAAAAGCATTTGCGTATTTGTTGACTGTTAGTTTTTTAGGTTTTAATGCCGTAACGGCAGAAACAAAAGCTTAACAAACAGTAGAAAATTTATATTATAACTTTAACCATAAAACCACAAAGATACTTGCTACTTTTTTCTCCTTTTTCTAAAAAATGAAAATATAAACCAAGCCGCAAGTGCTATCAAAAAATATTTAAAATAAGAAATGGGCTTACCTTCTCCACCTACTGTTGTAAACAATCTATCCCAACGAATTTTTTCCATAAAACTGGTACCGTTAGTTTCCCAGCTAAACCAGATAAATACAGGCTTACCTACTACATGGTTAAAAGGAACATATCCCCATTTTCTGGCATCTAAGGAATTCTGGCGATTATCTCCCATCATCCAGTAATAATCTTGCTTAAAAGTATATGAATCAGCTAATTTTCCATTAATTAAAATATCATCACCTACTACTATTAAGTTATTGTTTTCGTATTCTCTGATAATGCGTTCGTAAAATGGCAAACTTTCCCTGTCTAACGTCACGGTAGCTCCTTTTTTAGGAATATAAATAGGCCCAAAATTGTCTATATTCCACCTCAGGCCGGATTTATGTGGAAACACATCTCCCGGAGTTCCTTTGGGACGCAACAACTTGATAACTTCTACCACCACAGGATTTTTTGAAATTCTATCCGCTTCAGCATCAGTAAGGGTAAGCATATATCCACCTTGGTTGGTCAACGCAAAATTGCCATTCCTGTCCCTTAAACCCTCTCTGGCTCCGTATCTTTTTTCTAATGCAGACTGGCTAATTGTTTTGCCTTGGGTATTTACAAAAAAATTGTACTGTATTTTAGCCCTATCGGTATAAGTAGTCCGCTCACCGTTTATATAGATATAACCATCCTTTATTTGCAGCGAGTCGCCGGCTATACCAACAGCTCTTTTTACCAGATTAGTCTTTTTGTCCACCGGTTTGTAATAGGTTCTGTCCGGATAAAAATCGTTCATATCCAGTAAGGTATCTGCCGGTTGGTTAAACACCACAATGTCATTTCGCTTTATTTTTTCAAATGCAGGTATTCGCAGATAAGGCAATTGAAACCAATTTTTCCATGATGTTTCTTTCTCTTCTACCCTGTCATCAAAAAGATAGGATTTGTTTTTAACAACGGGAATGGTATCATGCACCATGGGAAATGCAACGGTAGTCATAGGTACTCGTGCTCCGTAATGAAACTTACTTACAAAAAGAAAATCGCCCACTAACAAGGTCTTTTCCAAAGAAGAAGACGGAATTACATAAGGCTGCATAATATAAGTATGAACTAAGGTGGCAGCAATAACAGCAAAAACAATGGAACTTACCCATTCACCCAATCCGGAACGAGGTTTTAAACTTCGTTCTAAATTATATGATACATCCAAAAAATAGTTGACATAAAAAATGTACAATCCCAAAGTGATAATCACCAAAAACGATTCCAATCGGGAAACCCTGCCAAAACTCCTTATGGTTTCTATCCACACCACCGGAAACATCAATAAATTAACAATAGGAATAAACAAGAGTATTACCCACCACCAGGGTCGTTTTATGATTTTCATTAAAACTACCGCATTATATATGGGGATAATGGCTTCCCATGCTTTGCGTTCTGCTTTAATATAGAGCTTCCAAGTACCCATAAAATGAACAACTTGGATAATCAGAAAAAATATAAACCACTGTGTAAATGTCATCTTTTTTATTGTTAGGCCAGCCCCTGAAACCGGCCGTTAATCATTATTAAATTAATTGCTACAATCCCATGACGTCTTTCATACTAAAAACACCTTTTTTCCCATTTAACCATTCCGCGGCAATGATTGCACCCAAAGCAAAACCATGCCTGTTTTTTGCGGTATGGATTATTTCTATCTTGTCCACATCAGATTGATAGGTAATTTTATGTGTTCCGGGCACCTCATTTTTTCTTATCGACAGGATTGGTATCGTTTTAGGGTCATTTGTTACATTCAAATCCCATTTTTGATAGTCCATCACTTTTATAATATCTTCTGCCAAAGTAATAGCCGTACCACTGGGTGCGTCTAATTTTTGGGAGTGGTGCGTTTCTTCCATGGATAATTTGTAATCGTCAAATTTACGCATCATCTCTGCCAATATTTTGTTTAACTCAAAAAATATATTTACCCCCAAACTAAAATTAGAGGCATAAATAAAAGCTCCGTTTTGTTCTTTACAATAGCTCACCACTTCATTGTACTTACTAAGCCAACCGGTAGTACCACTCACTACGGCAACGTTATTTTTTATTGCTGTGGTTATATTGTCATAAGCTACATCCGGAATACTAAAATCTATGGCAACATCAGCATCAGTTATATCCCCTTTTGAGAAATCTTTATCAACTATTGCAACTATTTTATGATGGCGGTTTACAGCAATTTTCTCAACAGTTTTTCCCATTTTTCCATAACCAAACAAAGCAATATTCATAGGCATGCTGTTTTGCATTAAAAATTAAAACTAATTACCGCCCCAAGGCCGGTTTTATTTGCTACCGGTGTTGTAAAAACGGCAGGATTAAAACTTATTCTGGTATTTAATGCTTTATCTGGCAAGTGGGCATCTACATTGGCTTCAATTATATTTAAAATATACAAGCCTATAGTTACAAACAAGGCTATATCCCTGTTTTTTCTATAAAAATCCTGAGCACGCTCCAATCCATCCCGTGTGAGCATTGGATTTTCTCCGGTACCATCAAACTCATGCGGCCTGCCGGTTATTTCTAACTTATATGCCGTACGGTAACGGTCAAATTTATTAGTATTATTCACATAAAAATAAACACCGGTACCCATCGCAGCCCAAACTATAGGAGCTTTCCAGATTTTTTTGTTATAAATTTGACCCATTCCCGGAAACACTGCCGAATAAAAAGCTGCCTTAGAAGGAGCAAGAATATTTATTTCATCTTCGGCAACATAAGTGACTCCTTTTTTAGTAACTTTTAGACTGTCTTGCTCGGACTGAGCAAATACAAGTTTACTGATAAAAAACAGGCCAAAAAAAAGTAAAACTCGGTAATACATCTATTTTAGCAAATTGTTTATTCTACTAAAGTCTTCGTTTGAGTTAAAAGGTATAACTATCTGTCCTTTACCCTTTTTAGAAATTTTAATACTAACCTTACTACCCAGTTTTTCCGTAAGTTTAATTTCGGCTTTTTTAACTGCTTCGGGTTTTTTCGAAGTTGTGGATGGCGTTACTCTGGCCGATTTTCCGTTCCGAAGTTCTTTTACCAATTGTTCGGTCTGTCTTACAGATAAATTGTTCTTTACAATTTTTTCATAGATAGCCAATTGGTCATTGAATTGTTCTACTCCAATTAACGCCCTACCATGGCCCATGGTTAAAAAACCATCTCGCATACCAGTTTGAATAACGGGGTCTAACTTTAGCAACCTGAGGTAATTTGTAACCGTAGAACGATCCTTGCCTACCCTTTTGCTAAGTTCCTCTTGTGTAAGCTCTATTTCATCAATTAATCGCTGATATGACAAAGCGACTTCTATAGGATCCAAGTCTTTTCGCTGAATGTTCTCCACCAGAGCCATTTCCAGCATTTCTTGGTCATTGGCTATTCTGATGTAAGCCGGAATGGTCTCTAACCCCACCAATTTAGATGCCCTAAATCTTCGTTCTCCGGAAACCAACTGAAAAGTATTATCAGGCAATTTCCTTACCGTAATAGGCTGAATAACACCTAATTGCTTAATAGAAGCTGCCAACTCTTCCAAATCCCCCCGATGAAATTGTGTTCTGGGCTGATAAGGATTAACCACTATTTTTTCTACGGATAGCTCTACTATATTGCCCACTACTTTATCGGCATTTCTATCACTTACCGAAGTAATTTCATCTACCTGATCTCGCAATAATGCTGATAATCCTCTTCCCAACGCTTGTTTTTTTACCGCTTTAGCCATTTTTCTTGTGCTTTTTTAAAATTTCTTCTGCTAAATTTATATAATTTACCGCTCCTCTACTGGTAGCATCATAGGCAATAATACTCTCGCCATAGCTGGGTGCTTCGCCCAAGGTTATATTTCGTTGGATAATGGTTTTAAACACCATATTCTGAAAGTGTTTTTTTACTTCTGCCACCACTTGATTAGACAAACGAAGCCTACTGTCATACATGGTTAATAACAGGCCTTCTATGGCCAAAGTGGGGTTGTGTACCTTTTGAATACTTGTTATGGTATTAAGCAGTTTTCCCAAACCTTCTAAAGCATAGTATTCACATTGAATAGGTATAATAACTGTATCCGCTGCCGTTAAGGCATTTACGGTTATCAAACCCAAAGACGGTGCACAGTCTATAACAATGTAATCATAGTCATTTTTTAAGGGTTCCAACGCCGTTTTTAACATATATTCCCTTCTGTCCACATCCACCAATTCCAGTTCTATCGCTACCAGGTCTATATGTGATGGAATAATATCCACATTGGGCGAATTGGTCTTTAAAATCACATCTTTTGCCTCTGTACTGTGATCCAATACCTGATAGGTACCTTTTTCCACATTATCTACCTCTATCCCCAATCCGGAAGTCGCATTAGCCTGTGGATCTGCATCTACCAGCAATATTCTTTTTTCTAAAACACCCAAGGCAGCAGCAAGGTTTACGGTAGTGGTAGTCTTCCCTACACCACCTTTTTGATTGGCAATGGCAATAGTTTTACCCATTAATTTCTAGTTCTTTTTAAGGATGTAAAAATACAATTATTTATCTGTTTCAAAAATGAAGTTGTAAACAAACCATGAACAATAAAAACCCTGAAACAATTGTGTAATTAGTATTTTTTCTAAAATTAAAATATTATCTTCAAAATTTTGATTATTAACAACATATACAATGTTAATTCATCAACTAAAGCAATATTTTCTAACCGTTTTAAAAATATTTTCAACAAATTTCAGCTAAAAAGAAAGTGTCAAAAAGTTTGAGACACCTTTTTTGTAGTGGTATAATAATAAAAGATTTCCTGAAACCGGCCACCCTTATGACAGAGGATGAAATTCTATGATAATTGTGTTAAGACCCTTCAAAATTGGTATCCAACTTTATATAGTCTAAAAACTCCCGTTTTACATTGTCTTTTTTAAACGCACCGCCAAACTCTGATGTTACGGTACTACTGGAAACGTCTCGTATTCCTCTGGAATTTACACAGAGGTGTTTGGCATCTATAACACAAGCCACATCATCAGTGCCAAGGGATTGCTGAAGCGACTGTACAATTTGCATTGTAAGGCGTTCTTGTACCTGTGGCCGCTTAGCGTAATAATCTACTATCCTATTCATTTTTGACAACCCAATGACCTTACCGTTAGAAATATAGGCCACATGGGCCTTACCAACAATGGGTAGCAAGTGGTGTTCACAAGTAGAATATACGGTAATGTTTTTTTCTACCAACATCTCACCGTATTTATAATTGTTTTTAAAAGTAGAGGGTTTGGGTTTTCTTTTTGGGTTTAATCCGCCAAACAACTCATTGACAAACATTTTGGCTACCCTCTTAGGTGTACCTTTAAGGCTATCGTCATTTAAGTCCATGCCCAAAACATGTAAAATGTGAGCCATATCTTCTTCTATAGCTGCAATTTTTTCTTCGTCTGATAACTTATGAGCATCGGTACGTATGGGTGTTTCCGCCGATGTAATGACGTGATTATCCCCTATCTCTTCTGTAGATGCAGACATATTCTGCTTGTCGTTTTTTCCTTCAAACATAATTCATTTTATTTTTTGCAAATTTACGAATTTTGTAATGTTTTTAGCAATTTGTCAAAACCAATCGTGTTCTGTCCACCGGTTTTCATGTTTTTTAAAGTGAAATTTTCGTTTAATATTTCGTCAGTACCGGCCAAAACTACAAATTGTATATTCCTTTTATCCGCATATTGCATTTGCTTTTTTAATTTGGCACTATCCGGATACAATTCTGCTTTAATATTATGTTTTCTTAATTTTTTAATGGTTTTCATTCCGTAAAGGGCTTCTTTTTCACCAAAATTTACAAATAAAACCGGGGGGTTGGGCAATTCGGCTTGTTTGAAAAGCCCTAATTCATCCATCACCATGTAAATTCTGTCCAAACCAAAGGATATACCTATACCACTAAGGTTTTTTAACCCAAAAATACCCGTGAGATCATCGTATCTACCCCCACCACCAATAGAACCAATATCTATACTGGCGGTTTGTACTTCAAATATAGCTCCGGTGTAATAATTCAAACCTCTGGCCAAGGTAATGTCTATGGCCAATTTAGCCTGTTTTAATCCTAATTCCTTACATTTTTCTATTACAAATTGCAATTCTTCAATTCCTTCTAATCCTTCTGAAGAAGATTGCAAGATTACATTTAATTGGCTCAATACTTCCTCGTTATCTCCTTTTAAATCAAATAACGGACTCAATCGCTCCAGAGCGTTTTCGGAAATACCTTTGGCTCGCATCTCTTCCTCAACTTTTTCTTTGCCTATTTTATCTAGTTTATCCAAAGCTACCGTAAAGTCTATCAACTTATCCGCCGCCCCAATAACCTCTGCAACTCCCGATAGAATTTTTCTGTTATTTAACTTTATGGTTACCTGAGGAATTCCCAATTGAGAAAAAACTTCATCGTAGAGTTGAATACACATTACCTCTTGCCATAGAGAAGTGCTGCCTACCACATCCGCATCGCATTGGTAAAACTCCCTAAACCTACCTTTTTGTGGCCGGTCTGCTCGCCATACAGGTTGCATTTGGTAACGTTTAAAGGGAAATGTCAACTCATTTTGATGTTGCACAACAAACCGAGCAAAAGGTACAGTAAGGTCATATCTAAGAGCCTTTGCCGTAATTTTAGCGGTAAGGGCATCTATCTCCTTACTTTGCAGCACTTTATCATCTGCATTTTTTAAGTAATCCCCGTTGTTTAGGATTTTAAAAATCAACCGGTCGCCTTCTTCACCGTATTTTCCCAACAGGGTAGCAGATTTTTCAAAACTAGGCGTTTCAATCGGTAAAAATCCGTATAGCTCAAAACACTGCCGTATAGTGGTAAAAATATAATTCCGCTTGGCTACTTCCTCCGGTAAAAAATCGCGGGTGCCTTTAGGTATAGATGGTTTCATTTAATTTTCTTGTTTTTAGTGACCGTAAGCAACATCCATAAAATCATTTCCCTGTAATACAGAAATTGATGTCATCTTTGCTTAGGACATTTTACCATTTTATAAATTTATATGGTTTTATAATGAATAGGTAGTACCTTCTTTACTGTCTTTTAACTGAATACCGGCCGATGCCAATTCGTCTCTTATTTTATCCGACAATTCCCAATTTCTATTAGTTCTGGCTTCATTCCGCATGGCTATCAACAATTTTATCACTGCATCCAGTTGTTCAGTATTAGTTTGCTCCTCTACATCTTCCAAGCCCAAAACTTCAAAGATAAAATCATGCATCGCTTGTTTGAAATGTGTTAAGTCTTTTGCCGAAAGTTGAGCTTTACCCTGAACTAACTGATTGATGTATTTGGCTCCTTCAAAGAGTTGGGCAATTAGTACCGGACTGTTAAAATCGTCATTCATAGCATCGTAGCAGCTTTGCACCCAACTATCTATGTCAATTGAACTGGTTTTGGAAGCCTTAATAGATTTTAAATCTCTAAAAGCATTCATCAAACGATAATAGCCTTTTTCCGAGGCCAGTAAAGCTTCATTAGAAAAATCTAAAACCGATCTGTAATGGGCTTGCAACATAAAAAATCTGGCTACCGTAGCCGGAAACGGCTTGCTTAAAATATTGTTTTTACCAGTGATAATCTCTTCGGGAAGAATGTAATTACCGGTAGATTTTGCCATTTTTTTTCCGTTGAGAATAAGCATATTGCCGTGCATCCAATATCTTACAGGATTAACACCATAGCTGGCCTTTGCTTGTGCAATTTCACATTCGTGATGGGGAAACTTAAGATCCATACCGCCGCCATGAATATCAAATTGCTCTCCTAAATATTTGGTACTCATCACAGTACATTCTAAATGCCAACCCGGAAAACCATCACTCCAAGGCGAAGGCCATCGCATTATGTGTTCCGGTTGGGCTTTTTTCCACAAGGCAAAATCCTGTGGATTCTTTTTTTCGGATTGCCCTTCCAAGGCACGGGTATTGTGAAAGGCTTCTTCAATATTTCTACCGCTTAAAACTCCATAATGCTCTGATTGGTTATATTTTAAAACATCAAAATACACCGAACCATTTTTTACATATGCCAAGCCCTTGTCTATTATAGATTTTATAATTTCTATCTGCTCAATAATATGGCCGGTAGCCGTGGGCTCTATATTGGGCGGCAAAAGATTAAATTTCCTGAGCACATTATGAAAATCAACCGTATATTGCTGCACTACCTCCATGGGTTCTATGGATTCTAAACGGGCTTTTTTGGCAATACGATCTTCTCCTTCATCCGCATCGTCTTCCAAATGGCCGGCATCGGTAATATTTCTAACGTAACGCACTTTGTAACCAAGGTGTTTAAAATAACGGTAAATCAAATCAAAAGACATAAAAGTCCGTACATTGCCCAAGTGGACATTGCTATAAACAGTAGGGCCACAAACGTACATTCCAATATACCCGGGGTGTAAGGTTTCAAAATCCTCCTTTTTATTGCTTAGTGAATTGTAGATTTTTATATGTTGTTGCTTATAACATTCCATAAAAATTACCAAATTGTTAAAAATAAGGCTCAAAGGTACTAACAAAATATAAAAGTAAAACCGGAATAGGCTAAAAATGTTAAAATTATTGGGTTAAACTAAGAATTCATCTTTTTTAACTGTAAATGAAATAAAACCTGTTTAGATAAGGCATTTTTTAAGAGTCATAACATTATTACAAGTAGAAAAATAACGAAATATGGACAAATTTGAGCCATTTTTCAGAAAATAAAAAAATGAAGACGGGTTTTGAATAACTATATTGACCACTGGCACAACTCCATATCAACAAAAACTGTTCACAATTTACATTTATTAACATTTAAAATTGTTGATTATATTTCTTCTTGTTAATAATTTTTGATTTCCGTTTTTTAGAACCCTCATACATTTCATATTTTACAAGTCGACATTCTAATTTTCCGTTGAACAACTTTATTTTTTTAGAAGTTCGCAGGCCTACATTTTTTAACCCGTTAACGAAATCCGAAGTGATGAGCCAGGCCTCAGTGTTAGGATAAGATTGTTTTAAGGTATTGCCTATTTCTTTATAAAAAACAGGCACATCTATTTCAAGCCTATTGCCGTAAGGTGGATTAAACAGTAAAGTACAGGGTTCTTTAAATGGTTTTTCACTATTAAAAAAATTTAACTTTTCTACTTTTATAAAATCTTGCAAACCGGCATTTTTTATATTATCGAGAGCTTTTCGCACCGCCGAAGGTGCTTTGTCATAGCCGATAATCTGATAATGAATTTCACGAATTTTATTCAGTTGAGCCTGTCTGATGAGTTGAAACAAATCTTCGTCAAAATCTAGCCATTTTTCAAAGGCAAATTCTCTTCTGTTAATATTCGCAGGAATATTTGCAGCTATCATTGCAGCTTCTATAAGTATGGTTCCACTTCCACACATGGGGTCAATAAAATGTCCGTGTCCTGAATATCCGGTTAGCAATACCAAACCGGCTGCCAACACCTCATTTACGGGGGCAATATTGGTAGCACTTCTGTAGCCCCTTTTATGCAGTGAACTCCCGGAACTGTTTAATGAAATGGTACAGGTATTGTTTTGAATATGAACATCTAACTGTAAATGGGCACTATTTAAATCTACATTAGGCCGTTTACCGTATTTATTTTTAAAATAGTCAACAATGGCATCTTTAGATTTTAAAGCAATATAGTGGGAATTGGTAAAATTCTCTCCCGAAACCGTTGCCGAAACTGAAATGGTTTGATTCACATTTATATAATCATCCCATTTTAGCAACAGTAGTTGGTTGTATAAGTCATCTTCTGTAAAAACCTTAAATTGCCTGATAGGAACCAGTACTTTTACAGCTGTACGCAGAGATAAATTGGCCTTATACATAAAACCTTTGTCACCGTAAAAAGAAACATTTCTTATGCCTTTTTTGGCCTTTGCCGCACCCAACTTTTTCAATTCCTCCAATAATACATCTTCTAAACCAAATAAGGTCTTGGCTACCATTTTAAATTGCCGTTCCATAAATTTTAATTTCAGGTCTTAAATTTTTAATTGTTCAGTTTTTTTATTTCCCAATCCATATCTTTGCAAGTATATACAGAAATAATAAAACCACCTTAGCATTCTTAAAATTTATACTTAACGAATGAATATTTTTATACTAATTCTCTCAGTAGTCATAGGTGTATTGATTATAAAATTGCTGCGTCCTAAGTTTAATGACATTCAACTATTACTTTCATTTAGCGGTGCTTATCTATTATCAATTACCATTTTACATCTTCTCCCCGATGTTTTTAACGATACTGATAATTTAATTGGGCTATATATCTTAGCTGGTGTAATTTTGCAAACTGTTTTAGAATTTTTTTCTAAAGGGGTAGAACACGGCCATGTGCATTTAAAAGAAAAAGCAACAATACCCGCTACCCTATTACTAAGCCTTTATATCCATGCTTTTACAGAAGGTATTCCGCTCTATCATCAGCACAGTCATTCTTTATTATGGGCTATTGCCATACATAAAATTCCGGTAGCGGCTGTTTTTTATGTTTTTTTAATTCGTGCCAACATCTCTAATTTTTTAATTATTCTTTTTATAAGTTTATTTGCTATAATGAGCCCATTGGGTTATCTAACCAGTGATTACATTACCTTTTTTAATACATATAACAAAGAAATTACCGCAATAGTAGTGGGTATTTTCTTACATGTAGCTACGGCTATTTTATTTGAAAGTTCGCAAGACCACAAGTTTCATCTAAAAAAGTTTTTGGCTATAATCATTGGTTTTTTGATTGCATTAACAGGAATATTGTAATGAACTCATTTAAACTTTTTAGATTTACTAAAAAATTGCTTTGTAATCCAAAAACATGTTTTGATTATAATTTGTAATTTTGCATTTTTATTTACGATAGCAAAAAATGTCTGAAGCATCTGTCATCATACCGAGAAAGAAACCCAAATGGCTACGTGTAAAATTGCCCGTAGGCAAAAAATATACTGAACTAAGAGGCCTTGTTAACAAATATAATCTAAATACCATCTGTACTAGTGGCAGTTGCCCCAATATGGGTGAATGTTGGGGTGAAGGTACGGCAACCTTTATGATTTTGGGTAATATCTGTACCCGTTCCTGCGGTTTCTGTGGAGTTAAAACCGGCCGTCCCGATACCGTGGACTGGTCAGAACCGGAAAAAGTAGCCCGTTCTATAAAACTTATGCAGATAAAACATGCCGTAATTACCTCAGTGGATAGAGACGATTTAAAAGACGGCGGATCCATAATATGGGCTGAAACTGTAAACGCCATCCGAAGGGCTAATCCCAACACCACTTTAGAAACACTTATTCCTGATTTTCAGTTTGTTACTAAAAATATTGACCGAATAGTAACAGTCGCTCCCGAAGTAGTTTCCCATAATGTAGAAACGGTACGAAGGCTTACCCGGGAAGTACGGATACAAGCCAAATACGACCGTAGCCTGGCCGTACTCAAATATCTAAAAGAACAAGGTGTAAACCGAACAAAATCCGGAATTATGCTCGGCTTGGGTGAAAAAGAAGATGAAGTAATACAAACTTTAACAGATTTAAAAGAACACTTAGTTGACATAGTAACCATAGGCCAATATTTACGGCCAAGTAAAAATCACCTTCCGGTCAAAGATTTTATATCTCCTGAGCAGTTTAAAAAATATGAACAAATTGGTTTGGATTTGGGCTTTAGACATGTGGAAAGTGGAGCCTTAGTACGATCTTCCTACAAAGCTCATAAACATATAGAATAATACCATTTGCACTTAAAAACCTTTGAAATATCTTGATATTTCTTCATGCTTTTAAGTACAAATCTAAAGTATTCTATACGTTCTGTGAAAACAAGATTAACCGA
>PDWJ01001686.1_pt1 | contig 26125 bp, 21 predicted proteins | sample 1430881 | NCBI WGS metagenome assembly PDWJ01 (sample SAMN01162460, study PRJNA174530) | Oral metagenome, whole genome shotgun sequencing project. | biome: Marine environment; feature: Marine mammal; material: Swab sample of the gingival sulcus; isolation source: swab sample of gingival sulcus...
CCGCTTCAAAAAGACCGGGAGATAATATCAGAGCACCTTTGGTTTGGCAAACACTCATAAACCCAATTAAAAGCATATTAAATTCGATTAAATAAAAATAATATAAAAAAACTATTAAATACCTCAAAAAGGACCAAAAAACGCAAAAATTCTATTCTTTCTAAACCAACGCATTCCCTTTTCTCTCCATCGTCACGATTTTATTTAATCAGCTTACGCTACTTAGCTCAAGAGCAATCGAAATAAATATTAAATGCTATTAATGATATTTTTCCATATACTTTAGCCAACATCCTTAAAACACACTTGTTTTAAGGGTTTTTTATTGACATTTTCCATTTTTTCATTTAATGATCTCCTAAAATTCGCCGATAATAGCCACGTAGAAATAGCGTTGCATTTTTAAGGAGTAGTATGAAGCCTCTCAATTCAGTCACGGCCGCAATTATTTTTTTCATGTTTTACGGATGTCTGCAAATACATCCCACGAGCAGCAATCCCACCCCAGCAACAAAAGTGGTCCAAACGCAACCCACTAAAGCATCGGAGCCTAAAACGGAACAGATACCAACGGAGCTGACCACGCAACCCGCATCCCATCCCGGTCAATACACAAAACAACACACTTCAACCGAAGATATCCAGGCCGCAACCAAAAATCCAGATCAAATAAAAATCGACCAGGCGCTTGAACTGTGTACATTCGCACAGCAAATGTGGGAACAAGGAAATCTTGAAGATGCCATTTCAAACCTGGACGCTGCTTACTTTCTTATCCTTGAAATCGATCATCACGTATCTGAAGAACTCAGCCAGCAAAAAGAAGACCTCCGATACCTGATTTCAAAACGCATTCTTGAAATATACGCATCAAGACAAATCGTTGTCACCGGACAATATGAAGCAATTCCAATCCCAATGAATGTGCACGTCAAAAAAGAAATTAAACGTTTAACCGGGCCTGAAAAAAAATTTTTTATCGCGGCCATGGAACGTGCGGCCATGTATCGACCCTTTATCTTAGAGGAGCTTAAGAAGGCGGGCCTGCCTGAAGAGATCTCTTGGCTTCCGCTGATTGAAAGTGGATTTCAAATCAGGGCACTATCATCGGCACGGGCGCTTGGACTCTGGCAATTCATTCCCTCCACTGGCCACAAATTCGGTCTAAACAGGAATCATTACATTGATGAACGAATGGATCCAGAAAAATCAACCCGCGCTGCCATTTCCTACTTAAAAGAGCTCCATAATCTTTTTGGAGACTGGTCCACAGCTTTGGCGGCATATAATTGTGGAGAATATCGTGTGCTCAAAACCATCCGTCGCCAAAGAATCAATTACCTTGACAATTTTTGGGACCTATATCAAAACCTTCCCAGAGAAACAGCCCGATATGTTCCCCGCTTTCTTGCCACGGTACACATCGTCAACAACCTCGAAAAATACAATATTACTTTGAAACATCCCCAATCACCCATTCCCTATGAAACATTTAACTTCAAAAAACAGGTCTGGCTCAAGGATATCGCGAAAGAAATCGGCACAAGCACCAAACTGCTTAAAAGGCTGAACCCAGAACTCAGACTTTCACTGTTGCCACCGGATACTTACCCCTTGCGCATTCCAGCCTCCCTGGCAGATGTTTTTCTGGCAAAACTTGACAACATTAAAAGTTCCTACACACCGCCTCCGATGTATATACGCCACCGCGTCCGCAAAGGAGATACACTCTCCGGTATTGCCAAAAAGTATCACACATCAGTAAAACGAATCTCTTCGTGCAACAGGATTGTCAGAAATAGGATCATTGCCGGCAAAGTACTGAAAATCCCGACTCGAAACTATTCTGGATGGGGGACACACGCCACCGCTCCCACCAAGACAATTCCTGCTGGTAAATCAATTAAATACACCGTCCGAAAAGGGGATAACCTCTGGCAACTTGCCAAACAATTTTCCGTCACCACCAAGCAGATTAAGACCGAAAATGGCTTGAAAAACACCAAGCTGAGTATCGGGCAAATTCTGACCATCTCTCCTGGCAAGGTTCCCCCTCAAGGGAAAACCACTTACCAGGTAAAATCAGGGGACAGCCCCTTTATCATCGCCCAGAAACATAATATGAGCCTTAACCGCTTTCTTACATTGAATCGGTTAAGTAAACGAAGTAAAATTTATCCGGGCCAGCGGCTTTTTGTGGACACAATCAACTAAATTCCCTTTTTTAAAGCCCACAGGTTTTATGCTTGCCATACCCCATCGGCTCGTGTATAAACGTTCACCGTATTCAAGGACCGATTGAACGGCCCCTTTCTGAGCGCCCCCGTAGCTCAGTGGATAGAGCATAGGATTCCTAATCCTTGAGCGCAGGTTCGATTCCTGCCGGGGGTACCATTTTCCTGATCACAAAAGATTGCCTAAAACTATATTTATAGGCGCACGACAAGAGCGGCCTTTTAGTCTCGCATATCGATCGATCTGGCTTTTATCTGCCACTTGCAATAGTCTGGTATCGTCATACAAAATCATCGAAAAAAATACTAATTTTCTTGTTGAAAACAAGGGAATTTAAGATATAGTTATCGCATGAAACCATCTTATTTATACCGATCTGTGTTAAATTTTAAAATGATGCAACCTATTAGATTATTAACTAATTTATCATTACTTGGTCCCAGGAAAAGTGGCAGTTTCGCCATGATTGTTATATGCGCGCTGCTTTGCACAGGCCTTTTGTTTATTGATCCATACAAAGGGAACGCTCAACCGCCTGATGTGGTACTCAGCCACGCAGTGATCTGCGAATCTATCCAAAGCTACCAACCGGTGAATCCAGCGGTGGTGTTTTCTATGGCCCGCGGCGAGGTATTCTGTTTTTCACATTTTGACCCGGTACGCATTAAAACGCCAATTTTTCATAAATGGTATAAACAAGATAAGCTCATCTTTACCATGCGTCTGGTCCTCACACCGCCCAATTGGTCTTCCTTCAGCCGGATCCAGCTTCGAGACGCGGACAAGGGGCCATGGCGAGTGGAAATACAAGACGTAGACGGCAATCGACTTAAAACCCTGAGATTCAGCATAACGGACTAACGCCCCATGGAACATGTATTATATTCTCTCACGGGTTTCCGCTGGCAGGATGCCCTTGATATTTTCTTAAACGCTTACCTCCTATTCCGGCTGTACGTCCTGTTCCGGGGAACCAATGTGTTACGCGTAATCCTGGCAGTGTGCCTGCTTTGGATGTTTCACCGCAGCGCCGGCTCCATGGGCCTGGTTGTCACCAACTGGGCCATGCAGGGGGTGATCACGGCCGCCACCTTCATCATCATCATTGTATTCCGAAATGAAATATCTGCTGTCATTCAGATCCGTGATTTGAAATCCTTTTTCTGGGGAATTCCAAGACACCAACGCAACACACCACTGGATATTATCATTGACAGTGCCCTTGACCTGGCCCAAAGGAAAATCGGCGCCCTGATCGTGCTGCCCCTCAAACAAGGGGTTGAAAATATCGTCAAAGATGGGATATTTCTCCAGGCCAACCTTTCCCGGGAAATGCTTACCGCTATTTTCTGGTCAGACAATCCTCTCCACGATGGTGCCGCTGTAATCCAGGGAGATCGCATCATCCGTGCCGGCGCCATACTGCCACTCACCCATCGACGGGATCTTGCCTCGACATACGGCACACGCCACCGCGCAGCGTTAGGGTTAACCGAATCCTCAGATGCCATCGTGCTTGTGATATCCGAAGAGCGGGGGCAGATTTCCTTGGTCAAGGATAATCAAATCCACCCCATCCGAAAGTCATCAGATGCAAGACAAGCCCTTAAAGCCATGCTGGCCCGATACGCGGGCAAGGAAGCGGATGACAGAGGGCTGAGGCGTCGGGGTAGAGAGTTGGCCCTGGCTGCCCTGCTCTGCCTTTTAATCACCTCTGGGCTCTGGTACAATTTTTCAAGGGGAATGGAAACTCTCGCCAGCCATGAAATCCCTATAGAGTTTACCAACCCTGATTCCCGACTGAAACTCACAAAGGCCTCTGTCTCTGATGTCAAGCTGCTGATCTCTGGTGCAAAGCCTTTGATTAACGCCCTGAAGCCGGAACAGCTGGCGGTCAAAATAAATCTGGTGGAGGCCGCAACAGGGGTCAATACCCTTCGCCTGACTCGAAAGAATATCATCCTTCCGCCAGGCATCCGTCTCAAGCGCATAGAGCCGACACAGATCGAAATCACCCTGGATGCCCTCACAGAAAAAAAACTGCCCGTACAACCCTATTGGACCGGAAGGCTGCCTGAAGGCTATATCATGAAAAAGGCACGGGCCATCCCCTCGGAGGTGACCGTTATGGGGGGTGAATTGGCCTTGAAGAAGATGTCCACGGCGTTTACTCAAGCAATCGATCTTAGCGAACTAAAGGATTCCGGTGTGATTTCTGTCGGCTTACAACTGGGTTCATCTGAATTAAAACTCAAACACATCAAAAAGATAAAAATCCAGTATTTTATCGCAAAAAAAACGACACCGGCTGAAAAAATGCGCCGTTAATTTAATTTATTGACGTGCAGACCTGTTGTAATCGCCATGAATGGAGATTAACGAAACAAAAGTGAGATTGAGATAGTGCGTCACCACCTTATTTGGATATATCTCAAGCAGGAGGTCTATTGAAACGTACCGATGAAAAACTGTTAATACAGCTTCAACTAATCCGCATGGTTATAAATACGTAAAACAACTGAGCATGCTATTTGGGTCGGGGAATCGGACGGATGGGAATGCCCCATCCGTCCAGGAATGAATAATTTCTAAATGTTGAAACCGTCCTTTGGCCAGGTTTACAAGGCCAGACCGCTGTAATCTTTAGGTTGTACTTGATACGAAAGAACGAGGTTAACGAATTCGTTCCTCTCATAATAACTGGGGCTCAGCTTCAGTGGAAGACCAGATCAGCCGATTCTCTTTATTGCCTGCCAGTGCTTCTGGAGATATTTACGTTCCAAAAGGTTAATGCAATATTGATCAATCTGACTATTTTGTTCTGATTGGCCCTCCAGGAATAAACCCGGCACAGCACTGCACTAACACACTTAAATGCCTCACGGTGTATCAGGACAGGGAAGGGGAAAGCTCGAAAGCCCCCCCCTGTTATGTCGATGCAGATCAAATCAATTAGGTCGCCCCTTACTGAATCCACAGAATATCGCAGGAGTGCGTTTGCATCTTTAAAAAAAGAGTTTAGAGCCTGCTTTACGGTCAATACGCAGGTGTTTATTCGTCTTTATTGAAAAATTTCTTCGTCTCAGAGACAATTACAGGTGTAAGCAATAATAAACCGATAAGGTTGGGCACCGCCATCAGACCATTCAAAGTGTCTGATAGGTTCCATACAAAACTCAGTTTCGCAACAGCGCCCACACCAACAAAAAGAACAAAGATAACTCGATATGGCAGAACGGCTTTGACGCCGAAAAGGTATTCAAAAGACTTTTCCCCATAGTAGGACCAGCCAAGGATGGTTGAGTAGGCAAATAGAATGATTCCCACGGTTACGATGTATCCGCCACCGGGCATTCCTGCAGCAAACGCCTTGGTGGTCAATTCAGCCCCCGTGCTGCCAGAAGACCAAAGACCGGTCAACACAAGAACGAGTCCGGTCATGGTGCAAACGACAATGGTATCAATGAAGGTCTGGGTCATGGAAACCAATGCCTGGGTGACAGAATGCTTTGTTTGAGCGGCGGCGGCGGCGATGGGTGCAGAACCAAGGCCAGATTCATTGGAAAACACGCCACGGGCAACTCCCATTCGCATTGCCAGCATCACGCCAGCGCCGGCAAAGCCACCTGTTGCAGCAGTTGGGTTGAAAGCCTGTTTTACAATGAAGGCCAACGCTGCAGGGACTTCCCCGATATTCATGATGATAATATATACAGCACCAAGAATGTAAAAAACGATCATTATCGGAACCATGATACTGGTCACCCGGCCGATGGACTGAATACCACCCAGAATTACTGCGGCAGTACCTACCATCAGGATAATGCCAGTGATAATGGGAGCGACGTGAAAGGTGGCTTCGACGGCATCGGCGACCGAGTTGGACTGTACCATATTCCCGATACCAAAGGCAGCGGCAGAAGCAAAAATGGCAAAAATGGTGCCAAGCCATGGCATGTTCAGCCCTTTGGAAATATAGTACATGGGCCCACCACTCATCTCTCCGTTTTCATCTTTCACCCGATATTTAACGGCAAGTACAGCCTCCGAATACTTCGTCGCCATACCAACCAAGCCAGTGACCCACATCCAGAACAGTGCTCCTGGACCACCGACAGCGATAGCCGTTGCCACACCCGCAATATTGCCGGTACCAACGGTTGCGGACAAGGCTGTCATCAGGGCCTGGAAATGGGTGATATCTCCTGGTTCATCACTGTCTTCTTTGCGTTTGATTAGGGCGAGCCATAAGGAGTGCCCCAGTTTTGTGAATTGAAGCCCCCGTAAGGCAAAAGTGAGCCAAAATCCAGTACCAACCAGCAGGATAAGCATGGGTGGCCCCCAAGCAAATCCATTAATTTTACTAACCATTGCATCAAGTGATACCAAAAAATCCATCTAATCTCCTTCCAAATTAAAATATGGGGTAGAATGTACATTGGCCGTCTTGCAAATACGCACCTCTCATTTCAGGCAAGATATAGCAAATGATAAAAAGAGTATCAAGCGATTGAAAAAACGATTTTAATCCTCGATTGCCATAATTTTGGAACGTAAGGAAAAGATGCATTGGGTCAAAGGCGCAGGAAAAGGACAGGTCAGACCGGATCATATCTATTTTCAAACAAAAAAACGCAAGCGACTCAAAAAATTGTGCGATGGCTCGTCAACCAAGGCGTCAATCTCTTAATGCCTTTGAATCCTGTAAATCACGGACAGTGCAGTCAATGATGGTGTCATACTCTGGTATCATGTTATCCCATGAAAATCTTACAGCATTCTCTGCCAATGCCTTTCGGGCCGAAAGAACGGATGCGGGATTGGCAAGAATCCGGGCCAACCGGTGTTCCAGATCTCCATATGATGCATAAATAACCTCCTTACGAAAGGATTCAGGCACCAGCTCAGGATACGAAAGACGATTAGGCAGTAAGGGAAAACACCCGTGTGCAATAGCTTCCATGGTGGAAATACCAAAATTTTCCTGAACTGCTGTACTGATTGTCACTGTGCCCCTGGAAAGCCAGTTCAGGTACGCCTGCTTAGATTTTTGATACCCAAAGACCTTAAGCTCGGACCTGAATTCCGCTTTGGCCTTCTCAAACACTGGGGGAACGGTGTCGTATTGCTCTCCAAGTATGGCCAGAGAAAAACGAATATGTTTTGCCTTAATTTTGGTGAGCACCTGAAAAAAATCATCGGGATTTTTATCATATTCCCACCTGTGATTCCACACTACCAGGGGCGGGTCCATATCATGGCCGCCGATACCTGTTGCCTGTGCGGGAACGCTGCACCCTGGATAAAGGACGCTGGATTTTTCCTCAACCGCCTTGATCACCCCCGATGGCCGTGCATCTGGCATTTTGCGAATCAGTTGATTGGCAGCATCCAGGAAGGCATATTTATGAAACGTTGAATTAAACACCACCCGATCCGCAACCCAGGCAGAGATGATATTGGTAAATCCCAGATGATAATCCCGTTTTTCTTCCGGTGCCAGGGGGTAAGTTAGCTGATTCTCATGAAAATAAAGGAGAATGGACGGGCAAGCAGGCCCAACAAGGCTTTTAAAGTCGGTAAGATCCATCATATCGGTGGCAAAAATAAGGTCATAACTGGAAATATCATCAATTTGCTGAAAAAACGCCAAGGCCGCCCCTCTCATCCGCCATTTCCAGAATCGTGGCGGCAGCCTGAGAATCTGCACCTCATGGCTGGAATGCGCGGCAAACCCATCGGCCATATCCTTATGAGAGCCACCGTAGAAAGGTTCAAGGTAGAGAATTTTCATATTGCCTCTGCTAAAATTATAGTGAACCGGTTCTTTTTTAAAAGAACACGCCCTTGTTTGTCAATGGATTGGATTTGCCTATCCCTGTGCACAGCTATCGGGGTTTACATCCACCTGGCACCTGGTTTATACATGCGTTAGATAAACCACCCGGCGATCCGAGTCCGGGAAACATAAAAGCACCATAACGATATGAACCAAAAACTGACCCCAATCAATACCCAGAACTTGCCTGATGTCCCGATTTCTAGGATAGCGCCAACACCCAGCGGGTATCTACACCTTGGGAATGCGGTTAACTTTCTAGTGACCTGGGCGCTGGTCCGTCGCCAAAACGGGGTGTTGCACCTGCGTATAGACGACATGGACGCCCCGCGCTTCCGAAAGGATGTGTTGGAAGACATATTTGAATGCTTAGACTGGCTGACACTGGATTGGGATGCGGGTCCAGGCAGTCCAGATGACTTCTATCGCAGATTTTCCCTCCAGGCCAACAAAGAATATTACCGGGAGCGTCTCACCACCTTAGGCAGCCAAAGCGGTCAACTCTTTTGCTGTACATGCAGCAGAAGTGCCATAAAAAAAATATCGCCCAGCGGTCTCTATCCCGGTACCTGCAGGGAGGCCGGCCACCATTTTATACCCGGCCGGCATGCCATACGATTGAAGATACCAAAGCATACCATGGTCAAAGTCGATGGATGGCATATTGATCTGGCCCAGACCTTTGGCGACTTTATTCTTTGGCGTAAAGACGACCAGCCCAGCTATCAGCTGGCAAGCCTTCTGGAAGATGAACGAATCGCTGCCACCCTTATTGTCCGGGGAGAAGACCTATTGCTGTCCTCAGCGGCCCAGCGATATGCAGCAGCCACTTTAGGACTGCGCGCCTTTCCCGCCTGCCGGATTCGACACCACGATCTGGTCCTGGCCAATGACGGTGAAAAGCTGTCAAAGTCCAGAGGGGCATACGCCCTTAAAGATATTCGGGAATCTGGCCTGGGACCCCAGGTTGCATTCCAAGCCGCTGCAATGGTGCTAGGGCTGCCTACAAATGAAATCCATGCAGCCAAAGACCTTTTAACCCCTTCAACAGAGTAGAACCAAATTAGATTTTGCCTAAGCCCATACAAAGGTGTATGATGATGTCTATCGTTAATCTAACGCCCATACCTTTAATTTAATTCGTCACAGATGCGTTATCATTTAGGTCGCCATGCCAGATACACCAATGGGAGCATATTTTATACATATGTTCAGAAGGGTAACGTCGAAAGCCGCCTAAAAAGTAAGCAGATGGGCAAGTTTATTTGGACAATGGGCCTAACATTTAGGAGGAAATTATGAAATGCCATGAAGTGGACTATGAAATATTTGGAAATGATATGCAGACCGTTGAGGTGGAACTGGATCCGGGTGAAACGGTGATCGCAGAAGCGGGTGCCATGAACTGGATGGAATCGGGCATTACCTTTGAAGCAAAAATGGGAGACGGCTCGGAACCTGAAAAAGGATTCATGGGCAAACTTCTTGATGTCGGGAAACGGGCGGTCACGGGAGAATCCCTGTTCATGACCCATTTTACTAACCAGGGAGCAGGCAAGCAGCGGGTGGCGTTTTCCGCCCCCTACCCTGGTAAGATTATCCCCGTGGACATGTCCACCATCGGAGGGGAACTTATCTGCCAAAAAGACGCCTTTCTCTGCGCGGCCTTAGGCACCAAAGTCACCATCGCATTCAATAAAAAGCTGGGCGCCGGTTTTTTCGGTGGCGAAGGATTTATCCTCCAGCGCCTTTTGGGTGACGGGATGGCGTTTGTCCATGCAGGCGGCACCATTGTCAAAAAAGAACTCCAAGGGGAGACCATCAGTGTGGACACTGGATGCATCGTCGGCTTCAGTCCCGGCATTAACTATGATATCCAACAGGCCGGCAACCTAAAATCCATGTTTTTCGGTGGGGAAGGCCTTTTCCTGGCCACCCTCAGCGGCTACGGCACGATTTATCTGCAAAGCCTTCCCTTTTCACGATTGGCCGACCGGGTCATCCAACACGCCCCTTCAGCAGGGGGAAGTAGTAAAGGCGAAGGGTCCATGCTGGGCAGTATCGGACGCCTGCTGGACGGAGACAACTAAACAAATGATCTCCTCCCATTATCCCGAACGGCTTTGATTGGATTGAATCAGTTACATTCAATGATAATGGCTATGGGCCGACCGGGTCTTTCACCGCGGTCGGCCCACAACAAATAATGAAAATATCCAATGGGGTTGCATTAGGTCTCTCATAAAAAAGCATGCAACATTTAAGTATAACATCATCAAGGCCATGACATATCCGACCGCCGTTCTTGATTTAACCATATACTTCATGTAAATTCCCCCCATGAAAACAAATCAGTTCATATCCTTGCATGGCGGACACTCAGGTCAGTTCTGCGATCATGCAAAAGACAGCCTGGAAGACATCATCCGCGCGTATGTCGCCAAAGGGTTCAAGGTAGTAGGCATCAGTGAGCATATGCCCATGCCATCAGATGATTTGCGCTATCCCGATGAAATTGAACTGGGCGTAACAGTCGCCGATTTAAAAAAACGGTTTGCTCAATATTTTGAGACGCTGAACCAACTCAAACGCAAATATCAGGATCAAATTACCATCTATAGAGGGTTTGAAACGGAAATGGTAACGGGCTCACTGGATCTTGCCAAACAGTTTATCCAGGAATTTGAACCCGATTATATTGTGGGATCGGTTCATCATGTCAATGACCGCTGCTTTGACTATTCCCAAACTTTATATGAATCCATCATTCAGCACTGCGGTTCTGTGGAGGCCATGTATCTCAATTATTTTGACGCCCAATTTGAAATGATCCAGACACTTCGCCCATTTGTGGTCGGCCATTTCGACATTATCCGAATCTATGATAAGGATTACATCAACCGGCTTGAACGCCCGGCCGTAAAAGAGAAAATACAGCGCAACCTGAAACTGATCAAAACACTGGGGCTGGTGTTGGATTATAATCAACGTCCGCTGGCAAGGGGAGAAAAGTACCCCTATCTGGCGCCGACAATTTTAAAACTGGCAAAAGCCATGGGAATTCGAATGGTTCCTGGAGATGACTCCCATGGCGCGGCCCAGGCCGGTGGATTTATAGCGGAGGCTGTGAACACTTTGGAGGAATTAGGCGTTTCTACCCAATGGCCCATTCCCAGACTCATGCCACGAGATGACAGCCCCCAACCGGCATCAACTACAAAGGATGCGTTCTAAAATGAAAGCTATTGTACAACGGGTATCCAAAGCCGAAGTAGCCGTTGACGGTCGTATGATTTCCAGTATTGGTCACGGCATTCTGGTGTTACTCGGGGTAGCCCAGGGCGACGATGAAGCAGCGGCAGATTATCTGGTAGATAAAATTATCAACCTGAGAATATTTCATGATCCTCAGGGCAAAATGAATCTGTCACTGGCCAATGTGAGCGGTGAACTCTTGGTGGTATCTCAGTTTACGCTGCTTGGTAATTGCAGAAAGGGTCGTCGACCCAGTTTTACGAGTGCCGCGCCCCCGGACGAGGCCAAACGGCTTTACACCTATTTTGCACAAAAGGCCACAGCCCAGGGCATTGCGGTACAGACCGGGCAATTCCAAACCGAGATGGATGTGTCCCTGGTGAACCAGGGGCCGGTGACCCTCTTACTGGAATCTCCCCCCAAATAATTTGATGTATAACACACCATGAATCCAGACACGCTATACGTCATCCTGGTTGCGCCCCAGGGGCCCCTCAATATCGGCTCGGTGTGTCGGGGAATGATGAACTTTGGCTTTACCCGGCTGCGCCTGGTCAATCCATGCAAGGCATATAAAAGCCTACCCGCCAAAAAAATGGCCCTGGGTGCCTTTCAAATTCTTGAAACAGCCGAAATCTTTGACACGCTTGAAGATGCCCTTCACGATGTCCACACCGCCTATGGCACCACCCGGCGATTCGGCAAATATCGGAAACACTTCCTGACACCGGCCACGGCCGGCGAGCGGATCGCCTCGGATGCATCCACACCTGAAAACCGAATCTCGGCCCTGGTCATGGGGCCGGAGGATACCGGGCTGGAAACAAAGGACCTGGATCTTTGCCAGCAGTTCATCACCATCCCCACTCACGATGCGTATCCCTCCATGAACTTGAGCCACGCACTGTCCGTTCTTCTGTACGAAATTGCGCTAAAATCCGACGCTGGAAAAAAATTTTACGATCCTAAAGTCAATGATCCGGCCACAGGCAAAGAGATGGCATCCATGTTCGCTCACATGCGCCAGACCCTTCTGGACATCGACTATCTGGACCCCCAGAATCCAGACCATCTATTGCGGACCTTCCGGCGGATTTTTGGCAACGCAGGGTTATCGTCTCGGGATGTCAGAATTTTACGAGGCTTAATGAGCCGTATCGACTGGATTGAGGCCCAACGGAACAACACCCACCCAGATAAAAAATAACAATATCGCTTGAATTAATTTACGATTTAACTTGACACCATCTCTGAACAAACCAATCTGTCAGCCCTAAATGCAACGATTGAGGCAGTAAGAGCAGGCGATGCGGGCAAAGAATTTGCCGTTGTTGCCAATAAAACAAAGGAACTGGCGAGTCAAACCAACCATTCGACCCAAAAAGCGACCCAAAAGATCAGGGGAAAAAATTTTTTGGCATTCAGACAGCCACTATCAACACCGTCAAGGAGATTGCCAAGGTTACGGATGGTATTTCCTGGGAGCTGTCTGTGACAGTGGGTTTAGCCGCCTCCACGCCGCATCAATTTGCGGGATCCATCATATCAAAGGCCCCATTATGAACACGGTCAGCATGTTTTTTTTCATAACAGACCAAGCCGCATCTTAGGCATCTGTTGGCCTCTTCCTGGGCCATCACACGAGTAAATCCCCTTGAAAATCGGTCCTCTTTTTCCTGGGAGACTGCCTGGGTTGCCCCAAGAATATTTCTAGCTGACGGTGCGACCTGATCAAGTCGATGGATGTTTTGAACATTGGATCTTTCAGCGATCATCCGTTGGGGATCCTGTAGCGCAATGCCATACATGAGGTGGTGCATGAGGGTGGCGGCTTTTCTGCCGCCGTTAATGGCCGCCACCGCTGACGTGTATTCTGAAATCACATCTTGCCGGGAAAGCAGGCCCATCTCTCTTTTAGAATCAAGCCGTTTTTGAAGTTCAATTCCTTCCCACATTAAAGGGGCGCCCGGATCTTTATCTACTTGGGGTGCTCCCACCTTTACACTTTCATTTTCCATTCCCACCGGCACAAATACAAGCTCAGGAAAACGCCCTGCACCGATAATCAGGGTATCCGTATCGATTATACGGGTTGTACCTGTGTCAAGACAGATATACTCAATTTTGGAGAGATTATCCGAAACCCCCATCAACCGGGTAATCCCCGTGTTATACAAGATGGTTACACCGGCCTTGCCCAAGGCATCAATGCCCACTTGATCAAAAGAAGAATCTTCGGGCATTTTCCGCGAAATTACCGTTATTTTTTTTGCACCATATCCCTTGAGCAGCGCGACAGCATCAAGTAGACGGACACCACCGCCGGCAATCACCACATTGCTGCCACAGTCAAATTTCACGCCCTGATTCTTAGCGCTTCTCAGCAGATCAATGAGTAGATAGCTGCCGGGAATCACGTTAGCAGCGGTATCGATATCATTGTTGGCTAGCCTTGAATCCCATCCGCCAGTGGCCGTAAATACAGCGTCATAGCCCTGGCAAAATAACTGGGGAATAGTGAAATCCACACCCGCTTTCATATTGGTTTTTACCTGTACCCCCAAGTCGATAATGCCCTGGACATCCCAGTCCAGAATATCCATTGAAAGACGCTTTCTGGAAATTGCTTTTCTCAAAATCCCGCCCAGTTCGGCCGTCCCCTCATACACCGTTGCAAGATGTCCTAAGCGGGTAGAAAAATAGGCGGCGGCCAACCCTTCAACCCCCCCGCCGATCACAGCTATTTTCTTTTCCGATGCCGGTGCGCAATAGGGTTGGATTCGTTTATCAAGGCCCTTTTCATAATCACACACAAAGCGTTTAAGATGATTGATAGCGACAGATTCATCCTGAATCAAACGACGACAATCAAATTCACACAAGGCCGGACAAATTCTTGAAATCACTGAGGGAAAGGGCATCCGCTCTTTAATCACCTGCAGCGATCCTGCATAATCTTCTTTCCGGATCAAACGGATGTACTCTTTAATATCAAGGCCCGAGGGACAAGCCCGCTGGCAGGGCGTGGTGCATTCGTCCTGGGTATACTCTCTCATGATTCTGCGGGAAACAGAACTTAAGCGGATAATATGTTTCGGGCAGATGCTTTCGCAGGCACCACAGCCTGTGCATTTTTTCTGGTCCACCACCGGCAGATGCGCTGCGCCCATTGATAATGCCCCGAATTTACATGCCCTCACGCAGGTCCCCAATCCGAGGCACCCGATCCGGCAAACCTTCATACCGCCCATGAGCATGGCCGCAGCACGGCAATCGTGTATTCCCCTATATATATGCTTTAAATCGGCATCATCATTCCCATAATCGCAGCCAGGGTGGGCAAATTCAGGTTCTTTATCCGACATGGAAACCCCCATTATTTCTGCAATGGCCATCGAGACATCCGCTCCTGCCGCCACACAGGAATTGACATCTTGCGCCCCTTTGGCGATGGCTTCTGCATTGGCAGTACAACCGGGGAAGCCGCATCCACCACAATTTGCCCCAGGCAAGGCATCATCAATGGCAATGACCTTTGGGTCTTCGTATACATAAAATTTCTTTGATGCAACCAACAATGCCGTAGCGATCACAACACCCAAACCACCCATCAGCAGTATTGCTTGAAACATTGCATTTCCCCATCGCGCTTGTTTTGCATCACCCGTTTATCTTCCCTGAATTTACCTAAATTTTGTACCACTTAAATGCCGCATTCAAAATTTAGGTATAATCTTAAGGCGGATTAGATGTCAACCATATCTAAAAATTATTTAGAGTTTGCTAACCTAAATATTGACAATCTTTCCCCGATAACGTAGTAAAAATAGAGGTCCAAAATCCGTCTGTACGATTTTACACCGACGATGGGAACTGCCTATGAATACGCAGATGATAATGCTCAACGAGAATCAACTTGAATTCACACCAGGTGAAACAATTCTTGATGTCGCCACTCGAAATAATATTGAAATCCCCACCCTTTGCCACCTGAAACACACCCGTCCGACAAATACATGCGGCCTTTGCGTGGTGGAAATCCAGGGAGAAACGGACCTGGCGGCAGCCTGTGCCACCAAAGCCGCATCCGGTATGGTCATTCAGTCGGAATCCCCCCCTGTTGTGACGGCCAGAAAAGATATCCTGTCCGCCATGCTGGCCAAGGGAAACCATAACTGTGCCATCCGCATCATGGACAGTATGGACTGGACGGCATTCCAGATGGATGTCCTGGAAAATGACGGTAAAGATGCCCTGTGCCCAGTATGGGGAGACTGCGAACTCCAGGACCTGGCCTATCGATACCAGGTTAAAACCCGGCATATTGCGCAGACGCCGGTCAGTTATCCAACAGAAAGGGCTAACCCTTTCATTATCAGGGATTTTTCCAAGTGTATCCTTTGCGGCCGGTGTATCAAGGCCTGCAGGGAAATCCAGGTCAACAACGCCATTGAATTTGGCTATCACGGCGAAGAAATGAAAATCATTGCTGGCGATGACGCGCATCTCAAAGATTCAGACTGCGTATTTTGCGGTGAATGTGTCCAGGCCTGCCCTGTGGGTGCGTTGGTGCCGGACCGGGAATTTCGGGATGAACGGTTTAATCCCACCAAGGTGGTGCGCACCACATGCGCGTTCTGCGGTGTGGGCTGCCAAATGGATCTATTTGTCCAGGATAACAAAATTGTTAAAATTGACGGTGCAGACCCTGATCTTCCCCCCAACAACGCCAGCCTGTGTGTCAAAGGGCGTTATGGGTATGATTTTGTTGCTTCTCCGGAACGGTTGACCACCCCGTTGATTAAAAAAGGCGGCATTCAAGTACCCGCTACCTGGGACGAAGCGTTGGATCTTGTGGCGGCAAAATTCTCCCAGATCCAAAACGAACACGGCCCGGACAGTATGGGCCTGCTCACCTCAGCCAGGCTAACCAATGAAGATAATTACATGGCAATGAAATTCACCCGGGGGGTGTTAAAGACAAACAATATCGACCATTGCGCCCGGTTGTGACACAGCTCCACCGTGGCCGGTCTGGCTGCAGCATTCGGAAGCGGCGCAATGACAAACACCATTGCAGATATTGAGGCATCAGATGTGATCCTCGTCACAGGCTCCAATACCACTGAGAACCATCCCGTAATATCCTCCTTTATGAAACGGGCGGTCCGTAGCGGCAAAACACTATTCCTCATTGATCCGCGACGGGTCAATTTGGCCGATCATGCTGCGAAATGGCTGAGACCTGCGCCCGGGCATGATATTGCCTGGATCAACGGTTTGATGAATGTCATCATCTCTGAAGGGCTTCAGGACCAGCGGTTCATTGACCAACGATGCGAAAATTTTGAATCCACCCAGGGCGTTATTGCGAAATACACCCCTGAGCATGTCCAGCAACTCACCGGTATCCCTGCGGGAGACCTCAGAGAGGTGGCCCGAGCCTTTGCCAAGGCCAATGCCGCTTCAATTTGCTATTGCATGGGAATTACCCAGCACACTTGCGGTACGGACAATGTAAAAAGCCTTGCCAACCTATCCATGCTCTGCGGCCACCTTGGCAAGCGCGGGGGCGGTGTCAACCCCTTAAGGGGGCAAAATAACGTACAAGGCGCCTGTGATATGGGCGGTCTGCCCAACGTATTCACAGCATACCAACCGGTTGCCAGCGATAGTGTCCGAAAAATGTATGAAAGCGTGTGGCAGGTCAGCGAACTGAATCCCAATCCCGGCCTTGTTGCCACAGAGATGTTTAATAAAGCTTACAGCGGTGAATTAAAATCCTTGTTCGTCATCGGTGAGAACCCAATGGTGTCCGACCCCGATCTCAACCATGCAAAAAAAGCCCTGGACAGCCTGGATTTTTTTGTCGTGCAAGATATTTTTGAAACTGAAACCACGGCATTGGCAGATGTGGTATTTCCCGCCGTCTGCTTTGCAGAAAAAGACGGCACCTTTACCAACTCTGAACGCCGGGTTCAACGGGTTAGAAAAGCTGTGGCGGCACCCTCAGGGACAAAACAGGACTGGGAAATTCTCTGTGAAATTGCCAGCAGAATGGGATATGAAATGTCCTATGAAAACAGCGAAAAGATTTTCAATGAGATGGCGATGGTAACCCCCTCATACAGAGGGATTACCTGGGAGCGTATTGACAAAATCGGTATTCACTGGCCCTGCCCCAATGAATCCCATCCTGGAACCCCTATCTTACATAGGGGCCAGTTCACACGGGGTAAAGGCCATTTTCACCCTATTGAACACGTGCCACCTGCAGAACAACCCGACAAAAGATACCCGTTTGTACTGACAACAGGCCGGGTCCTTTACCATTATCATACCGGCACCATGACCATGCGCACCAAAGGATTGAACATGCTGGCACCGGAATGTTTTGTTGAAATTTCCGGAGGGGATGCCAAAAAACTGGGCATCAATAATGGACAGATGGTCAATGTCTGTTCACGCAGGGGAAGGATCAAAGCGAAGCTCAAAGTATCAAAAAAAGCGGTGGACGGTACTATTTTCATTCCCTTTCACTTTGCTAAGGCTGCCGCGAATAAGCTGACCAACGCAGAGCTTGACCCCACAGCCAAAATACCCGAATTTAAAGTCTGCGCGATTAACATTGAAGCTGCCAAAGTGTGATCCAACATGGCGCCTGGCGGTGTTTCATAACGGTCTGCTTCATCATTTTTTACGTGGCGTGTGGGGGACATCCAACCGTGCAATGATATTCATAAAATCTTTCGGGATCGGCGCTTCAAATGTCATTAATCGACCGGAATAGGGGTGTCGAAAAGATATCTGCCGAGCGTGAAGCATCTGCCTTGGGGCCATTAAAGTAGGTTGTTTTCGGTGTCGACGAAATTGATAGACGGTTTCTCCAAACAGGGGCATCCCCTCATGATAAAAGTGAACACGGATCTGATGCGTTCGTCCAGTAAAAAGAAAGACATCGACCAGTGCGCCGGTATCAAATCGCTGCCTTACTTTAAACTTGGTTCGTGCATATTTGCCCCCGTTCGACACAACAGACATCATTTTACGGTATTTGGGATGACGGCCAATGGGACGCTCAATGTCGCCTGATTCAGGGATATGATGACCTTGAACAAGCGCCAGATAATATTTTGCCACCCTTCGCTGTTTAAATTCATTCTGAAGAAATGCGAGACTCCTTAAGGTTTTTGCCACCACAATCACCCCAGAGGTATCTTTATCAAGGCGGTGGACAATGCCGGGGCGTAAGGGGTCCCAGGCGGCATCTAAAAATACGGAATCGTGGGCCAAAAGCCCATTGACAAGGGTACCTGACATATTCCCAGACGCCGGATGCACCACCTGTCCCGGCGGCTTATCAATCACAACAATAAAGTCATCTTCATACAAAATAGAAAGTGCCATTTTTTCAGGTTGCGGCAGTGCTGGCACGTCCTGGATATCACCTGTAATGACCTCTGCGTTCTTTACCTTATAACCTGGACGTTTTTTATCACCATTCACCAAAACTTCACCAGCCGCCGCCAAGTCTGCAGCACGACGTCTTGAAAGCCCTTCAACACTCGCTGATAGAGCTTGATCCAGGCGCAGGCCAACGAGCTTTTCTGCAATAGTGATTAGTATTTCCATTTCATTCAATTAAAAAACACCGACAAACCTAGACGTCTGCCGGTGTTTTTCATACGATACGAACAATATAGATCAGGTAAACAGATTTTCTATTTCCTGCATCATCGATTTCTCATCAATATCTTTGGCCATGGAAAGTTCCTGCACCAAAAGGTTTTGTGCGGTATCTAATAATTTGCGCTCCCCAAAAGAAAGGTCCTTTTCCAATTTCAACTGGAAAAGATCACGAAATACCTCTGCCACATCGTATATGGATCCAGTTTTAATTTTGTCCATATATTCCCGATATCTGCGGTTCCATGTCTGATTATCCATACTCTGAGCTTTTTCCTGCATGATTTTGTAAACTTCAGGAACCTCATTTTTGGGAATAACCTCTCGAAGTCCTACAGATTCGACATTGGATGTAGGGATCATAATCATCATACCATTCTCTACAATTTTCATCATGTAGAAGTTCATGGTATCCCCGTTTATTTCCTGACTTTCGATGGATTCGATGTAGCCGACCCCATGAGCCGGATAGACGGCCAGGTCGCCCTTTGAGAATTCTCTTTTTGCGGACTTGCCTTTTCCTTTAGCCTTTGTTCTAGCGGATTTTTTTGCCATTGATAGCCACCTTAATTAGTGTAAAAACAAAATACCCATTCTTAAGTAAAAAATCATATTTTCACAATAATGTCAATCAATTAATGCAGGGTGATCGCATGTAGACTTGGCATAAATTTTGATTCTTGTAAATTCAGATAGTTGCAAAAATGATAGTTTTTTGCCCTTTTTATAACCTTCTAAATTTATTATGTCGATTTTTTACATGCGTTGACCCTGTCAATTAATGGCAAAAGACCGCATTACGCAATGTTTTCAACGCCAATGTGGCATACCTTCTTTTGAAATATAAAATATTCTATTATATAACAATTAGTTAGAATACAATACAGCTTAAAAACAAAATACAAGGTCAAGACGCGAAAAACGCTTTCGGCAATCTGTCTTGGCCAACCCTGCTGCGTCCTGCATTTGCGTCAAATGACAGACACATCATACTCTTGAGCCTTTCATACGCTACGAAAGGAGACATGCAGGACATGGATTAATAGTTTATACTTGATTACTAAGAAATTAAAACAAACGCTGGAATATAGCTAAAAAAAAAAACTATCGGCGAGAATTAATGTGGTTCATGGCCTTTACCACACCATCATTGATAATTGCAATGCAGGCATCAGAAGCGCTCTCAATCAGCGACGCCAACCCACCTTGCTCATCCGGGGTAAATTTACCCAGAACGTGACCAGTAACATCTCGCTTCGCGCCGGGATGCCCAACCCCGACTTTCACCCGAATGCATTCTTTCCGGCCAAACGAATCAATAATGGACCGGACACCGTTGTGACCGCCATGCCCCCTGCCCTGTACAATTTTTACCTGGCCAAAAGTCATATCAATATCGTCGTGAACGACAATAATATCTTCCATATCTATCTTATAGTAGGACGCAAGGCGTTGAATGGGAATCCCGCTACGGTTCATGTAAGACATGGGTTTAACCAGAAAAAGCGACTTATCCCGATATTTAACCTGGGTATAAATCGTGTCAAACTGCTGTTTATTGAGAGACTGGCCCAATTCAGATGCAACCGCATCAATGACCATGAACCCAATATTATGACGGGTCTGGGAATACTCCTTTCCAGGATTTCCCAGACCCGCCAGCAATGTAAACTTCAATCCGACCTCTACAGATACCTTACTCAGCAACAGCCTCTGAAACCACTTCCTCGCTGTCTTCATCTTCCTCTTCGATGTCTTCAGATGCCGCAGTCGTTGGTGGTACAACCGTCGCAATGGTAAAATTCACCTCATGGGGGATCTCGATATCTTCACCAAGATCAAGATCTTCAACATGAATCGCATCACCGATGTTCAATTCTGAAATATTGATCATGATACTTTCAGGTGTATGTTTGGGTTTGCAAAGGATATCCAGCTCACGACGGATAACTTGAAGCAACCCGCCTTCTTTGGCCCCAGCAGCAACCCCCTCAGTTTCTACAGGTACGGTAACAGAAACTTTAGCATCCATGTCAATTTCATGGAAATCAAGGTGCATATATCTGAGTCCAAATGCGTCCTTCTGTATGTCTTTGAGCATTACCATCTTTGTATTGCCGCCGTCGATTTTCAAGTCAAAAAACAACCCGGTAGTGCCGTTTTCACGAACGATTTTTTCAAAAACCGATGTTTCAATGGATAACATTACAGGCTCGACTTTAGCACCGTAAACAATGGCAGGAATGGCATTGGCCGCTCTCAGTTTCCGGGCTGCGCCTTTTCCTTTTTTTTCTCTTGATTTTGCATGAAGTTCAATTAATTCCAATGTTTTATCCTCCATATCTACCCACTTACGAGCAGAATATCATAATATACTGATATATCTATATACTTAAATAACTATACAAATAAAGAATTTACGGAATCTCCCCTGTAACTGCGCATGATCGCCTCACCAACGAGTTTGGCAATTGAAAGCGTCTTGATCTTGTCACAGGAACGGGCCTCCTCCGATAGGGGAATCGTATCTGTTGCAACAAGAGAATTTAAGGACGAATCTTTGATTCTATCAATGGCAGGACCAGACAAGACCGGATGTGTACAATAAGCATGAACCTCTTTGGCCCCTTTTTCACGGATCACTCCCGACGCCTCTGTTAAAGTCCCGGCAGTATCCACCATATCGTCAATCACAATAGCTGTCTTACCTTCAACATTCCCAATGATGGCCATGGCCTTGGCCTGGTTTGGTGCACTGCGGCGCTTATCAACGATGGCAAGCCCAGCATCCAGGCGTTTTGCATATGCCCTTGCCCGCTCCACACCACCTGCATCGGGGGATACCACCACCAGGTCTTCCCCTGAAAACCGTGTTTTGATGTCATCTATGATGACGGGCGCGGCATACAGATTGTCCACAGGTACGTTGAAAAAGCCCTGAATCTGCCCCGCATGGAGATCCATGGTAATCACCCGGTCCACACCCGTTGAATCTAGAAGGTCAGCCACGAGTTTCGCGCTGATGGGCACCCTGGGGGCAACTTTTTTATCCTGCCGGGCATAACCGAAATATGGAATTACGGCATTGACACTGATGGCAGACGAGCGCTTAAACGCATCAATCAACAGCAACAGCTCAACCAGGTTATCATTGACCGGATAACAGGTGGACTGGATCACATAAATCACCTGTTTTCGGACATTCTCATGAATTTCCACCTGGGTTTCCCCGTCACTGAAACGGTTGACTTTCAATCTTCCCAAAGGTTTTGCAAGATATTCCGAAATTCTGTCTGCAAGTTGCCCATTGGAATTTCCTGCAAAAATTGATAAGCCACTCATAGCAAATCTCTTCTATTCTTCGGTGCTAAAAAAAATTGGCTGGGGCGAGAGGATTCGAACCTCTGAATGCAGGGATCAAAACCCTGTGTCTTACCGCTTGACGACGCCCCAGTATTTTAAACTCACATTGTAGTTTGCCCCACCCGGACAAGAAATACGTCTTTTCCGGTACCCGACCATCTATTGGTGAGAGTACGAAGATCTACCTTCGCACCATCATGGTTAGGATAAAGAGCAAAAAGAGATGACCCGCTTCCTGACATATGCACTGTTTTTCCTAACAACACTGCCATCTCTTTTTTTGTTAACTCAATTTCAGGATATAATTTACATGATGGTCTTTCCAGATCGTTATGCAAATTTTCACCCCATCCAGAGTCAAAAGTAAATGTCATATCATTCGAACCAGTATAAATAGTATAATCCGAATCAGATGTCAATCTAAAATCTAATTTTTTATAGACATCTATTGTAGATGCGCTCACCCCTGGATTCACAACAATCGCCCAGCAATCCGGAAAATCGACTACCGGTTCAAGAAGTTCTCCAACTCCGCGTGCAAAGGCAGGACGCCCAAAGATGAAAAACGGGACATCCGCACCCAAAGAACGTCCAATTTGTGCCAGTGTCTTTTCGGACAAAGGTCCTCCGGCTGCCCGGTTCAATCCAACCAGGACGGTAGCTGCGTTCGAACTGCCGCCGCCCAATCCACTACCCACAGGAATGTTTTTATCAATATGAATCCCCACCCCCTCAAAGGGTAGCGCAACGCCTTGGACGTTGCACGTTTCGATATAAAGAGCGGCCGCACGCCCAGCAAGGTTCGTGGCATCCCCAGGCACATCCGGATGATCACAGGAGACACGAATATCCCGACGGGCCAAATCAAGCACTAATTCATCACATAAACTTATCGGAACCATTAATGAATACAGGTCATGGAACCCGTCTTCTCGCTTCCCTGTTACATAAAGAAAAAGGTTTAGCTTACCCGGTGAGGATAGAACGCACCGCTTGAGATCAATTTTGTTAGCCAAGGGCCTCCACATATGCCATGCGCAGTTCCGATAACAACGCTTTTACTAGATTCTCTTCATCTTCATTCAAATTTCCCTTTGTTTTTTCCACAAGCATGGCAATCATGTCGATGGAATGTTTGGCCATATCCAGATCCACATGCGTCGCCCCCGTGGAAGGGTCTTCCACCTTTCCCAACTGAACCAGGCCAGATGAATATAACGAAAGAATAAAACTTGAAAAATCGATTTTCGGCATACTGGGCCCGGCAGCAGGTTCAGGTCCGTCCTTTTCCATTGTAAAACCGTTACCTTGCGGCATTTTTGCTTTCCTTTTTTCCCATATTTTCTTTGGCTGTACCTCTGTGCTGTTCTCCGTTTGAAAGACAGCTTGGCGACTGTTTTATGTTGCACCAGTGCACATACCGCGTTATTCCTTTTTTTGTTCCAGTCGGATGATGATATCCGCAACAGTGGTACCGCTTCCTTCCTCATGCACAAACAGGGGATTAATGTCCAATTCTTTGATCATGGGATGGTGATCCACCATGGTCTTCAAAGAGACAATATTTCTTTCAATAGCTTCAATATCCGAACGCGGTTCCCCCCGAACACCTTCCAGGATTGGGTATCCTTTTATGCTTTTTACCATACGCCGGGCAACATTTCGTCCCATGGGAGACAGGCGGAAAGCCACATCTTTATAGACTTCCACAAAAATTCCCCCAAGACCAAACATGACCGCATGCCCAAAAACCGGATCCTTGGTGATGCCCAGAATCACCTCTTTCCCCTTGGGCGCCATTTTTTGGATCAGCACACCGTCCAAAACGGCATTGGCGTCATACTTCTTTGCATTTTCCATAATGGTCCGAAAGCCATCCTTGACCGAGCCCTCATCAGAAATTCCAACTAAAACACCACCGGCATCTGACTTATGAAGAATCTGTTGGGAAACGATTTTCATTACGACGGGGAATCCAATCTGTGCAGCGATGTCTGCGGCCTCATCCTCAGTTTTGGCAAGCGCCATCGGAATGGTGTTAAATCCGTAGCATCTAAGAATTTCATTGCCGTCCAATTCCCCGAGTACCGTCCGGCCTTCATCCAGATATCCCTGGATGATCTTCGCAGCCTTTTCCCTATCACATTCGAGCTCATACTCGGGCAAAATTTTTCTAAAGAGCCACTTCACGCATTGACGCAGGGCGCCCAAAGACCGTGCGGCACTTTCCGGGAACGGATACACAGGCACTCGGTGTTCCTGGAGCAATTTTACGCCATCCGAAACATCCACCACGCCCATAAACGAACAAAGAATTGGCTTCAGGCTGTTTTTAGCAATCCGAACGATGGCCTCAGCGGTGCCAATGGCATCCGTCATGGATTGCGGGGTCAAAATGATCAGTACGGCATCCACATTTCTGTCTCCAAGAACGATGGCCAAGGTGTTCTCATACCGATCTCGAGCAGCATCTCCGATTACATCCACCGGATTATGGAAATTGGCTGTGGGCGGCAGGCATTTTTTCAATTCTTTTACTGTATCTTCAGAAAATTTTGCCAGCTTCAAACCGGACTGCTCGCTCATATCCGTAGCAATAATCCCTGGCCCACCAGCATTGGTAACGATGGCAATACGGTCACTGGTTGGGTATTTATTGGCAGCCAAGGCCTGGGCGTAATCAAATAGCTGGTTTACACTGTTGCACCTTAAGATACCGGCCATACTAAACAGTCCATCATACATTACGTCAGATCCAGCTAAGGCACCAGTATGGGAAGCTGCCGCCGCAGCTCCCGCAGCGGAGGTTCCAGATTTAATCGCTATGACATGGGTGGGATTGGCACCAGACGTCATCTCTTTGACCTCTGTAATAAATTCCTCAGCCGGTCGGGACAGCTCTTCCATATAAATCATCACCACATCAGTATCTGGATCGTTGTGGTAATATCGGAGCAAATCCAATTCGTCCACGTCTGCTTTATTGCCGATGGAGATAAATTTTGAGAACCCAAACCCCTTGTCAGCAGCATAGTCAAGCACAGCAGTACACAACGCACCACTTTGGGAAATAAATGACACATTGCCGGGTTTGGGCATGCGGGCAGAAAAACTGGCATTCAAAGAGACCTTAGGTGAAGGGTTTATGACGCCCAGGCAGTTGGGACCCACCAGCCTTACACCGGCATTTTCGCAAATCTGTTTGATCTCTTGTTCTATTTCAAGACCTTCTCCACCAACCTCCTTAAAACCGGCAGAGACAATAACAATACCTTTAACGCCGTTTGCGATACATTCTTTTACCGCCCCCATAGCCGCTTTAGGCGGCAGAATAATCATCGCAAGATCAATGGGATCTGAGATGGCAGCTATGCTGGGATAACACTTCACACTTAGAACAGATTTTGCTTTCGGATTTACAGGGTACAAGGTCCCCTTATAGCCCCCGGAAAGAATATTGGCAAAGATATCATGCCCTACCTTCCCTTTCTGGGTTGAGGCGCCCACAACTGCTATGGTTTCTGGGGAAAAAATCGCATCTAATTTATCCATATCCATCTCCGTAGTTTTTAGTTTACGTTTATTTAACGCTTGGGCCCAAACACGTATTTTAGCTATGTGTCACACCCATAACGTACGGGTTTTAGACCGTGAAGTAAAGATCAGAAAACAAAAAACAATCCCCACACTGGTGTGTCATATTTTAGTCCCGACAACACCCTATCGCTTGACCTTGATGCATATGTT
>PDWJ01001929.1_pt1 | contig 26119 bp, 21 predicted proteins | sample 1430881 | NCBI WGS metagenome assembly PDWJ01 (sample SAMN01162460, study PRJNA174530) | Oral metagenome, whole genome shotgun sequencing project. | biome: Marine environment; feature: Marine mammal; material: Swab sample of the gingival sulcus; isolation source: swab sample of gingival sulcus...
ATGATAAGGATGTAAAACTTTGTGACCTTTGTGAAATACTTTGTGTTCTTTGTGGTTAAAAATAATATGGCAATTTGATGTTTAGACCGAAGTCGGAAGACCGAAGACAGAAAAACGAAAAAGCCAATAGCCAACAGCTAACAGCCAACAGCCAACAGCTAACAGCCAACAGCTAACAGCCAAAGGCTAATAGCTAATAATAAATAAAAAAAAACAGGAGGAAAAAATTATGCATGACGGATGTGCCGGAAATTTTGAAAATGGAAAACAAATAGTAGATAAGGTTAGAGCCATGGGCTTTGCCAATCAGTTAATGCCTATGCCTATGGATATTGCATGTCATGGCTGCGGAGAAACTTTTACAATGGAAGAATTCGAGGGACACTGTCCCAAGTGCGATATGGTACATGGTGTAACGCCCTGCCACGCTTTCGACCCTAATAATGTAATGGCAGCAGGCGTGGGATATTAAGAAGTGTAACTTTAACAGCTTTTAAAAGCCCTATCGTCAAATGATAATAGGGCTTTTGTGTATATTAGAATTCTATTGTTTTTCAAATTTGACTGCAACCCAGTTTTTATCTGTTTTATGATTAACGTAAGATAAACCTAAGCTTTCCGCTTTATTTTGTATCTGCTGTAAATCTTCGGTGTAGAAACCACTCATGATTAGGATGCCGTTTTGAGGCAGGCAGGCGGTATAATGATGCATATCGTTAAGCAGGATATTCCGGTTGATATTTGCCAGGATAATATCGTACTGCTTGTCTTTTAAAAGAGATGCATCGCCGAGAAATACTTCAATATTTTCAGCATTGTTATTTTTGATATTCTCTAACGAATTTTTGTAAGGCCACTCATCAATATCAATTGCGTCAATATGTGCTGCACCTGTTTTCGAAGCTAAAATAGCCAACAAGCTTGTGCCGCATCCCATATCTAAAACTTTTTTACCGGCAGTATCCGTTTCTAAAATCTGCTGTACCATCAGCGATGTGGTAGAGTGGTGTCCTGTGCCGAATGACATTTTAGGATCGATAACAATATCGTAGGGGACTTTGGGAGTATCGGTATGAAACGATGCACGAATCACCACTTTATCGGCAATAATTACCGGTTGAAAATTCGATTCCCAAACAGCATTCCAATCCTGCGATTCTATAACTTTTTCGCTGTATTCAATCTGAACCGAAGGCAGCATATTAATGGTTAATTCTTTTACATTTTCGCAGCAGAATAATGGCTCTTGAATATAGGCAGAAACAGTATCGCCGTTTTGTGTAAAGCTTTCAAACTCTATTTCGCTAAGCTCGGCAATTAGTATTTCAGCTATTTCTTCTGAAAAAGGGGTTATTTTACATTGTAATTCGATGTAATTCATAGGAAGTGTTTTTTGAAGAATAAAAAATCGATAATATTTCGATAAGAAGATAAAATATAGTGCCGGTAGTTGTTTTTACAGCCACCGGCAAAATTGAAATGAATTTTACAGTAAGATATTAAAATGCAGTAATAATTCCCATAAAATCTTCCGCTTTAAGCGAAGCACCGCCAATTAAACCACCGTCCACATCGGCATTGGCAAAAAGTTCTTTGGCATTTGAAGGCTTACAGCTTCCTCCATAAAGAATGGAAGTATTATTGGCAACCGCATCGCCATATTTTTCTGCCAATGTTTTACGAATAAATGCGTGCATCTCTTGTGCTTGTTCCGACGATGCAGTAACGCCTGTACCAATAGCCCAAACAGGCTCGTAAGCCAAAACCACTTTGCTGAAATCTTCAGCAGAAAGATGAAATAATCCCTCGGCAATCTGATTTTTTACCACCTCGAAATGTTTTCCGCTTTCACGCTCTTCTAAGACTTCACCGATACAGAAAATAGGAGTTAAACCATTTGTTAAAGCCAAATCAACTTTTTTTACCAGTTTTTCACTGGTTTCGCCATAGTAACTTCTACGCTCCGAGTGTCCCAGAATTACATATTTACTTCCTGTTGAAGCCACCATTTCGGCAGATATTTCACCGGTGTAAGCACCATGTGCCTCGTCGGCACAGTTTTGAGCTGCTACGGCAATTTTACTGCCGGCAGCCTTATTCGCTTCTGAAAGGTGAATAAACGGTGTTCCTACAATTACCTCTACATTCTTAATATCAGCGTTTTCTAACTTTTCGTTAATCTCTTTAACCAATGCAATACCTTCGTTAAGGTTTTTGTTCATTTTCCAGTTTCCTGCTACAATATTCTTTCTCATTTTGTTTAATTTTTGATTTTTAGCTTTTGGTTCTTTTAATTCAGTTGTATATTATTGTATTAACACATTATTGTTAATTGAACATTATTTCAGAGTAATCTTCATCAATACCGGATTATCGTCTTCTTTTAATTTTTCGGCAATGGATTTAAGCTCTCCTGCCAACTTTTCATTTTTTAATAGTTCTATTAAAACTTCAGAATTTAAGAAAGTTGTTCTTAGTTTAACTTCTACAGATTTATCAGAAATATCTTTATTAGTAAGCTGGTATTCATTAATACTTTTGGTTGCTCTATTTACCAGTACACGTGTAGATTTTGCATATTTTTCAGCTTTAAAATCATAATCTTTGATTTGTAATTTTAAGAAAAGCTGCTTTTCACTTGCTGCAATTATACTTGTTAAAATATTTTTATCTTGTTTCTTAATTGATGGTTCCTTTAAACAGATAGGTGTTAGTTCTTTATTTCTTGAAAATGAAAAAATAATATCAGAATAATAATCATTCAACAGAAATAGATCCTTTGATACAGGAACAATATGAAATAAACATAAACGGTGTTAAATTCTTTTGATTATTTTTTCCTGAAAAATCCCAAAAAGGTTCATACAACAATATATTATTTTTATCGTAATTTACAAACGTTCCCATCTGTGGTAATTCTGTAAATAGAGTTCTTTTATAAACTCCTTTTGTATCATAAACCAATAAACGCTCTTTATTATTGCCATATTTATCGGAAATAAATAATTCTTTTTGCTGTTTATCGAAAACAACCTTAAAACCATAAATATATTCCTCTCCGCTTTGTCCTTTATGATTAAATTTACTAATAAATTTCCCTTTCCCATTAAAGAAAAGCAAATCTCCTTTTATTTTATTATGTATTATAATGGTATCATTAGAACAATAGACTATTCTTTTATTGTCTTCAATTAATGCTTCATTTTTTGTCTCCAACGGAATATATTCTACATTGGCAATATCCTGCAAAATAATTTCCTTTTGAGGATAAGTTTTGGTAACATCAATAACGGGAATATTACCTGGCTTTTTCTCGCTGCTACAACTAATAAGCAACAAGAGAATGAATGATAAATAAACTTTCTTTTTCATAATATTTTACTTTTAGCCTTTGGCGAATTTATAAATTGGTTATTTCTTTATGCTATGGAGCTTGTTATTTAATTAAGAATTAAAAGTTAAGAATTACGAATTCTCACATTATCAAATTAAATTAACCGCAAAGTTCATAAAGAATACACAAAGGACGCAAAGAACTTCTTCTAGCTTTCAACTTCGGACTTCCGTCTAATTATCACATTGCCACATTAACTAATTATCATATTGTCTAGTTCTCAAATTAATCTAACCGCAAAGACCGCAAAAGAATTCGCAGAATTCACAAAGGAGTTCTTCGGTCTTCCGACTTCGGTCTTCAGTAAAATTAATATATTTTCGCATTAAAAAATTGTTAATTACTAATTTATTTAAGTGTCACTTTCATTAAAACGGGATTATCGTCTTCTTTTAACTTTTCGGCAATGGTTTTCAATTTACCTTTTAATTTTCCTTCTTCTAAAGCTTCTTTTAAGTCAACTGTTTGTATTAAGGTGTACTGTTTTAATACTGCTAAATCTTTATTGGATGGAGCATCAGCATTTTTCAGTGTATATTCAAAAATCTTATTATCGGCCCGCTGCAATTGATAAGCTGTTTTATCAAAACCTTTTCTTGTTTTAGGATTGAATTGATTTAATGTTACTCCTAAATAAATAGCATCTTTGCTTAAAGCATCTATTCCTAACATTTTTTGAGGTTTATCTTCAGGAGAAACCTTTGGGGTTCGTATTAGTATAGGAGTTAATTGTTCTGCGTTATTTAAAGCAAAGGTGGTGTCACATGCCACATCGTTTGTTATAATTCCCTCATTTGTTTCTACAAACAGTTTTGGCGGGTGTGCTCTAAAAGCTGTTCTGCCGTTTATTTTGAAAAAACATAATGGCGTTACTCCTTTGGCAGCAGGCAGGTTAATAATAGTATTGGTTTGGCCTGTGTTTTTATCTATTACAATTAAATGAGGGGTTTTAAAATCTTTGTCGCTTTTTTTTGCAAAAGGATTTTCTGTGTTTGGATTTTTGTAACAAAGAATCTTATTGTTTCCCAATGGAATGAGTTTGCCTGTTACATTTTCAAAATTCAGCGTTCTTTTGTATTTTCCCTGCATTGTATACACTTGAATATTAAATTTTGGAAAGGCTGCATTTACAACAAAAACCTCATTTTTCTCAATATCAGCAAATACATTTGCGATATAATAATATTCTTCTCCGCTTTGTCCTTTATGATTAAACTTGCTAATAAATTTACCATTAGAATTAAAAATAAATATATTGCCGGCTCTCATAGAATAAGCAAGAATTTTATCTTTGCCGGCAGGAACGGTATTGTAATATTGGCCCATAAGAACATCATCACGAGTTTCTAACGGAATATATTCCACATTGGCAATATCTTGCAAAATAATTTCCTTTTTCGGATACGATTCGTTTACATTAAAAGTTGGTATCCCTTTTTGTTTTTTTTCGCTGCTACAGCCGATTAGCAGAAGCAGACTTACTGTTAAAATGGTTAGTTTTTTCATGTTATTTATTTTTTTAGCCGTTGGCTTTTAGCTGGATTTAACAGCAAAGGCCGCAAAGTTTTTCGCAAAGAACACAAAGAATATTTTTAATATCAATTATTTTTTTCTTACCAACAGTAAAAATAGAGAAATAGATAAAATAAACAAAGCTGTAATGGCAGTATAAAGTAATTTGTCTGCCGATTTTTGCTGTCGGGTAATAACATAAGCCGCTAAGTCACCCTTTATTTTATCGGCATTGGGGAAATCGCGGAAGTGCCATTTGCCTAAAATTGTTCCTTTTTTCAGTAATAATAATCCCGGATTCGATCGGATAATGGTTTTCAGCTGTATTTCATCGGTATTAAAAAATTCGAAAGGCAGTTGATTGTCGGTTGTGAAATTTACAGTCTGCTGCAAAGGTGTCGCTGTCAGACCAATGAATTGAATATCGTGATTCAAAGCATAAATCGACAATTTTTTTAATTTTTCAATATTTTTTTTGTTGATTTTGGTAATATCTTTTGATACAAATAGAAAAGTGTATCCATTATTGCTGAGTACTTGGTCGGTAATATCGCCTTGTGTATTGTTGCTAATGGAAAAATCGTGAATGGGCGGAGTATAGCCCGATTTGATTTTTATCTGTTTCGAATCAACAAATTTCCATGTGCTATCCTGCCATGGATAATTGGTTTCGTCGAATTCTTTTTTCTCTCCATTTTTTTCGTAAATCAAAATACTTCTGTACTCATCGGCAGGAGCTCCCTCCGGAATAGTCATATCATCGGCAATATTAGCTCCTATGTGATAAGGGCGAAAATCAACAATAGGTAGATGACTGAGTGAATAGATGGATGTGCTTATAATGAAAATTGTTGTAAAAGTTAACAACAAATTCTGCTGCCAAAAGGGATATGGTTCGTATTGTTGCTTGCGTGTAAAAAATAAAATAGCTACAAAGGCCGAAATAACTACATTTTTAAAGAATGTAGCCCAATTGGAAAGTACTAGTGCGTCACCAAAACAGCCACAATCGGTTACCGGATTGTTAATTGCTAATAGTAATGTTAAAGGGGTGAAAATCAACATAAAAATAGTTGCAATTATTGACGCTATTTTTCGATGAGCATTAAAAACAAGAGCTATCCCTACAACAAATTCCAGCGAAGAAAGAGTTATTGCTAAAGGTAAAGCTATGAATTGTAGTGAATCTAAACCAAAAGCCATAAAATAATCGGTAAACTTAAAAGTTGAGCCCATAGGGTCGATAGCCTTTACAAAACCGCTGAAAATAAAAACTATACCTACTATAATTCTGCTGATAAATCGGACAATGTGCATTTTAATGTTTTTTTAGATAAATAAAACTTCTGTATTTTACTGGCTGTTAGCTCTTAGCTGCTGGTTCTTCCATCTTCGGACTTCCCGCTTCTATTTCTCAAATTCTATTTTTATTAAACCAAATACAGCATAATTTAACATATCGAAATAGTTGGCGTCAATACCCTCGGAAATTAATGTTTCGCCTTTATTGTCTTCAATCTGCTTGGTGCGGTTTATTTTCATTAAAATTAAATCGGTATAAGAACTTGTCCGCATACTTCGCCATGCCTCATCATAATCATGATTTTTAGCTTCCATTAATTCTTTAGCCTGCTGAAAATATTTATTGTACAATTCCAACGTTTTTTCTTGTACCATCTCTTTGTCAGAAGGTCCTAATTCCAGTTGAATTAACCCCATAATGGCATAATTTACAATACCAATATATTCTGAACGAATATCGTCGCCTACTTTACTAACTCCTTTGGTTTCGATACTGCGAATACGATTTGCTTTAATAAAAATTTGGTCGGTAAGCGAGCTGGGACGTAAAATTCGCCAAGCTGTACCATAATCGTGCATCTTTTTTGTAAAAATATCTGTACAGATTTTTATAATTGCGTTGTATTGTTCGTCTGTTTTGTTCATTTTATATTACATTTGTGGCTGTTCAAAAAAGTTAATTTTAATCAACCGTTAAAAGAATACTCTCGAAAGAATTATGCAAAAATATAAAACAAATTGTTTTAAACACGAAAATTATAGAATTAAGTGCGGGGATAAATTCATAAATCTTTGCAATCCCGTTGTAATGGGGATTTTAAATGTTACTCCAGATTCGTTTTACGATGGCGGAAAATACACCTGCCGATCGGCAATTTTGCAGAGAGCATCCCAAATTGTCGACGAAGGTGCAGCCATTATCGATTTGGGAGCTTATTCAACTCGTCCGGGAGCAAGAGATATTTCAGCTGTTGAGGAGTACGAACGAATGGCTCCCGCGGTGGCTTTATTGCGTGAAAAATTTCCTGATACAGTACTTTCTATTGATACTTTTAGAGCAGAAGTGGCTCAAAAAATTGTGGAAGAATTTGGTGCTTGCATTATTAACGATATATCGGGAGGTACAATGGACGCTGATATGTTTGTTACTGTTGCCGATTTAGGAGTGCCATATATTATGATGCATATACAAGGAACACCACAAACGATGCAGAATAATCCGAAATACAACAATTTAATGGAAGATATTAGTCGTTTTTTTACTCAGCGGATTGAGCAGTTGAAAAAAATGGGAGTGGAGGATATAATTATTGACCCTGGTTTTGGGTTTGGTAAAACTTTGGACGATAATTACGAAATTGTGTCTAAATTGCACGAGTTTCAACAATTTAATGTCCCTTTGTTGGCAGGATTATCCCGAAAATCGATGATTTATAAATTTTTGGGCGGTTCGCCCGATACCAGTTTAAACGGAACCTCGGTATTGAATGCTATGTGTTTAGAGCGTGGGGCGAATATATTGCGGGTTCACGATGTAAAACAAGCAGTAGAATGTATTAAGTTAGTGGGAAAAGTTAACTTCCCAAATAAAAAAAGTGAAATATGATAACAGCATTTATAACAGTCGGATTTTTTGATGTTATTGACATATTACTAGTAGCATTACTACTATATCAGTTATATATGTTAATACGCGGCACTGTGGCCATTAATATTTTTGTGGGATTGTTTCTATTCTACTTAATGTGGTTATTGGTAAGAGCTTTAAATATGGAGTTGCTAAGCAGTATTTTAGGTCAGTTTATCGGGGTGGGAGTTATTGCTCTTATTATTGTATTTCAACAGGAGATACGAAAGTTTTTATTAATGATAGGTTCGCGTTATAATATAAATCAAAAATTTAGCATATATCGTTGGCTTTCGTTAGACGAGAAAAGTTTTAAGGAACAAGAAATTGAATCGATAGTTACAGCTTGTGTTCATATGTCGGAAAGTAAAACTGGTGCTTTAATTGTAATTACAAAGCAAACTAAACTAGATAGCTATGCCGCAACGGGAAAGATCATAAATGCAAGAATATCGGGAACTTTATTGGAAACCATATTTTTCAAAAACTCGCCTTTACATGACGGTGCAGTGATAATTGAAGGCAATAAAATAGCTGCTGCACGCTGTATTCTTCCGGTAACCGATAACCGGAATATTCCGGGAAGTCTGGGGTTACGTCACAGAGCCGCCATTGGGATGAGTCAGAATACCGATGCTCATGTAATTACCGTTTCGGAAGAAACGGGGAATATATCATATGTAAAAGGAGGGCACATTAAAGTACGAATTACACCCGATGAATTAAAAACATTTTTAAATGGTAATTTCTCTGGGTTTATTGTGCATTAATTATTTTGGTGTAAAGTTTTTTAAGACTCTTTATTTGTGAAATATTTGATTTGTTTAATAAAAATTGTACTTTTGAGAAGTAGATAGAATAATTATAAATATAAGTAAGGATAATGGTGAAAATTTTGAATTTAACGTAATTTCCTTATTTTTGTTTCTTTAAAATAAAGGATACAAAATTTCTTGTTTACTAAAAAACTAAAAGAATATGCATTGTATTACTCCAAAAGTATTGATAGTTGATGATTTAGAGGAGAATTTGGTACTATTGGAAGCATTACTTGCTGAAATAGATGTTGAAATGGGATTGGAGTTAGTACAGTCGCCTTTAGATGTTTTAGATAGAATAGAACACGAAGAATATGCTGTTGTATTAACCGATGTGCATATGTCTAGCATGAATGGTTTTGAATTTGCAAAACGACTTCGCAGTAGTAAACGAAATCATGCTACACCTTTTATTTTTTTAACAGCATTTTATCTTGATGAAGAAACTAAACAGCAAGGGTATAATTGTGGATGTATCGATTTCTTGAAAAAACCTTATGATCCGGTAGTTTTAAGAAATAAGCTTAAAATTTTTATCGATCTGTATAATAATAAAAAGCAGAAAGAAATTCAGTGCGAACAGTTAAATAATACACTTAAAGAGAAAGAGTTATTAGATAATAAAGTAAAAGAGTTAGCTCGGAATTATAGAACTATTTTAGAAGGACAACGTGAGTTGATATTAAAGGTAGATAGTTCTTTTAAAATAGAGTTTGCCAATAAGGCTTTTATCAATTTTTTCTGTTTTACATTAGATATTCTTTTCCAAAGTACTGTAGACGATATTAGTCCTACATTATCTAAACAATTAAAAGAAATTGTACAAAACATAACTTTTAATAGTAAAGTTGAAGTAGTTGAGTATGCCATAAATGATTGTCATAATGATAGAAAAATTATTGAATGGACAGTTATTCAACAATCCAATAGAAATGACATCTACTATTTAATTGTGGGAAAAGATGTGACTCAACGCAGACAGTTACAAGAAGCTCTTGTGGCAAAAGAGGATAAATGGCAGAAAATAGAACAAGAAGCAGGGCTGTGTAGTCTGGAATGGGATTCCTATTCCAGAATATTAAAGGCTTCTGATACTTTTTTTTCCATATTTGAAGTTCCCCGTCCCAATAATTTACTGGAAGAAATTCGTGCGATTATCGAGAAAAAAGATTTTGATGATTTTTGCGATATATTTTTCAATTTTCCCAAAAACGATGAGGAAATAACTTATAACAGGTGTATAAAAGTTCGTTACGATGGAGATAAAACAAAATATATAAAATTAACTTTTCATTGTAAATACGATAAAAAAATAGACGTTTCTAATGTATTGGTGTTGATAACTGATATTACATCAGAAACAAATTTTGAGGTGGCTTTAAAAGAGAGTTTGGGTTTACCGAGAGAGGTGTACAAAAATAAACTGTTTTTTGAGCTAAATGATCAACAACAAATTATTTATCTAACCGATTATGCCAAAGCATTTTTTAATTTTGATAATTATGGCTTAACTCTGAGCGATATTCTTGACAGAATAGCAGATGATGATAAATATCTGTTTAAAAAAAGAATACAGTCTGGAGAGAATAATATTTTTCTTGAAACCATTCGGTTTATACCTCAGGGGAAAGAAATTAAACCCGTTATTATAGCATTATCCAGAGTTAGGATAGATGGAAAATATGTGATGCGTTGTTTGTGTCACGAATTATTAAAAAGTGAATCGATAAGAGATACTTTATCCGATAAAAATACCGCCCATCGTATTTCCAAATCTAATTTGGAACAATTAAAAGCCTCTGTTGAAAAAGATGTTTACATTAGTGAATATCAACGTAAGTTGTTGGAGCAAAAATCAGAATTAGAGGTGTTGGGCGAAATGGCATCAGCAGTGGTACACGAAATAAATCAACCTTTGTCCGCAATGTCAATGGCATTAGATAATATACTGATGAAATTGGAACAATCATATAATCGCGAATATGTTCTACAAAAAATCAATTTAATATTTAACGATATTAGCCGGATAAAAAATTATTTAACTCAAATACCAGTTTATAATTCTGAAAATAAACAGCGAAAAATAGATGTTGAAATTGATATAAACGAAGTTGTAAATCAGGTTTATAGATTAATCAGTAAACAATACCGAGATGCTAAAGTTGATATTTATAAAAATCTATATGAAACACCATTGCTGGTGAATGGAGACAAGTATAAATTTCAGAAAATACTAGTGGGGTTACTTAGCAACTCATTCGATGCATTAGAGGATAATATTGAAAATACTAAGGCTGCGAAAAAAATTGAGGTAACAACCGAAAAGGAAAACACTTTTGTAAAAATAACTGTTACCGATAATGGAAAAGGAATAAATACCGATGATTTAAATTATATTTTTGAACCTTTTTATTCAACAAAAAAAACAGGTGCAAATTCAGGATTGGGATTGTATGTAATAAAAGATGTGATAACACAAATGGGGGGAACTATTACTGTTGATAGTAAAGAAAATGAATTTACAACGGTAATTATTAGAGTTCCGCTTATTAAAAATTGATAAGGTACTTTTTAGAAGTTCCGCTAAATATGTAAGAGAGTAAATCGAAGAAGAATCAACACAACTATAGATGGATAAAGAAAGAGAATTAAAAATATTGATATTAGATGATGAAGAAATCCTACGCGAAGAATTAGCCGAGTTTTTAAGAGAGCCTAATGTGACAATTCATAAAGCAGAGAGACCTTCTGAAGCATTTTCTATTATTGAAAATCATGAAATTCATATTGCAATTGTAGATATTAATCTTCCTGAAATGAGCGGATTAGATGTTTTGGCTAAAATAAAGGCCGATTATCCCGATATCGAAGTAATTATGATTAGTGGTTATAGTGAAATGGATGCTGTTATTCGTGCCATGCGGCTGGGAGCTTCTGATTTTTTTAATAAACCCTTTCGGTTGAATGAAGTGGTAAAGTCTATTGAACGAACCAAAAAATTTGTAACCTTAAATAAAGATCTGCAAGAGGTAAAGCGTAATTATGCTATTATATCTCAGGCTTTTTATGAAGATATGGGAACGCAGCTGGTGGGCGATAGCCGGCATATGCGCGATTTGATTAAATTAATAGGAAGAGTAGCAAAAACCGATAATACATCGGTATTGATTACAGGCGAAAGTGGTACCGGAAAAGAGTTGATTGCTAAAGCTATTCATTATTTAAGTAGTAGAAAAGAGAATTGTTTTTACGCGGTAAATTGTAGTGCAATTCCCGAGTCATTGTTCGAAAGTGAGTTTTTTGGACACACAAAAGGGGCTTTTACCGGTGCATCAGATACTAAAACGGGATGGTTTGAAGCTGCCAATAAAGGTTCTCTGTTTTTAGATGAAATAGGGGATATGCAGTATAGTCTGCAAACCAAATTTTTACGTGTTTTAGAAGACCGAAAAGTACGAAAGGTTGGTTCTAATATTGAAATTCCTTTCGATACCCGGATTATTGCAGCTACCAATCAGGATTTAGAGGCGTTAAGCAAAACCAAAGACTTTAGATTAGACCTGTATCACAGGATTAGTTCATTTATAATACATGTAGAACCTTTACGAAACAGAGTAGAGGATATTCCTGCGCTACTAGAATATTTTGTGAAATATTTTAATAAAACCATGGGAAATAATATTACTAAAATAGATAAATCTGTGATTAGCAGATTACAGGAGTATCATTTTCCCGGAAATGTCCGCGAGTTGAGAAATATGGTAGAGCGTGCAGTTATTTTGTGTGACGGTAATCGTTTAAAATTGTCTCACTTTCATTTTGCCGATATAAAAAATAAATCTGTTGACAACTTCAGTCATCAATTCGACAGTCTTGATTTAGAACAAGTAGAACGTGAATGTATTCTAAAAGCATTGGAACAGAGTAAGAACAATAAATCGAAAGCGGCAGCCATGCTCAATATTACCTGGCAGGCTTTAGACCGACGCATAAAAAAACATAAGATAGATGTTCATTCGATATGATTTCCGGTAATTTGATAATGTTGGAATATCAATTATTTTTGTTTTCACTTCTGTAAAGGCATTCTGTTTGCAGATGGTGTTTTGGTGGAAGATTCCATTACAGACTTTACCAAAGTATTAAAAATAAAGACCTCAAAAATTTTCAAAATTTTAAAGGTCTTTTTTTATATGTTTTTGCAGTAGAAATAGGAAATTGTGAAAAAAACTTACCGTTAAATCCTCGATTTTAGAATTCTTTCAACTTCGTCAGCTCCCACATCGGGAAGCATGCCGACATATCCCTGCCGTTTAAATCTATCTACAATAATATCAATTGTTTCCTGCCCTAAATTATAGTCTGATAAATGTGATTTTATACCTGTGCTGTTAAAAAAATCTTCTGTTTTTTTTATGGCAAGCAGTTTGCGTTCTTCTTCACTTCCCGATGTAATATTCCATACTCTTTCGGCATACTGCAATAGTTTTTCACTTCGTTTATCTTTTAATTCTGTTAGTAAACCCGGCAGAACAATGGCTAAAGTTGCCGCATGGTCAACACCATGCAGAGCAGTAATTTCGTGTCCTATGGCATGGGTTGCCCAATCACTTTCTACTCCGGCAGCAATTAATCCATTAAGAGCCATTGTTGCAGCCCACATTAAATTTGCCCGGTTTTCGTAATCGGGAGCTGCTGCAGCCACTGCTTTTTTTCCCTCTTCAATTAAGGTTAGCAATATTCCTTCTGAAAACCTGTCTTGTATGGGCGAATTTACGGGATAAGTTAAATACTGTTCCATCACGTGAACAAAAGCATCAACAATGCCGTTGGCAACCTGCCGCATCGGTAATGAATAGGTGGTTTCGGGGTCGAGTACCGAAAATTTAGGGAATACCAACGGACTGCGGAACGCACGTTTTTCTTTGGTAGCAGCTTTTGTAATTACGCTGCCACTGTTCATTTCTGAGCCTGTTGCTGAAAGGGTTAATACGGTTCCTAAAGGTACAGCTCGTGTAACAGGGCTGCGTTTTGAAACAATATCCCAAGGATCTCCGCCTTCGTAATAAGCTGCTGCGGCTATAAATTTTGTTCCATCAATAACCGATCCGCCTCCAACGGACAGTAAAAAATCAATGTTATGGTTACGAACCACTTCTACAGCTTTCATTAGAGTTTCAAAGCGGGGATTTGGCTCAATACCACTGAATTCAGTAATATTGTATCCTTTTAATGCTTCTATTACCTGATTGTAAACACCATTTTTCTTGATGCTTCCTCCGCCATAAATCATAAGAATATTGGCATTTTGAGGTATATGTTCTTTTATCTCTGCTATTTTACCTCTTCCAAATAGCACCTTCACCGGATTATAAAAATTAAAATCAATCATTTTTTTGTTTTTACTACTGTTATAATTATTGATATCGGTTGAGGTTTGCTGTATTTCAAATGATTTAAAATGCAGCCAATTATTTTATTGCTTTCACAAATATATATATCTTTCACCGGAATTATTAGTATGAACCATGTTAAAATGGTTGAAATTTTAATAAAAAAAAGATGAAAAAGATTTATTATTTAAAAACCTGCTCCACTTGTCAACGAATTATTAAAGAGTTAGGTTTAAGCGGAGATTTTCAGTATCAAAATATTAAAGAAGAGAAGATTACTGCAGAACAGTTAGACCAAATGGCAGAATTGAGCGGAACTTATGAGAGTTTATTCAGCAGAAGAGCATTAAAATACAAGGCTTTAGGTTTAAAAGATAAGCAATTAACCGAAAACGACTATCGTAATTATATTTTAGAAGAGTATACTTTTTTAAAGCGTCCGGTTATAATTATTGATGATGCCATTTTTGTGGGCAACAGTAAAAAAGTAGTAGAAGCAGTAAAAAAGAAGTTGATATAGAATTTATATCGGAGAAAGAAAAACAAAAAGAAACACATCCGGTATTGATATATTTACTTTATAAAGTTTTCTGTTATAAAAAAATAGCACTCTTCAAATTGAGGAGTGCTGTTTTTTTAGTTTGTGCGTTATGAAATACTATTTCAAATAATCATCGAAATAGTTGGTAACTTTTTGCATTAAATGAATTCTATCCATTCCGCGTACATTGTGTTCGGCACGAGGATAGGGGAAGTAATCTACCTGAATATTATTTTTGATACACTCGCGTACAAAACTTAAACTATGCTGCCAAAGTACTGTTTTGTCTATTGCTCCCTGGCAGATTAGCAGTTTACCTTTTAAATCTTTTGCTTTGTTCATCAGTGAAACTTTTGCGTATCCTTCCGGGTTTTCCTGTGGTGTATCCATATATCGCTCGCCATACATTACTTCGTACCACTTCCAGTCGATTACCGGTCCTCCGGCAACGGCAACCTTAAAGGTTTCAGGATAGTTGGTTTTTAATGAAATAGTCATAAAACCTCCATAGCTCCAGCCGAAAACACCCATACGATCGGTATCAACAAAAGGCAGCGATTTTAAGAATTCAACGCCTTGCATTTGGTCTGCCATTTCTGCCTGTCCGCAATTTCGGTGAATAACCGCTTCAAATTCTTTACCTCGGTTTGCCGAACCTCTGTTATCTACGGTAAACATCACATAGCCTTGTTGTGCCATATATTCGTCCCAAAGGCGGGCACCGCCAAGCCAGCGGTTTACAACCAATTGGGCATGAGGGCCTCCGTATACATAAACAATTGCAGGGTATTTTTTATTCGGATCGAAGTTGGCAGGTTTTATCATTCGGTAGTGTAAATCGGTTTTATTGTCTGCCGACTTAATGGTTCCCAAAGTAATTTCACCCATGTTAATATTCTCCAATGGATTTTTTGCCGTTAGCAGATTCGTTAATACCTTGCCTTTTGTTAATGAAAGGTTAATTACACGAGGTACATTTAAGCTGCTGTAATTATCTAACATATATTTACCATCGGCACTAACTTGTACGTTGTGAGTTCCGTTTTCTGTAGACATACGGGTTGTTTTGCCGCTTTTTAAATTTACCTTGTAAGCATCTCGGTCGGTAGGGCTTATTGCTGTTGACATATAAAACATATCTTTTTCACTGGCATCAAAACCTAAAATCCCGGTAACATCAAAATTTCCTTTGGTCAATTGCTTAATTAATTTACCATCGGTATTATACAGATAGGCATGATTGTGTCCGGAAATATTGGTCTGATAAATAAATTGACCGGCATGATGTTTTAAGAAAATCAATTTATGCTGCGGTTCTACCCAGCGATTGTCACGCTCCTCTAACAATGTTTTTACAAAAGCTCCGGTAGCAGCATCGTATTTATTTAATTTCATGTGGTCAGAAGCGCGGTTCAATACCTGAATATAGATATATTTTCCATTGTTGTCCCACGAGATATTGGTTAAATATTGGTTGTTGCCAAAATCATTGGGTTCAATCCAAACTGTTTTTTTATTACCAATGTTGTAAACACCCAAACGAACTACTTCGCTGCCCATTCCTGCCATAGGATATTTCTCTTCACGTAGTTTACCGGTGCGAGTATTAATATCTACAATAGGAAAACTGGTAACACTGCTTTCATCTTTTTGATAGAAGGCTAAGTTTTCACCGTTTGGCGACCAAAAAATACCACCGTCAATACCGTATTCGTTTCGGCTAACCGATTGTCCGCTCACAATATTTTTATTGTTGTTATTGGTAATTGCTGTTTCGTTTCCTTTAATATCGGAAACATACAAATTGTTATTTAAGGTATAAGCAAACATTTGGCTCTCTTGGCTAAACTCTTTGTTTTGAGCTTCTTTATTTACTTTTGCAACAAAAACAGGTTTGTTGGCAGCAATATCGTATTGTACCATTGCTTCCGGCATATAAAATTGAATGGTATTTTTGTTTATCCAACTGATACGGGGTAAATGACGAAGTGTAATGTCTGTATTTTTTAATCCGGAATTTAGATTTTTTACAGAAAAAAGAACCTTCTTTTTACCTTTTATATCGCTTACCATCATATTTTTTCCTTCCTGATAGGTAAACTCATTGGTATTGGCACGCCATTGCAATTGCCATAGTGTTTCGGGATAAAACTGTTGCCATTGTCCAATGACAGCTTCCTGCATTGTTAGATTTTTTTTCTGTGCTTGAACTCCTGTAATCAAGCCGTAACTTACTAACAAATAGCAGATAAAAATAAATCTTCTCATCATCTTTTGTTTATTTGGTATAATTATTTAAATTTTTTCGCCCTCAAATGTATCCTTTTTCCCATAAAATCAGTAATAAAAGAATAGAAAAATAGTACTCTTAAGTAAAAAGAGTCATCATAATGATGAAATAGGATAGATTTTGCTTAAATTGATACTATCTGAGGGATTAGAATAAATATGATTTACAAGGTTTATGAGTGAAAGAATATTGCGGGCATTAATGCAGCTTTTTGCCATTGTAGCACACCCTTTAAGTTCTGATATTGATAGACGAAAAATGGTAGCGAAATATCTTGAACACCACCTCGATGAAGCGGGAGTTGAAGAATATTTAGCACTATATGATAAATATTATAAGAACAGTCGGAAACGTACAGAAAATAAAACTAAAATAAGAAAATATACTTCGGCAAGTTCAGTAAAAGTGTTACGAATTTGTACTGAGATTAATGAAGAGTTGATATTCCGTCAAAAGGTAGTAGTATTTACACAGTTACTGGAATTTTTAAATCTCGGAAAGGAAATAAGTCCTCAGGAGATGGAGTTTATTAATACCGTCGGGGAAACTTTTAATTTACCCTGGGAGGGATTCGAGCAATTAAAAAAATTTATATTACTGCCTTTCGATGCTATTCCCGATAGCAGTCAAATCCTTACCATTTCAGGTAGTCCGCAACATAAAGAAGTGGGAGAGTGCTATATTAGTGTTGGATTAACCGGAACTATAAAAGTGTTGAATTTGGTGCGTGCAAATATGTTCGTAATGCGATTTGAAGGAATTACCGAACTGTTTATGAACGGACAATCGCTGGATATTAATCGTGTGCATTTAATAACACAAGGCTCATCTATAAAGAACAGGAAAATAGACCCCATATTTTTCAGCGACATTTTATCGATATTTAATCGTGAGAATAATCACAACAGAGTGGTTTTCGAGGCTAAAAATATTACCTATAAGTTTAACGAAAAAAAGATTGGTATTCACGATTTGTCATTTAAAGAGGAGTCTGGAAAGATGGTTGGCTTAATAGGGTCGAGTGGTGCGGGAAAAACAACACTATTAAATGTTTTAAACGGTACATCACGTCCTAATGAGGGAGACGTTTCTATTAATGGATACAACATGTTTACCGATAAAAAACAACTAGAAGGTGTTGTTGGGTATGTTTCGCAGGACGATTTATTGATGGAATCGCTTACGGTATTTGAGAATCTTTATTTTAATGCCAAACTCTGTTTTGATGGTTACAGTAATTTCCATTTAATCAGAACGGTGTTAAATTTGCTAAAAGATTTAGGATTATACGAGGCAAGAAATATGAAAGTTGGATCGCCACTGGACAAAAAAATTAGCGGGGGGCAGCGAAAACGCCTGAATATTGCATTGGAATTAATTCGTGAGCCATCGGTGCTGTTTCTCGATGAACCTACGTCGGGCTTGTCGTCGCGCGATTCTGCGAAAATTATGGATATGCTGAAAAACCTGGCATTAAAAGGAAAACTGATTTTTGTAGTAATACATCAGCCATCATCTGATATTTTTAAAATGTTTGATAGATTGTTGATTTTAGATACCGGTGGTTATCTTATTTTTAATGGTAATCCTTTAGAGGCAGTTTCTTATTTTAAATCGCAGGCTCAGCGGGCCAGAAGTAACGAAAGTGAATGTCCGCATTGTGGAAGTGTGGATGCCGAACAAATTTTTGATATTATTGAATCGGAAATTTTAGATGAATACGGCGAGCCTACGCAAGTACGCAGAGTAACACCTCAACAATGGTTCGAGAGATTCAAAAACAGCCGGCATATTCAGAAAACAATTCGCAGAAGCAAAAAATTACCACCTGTTTTATTTAAAATTCCCAACAAGTTAAAACAGTTTTTGGTATTTACTCAACGCGATATTTTATCGAAATTATCCAACAAACAATATCTTGTTGTTAATCTGTTTGAGACGCCACTGCTTGCATTTATCCTGGCATATATTATTAAATATTATAATATTGATAATGCCAATAATTTGGGGTATACCTACAGTGGAAACAGCAATATACCTGTATATTTGTTTATGGCGGTTATTGTGGCTCTGTTTATAGGTTTAACTGTTAGTGCTGAGGAAATTATAAAAGACAAAAAAATATTGAAAAGGGAAGCTTTCTTAAATTTAAATAAATCGAGTTATCTCCTTTCGAAGATATTTATTCTTTTCACCATTTCGGCTTTTCAGGCTTTATTATTTACTCTTATAGGGAATTTTATACTCGAAATAAAAGGGATGTTTTTTTCTTATTGGTTGGTGCTTTTTAGTGCATGGAGCTTTGCCAATATGATGGGATTGATTATTTCCGATACTTTTAGAACTGTTATTACTGTATATATTCTTATTCCGTTTATTTTAATTCCTCAGATAATATTGAGTGGTGTTATTGTAAAATTCGATAAATTAAACCCTTCTATTTCTTCACCGGATAATATTCCTTTTTACGGGGAAATAATTGTTTCCCGCTGGGCATACGAGGCGCTTGCGGTAAAGCAATTTAAAGATAATGAATATGAAAAAAACTTTTATGATTTTGATAAGATAAAGAGCAGTAGTGATTATCATAAAAACTTCTGGCTGCCCATATTACGCAATAAACTGAATGAAAGTAATGCTTATTGGGGGGATACAACTAAAACAGCTGTTGTAGCCAATAATTTAAAACTGCTGCGTAATGAGTTGGGGAGTGTTGATATGCAGAAACTACCTGTAAATTTCGCATTGGCAGACAGTTTAACTCCCGCTTTTTTCAATCACTCGGTTTATACTAAGACCCGTAAATATTTAACGGCACTAAATTATTATTACATTGATTCTTATAATCGTGCAATACGGAAAAAGGATAGTATATTATTGGAAATACAAAAAAGTTTCTCCGATAAAAAGGCTTTTATTCGAATGAGAAAAGCTTACGTTAACGAACAACTTACTGATTTTGTACGTAATAGCAGTGATATTGAACGAATTATAAATTACAATGGAAAGCTGTATCAAAAGATAGATCCCATTTACCGGATTCCCGAAAAAGGGTTCTTAAAAGCTCATTTTTATGCCCCTGTAAAACCATTTTTTAAACGGTTGTATTCTACCTATTGGGTAAATATTATTGTGATGTGGTGTGGTACAATTCTGCTCTATTTTGTGCTTTATTTCCAATTGTTAAAAAGGGTGATAGAACTATTTGAGAGGAAAAAAAGGGGATAGATATCGATTTTTATAAAAAAGAAAAGGATAAACCCGATTTAAGTTTATCCTTTTCTTTTTTTATTGTTTACTGTTATTTGCAATAATTATCAGGAGTGATAGTTGCCATATGTTTAATAGAAACAGTTTCTAAAACGCCATCATACTGTTCTGCAAATCCTTCTTGTGCTTCTCCTTTTACAGTAACAACCAATTCCGCCATTACGGGAGTGTAGGGAGAGGCATTTTTGCCAACTACTGAGTTGTAACTTTTGTTCAGTTTCCCATTGGGGGTATCGTTAATCCAATAAACCAGCGAAGAGCCGCAAGGATTAAATGATGAAACTTCATGTCCTAAAACAAGAATACCTTTAACAGGTTCTTTGGTAAACTTCACATCTTCATCTGTCATTTTTGACAATTTATACATTTCGGCTATTTCTGAAGTATTCTCTTTGCCGTTTTTATCCAGCATTATTAATTTGTTTTCGCCGACAGCGTACATTGTGATGGCATTATCTTTTGATGTTAGAGTAATTTTATTTCCGTCTTTCGAAAATGTAAAAGTTCCGCTCGATTTAAAACAAGCCTCTTTGGTTTCCAAATAATAGTCGGTTTGTTCAAAAGATTTGTCATTATTTAACTTAATAGTAGTTAAGATGCCGGGACAGCTGGCACAAGGCAGCAATCCTTTGTAAGTTCCGTTCCAATCCAAAGCCATTTCTGCTGAGTGTTCATTAATGGCTGTCATTTTTGTATCAGAAGATTTGTCTTGTTTCTTTTCTTTCTGAATTCCCTTGCATCCTAACAGCATAAGTGCTGCAGCTAATGTCATGATTTGTACTTTTTTCATTATGTGTTTTTTTAGTTAATGATAATAATTTTATTTATAGATAATTTTTTATTGGGAGAGTTTCCCAAATTGTATCTATATCTTGTTTCTCGAATGTAAGAAATAATAAAATGGTTGATGAAAAAATATTTTGATAATATTTTTTAGAAAAAACTTATTACATATTTTGTGCCAAACTAAAGAAGAGAGGCTGTAAAATACAACGAAAATTGTTTATTATTAAAGTTCTTATTCTACAATACAATCTTCTAAATATACTATACTTTCGTTTCCTAGATTAAAAATTAAGTCGAGTATACTAAGGTTTGGAATAAAACCCTGTTTGTCGCTAAAAACCTGAGTATAAGAGTAAGCTGAAAAATTATTGTCGATTTTAGCTTTGTTCGGTTTAGGATGTATACTGTTTCTAAAATCCACAAACCCGGGATGATTTATGGGAATAAAATCGGCAGTAGGGGTAAGGTAGTTTTCTATTTCTAGAATATAGCAAATCGTTTCGTTAATCTGCATATTCAGGTCAAATAGAAAATTCCAACGTTTGGTAAAGAAGGGAGCAATATCGTCGATATAATATTCATAAAAAGGCGATGATTTATAAGCAGATTCTATTCCTTTTTCGTGTAATTTTTGCCAATTGGTATCGTAGGAAATACGCACATCTTTGGTTAATATTTTTTTATTGGTAGCTTTTACTACCGGAATAGACAGAGTAAGCAAACCATTTGCCCCAAAGATATTACAGCGGTTACGATACGATTGTTTTGCGTAATTTTCCCACTGTTCTACCCAAACAGTTGAATATTGTAACTGTTTACAGTAGTATTGTATGGGGGCAAAATAGGCTGTGCTTAAAAGTGCTTGCATAATAAAATTTATAAGCTATTATTATTAATCTTTAGTAAATTATCACATTAAGTAATTTGTTTTCGATTTCCAGTTAATTACCGTATTCCGTATTAACTAATTGTATCATTAACAAATTGCCGCATTTATTTAAATCCAGCTAAAAATTCTATTCCATCTGATTTTATCGAAAAATCCTTGTTGTTCCGGATCAATTGATAACCAGATAAAGGAAGCCTTTCCAACAATATGATCTTCGGGAACAAAGCCCCAGTAACGCGAATCGGCAGACATATGCCTGTTATCGCCCATCATCCAGTAATAGTTCATCTTAAAGGTGTAGCTGTTGGCAATTTTATCGTTAATGTATATTGTATTGTTTATCACTTTTACTTTATTGTGTTCGTAAGCATGAATAATACGGCGGTAAAAAGGTAAATTTCTCACATTCAATTGTACTGTTTCGCCGGCTTTAGGCACCACAAAAGGACCAAAATTATCTCTGTTCCAATTATAATCGGAACTAAACGGAAATACATCTTCGTAGGTTCCTTTGGGATAAGTCAATTTTTTAACGGATATAACATTACTTAGGTTTTCAATCTTAGTAGCATTGGCAGCTGTTAAGGGCATTTCGTATGCTGTGCCGCTGTGCATAATTTCATTTTTTGTAATGTGCATTTTATTTAGAATGCGTGGATTTATGGATGTCCCGTTGGTGGTAACACGATATCTGAATTGCATATCATTAAAGTGTTCTTGCTCCTTGCCATTAATAAACAGCTGACCATCTTTACTTTCTATTCTATCTCCGGGCATAGCAACACAGCGTTTAATGTAATTTTCTTTTTTATCAACGGGCCGAACTCTTATGCGGTTGTTGTCTTTAATATATTTACGAGCAATATTCTGATATATTTTATCGCTTTGCAATTTGCGTCCTTTCTGCATATCCGATGCTTTTATCGAATTGGCAATACTTCTTACTTGTGTGTAATAATCGGGATTTTCTCTTCCTACTACAATGGTATCACCGGTAGGAAAGTTAAAAACAACAATATCGTTACGTTTAATATGGCTATATCCGCTAAGTCGTTTGTAAGGACATTTTATCCATTCTAAATACGATTTTGTGTTTTTTGTTCCGGGAAGTGTATGGTGTACCAAAGGAAAAGATAATGGCGTATTTGGTAATTTAGGACCATAAGCAGCTTTACTTACAAATAAATAATCGCCTACCAACAACGTTTTTTCCATTGATGATGTCGGAATGGTATATGCTTCAATAAAAAATATGCGAATAATAGTGGCTGCAACCACAGCAAAAATAATTGCATCTATCCACTCAACTATTCTGGTTTGTTTTTCTACACCTCGTTTTTTCCAAAAAGCCCAATGCACTTTTTTAGTGATATATACATCGAAAATTATAGGTAATAGAAAAAGTAACCAATAGTTGCCAATCCATATAATCATTAAAAGCGTTATTAATTCTGCTATTGCAAGTTTAAACCATTTGTTTGTTAATATCTGTTTCATTTGTTTTTATTTTAATTTTGTTTTTGACAAGTTAATTTAAAATCTTTACTATTGGCTTTTGGCCTTATAGTTTCCGGTTTTTAGCCTTTATTACAACTATGATGTATTAAATAATTACTTATTGCAAAGTACTAATTGTTAATTGAATTATCGCATTATCACATTAACTAATTTGTATATTATCATATTTTTTAAATCCAGTTAAAAATTCTATTCCATCTTATTTTATTGAAAAGTCCCTGCTGTTCCGGGTCAATCGATAACCAAATAAACGAAGCTTTACCCACGATATGGTCTTCGGGAACAAATCCCCAGTAACGCGAATCGGCAGACATGTGTCGATTGTCACCCATCATCCAATAATAATTCATTTTAAAAGTATAGGTATGAGCTTCTTTATCGTTAATGTATATTTTATTATTTTGAACCTTTAATTTGTTGTGTTCGTAGGCGTGAATAATACGGCGGTAAAAAAGAAGATTTTTCATATTCAATTCAACTGTTTCGCCCGCCTTAGGAACAACAAAAGGTCCAAAGTTATCTCTATTCCAATTATAATTAGAACTGAAAGGAAATACATCCTCGTAAGTTCCTTTTGGATAAATCATCTTTTTAATGGATATAACATTACTAAGGTTTTCAATTTTAGAGGCATTTTTTGCTGTTAAAGGTATTTCGTATGTTGTGCCGATATGTATAATTTCATCTTTTGTAATGTGCATCTTTCGTAAAATACGGGGATTTATAGATGTACCATTGGTGGTAACACGATATTTGAATTGCATATCATTAAAGTGTTCTTGCTTCTTGCCATTAATAAACAGCTGACCGTCTTTACTTTCTATTTTATCGCCAGGCATAGCAACACAGCGTTTAATGTAATTTTCTTTTTTATCAACAGGACGAACGATTATTTGGTTGTTATCTTTAATTCTTTTACGGGCAATATTCTGATATATTTTATCGCTTTGCAATTTGCGTCCTTTTTGCATATCTAATGCTTTTATTGAATTGGCAAGACTCCTTATTTGGGTATAATAATCTACTTTCTCGTTTCCCATTACAACTGTATCGCCGGCAGGAAAGTTAAATACAACAATATCGTTACGTTTAATATGACTGTATCCCGCAAGACGTTTGTAAAGACATTTTATCCACTCTAAATACGATTTTGTGTGTTTTGTTCCGGGTAGCGTATGATGTACCAAAGGAAAAGATAACGGCGTATTTGGTAGTTTGGGACCATAAGCAGCTTTACTCACAAACAGATAATCTCCCACGAGCAGTGTTTTTTCCATTGATGATGTAGGGATGGTATATGCTTCAATAAAAAATATGCGAATAATAGTGGCTGCAACTACAGCAAAAATAATTGCATCTATCCACTCAACTATTCGGTTTTGTTTTTCTACACCACGTTTTTTCCAAAAAGCCCAATGCACTTTTTTAGTGATATACACATCGAAAACTATGGGTAATAGAAAAAGTAACCAATAGTTGCCAATCCATATAATCATTAAAAGCATTATTAATTCAGCTATTACAAGTTTAAACCATCTATTTGTTAATATCTGTTTCATTTGTTTTTATTCCGTTTTTGGCAAATTGATTATAAGTTTTTGCTATTTAGCTGTCGGCTTTCAGCTTTTGTTACAACTATGGATAAATTTTTCATTGATGTATTAAATAATTGCTCATTGCAAATTACTAATTGTTAATTGAATTACCACATCGTCACATTGTCGTATTTGCACATTGTCATATTAAATTATATCTCCAATAAGTCTTTCATTTCGTAAAAACCTTGTTTTTTTATCATAAATTCAGCAGCAATAACTGCTCCAAGAGCAAAACCTTGTCTTCCGTAAGCTTTGTGCTGAATGGTTATTTCATCTACATCAGAATGCCATTTAATGGTATGTGTACCGGGAACTGCTCCATGTCGTTTGGCAAAGATATCTAACGTGGTTTTATCGTTGGTTAAACCTTGATGCCACTGCTTCTTTACAGGGTGATTCTCGAGTATTCCTTCAGCTAAAGTAATTGCTGTACCGCTTGGTGAATCTAATTTCTGGGTATGATGAATTTCTTCAATATCTACATCGTATTGCTGAAAATTGGCAAGCAGCTTTGTGACTTTTTTATTTAATTCAAAGAAAATATTTACGCCTAAACTAAAATTTGAAGCATAGAAAAAACCTTGTCCTTTTTGACATTGTTCTTTTATAACAGACATTTTATCTAACCAGCCGGTAGTTCCCGAAACAACCGGAACATTGGCTTTAAAACAGGCTTGGTAATTATCAAAAGCTGTGCCTGGAGTTGTAAACTCAATGGCAGCATCGATATCTTTTAAATTTTCAGAGGTTAATTCAGAAGCATTATCTTTATCTATAATTAGTCTAATAGAATGGCCCCTTTCGGTAGCAATTTGTTCAATTGCTTTTCCCATTTTTCCGTAACCTATTAAAGCTATATTCATTTTATGATATATTTATATTTATCTATTGCTCAAAAATAATAAAAGCAAACCATAAAAAGACTACTTCTTTTCTTTTTTCGATATATTGTTTTTCTGTTCTGTTAAAATTGTATTTTTTTTCGATAAAGAAAGCAGCTGTATATTTTATCTTTAAAGCGTTTGGATAAAAAAAGAGGGATTGCCGAAACAATCCCTTATCTAAATAATTTATAATACAAATTTATTACTATTTTGCTGCTTGAGCTTTGCTTACAACAGCTTTAAATGCTTCGGGATGATTTACTGCTAAATCGGCCAAAACCTTACGGTTAATTTCGA
>PDWJ01001688.1_pt1 | contig 26106 bp, 18 predicted proteins | sample 1430881 | NCBI WGS metagenome assembly PDWJ01 (sample SAMN01162460, study PRJNA174530) | Oral metagenome, whole genome shotgun sequencing project. | biome: Marine environment; feature: Marine mammal; material: Swab sample of the gingival sulcus; isolation source: swab sample of gingival sulcus...
GAAACCCGATCGAGCGCTACCGCTACGACGTCTACGGCAACCGCACGGTATGGTCGTGGGACGGATCGGCCTGGGTACAGAACAGCGTGGGGCCGAACCTACTCTTTGATCAACAGTACGGTTATACCGGTCGTCGGCACGATCCCGAATCGCTGCTGATGTACTACCGGCTGCGATACTTCTACCCTCTGCAGGGGCGTTTCCTTACCCAGGACCCAATCGGCAACTGGGGAGACCCAGGCAACTGGGGTAATGGCTATGCCTACGTGGGCAATCGAGGAACAGTTGAGGTAGATGCGTTAGGCTTGTCGCCTACAGGTAATAGCGGAGATGAGTCCACAGGTGCCATAGTGCTATGGGGGGGGAATGGGTACCCGGGCATTGGGCATAATACTCCCTACAAGACCCTGGTCGGGACCGTGCGGGGGAAGGATGGTGTGTGGACCCTCGGACCCTTTGATACTTCTGGTCGGAGCCTGAGGAAAAGCTCGCTTCTCCCGAAGAAATTAAAGCGTATTGTGATTTTCACTCATGGGACCTGTGCAGGAACACCTACGTATACACCTATCGATTGCAAAACACAAAAGGAGGCAAGAGACAAGGAGAAAGAACTGACAGTGGCGGATGTGCTTCGCCTGATAGCTGCTGCAAAAAAATCAGGCATGGCTACGGACAATACAGTCTGGGGTCTTCTTTACTGCTTTAGTGGGAGGGGCCGTTTCGCCTCTGATGTTGCAAGACGTGCCAGGGTGGATGTTGTCGTAACCAATGGCTTTGTTAAGAGCAAGCCATTATTCGGCCCAGTCAAGATACCCTTCAAGGGTGGTGTTGACGAGTTGGGCCAAAAATGGCGAGTGATTAAGGGCCGGAGGGATGATATTGATAGGGGAGCAGGCGCGATCCCAGGGCTGACTAGTCCGAGAGCTCTAACTGGGATATACTTGCTCTGATGTTGTGGAAAGGAGAAGCTGTGATGTGTTGTTGCGTGAGATGGGGCTTAGCCTGGCCTGTGTTGCTGCTTGTGTTGCTGTCTTGCGGTGGGGTGCAGCAGGATGTGGGGCCGCTTGAGGTTTGGACTTGGGCAGATAACGACTGGGAAGGAGAGCTAGGATTTCAGAATGTGGCAGTTCCCATCGATGCGTCCAAAGTCGGCCTGCCGGTGGTCGTCCATCGAGAGTTAGTCGGGCGGGTCGAGGAGATTGCGAAACTCGCACGCCGTACGGGCCTATGGAGATTGGCTTTGGTGCAGGAACGCAATGGATTGCTTGTGGGGCATTGCCCTGAAACCTATACAGACATTTGGCCCCATTGGTTCGACTGCGGTTCCGCGGATGCGGTTCCGGGGTGGCGTTACGGAGTATTGGCTTGTGGAGGTTGGCTTGACGTAGATTTTTTAGATTTCAGAAGTTGCTTCTTTTCTCTTGGGATGCTCTGGCGGCGAGGCGGTGAAGTGGAGTTGAGCTTCCTGACACAGGAGCCTGTTGGGATGAGCGAAGTGGAGGTGCCACCTGCTCCGATTGCTGCGCAACAGCTGTCTCTCTTCCGGTCTCGAATGCGCGCTCAGGTTCCGGTCGATGGCCTTGAGTTGACCCGTGGAATATATGTGCTGAACCGAAGGATCAGCGGCAAGTTCCGACAAATCAAAATATTGGGACGTGCAGATTCTGGAAAGTTAAGTATTCAGGACTTTGGCTTTCTGGAACTTCAGAGATTCCTTGTGCCTAGGTTGAAGCTTGTTGGGACACCTGGTGCTGATGGCGGAGATGCCGAAACGCGTGCTTTTCTTTGTGGGGGGCCCTCGATAAGGACGCGCCCAAAGGGGCTCGGTATTCTGTTGTTTGTCCGTCGTGGCGTGTCACTGTTTATTAAAGGCACGGAAGTGAGAGAACAGGTTGAAGTGGTTTGGGATTCCAAGGCCGAGAAGCTTACGCTTGGCGAATGCCGATAAGCTTATTGTTGATTGTCGCTCGCTTCGACTCAGAGTGACCTTGCTCTTTGTTTCAGAGAGCAGCGAAGCCAGAAGCCGTATGCGCTCAGCCTCGACGTCTCCCATGAACAGTTGTTTCCAGCCGTGTGGCGTGAGCTTGGTCGCATCGCTGCAGCACAGCGATCGCCTGGCGGCCCCTGGAAAGGCGTCGAGGATGTCGCGTTTGCGACTTTGAACTGGATCGACTGGTTTAACAGTCAGCAACAGCATGAACCCAGTGGGTACATTCCACCTACAGAATACGAGACGAACGACTACTATCATCAGGAAGCATCTGCCGCAGTGGCGATGCTCACATAACCGAGTCTCCGGGAAACCCGGGGCGGTTCAGATCGCAGCTCGGGTTCTCCAGAGCGGCCGACGCACGATCGTGAAATTCGCCGCCCTACACCGATTGGCCGCGCAGGCCGCGAAATCGATCGTTGTCCTGCAAACCTGGCTGCAATCGCCCGATCCAAGCCGCCCCGACGGAGCAGAAGCGGCTCGGATCGGACGGAGGCTCATCTATCGCTTCTTCCAGGGCTAGCCGGAGGGCCCAGAGGGGCCTCTCGTCCCTCCCTGCTTAGGCCCCTGCCCTCTGACGCATGGCTGCCCTGAGTGCGACAACAAAGTTGTCACAGCGCTTTCTCTGTTGGGCTGCTGGGAACTCGCGCTGGCAGCGTGCTTGCGTTTGTGGCTAGCGGAGCGGGTGCAGCTGCTCTCAAGCTGTGCCCCAAAGCCAGCCGATAGATCAGGCGCAACAGCAGCGTCCGGCTCGATAGGACGATTCGAGATCCGGATACTTCACCATTGATCTAAGGTGCGCCATGGACATCGTTGGCAAGAAGAGCCAAGGCCTGAGTGTTACGTGCCTCGACCAGGACAAGACCGTTGTCCTGTCCTTCAATGATCGTAGCTTGAACTTCTACGTCACCGACGCCCTGAAAGAGAACCTTAAGGAACTCATCGGCGCCAAGATCGACGAGGGCTTCGAGCATTTCGTTCTCAATATGGAGAACGTCAAGATCATCGACTCCTGTGGAGTTGGGCTCGTGATCGCGGCCAACAATCTGACTTCGGCCCGTAACTCGAAGCTCTATCTCACGAACATCAAGCCGTTCATTATCAAGATCTTCGACATCATGCGGATCTCGAAGCATCTGAACGTCTTCGAAACCGAGGATGCCGCTCTCGAGGCGATCCAGAAGGCATCGAGTTAGTTTCCGCGAGTCCAAAGAGCGGACTGCGGATCAGCCAGGGCACTGCGATACCTGCGCATGTGGGTGCCTGGTGATCTCACCAGGTGATCGATTTGTAGCGGCATCGATTCATTGATATTGAGGGCACAGGGACAATGAGCGCAGCTCCTGCGATCGTATTGTTGCCCTGTGACGCCCTTGGGCTCGATGAGTTGAGTGCCGCGCTATTGCGTACCGGCCACAGTGTGCTGGTGCTGCCGCCGGGTGAAGAACCGAGCGAACTGGGCGACTTCGCGGTGTCGGTGGTGCTCTTTGATCCGAAGCGCCACGGGCCGGAATATCGACGAGCTTCTAGTCCGGGGATTGCGCGAGCCAGGTGGGTTGGCATCGTCGATCCCGGCGATACGGCCCAGCTGAATGCCGCGATGGCGACCGGGGCTCGTGCTTGTATCGAGACGCCCCTGGATGTGGAGCAAGCGCGTATTCGCATACTCGAGGAATTGGCGGCTGCTGCACTCGAGAATGAAGCCGACCCGGGCAAGGATCGGCTGAACGCCGTGCGCGGACAGCTCCAGGAGATGCGAGAGCGATTCCTGTTGCAGAACCGGACGCTGCAGGAATCATTGGATGTCTTCTACCTCGATATCGCCCGGATGATGACCATCGTGGATAACATCCTCGACGGCATTATCTTCACCGATCCAGAGGGGAAGATTACCCTGCTCAACCCCATTGCCGAGGAACTCTTGGGTATCCAGGCGATGGTGGCCATCGGTAAATCCTGCGCAGAACTCGAGGGCTCGGGCGAGCTGCTCGATGCGATCCGGCGCGAGCAGGAGTTTGCCCGGGTCCAGGCCGATGGGGCATCGCACCGCTTGGTGGAGTTGCACCATCAGCGCCTCGACTTGCTCTATCTGGCGCTGCGGACTACGGCCGTTACCGATTACAAGGGGAGCTACGCCGGGACCCTGACCGTCATCAAGGACGTTTCCGCTGAGGTCAAGTCCGACCAAATGCGGAACCAGTACCTCTCGGTGGTCAGCCATGAGCTCCGCACGCCGCTGACCGGGATCAAGACCTTTGCGACCCTGCTCGCTAAGGGAGTGCTCGGCGGTATGCCTGATAAGGCTCAGGAAGCGGTTGACACGATTCGTGAGCAATCGCTGCGCCTTGAACACGAGATCGATAAGCTCATTTGTCTAGGGACGATTGAGAGTGGTGGATTCGCCCTCGACTTGGTGGAACTCGGTCTCCGAGATCTCCTTGAGGGTATTTTGAACCCCTTCGAGCAAATCGCCCGGGATAGCGATCTGGCGATTCAGCTGGAGCTTCCACGAGAAGATCTCCTCGTTCGCGCCGATCCGGAGAATCTGCGTCGTGCCTTACAGGCGATGATCGAAAACGCGATCAAGTTCACCCCTAGTGGTGGACAGGTGCGTATTCATGTACGCGAACGCGAAGAGGACCTCGAGATCCATGTTGTTGATGACGGACCGGGTATTGACCCCCGTTATCATCGAAGGATCTTCGAAACCTTCTTCCAGGTTGAGGACCCCTTAACCCGTCATCATGGCGGCGCGGGTCTAGGTTTGTCCTTGGCCGAGGGCGTTGCGTTAGCACACGAGGGTTCGATGCATTTGTGCAGTGCGGTGGGCGAGGGGGCCGATTTTTGGATTCGGCTGCCCCGCGTTGTGCCTGTGCAAATCGGGGAGCCCATGATGAGAGGTTCTGTTGACGAAAAGACAGTAGCGACTGAGTAGGGAGAAGAGATGGACCGTACGATACTGATCATCGAAGACGAGAAGCTGATTATCGTCTCGACGCAAATGGTACTCGAATCGGTAGGGTACCGGGTGGAATCAGCGATGAATGGCGAGGAGGGCATCGAGAAGGCGAGTGATATTCGCCCAGACCTCGTTCTGCTCGATATCATGATGCCCGGAATCGACGGCTGGGAGACTCTGACGCGGCTTAAGCGCGATGAGGTCACCCGTGATATCCCGGTCATCATTTTCACGGCCCGTGAACACGCCCGTGGCCACCAGAAGAGTGACGAGATGGGGGCTGCCGGTTACTTCCGTAAGCCCTTCGAGCCCGATGAGTTGATCGAGCTCGTTGAGAAGCACGTAGGACAGTCTTGCTGAGGTTCTGGCCCTCCTGCTGAGGGTCAGTTCCTGCAAAGCGCCCTGTGCCTTCTTCTAGCTCGCATCTCTTTCGTCAGCATCGACGAGAAGAGCGATATCGTGCTCTTCTCGTCCGGCTCTTCGTACTGCTGGAGTCCACACAGGCGGGTGGTTTGGCCGGGGAGCCATTCAAAATCGCCAGGCGTGAATTCATGGTTCACGTCGAGGGCATCCTCGAACAAGAAGGATCCCTACTGATCGCCGAGCGCGAGGGGCATCTGTTCTTTAACGGGGTCCGGGCTCAGGTCGATCTTGCGGGCTTTACCGCTCTGAAGTTCCTCGTCCGTACGATGCGGGCCCGTGGGCTTTCCGGCTTTCTTCTGATACAGGGACTTACTCCGCCAGAGCTGCTGAGCTTCTTCGAGGTTCTTTTGGCGCCTCCGGCGAATGCCGGGCAGGAGATCTGCCGACTGCTCGATGATCGCGGCGTGCAGAACGTCCAAGCGGTGCTCGAAGTCGAGGAAGAGTTCGCCGAGATCCTTGGCAATGTCCGCGATCATCCGGTCCTTGGCACTAGGCCCCTGTCCTATTTCAAACGGATCTTCCTGCTTCGGCATCTCCTCTCTGGGCTCGACGGATCGCAGATCGTTGATGTGCGCGAGGCCAAGGACATGTTGGTCGGTCTCGTTGATTACATGCTCGACGAGGACGGGGTGCTTTTGGCCCTCGATCAGCTCAAGAGCTGCGATAGCGGGGTCTTTCGGCATGGGGTCGAGAGTGCGGTGCTGGCCCGAGAGCTGGGTGGGCATTTGGGGTTATCGCCGTACTTGCTCGATCGCCTTGGTGTTTGTGCGCTCTTGCATGAGTTTGGCCATGCGCGGTGGCACGAAGCGATCGGTGAACGATTGTCCTTCCAGCAGTTGATGGCGGGCGAGAAATGTAGCGAGCTGGTGCTGGAGTGCGCCATCGTTGCCCACGCCTATGAGGAGCTTGATGCGGTGCAAGCTAGCCTCGATCCGCAGAGCGAGCTCTTTGCCCGCATTGTTGCTGCTGTGGAGCGGTTCATTCGTCTACTGGAACGCGGGCGTTCCTATGGCCTGGGGCCGGAGCGTGTCGCCGCCCGGATGAGTGAGAGTGGGCTGACGCCGGAGTTGGCCATAGGTCTGCGCAAGGTCGCGGCGGGTCTGGCGCGCTTTCCTCTGCAAACGAAAGGATGTGCAGGACGTGGCTGATCGCTTTGATTCGCTGGTAGAAGCAGGTGGTCGCCTGATTCGCCTATGCGGCGTAGCTCTGCTCTTCCTGCTGCTCTGCGCCTGTGGCGAAGAGAATACTCCATCCAAAGCGTCCGACCCTGCGGCGCCTGCCCAGGAGCCCTTGCGTGGTTATTCCTTTACCGGAGAAACCCTGTCGGTGGATGGGCTGGGAGAAATCTCCCTCGTTGCTTTCCGCATGCATGTGGTGAGGAAGCTGGCGACCCCCTGGGCCAAGTTCCGCGCCCTTTCCCAGCATCTGGCCAGCCTACTCCCGTCTGAGCCGTCGCGGGAGCTGCAGCGGCGGACCCGGCTCTTGGCGCGGAGCGGGCGATTCGACACTTTGCTGCCAAAGCCTAGGGGCAAGTGGCGGAGCGAGGCCGCGGAGCTGGATCTTGGGCTTCTCTTGGCCCAGCTCTGGGTTTTGGAGCATCCTGTGGATCTGCCGCCGATCGAACTCGAAGCCTTGGCGCGGCTGCTGGACGCGGCCTTTCTCCGATATCCGGTCGAGATGGCGACCGATGCTGGGCCAGTGATCGCGCGTTGCGGTGAGCAGAGTGTCGAGACCATGGAACTCTTTCCCGACTTGCTTGCGCTTATGAAGCCGGAGCAGCGTGAAGCCCTGCTCGAGGAGGCGATCCGCGCGCAGCACTGAGCGCCTTCTTGGCTCCAGGAGAGGCCTCCCGACCTATAGGGTTTTTGCCCAGGGGCCTGTTATCGTCCAGGCATGATCCGTCTGGAGATCGGTGAGGACGAGGCCGGGCAGCGCGTCGATCGCCTCCTTCGCAAAATTCTGCCCGGAGCCCAGCTGGGCTTCTTGATGAAGCTCTTCCGCCAGAAGAAAGTGCGGCGTAACGGGGTGCGGGCCCAGCAGAATGAGCGTCTTGAGGTCGGTGACGAGCTGCTGCTCAAACTCCCCGAGCGGCTGGCCCAGGAGCTGGGCCGGGAGGCGGCCCCCAGGCCTACGCCGTCTTTGCCGGGAAGCGAAGTGGAGCTCGAGCTGCTCCTTGAGGACGAGGACCTGCTGGCTGTCTTGAAGCCGGCGGGGGTTCTGGTCCAACCGGGGCTTGGCGATCATGCTCCCGATCTCACGACGCGCGTCCGGCGCCGCTATGCCAAGCGATTCGAAGCTCGGAGCTTCCAGCCTTCGCCTGCGCATCGGCTGGATTTGGGGACTTCGGGGCTCGTGCTCTTTGGTATGTCTGCGGCCGGCTTGCGGGAACTCTCTGCGGCCTTTCGCGAGCGCCGAGTAGAGAAGCGATACCTGGCCTTGGTCCAGGGGCGGGCGCCGGCGGCCGCGGGGAGTATCGATGTCGAGCTGAGCGAGGGCCAGGGGCGTAAGGGCCGGGCCAAGACCGTCCCCGGTGCCGGTCGCGCTGCGCGCACGGACTGGCGGGTGCTCTCGGCCGGGGCGCGGCACAGCTTGCTCGAGCTGCAGCTCCATACCGGGCGCCTGCATCAGATTCGGGCCCACCTAAAGACTCTCGGTTTGCCGATCGTCGGTGACCTGCGTTATGGCGCCTATCGCGAGATGAAAATGCGGGTGCCGCCGCGTTCCCTACTCCTGCACGCCTGGCGGCTGCGCCTCGCGCATCCGCTCACCGGGGCGGCCTTGGAGCTGGAGGCGCCTTTGCCCGGGTACTTCCAGCGTGCTCTCGAGCTCGCTGGCTTGCCGCTGCCCGCTTGAAGCTGTGACTTGCGGTAGGGAGCCCAGCTGGGCAAAAAGGGGGCATGTTGCACACCTTACCTCTCTGTTCGTCTCGCTTCGCAGTCGCTGCTCTTCTTACGGCTTCGTGCCTCTTTGCTTCTTGCGGAGGCACGGGTGAGCCCAAGCCTGAGGCGGAGGCAACATCACCGCCGGCGCTCATGACTGCGGAGGAGCCGAGCGTCGCGAAAGCGGAGCAGGCGATGCCGGCAATCAAGGCGGATGCTAAGTGGGCCACGCAGCTGCTCGTCCGCGGCGCGAGCAAGGAGCCAGGTGCGCCCTTTTATCGGCCCGAGGTCGAGCTGATGGAGTCGATGCCTGTGCAGTTTGCGCTGCTGCTCCAGCGCGACCTGCCGATGGCCGGTGGCAAGCTCGTCTGCGACGACCTTGCTGTTGACCGGAAAGCGGGGCGGATTTTGGCGATGGTCACGGTTCAGCGTCCTGAGGGCCCGACGGCGACTGTGAATACTCCGACTTCCGTGCGCCTCCCCCTCGGGCATCTGCGGGAAGGACGTTATCGTCTCGACCTGCTCCTTCGCAGCTCCAAGGACGCGAGATACGAGTTGATGCAGAGCCTTACCTTGCTTGCCAAGTAACCTTCTTCAAAGGAGCTGTTGCCGTTATGCCAGGTACGCTTCTCCGGCTTTGGCCGCTGCTGAGCCTTTTCGTTATGAGTTGTGCCGGGCAGCAGCTGGCCGATGCGCCGCGCTTCGGGCAGATCGTTACCAAGGCCCAGCGGCGCGGCCAAGAGATCGTCGTTTGTGGGCAGTATGTCCACGTCGGGACGCCCGTCGTGCTCTGGTCCGATCCTGGGGGCTTCAATGCCTATTCGCAGGACTTGGCCTTTCCCGAGGAGACCGGCAAGCGCAAGGATCCGCCGACAGGTCGGCGTTACGGTTCACGGAGAAAGCTCCCCGAGGATCTGGCGGCCCAGGTAGCGAAGCGGGGCTGGACCTTGCCGCTGCTCCAGAAGCAGCTGGCGCAGTTTGTCTTCCACTACGATGTCTGCGGCACTTCTCGGCAATGCTTCAAGGTGCTGCAGGATCTGCGCGGGCTGTCGGTGCACTTCATGCTCGATGTCGATGGGACGATCTACCAGTCGCTCGATCTCAAAGAGCGTGCCTGGCACGCTGGCACCGCGAACGACCGTTCGGTCGGCGTCGAAATTGCGCAGATCGGTGCCTATCCCCGTGAGAATCATCGGCAATTGGCTACCTGGCACGGTAAAGACGCCGAGGGGCCCTTTATCAAGCTGCCGAAATGGATGAAGACGGAGTATTTGCGCAAGCCTCAGGAGAAATACCGTCCGGCGCGGAAGCAGAAAATCTCCGGCGTTATCAACGGCAGGCGATATTGGCAGTATGACTTTACCGCTCCGCAGTATGAGGCTCTAACTAGGCTCTGTGCGGGATTATCGCAGGTCTTTCCCAAGCTGCGGCTCGAGTGCCCGGTCGATACCGAGGGGCGGCTGCGCCTGGACGCTTTGAACGCTGAGGAACGAGCGGCCTTTGAAGGCTTCCTCGGCCACTGGCACGTGATCCAGCGCAAGCAAGATCCGGGGCCGGCCTTTGACTGGGAGCGAGTGCTCGGCGGGGCCAAGCGGCTATTGGCGCAGCCGTAGCGGCTCTCGCTTCGCGCCCTGCTAGGCCCAGAGTTCTCTGGGCGCAGGGTGCATGCTGCTGCCCTCAAAGTGGAAGCCCGGCTCGCGGTCTTTCGACAGGAGCAGGGGACCATCGAGGTCGACGAAGTCGGCCCAGGGCGTGAGCAAGAAGGCTGGGGCCATACCGAGCGAAGTGCCGACCATGCAGCCCACCATGAGCCTCAGGCCGCGCTCGCGTGCGGCGCGCGCGACCTCCAGGGCGGCGGTGAGCCCACCGGTCTTGTCCAGCTTGAGGTTGACGTAGCGGTAGCGGGTGGCGAGCTGGTCCAGGCCTTCGAGACCGTGGAAGCTTTCGTCGGCGCAGAGGGGGACCGGGCTGTCGATTTCGGCCAGCACCGCATCCTCGGCCGCTGCTAGCGGCTGCTCGACGAGCAATACTCCGACCTCGGCGCAGGCCCGGAGCCTTCTCTCGATGTTGTGTTGATCCCAGGCTTCGTTGGCGTCGACGATCAGGCGGGCCCTGGGGGCCGCTGCTCGAACCGCGCGGATGCGCTCCTCATCCCCTTCGCCCCCGAGCTTGACCTTGAGCAAGGGGCGGGCGGCGGCGCTGGCGCTGTCTGCGGCCATCTTCTCGGGAGTGCCGAGGCTGATGGTGAAGGCGGTGGTGACGGGTTTGGGGGTTGGCAAACCGGCGCGCTCCCAGGCGGGGGTGCCGGTGCGTGCCGTCTCTAGGTTCCAAAGCGCGGCGTCGATGGCATTGCGGGCGGCGCCGGCCGGCATGGCGCTGAGCAGACCTTGCCGGTCCAGACCCGCAGCAAGCTCCTCGGCCATCCCGGCAATGGCTTCGGATACGCCACTGACGCTTTCGCCATAGCGCGGGTAGGGCACACATTCGCCGCGGCCGACCTGGCCGTCGGCCTCAAGGCGGGCGACGACCAGCTCTGCTTCGCTCTTGCTGCCGCGGGCGATGGTGAAGCCGCCAGCAATCGGCCAGCTCTCGCGCTCTACATAAAGTTGCGGGTTCACGCTCTGCTCCTCTCCGGGAATTCGCTTAGGAGGTGATCGACGAGTTTGTCGACGCCGAAGCGCATGGGGTCGCTTGCGGGGATTTGGTGTTGGTCTTCGAGTTTGCGTAGGTATTGGCGTGCGGGAGCTTCCTCCAGTGCCTTGGTGTTGATGGCGAGCCCGATGGGGCGGATGCCTGGGTTGCTGCGGCGGCCTAGGCGCAGACTGAGTTCGATGAGTTCCTCGATGCCGGGCATGGGGGCTTCGACGTTGCGCATGTGCGAGCGCGTTGGTTCGTGGCAGATGAGGAGGGCGTCGGGTTGGGCGCCATGGAGGAGGCCGAGGGATACGCCGCTGAAAGAGGGGTGGAAGAGGGAGCCTTGGCCTTCGATCAGGTCCCAGTGCTCCGGGTCGGCGTCTGGGCTCAGCCACTCGACGGCGCCGGAAATGAAGTCCGCAGGCACCGCGTCGATGGCGATGCCGCGTCCGCTCATGAGGACGCCGGTCTGGCCAGTGGCGACGAAGCGGGCGTCGATGCCGCGGGCGCGCATCGCCCGTTCCATAGCGAGGACGCTGTATTTCTTGCCCGAGCTGCAGTCGGTGCCGACGCTGAGCAGGCGCCGGCCTTGGCGCTTGACGCCCTTGCCTACGGCGAGGCGCTGCTCGCTATGGCGGACATCGAAGAGCTGGCGCCCGTGGCGTGCCGCCGCTGCGGCGATTTCGGGGAAGCTGCTCAGGCGCTGGTGCAGGCCACTGGCGACGTCGAGACCGGCTTCCAGGGCCTGGACGATGCTGGCGATCCAGTGCGCCGGTAACTGGCCGCCTGGGTTGACGACCCCCAGCAGCAGGGTGCGCGCCGCGGCGCTGATCCCTTCGGCGATGCTCATCTCGGGGAGGGCCAGCTTCGCCTGGCAGCCCGGAAGGCGTAACTGGCCAACGCAGTGCTCAGGGCGCCAATCCACGATGCCATGGGCGGTCTTGGCGGCGAACTGGTCCTGCACATCACCAAGGAAGATCAGGTAGGGGCGAGGAATCTCCATGGCTTGTCTTTGGCTGCTGAGATTGGGGAGCGGGTTGGCTAGGCCGTCCCTTGCCAGCCTTGCTGGGGCGAAGCGCAGTGTCACCTAGCTTCGGCTGGCGCCGGAATGGCGCGACGGAGCGCCGGATTGACCGAATATCTTGGCCGCCATTGGAGCGCCGGATCCGGCGCTCTGCCACTTGTGCTCTTATTTGAGGCTCTTGCTTGGCGCAGGGGCGCTGCTGGCTGTGTGGCTGTCTTGGTCCAGGGCTTTGCAGGGTTGGAGCACGTGGGAGGGAGGCAGGGGTTTGTTGGGGACGTCGCCGTCTTGCTCGGCCCACCAGTCCTGCCAGCTGCTCTCTTCGACCCTTGGGCCCCGGCCGGAAATCGTTCTGAGGCAGGATTCGAGTTCGGAGCGAAGCTGCAGCAGCGCGTCCTCGCCTTTGGTCGTTTTTTCGACTTGGCTCCAGAGATCGAGCATGCGCGCGACGGCGCTGGGAAGCCCGAAGGAATAGAGCAGGCGTGCTGTCCGATAGGCGATGCATGGCTGCGAAGAGTCCAGCAGCGGCAGCAGGGCGTCCATCGTGATCTGCGCCTGGGTTTTCTCGATGCAGTCCAAGGCGTGCAGCTTCTCCATCTCATCTTCGGACTGGATCGCCAGCCGGAGCAGCGGCGAGGCGTCGCCCCGCCAAACCCCCTGGGATTTGATGAGATCGACGGCCTGCCAACGCAAGCTCGCGTTCTCAGAGGAGAGCATGAACATGACTCCGGAGAGGATGCTCTTCGTCTTCTCCCGGCCCTGCAGAAGGTGGAGCAGGCATTCCTTCTGGCGCAGCTCTCCTTTGCTGGCGACTTCGAGGAAGCAGGAGAGAGCTTCGCCGTGCAGCCTTTTGGGGAGAACCGTGAGGGCACAGAAACGAACCAGTTCCGAAGGATGGATCGCGCCCCGCAGCAGCCAGGCGCCACAGCTCCGGGGGGCCCTTCGGCCGAGAGCTGAGATCAGCCCCGCCATCTTGGCTTCGTCTTCCTGCTGGAAGGCTGCCTCCAGGTCCTTAGCTGCCCAGGGCTCGAAGTGGTCGAAGATCTCGTAGGCCAGTGCCCGCGTCGAGGCGGAGCTCGAACTCATGAGTCTTTCGATGCCGGGTTTGAACTGTTTGTCCCCGAGGGCTCCGGCTGCGAGCAGGGCCGCCTGCACCAGTGGGTGGCTTGGGTCTTGGAGGATCTGCATCGTGTCGTAGCGGAGGCGGGAGTGGGCACCTCGCAAGAGGGCTGGGATGCGCTCGCGGTAGCGCTGTTCCCAGCTGGTTGGCAACTGTTCTAGGAGCTGGATGCTCTGCGGCACGATGCGCGGGGCTCCGGAGCTGCTCCCCTGGGGAGTGGTTGCCGGGAGCATGGTCACGGCCAGCCCGGTGAGGAGCAGGGTGCAGAAAACGAAGGCCAAGAGGCGGATCCATTGGCTGGAGTGGGGCTTTGCCTCCTCGCAATGCCCGTGCGTCCGCACCGGGGCCAGGCCACGCGCTTGCCCAGGTTTTGGCGAGAAATACAGCTGGTTCCGACCTTTGTGCATGTCTCTCCCCTCGAAGCTTCGCCTCTCCTCGCTGGCCGCCGATCAGCTCGGGCCATGGCAGAGCGCCTGGCTAGCTCGCTCCTGCTGGGATCGGCAGGGGGCGGGGAAGTCTTGACCGAGATACTGCCGCTTTTCGCCAGCGCTTTGGGCGCGGGAGCGGGATTTGGCTGCCGACGGCGAGGGCTTGGGGAGCTTCTTCTGGGGCCCAGCGGCATGGGCCTAGACCGCGGGTTTCGGTGCAGACGCTGCGCTGGCATCGTCACTTGCTGCAAAGCGAGCGTGGCATTGTGCGAGGCTTTCGCTAGCATCACCGGTGGCGTGATCCGTCTCCACCGGCGGATCCAGGGGAAGGGGATATCTATGGATGCGATCCGCGTTCGCGGAGGCTCTCGGCTTGAGGGCTCCGTATGGACGGGAGGCTCGAAAAACGCGAGTCTTCCCATTTTGGCGGCGACGCTGCTTTGCGATGGGCCCGTTGTTCTCGACAACGTGCCGCAGGTCCGGGACATCGGCACGATGCTGGGCTTGCTCGAACGGCTCGGCATGACCTGGTCTTGGCAGGACGATGGCTCGCTTCGGCTTGAGCTTTGCCATGAGGACGAGACCGAAGCGCCCTACCACCTGGTGCGGCAGATGCGGGCGTCGTTCTGCTTGCTGGGGCCGCTATGGGCCAAGCGCGGGCAGGCGACGGTCTCGATGCCCGGAGGCTGTGCGATCGGCGAACGGCCTGTGGACCTGCACCTCAAGGGGATGCGGGCGCTCGGCGCCAGGATCGACCTCGATGGCGGCAATATCCGCTGCTCGGGACGGGTCAGTGGTGGGAGCGTCTACCTGGGCGGCAGCTTCGGCAGCACGGTCCTGGGCACGGCCAACGTGCTGATGGCGGCGGTGCTAGCCGACGGAGAGACCCGAATCGACTATGCGGCGCAGGAGCCGGAGATCGAGGACCTCTGTGGCTTCTTGACGAGTTGTGGGGCCCAGATCGAGGGCGTTGGTAGCCACTGCCTGAAGGTGCGTGGTGTCAAGAGCCTGAGCGGCTGCCGCTATCGGGTCATCGAAGACCGTATCGAGGCGGGGACGATGGTGATCGCCGGGCTGATGACCCGGGGTGAGGTCGAGGTCCTGGGGGCTCGGCCAGATCATCTGAGCGCCCTTGTGGATTGTCTGCGCTTTGCCCAGCTTCCCATCGAGCTTGGTGTGCGGGCGCTTCCCCTCGAGGAGATTGGCTCGGCGGGGCTGCGGCAGCTCGCTGAGCATCCTCATGTCGAGCGCCGGAGTGAGTCGCTCGGCCCACGTCAGAGCGCCGCGCGTCTGCAGCGCAAGCCCAACGCTCCCCTCGTCAGCTACCGCACGGTTTTTCACGAGACCGCGAGCGGGGAGAGCCAGCAGATGGCCGAGGTGCCCTTCATCCGCAGCCTTCCCTGGGATGGCTGTGAGGCGGTGGATATGTCGACACTGCCGTATCCAGGCTTCCCGACCGATCTGCAGGCGCAGTTCATGGCGCTGATGTGTTTGGCGGATGGCATCAGTGTGATTACCGAGAAGATCTACCCCGACCGCTTCATCCACATTGCCGAGCTGGCGCGGCTGGGGGCCAAGATCCGGCGCTCCGGGCCCGTGGCCATTGTCGAGGGTGGGCGGCCGCTCTCGGGGGCGAGCGTGATGGCGAGTGACCTGCGGGCTTCGGCTGCGCTGGTTCTGGCGGGCCTCGTGGCTGAAGGCGAAACCACGGTGCGCCGCGTCTATCACCTCGATCGCGGCTACGACCGGCTCGAAGAGAAAATGCGCAGGCTCGGCGGCCAGGTGGAGCGCGTTCGCGAGGGCTAGGGCTTTCTGGGAGGATCCTCTCGGCGCCTTTGGGCTGAGTTGGGTTGAGTTGGGCTGAGCTGGGCTGGCCGCTCCCGCTGCGCCAGTTTCGTGCTCGCTATCGCAGAAGAAGCCTTCGCCCTGTACCGGCCTATTCGAGCATGTCCTGGGCGAGCGAGGAGGCTGCGCCCGGATGCCGCGCAGCTGCCGCGCGAGCTCTTGGCGGCTTGCTAGGCGCTTGCCGTACCCCAGGCTGGCTTGCCGAGATGCTGAGAGCATGCTCGCAGGTTCTTGGGAGCTTCCTCTCCGGGCGGAGCTGGATTTGGAGCATGCTCTCAGGGGTAAGCGGGGGCTGGGCTGTGCTCCTCTGGGCCGGGCGCGGGGGCGGTTTCCGGCTTTCTCTCGGGGCTTGGTTTTAGGTAAATGTTAGGTATGATCCTGTGGCGAGGAACAAGGCCCGGATCTGTCCGGGGAGGATTCGCTGTGGGGAAGGAGAGATGGCGGCGCTGCTGCGGTGCGTGAGCTACTTCAGTTTTTTGACGGGTTTGCTGTCGCCACGGGACTTGGTCGACTGCGCTGTGCGCCAGGAGATCGGGCATCTCGGGCTCTGTGACTGGGGCGGGCTCTACGGGCATCCGGTCTTTGCACAGGAGGCGGCGCGGGCTGGGATCCATGCGGTCTTTGGCGTCGAGCTTGGCGAAGGCCGTGAGCGCCTGGTCTTGCTGGCCAGGGACCAGGGTGGCTACCGCCGCTTGTGTCGATTGGTGTCGGGGTATCGCCTGGAGCAGGGGACCGTGCGCGAGCTCTTGGAGCGCGAGGCCGAGGAGCGCTCAGCGCGGGAGGAGCTCTTCGTGCTGGCGCAGGAGGCGGATCTCCTGCGCTTCGCGGTGGAGCGCTTGGGCCGTGAGGCGGTGCGGGTGCCGGTGCCGCCGCTTTATCCCTTCGATGCCTTGGAGCGGGCCCAGGCTGCTGCGGAAGAAGGGAGGGGCGAGGAGGCGCAGCGTCCGACACGGGAGGAGCTGCGTCGCTGGTATGCCTGTGATGACTCTGCCTTTAACCACCCCGTTTGTAATGCCCCCACCCGTGATGGCCTCACCCGTAATGCCCTCACCCGTAATGCCCCCACCCGTAATGCCCCCACCCGTAATGCCCCCACCCGTGAGGGTTCTTCTGGGGCCGGTTCTGCCCATGCCGATTCTGCCGGGGGCGTGGACGAGGACCCCGCGCGGCGCAAGTGTCCGGCTCCGGAGTCGCCCCGGTCTCGGCAGCAGATGCTGGCTTCGGTCGAATTCCTCGGTGTGCGTGGGGTCGCGGCGCCGTGGGTGTACTACGGGGTGCCTGAGCAGCGTGCGCTGCATCGACTGGCGGTGGCGATCAAGCTCGGTCGACACCACATGCGGGTCGAACGAGAGGAGCTGGCGCCGAAGGGGAGCTTCCTCCCAAGTGCCCAGGAGCTGCGAGAGGCCTATGCCGATGCACCGGAGCTGCTGCAGGAGAGTGAGCGCCTTGCCCGTAGCTGCACGCTTTCACTCCTAGAGCCGCGGCCCCTGCTGTTCCCGCGCTGGACAGCTGGCGAGGGGACGGCTGGCGAGGGGACGGCTGGCGAGCGGGCGGAACCCGAGCAGCGTGCGCGGGCCGAGCTGCGGATGCGGGCCGAGTCGGGCTTTTTGCAGCGATACGGGCGCAGCCCGGAGTCGGACGCGCGTCAACGGCTGGAGCATGAACTCGCGGTGATCTCGGGCTTGGGCTTTGCGGGCTACTTCCTCGTTGTTGACGAGATTGTTGGGATCGCGCGTGAGCGGGAGATTCCGCTGCTCGGTCGTGGGTCAGCCGCCGACAGTCTGGTTGCCTACTGCCTCGGTTTTACCGAAGCCGATCCCCTGCGTTATGAGCTGTGCTTCGAGCGCTTCCTAAGCGTCGAGCGTTTTCGAGAGCGGATGGCGCAGGCACAGAAGCTTCGGAATGGGATGAGGCAGGGTGCGCAGGGTGCGCAGGGTGTGCAGGGGGCGCAGGGGGCGCAGGGTGTGCAGGGTGCGAGCGGCCCCTCCTTCGCCCGCGGAGGAGCTAACGTTCTGCCCGACATCGATCTCGACTTCTGCTGGCGGCGGCGCGACGAGTTGATCGAGGCGGTGATCCAGCACTTTGGCGAAGGGCAGGTCGCCTTGCTGGCGACGCAGCCTTCTCTGGGCTTCCGCGCGGCGTATCGCGAGGTTGCGCGGGCTTTTGGCTACTCACGGCTCGAGCTCGACCGCTGTGCGCGATTGCTGCCGCGGCAGATCCCCGAGTCCATGCTCATCCAGGGTCGTAGTGGAGACTTGTCGGTACTGGAGGCCCTCTTCGATCGTGCGCCGGAGCTGCGGCGACGACGGCAGCGCTTGGTGGGGGGGCTGGAGGAGCGAAGGCGGGAGCTGGCGCTGCTGCGGGGGGCCTTTGGCTTGACCGGGGCCAAGCGCTACCTCGGGCTGCATCCGGGAGGCACGGTGTTGAGCCCTGATGCCTTGGCGAGCTACGCACCGCTCGAACGCTCGGCGAAGGGGCTTCCCGTTGTGCAGTGGGACAAGCACGTCGCGCCGCACATGGGCCTGGTCAAGATCGATTTGCTCGGCAATCGCGGGCTTTCGGTCTTCAGCGATGCACAGCGTGAGCTGCGGCGTATCGGCGGCAGCCTGCCTGAGCCGCTACAGGCGAAGGTCGGGGAGGGGGCGCGAGAGGATGCTCTAGAGAGGGATGAGCGCAGCGCTGCGATGCTGCGCGAAGGGCGAACGCTCGGTTGTTGGCAGCTTGAGTCGCCGGGCATGCGGGCCCTCCTGACCCGAATGCAGGCCGAGCGGCAGCAGGATGTGATCCAGTCCATTGCCCTGATCCGGCCTGGCCCCGCGGCTTCGGGAATGATGGATAGCTTCGTGCGACGGGCACGCGGTATCGAGGCCTTGCCGGAGTTGCCGCCGGAGCTCGCCTTTCTCCACCAGAGTCGCGGGGTGCTGCTCTACCAGGAGGACGTGATTCGCTGTCTCGCTCGGATCTGCGATATCTCCTTGGGCCAGGCCGAAGTCCTGCGCCGTAAGCTCGGTGAGCGGAGCAGCGTGCGAGGTGGTGCTCGGCCAGCGGCGGCAGCTGTTCGGCGTTTTTACCAGGAGCGCTGCGCGGCGCGTGGCATCGATCCGAGACTCGCCCAGAGCACTTGGGAGCAGATCGAACGTTTTGCGGCCTTCTCCTTCTGCAAGGCGCATTCGGTCAGCTATGGCTTGCTCGCCTGGCGAATCGCGGTGCTGATGGCGCATCGTCCGGCGACCGTGATTGCGGCGTTGCTCGCCAACGGCACCGGCTACTACGACAAGCGAGTTTATGTCGACGAGGCCAAACGCCGGGGGATTTCGGTGCTGCCGCCCTGTGTGCACCGGAGTGATCTGAGCTTCTGCGCCGAGAGGCTCGGGCGCGCTGGTCCTGCTCCTGGCGGTCCTGCTCCTTGTGGCGGTGTTCGTGCTGCTCTGCGCACTGGGCTTGGGGAACTGCGCGAGCTGCCGCAGCAGGCGGCGGCGGCGATTGTGCGTGAGCGAGAGGAGGGCGGGCCCTTCTTCAGCATCGAGGTTTTTGTCCAGCGGTTGCGGCAACGCGGTGTCGTGCTCGCAGAGAGCATGGTTGAGCGCCTGATTTTGCTGGGGGCCTTTGACATGCTCGAGGGGACGCGGCCAGAGAAGCTCTGGCGCTACCGTCTCGGTGCGCGCCACCGAGAGGAAGCTCGCGAGCGCCTGGCACGCGGCGAGGCCGAGTTGGGGCTGGACGGGAGCATCGAGACACGGGGGCTCTTTCCCGATGCACTACTGCCGAGGGCGCCGGTGATTCCGTGCTTGCCCGAGTTCGACGAGGAGGAGCGGGGGCGCTTCGAGATGGCCTGGCTCGGCTTTACGACTGCCATGCACCCGATGCGGCTGCATGGGGCTTGGCAGGAGAGGCAGCGACCGGGGGCCACTGAGCTTGGCGATGTCACTGAAGTCCAGAGACAGGCGGCGCTACCGCTCAGCGAAGCCCCCTCTCACCTTGGGCGCGAGGTGCAGATCTGCGCCTGGCTGGCTGCGATGCGGCGGCATCGTGTCCGGCCGAGCGGCTCCAGAGCTGGCGGCTGGATGTGTTTTCTGAGCTTCGAGGACGAGACGGGCATGCTCGAAGTCGTGCTCTTTCCCGATCGCTACCGGCGCTTTGGCGGGGAGCTCGCTGGGGAAGGGCTCTACCAGGTCCGGGGCCGGATCGAGCAGCGGGAGGGGGCGATCGCCTTGCATGCCGAGGCGCTTGAGGCCCTGCATTGAAGAAAAAAACAGCCGCGGAACTGGGCACTATTTGGAAGGGGCTGCGGTCCATGGCTTCCTTGCCGTCGAGAGCTTCGACAAATGCGGTCGGGTTATCCAAAAAACCGACAGCTGCGGTCGCCATTATCTCAAGAACGAGACTGGGCCAGTCGAGGAAACGAGCATTTGGCGGAGCTGTGGGGGGAAAAGATGAGCTGCGCGCAAGCATGGGGGACGAAAGGGCTTCCTCGTCATTCTGGGCGTATTTGGGAGTCGAGTTTGCTAGGCCTTGCTGTGCTCTTGTTGAGCGCTTGCGGTGGGATGATCGAGAGTTCGGGAGAAGGGAGCGGCGGCCCTGGGAATCCTGGCGGTGGTACTCGTGGGGGGGGCACCGGCACGGCTGTCGTCAACGAACTCTTTGTTCACAACGAGTCCGACACTGTGCGCAATGAGACCCTCGAAGTCTCGGTGCCTTTCGCGCTCGGCCAGCAGGCGAATCTGGACCAAGTTGGCCTTAGCGGGCTTGGCACTGCGTGGCGTGTGCTGCAGCGTTGGCAGGACGGCAGCGTGAAGGTGGCGCAGGCCCAGTTCACCGACCAGCTCCCTGCGAGTAGCAAGAAGAGCTACAAGGTCGTGAAAGGTGTCCAGGCACTGAAGGGTGACTTCCAGCAGCACGATTGGGTTGCGAGCAACTGGCGCAACTTCGATGTGCGGGTGCGCGTGACCGATGACTACAACGTCAGCTACGAGGCTGGTCTTGCCGACGGAACACCCGAGACCCTGCACGAGACCTTCTTGGTGCGGGAGCGGCGTTGGCGACTCTACCTACGCAATGCCAATCCTTCGGCTGGCATCGGCCGTGATTTCCTCGCTGCTCGGGTCTACATCAAGGAATACCGCGACACGCCCTTCCTAAAGATCGAGGTCGTCGTCGGGAATGACTACCTCGGAGAGGATCATCCTGCTGCGAGCAGCGATCCGAATCTCTATCCGCTCGGTCCTGTGTCGTTCAAGAAACTGGATCTCCTCCTGGGCCGCGGCTACGTCCGCATGCGTGACTACCTGCGCCAAGGAAGCCCGGCGCGGGGTATGGAAGCAGGCAGGGACCGTTTCACTGTGCTGGGGCCGGACTGGTTCCACGACGGTCAGACCAAGGTCTGGCGCTTTGACGTCTATTGCGAGAACCCAGCGGGTGAGGCCTCGGCCAAGGCCAAGTGGCTTGAGCATTGGAAGGAGATGGAAAAGAGACCTCTGCGTCCTCTGGCAACACAGGAGTCTTGGCTGAGCACGAAGGCGCTCGGGGTCTACGGCGGACCTTTGAAGGGCCCGGTCGATGCCTATGACCGATGCGAGAAACGGCTCGCCAGTTGGCGGGGAACGAACTGGTTTGGTCCTTGGGGGTCCTGGGGTGACTCGAAGAGTTCGAACACCACGGGCACTCCTCGCAATGCTCCGTTGTCCATGGCCGGTGGTTGGGCGGTTATGGGAGAGAATCCTCGCCTGCTTGAGATGCTCGAAGGCATGGCCTTCCAGCAGGCCTGCCGGACCTACCACATGTGGAAGCTGGAGGTTGGCGATCGCGATGGTCGTTATTTCTGGGCTGGCGTTCCGTTTGAGAAGAACGGGCGCAAGCTGTCCAAGGAGAACCACGGTCGCTACACGATGTGGCAGCATGATCCCTATGCCGACTACCGGAAGGGCGTCGACTGGGGTTGGGGAGCGACGGGGCACGGCTGGAATGCCTATGACGCGGAGCATTTCTCGACCGACCTGCTCTTCGACCTCTACACCCTGACCGGCGACTCCTGGGCCCTCGACGAGATGAAGATGCTGGGGCAATGCCTGAAGGCGATGATGCGCCTCCAAGAATTCTTCACCTCGAACATCGTCTCGGCACGTGCCGAAGGCTGGTGCATGCAGAGCTTCTTGCAGTGCTGGCTCGCGACCGGCGATGACGATTACAAGAACTACGCGCTGAAGCGGGTCGAGGAGGTGATCGCTCCCCAGCGCCAGTGGAAGCATGCCTCGCGGGCCATGTTCTTCCAGTTCAACCACCCGCTGACCGGCTACCCCAATCCCACGGGCTTCTTTATGCCGTGGCAGCATGGACCGGTTGCGTTGTCCTTCCATGCGGCGTCGAAGTACTGGGGCTCGGAATCCTGCCGACGGATCGCGGAAGACGTGGTGACCAGCGTCCAATACGGCTGGGTCCTGAACTACAAGAACGACCCGAAGTGGGGCACCATCGCAAATGGTCTGCGCTACTACGTCCCGGTCGAGCACCAGGGCAAGCCAGTGGGGCCCGACTTCTTCGATAACTCCTTGGGGATCAAGTGGGGGGACAGTCCACTCGGCGGTGCCCACGAGTTCTTGATCAGTGGGCTCTACATGGTGGCACAGGACTGCAAGGATTCGGCGACCCGGGCCAAGGCCATCTACTGTGCCGACAAGCTCTTGGGCCAGGTCGACAGCTCCCGCTCGCGGCTCTGGTCAAAGTGGTGCTTCGCCATTCCCGAGAGGATGCTGCCTTGATCCCGCACGGCCAAGACCGCGAGGCCGCATGACTCGGGCCTCGCCAGCCGCCTGAAAAAGGCGCGGGGCGACAAGGCCTCGACGAATCCGCAGCTTTGCCTGCCTCTTCCGGGCCTATGGGCTAGAACCGGACCTGGCACTCTGTCGCTCGCGGGCCTTTTTCAACGCCCGGTAAAGGCGCGCCGGGACTCCCGTCGATGAGGGAGCTGTCTCTCCCCCCCAGAGGCTGGAGTCCTCGTGAGCAAGCACATCGCAGGCCGCGAGATTGACGAGTGGATCGCCGATCTCGCTTCGTCGTCCTTCCTGGAGCGCAGCCAAGCATTACGAGCTCTGCTGCAGGCTCCTGTGACCTGCATCCCGGCGGTCATGGCTGCGGCGCGAGCTGGCAAGCTGCACAGCGCCATTTGGGAGGGCGTTGCCGCCTGGCTCGGCAGCTATGGCGACGAAGGCATGGCCGAACTCTGTGAATGCTGGGACGAGCAGCCGATGCTGGTGACCTGTGCCCTCGTCGCTGCGGGACCCGATGCGGTGCCGGCATTGATGGAGGCCCTCACCAGCGAGAGCGAGGAATCGCGGCGTTGGGCGGCCTATGGCCTCGGGCAGTTCGGCAAGGAGGCGCGCGGGGCGCAGGTCGTGCTCCGAGCCGCGATGCGGCTGCCCGTGAGTGAGAAGACCCGGGAATCCCTCCTGCATGCCCTGAAGGCCAGCGAGGAATAGCCGGCCGGAACCAAGAGCAGAAGCTCAACGAAAGCGGGGCCGGATCGGGGGCGTGACCGAGGCTGGGCGGCTATTGTCCCGGCGATGCAGAACTTCTTTTCCGGAGCGTCCGAAGAGCGGGCGCGGGCGACCGCACGTTTTGTCGCCATTGTCTTGCTGCTGCTCTTCCTGTGGCAGGCGCTTTCTCGGCTGTTCTTGGCTGGGGACGCTGTCGTGCGACTCTCCGATGACGCGTTCTATCAGTTTGAACTGGCCAGCAACCTGGCCGAAGGCCTGGGTCTGAGCGTCGATGGCCTGCACCTGGCCCATGGCGTCCAGCTGCTTTGGCCGCTGCTCCTGACCCCCTTCGCCTTCGTCCTGGGAAGCGCGGCCCTGCCCTTCGTGGCAACTCTGCTCGGGCTCTTCTTCCTGCTCCTGGCCACCTATCTCGCGGTGCGCCTGCTTGATCGTCATGTGCCCTTCGAGCTGGCGGTTGCCCTCGGGCTCTTTTTGCTCTCCCGCCCGGGAGTGATCGACTTCGCGACGAACGGGCAGGAGACCTGTCTGGTCTTGGTGGGGCTTTTTGCTTGGGCATTGTTGAGCCTGAGTCCTCCGAATCCGGCGGGGCAGCGCCCTGTGCTGCCCGAGCTGGCCATGGCCCTCGTCCTGCCGTGGCTGCGCACGGAGCTCATCGCGCTGCCGCTGGGGCTCGCCCTTTGGTATCTGCTCGCGCAGATCCGTGGTCTGGAGAGGAACCGCTGGCAGCGGCCGCTCATGGTCGGCCTCGCGGGGCTCGTGAGCTACTTGCTTCTGCAGCTGCTCTTCTTTGCTGCGGCGCTGCCGCCGAGTGGCTTCGCGATCCCGGAGGCGATGCAAGGCAGCTTCTGGGCCGGCAACCCGAGCATGTCGGAGATCTTAGAGCGCTACTGGTTCTTCGGGCGGCCGCTCGCCTTAGGTGGGGTGTACGGCGCTGCCAGCCTGGCCTTTGGCGCGACTGCGGCCTGGATGGTTCTGGCGCCGTTGCTGCGCATCCGGCGCTGGCTTCCCCTCGTTTTGGTCCTCGCCCTGAGCCTTCTGGGGGCGGGCAACAGCAGCGTCGCGCTCTTGGGGGCACTCTTGCTCCTCGTGGCGCCCAACTTGCCGGGGCAGCTTTGGCGAAGCTCCCTACTGCCGGGCTTCGTCGGCGGCTGGCTAGCCTTCTTTGCCGTGGCCTGCCTGCATCTGCTTCTGCGCCAGTACCCGCGTGACTACTACTTTGTCTTGGCCGCCCTGCCGGGTTTGCTCGGCTTAGCCTTTGTCCTTGGCTACTTGTTCAAAGGCGAGGGGCTTTTGGCCTTGGTGCCTGAGACTCGGCGGCGCCAGCTCGGGTGGATGCTCCTGCTCTTGCTGGCCGTCTTCGACTTTGGTCATTCTTCACGCAGCTTCCCCTGGCAGCAGGAGAACGATTTTGCGGCTCGCATGACGCCGCTGCTCTTCGAGGAGGGACTGCAGCTGCAGCCCCCGGCGGTGGCCGGATTCAACAGCGGCATCCTTGCTTGGGCCTATCCCGGGCCGGTCATCAACCTCGATGGGGTCGTTGATGGGGCGGTGCTGCCCTTCGCGCGGCAGCGCCGCATCGCGGCCTGGCTTCGCGAGCTTGGGGTTGCCTTCGTGATTGATAGCCCGAGGCAGCTCTACGATGAGGACCGGGACCGCTTCTTTCCCCACGCCAGCGGCAAACGGCTCGGAGCGAAGGGCTTCGCCGAACTCGAGCCTCTGGTGGTTTTCGACCTACCAGGCGTGACTGGCGAACACCGGGGCACCGACGTGCAGCTCCTGCTCAAGGTCCCGGGGCTGGCGGCGGCGAAGATCAAGCGGCAGCCACGCATCCTCGGCGAATACCGCGGTCAGAAGGTGGCGCTGCTGCCTGCCGAGTTCTTTGGCGCCCAGCCGCTGGTGGTCGACGACGGACGGACCCAGAGGATACTGAGCGCCCCGCTCAGCAATGCGGCCGGGCTCTACGTGCTGCCCTTACCCATCCCCAGCGGCAAGTTGATGCAGGGCCAAAAGACCCTGTTCCACTGGTAGCCGGCCCAGGCTCCACCGCTCTACCACCAAGGCGGGGTGCTGGGTCATCAGCTCCAGAGATCGCTGCCGTCGGTCTTGGAATCCTGCCGCTGGATCTAGCGTCGGCCCAGGAGGATCGATACCAACGAAAAGGGAAGCGTTTACCGCTCCCCTTTTTAGTCTAGGCAAGGTAACAGATGATAACTGCTCTTGCTCAGAACCTGTAACGAGGCTTAGACCTGCGGCCAGTCCATTATCTCGGCGCTTGCCGAGGCGAGGTCGAGTTCACCGGAAGCGCTGGAGTCGGATTCCGCTGAAACTGCCTGGCCTCTGCTGTGCTTTTGCAGTAGCGAACTCAGGCTCTGAATCAGGCTGTCCATTTCGACTGCTGCAGCTGCACTCTCTTCAGCGCTGGCGGTATTTCGCTGGGTTACCTGATCGATCTGCGCTAGACCGTCTTTGACCTGATTGAATCCCGATGATTGCTCATCGCTGGCCGTTGCGATACCTGCCACTAGATTCGTGACCTTTCCGATTTCGGTGACGATCTCCTGTAGCGATTCAGCGGTTTGGTTAGCGATCTCACTGCCATTTTCGGTCTTTTTCACCGAGTTTTGGATGAGGGCAGCCGTTTCGCTGGCCGCCTTGGCACTCCGTAATGCCAGGGCTCGAACCTCTTCGGCGACCACGGCAAAGCCCTTGCCGTGTTGTCCAGCACGAGCTGCTTCGACCGCAGCGTTCAGGGCAAGGAGATTGGTCTGGAAAGCAATATCATCAATTGTCTTGATGATATTGCTGATGTTCTGACCCGATTCGTTGATCTCCTCCATGGCGGCTACCATGGACTGCATCTGGGCGTTGCCTGCTTCTGCCGCTGTTCGTGCGCAAGCTCCCAGTTGGTTGGCTTGGTTGGCGTTCTCGGCATTCTGGTGGGTTTGCGCAGCCATCTTGGCCATGCTGGAAGTAATCTCTTCCAGCGAAGCCGCCTGTTCCACGGACCCTTGGGACAAGGCCTCGCTCGAAGAGCTGACCTCTCTACTCAAGGTCGAAACTTGTTTGGAGGTTTGTGCCACATTATCGATAAGCTCGGCCATGGCAGTATTCTTTTGCTCGACCTCATGCAGCTTTTTTTCGATTTCGATCGACATCCGATCAACCGAGGCAGCGAGTGTGCCCAGCTCATCCTGTGAGTTACGGCCCCAGCGGGCAGCGTAGCGGTAGGTGTCAAGGTAGTTGTCGCCTGAGTAAGGATCCTCACGCGGCCCCCGAGGCTGCTGTGAGGGGTTTCGGATTGAGGTGGACGGCTGGTG
>PDWJ01001774.1_pt1 | contig 26097 bp, 23 predicted proteins | sample 1430881 | NCBI WGS metagenome assembly PDWJ01 (sample SAMN01162460, study PRJNA174530) | Oral metagenome, whole genome shotgun sequencing project. | biome: Marine environment; feature: Marine mammal; material: Swab sample of the gingival sulcus; isolation source: swab sample of gingival sulcus...
ATGCATGTTACGGTAAAACGGCGCGTCACAGGTTCCGCAGTAGGAAACGCCTTTTCCTCTCAGTTCACTTTCCCCGGGAACGTTAATCGTATTGGCGCTGGCTCCGGTACAGATAATCAGGGTATCGCAGGTTACGGTAGATCCATCTTCTAGATGAAGAATTTTCTTTTCCGGGTCATCCAGATCGACTCTTATCACATTTGCTGTTTCGAGGTTGAGGTCAAAGCGCTCTGCGTGCTTGGTCATTTTTTCTACCAGATCAAAGCCGGTAAGTCCTTCCGGGAAAGCTGGGTAGTTATCCACCCAGTCGGTGAGAAGCACCTGTCCCCCGGGGGCTCCTTTTTCTATCAGGACGTGATCTATCCTTGCTCTGGCTGCGTAAAGCCCGGCGGATAGCCCAGCCGGGCCCCCACCTAAAATTATTAATTCGTAATGTTCTTTCATTGTTGTTTTGTAGCTTGGATAACCAATTGCAAAAACATCGTTATATCTGATTCAGGTGTCGTGCAGTTCATTCTCGCAAATCCTGATTACGGGCAAAAACGCTTTCACAAAAGGTTCTGAGATATAAGAGCTGTTCTTTTTGTAGACAAAAATACATAAAGGACAGCTCTGTCATTTTTATTTTGCTTTTTCAATCAGGGCAACTAATTGGGATTTACCAACGGAACCGGTAACCTGATCCACCACTTCACCTTTTTTAAATAAAATAAGAGTTGGAATCGCCCGTATCCCAAACTTGCCAGGGGTTTCGGGGTTGTCATCCACGTTCATCTTGGCAATTGTTACCTTTCCGTCAAATTCGACAGCGAGATCCTCAATAACAGGGCCGATAGCCTTGCAAGGACCGCACCATGGGGCCCAGAAGTCTACGAGAGTAGGTTGGTCAGATTGAATAAGGTTATCAAATTCTGCATCGGTTAGTTGAACGACTTTATCGCTGGCCATTATTGTCTCCTTTGTGCATAAATTGGTGTAATTCGAAGTCGAAAGAACCGGAAAAATAAAAAACATCCCTTTTTTTTCCGGCACACTTTACCTGCTCCATTTGTTACTGACAAGGGGAATTCCATATGAAGTCCGGTACAGGCAGGTCATTATTCAGCGGTTTTCTACATTGTTCATCAAAAAAAAAAAATCAAGGGGCGAGGTTTGACACAAAAATGTTGGTCATGGTATGTTACCTGCTTTCCTGTCAGAACAGGAAGTTGGTACCTTGTCGTGGTGCTGTTTTTTTCTGATTCACCGACATGTCCTTATTATCAGGTGGAAAGAAGAATATTACCAGAATGGAGTCTATAATAACAGGAGCAGATACAATGGAAACAGGTAAATCAAGGGAACTATTTGAGCTTGCAAAAAATGTCATCCCTGGTGGGGTTAACAGCCCCGTTCGTGCATGCAAATCTGTGGGCTGTGATCCGGTATTTATTACCAGGGCGGAAAAAGCGACCCTCTGGGATGCTGATGGCAATGAGTATGTCGATTTTGTTGGTTCCTGGGGGCCAATGATTCTGGGGCACTCCCATCCCGATATTGTTTCTGCCGTCAGGAATGCGGCAGAGGCCGGTACCAGCTATGGTGCGCCAACTCCCCTGGAGATAGATCTTGCCCAGGCTGTGGCTGATGCTGTTCCTTCGATTGAAAAAGTTCGCTTTGTAAACTCCGGTACCGAAGCAACCATGAGTGCCATTCGTCTTGCAAGGGGGTATACCGGAAAAAATGTGGTCATCAAATTTGACGGCTGCTACCATGGGCATGCCGATTCCTTCCTGGTCAAGGCAGGATCTGGAGTTATTACTCTTGGCATTCCTGGCAGCCCCGGTGTTCCTGAAGACATCGTCAAAAACACCGTTTCCATTCCGTATAATAACGTCGATGTGCTTGCTAAAACCTTACGGGATGCTTCTCTTGATATTGCTTGCGTGATTGTTGAGCCGGTTGCCGGCAATATGGGGTGCGTGCCGCCAAAACCCGAATTTTTAAAAACACTTCGTAAACTGACCCGAGAACTTGGAATCGTGTTGATTTTCGATGAGGTTATTACTGGTTTTCGTCTCAGTTACGGTGGGGCGCAGCAGTACTTTGGTATAACTCCTGATCTGACCTGCCTTGGTAAAATTATAGGTGGCGGTCTTCCTGTCGGGGCCTATGGTGGAAAGGCTGAGATTATGAATTTCATTGCCCCGGATGGGCCTGTGTATCAGGCGGGGACCCTCTCCGGTAATCCTCTTGCTATGGCAGCGGGACTGGCGACCTTGAACCTGCTTCAAAAACCTGGTTTTTATGATGAGCTTAACAGCAAGGCGGAAGATTATGCCAACAGACTTATCAGAGTTGCCCAGTCTGTGGGGATTGATGTGACCTTAAACAGGATTGGTAGTCTTATGACTGGTTTTTTTACCACAACTGAGGTTACTGATTTTGATTCTGCAATGAATGCAGATACTGAGCGCTATGGACAACATTATCGTCAGCTGTTGTCAAAGGGTATTTATATCGCGCCATCTCAGTTTGAAACTGCCTTTATCTCAGCCGCCCAAAGTGCAGAAGACCTGGATAAGGCTGTTAAAATGACTGAATGGTCATTCACAAAATTGCTCGAAACATGAAAAAACATTGACTATCCGGATCACTCGTGATATCAAGCTTTCCTATATTGTGTTGTTGTTGTTTTATTTCAATCTGGCAGGTGAGATGAGTGTCTGAAATAAAAAAGGAGTTTGTTCAACTGCTGGCTAATTATGGCCATATCGGGTTTACTTTTGTTTCAGCCATTCTCATTGGCCTGGGAGGTGGTATTTTTCTTGATCAGAAGGTTTTCGATGGCAGTACATCTCCGTGGTTTACCTTTATAGGGCTCGCATTCGGTATAGCTGCCGGATACAAGACGCTGCTTGAGATTTTATGGAAAAATAACAGAGAGCATCAAGAAAAAGACGGTGAAGAGTAGGTGTCTTTGTGGCAAAAGAGGTGCTTTCGTTACAAAAAATAGAGATGATCAGCCTGGGGGTTCTTGTTCTGCTGACAGGGGTTTTCACAGTAGTTATCTCCCCGTATTTTGGCTTATCCGTGCTTGTCGGAGGCGTGATTTCGACAGCAAGTTTTTTTCTTGCAAACAAGGATATTCTTTTTCTTGTGACGTCTGTGACCTCGCTGGCTTCTCCCGATGCCCGAAAGGCAACGGCTGAGCAAGGGCAGAAGGGATACCTGGTGAAGTTTTGGTTACGCCTTGTAATTACAGGTGTGATCCTCTTCCTTCTCATTAAGTGGGAGGCGGTGAGCATCTTTGGACTTATTATTGGTTTGTCAACGGTGGTTGTTGCCATTATGATTGTTTCGATATTTATGGTGGGACACTATACCCTCAAAGGGAGGAGGTGAAAGGAGTTATGGAACATCCGGTACTGTTTATTTCAGTTATTTTGGAGAAACTGGGCCTGCCCGTGCCCCATGGACCTGTCGGGCATTCACTGCTCGAACAGCTGTGTGCGCCCTACATGACCTACACCTGGCTGGTTATGGCGTTTTTGCTGTTTGTGGCAAAGGTGACCCTTGGTGATCTTGAAATGATTCCCGGAAAAGGTCAAAACTTCTGGGAGCTGGTTATTGGTGGAATGGATGACTTTTTTGCTGATAACATGGGGCGGGAAATGGCTGACAAGTTTTTTCCGATGATTGCGACATTTGCCCTTTACATCGCTGTGGCGAATCTGATCGGTTTGATTCCTGGTTTTATGTCGCCGACCTCTTCTATTAATACGACTCTGGCCCTGACGGTTATAGTATGGGTCAGTCACCATATTATTGGTTTCAGGGCTCATGGGCTGGCTTACTACAAGCATTTTACGGGACCGATGAAGTTGTTGATACCCCTTATGCTTCCTATTGAATTAATCAGTAATTTTGCCCGGCTGCTTTCGCTTTCCATCCGTCTGTTCGGCAACATTATGGCGAAAGAGACCCTGCTTGCGATTTTGTTTATGCTCGCTGGTGGTTTTTTTGCACCACTGCCGATTATGCTGCTTGGTGTTCTTGTATCTTTGGTACAGGCGATGGTTTTTGTGCTGCTGACAGTTGTTTATTTCTCTCAGGCACAGGAGCACGCACACTAGGATGCTGATTTGTTTGTAGCAGAGCCTGCTGTGGCTCGGCTGGATTAAAGTGATTAAAGCGTGAATGCGCTTAAAATAATGTTAGTCGTTACGTTTACTGGAAGAAGGCCAACCCCAAAAAAAATTAAGGAGAAAAACAATGGAAGGTAATATTCAACTGGCTCTTATTTGTGTTGGTGCTGCTCTCTCAATTGGTCTTGCAGGCCTTGGAGCGGGTATTGGTATCGGATCTGTTGGTAATGGAGCATGTCAGGGGCTTGCAAGAAATCCCGAGGTTCAACCGAAGTTGATGGTTTTCATGATTCTTGGCATGGCACTTGCTGAGTCTGTTGCTATTTATGGACTGGTTATTTCTTTGATTCTTCTTTATGCAAACCCCCTTCTTGGATGATCAGGAAGAATTTATGTGAAAGTCATCACTGAGGGTCTGGAACCTGCATCTGGGATTTTCATTGGTCGTTGTGGCTGAGGTATTTACTTCAGCCATGTTCGTTTATACGAAAGTCACCACTGAGGGTTTGGAACCTGCAGCTGAGATTTTCATTGGTCGTTGTGGCTGAGGCATTTGCTCCAGCCATGCTGGTTAGTAGTTGTCTGTATGATGTGAAGGGCTGCAGAGTTATCTGCAGCCTTTTTTTTGTCTTTAACTTTTCAGGTATTTTCTTTACTCCAGCTTGAAATTAAAATTTTGTTGCAATGTGTGAACAAGATATCGTAATAGAACCGTGTCGTTATAAACATGAAAAGAAAATACCTGAGGCAGGACTTCTTTTCGTGAATCCCACAGAAGCCGCCGAAATGGTAAGGAGTGCCTCTGCTTCTGGATTTGAAAATCGCTTTATTTTTCATTCAAATTTAAAGGTTGATCCTGGAGGAAAATTGTTTATCTGCGGCCCTGCTCTAGGGGCTCCATTTGCAGCAATTACTTTGGAAAAATTGATTGCATTGGGAGCAAAAAAGGTTGTTCTTTGCGGCTGGTGCGGGGCTGTTGATAGAAATATAAAAATTGGTGATGTTATTCTTCCTGCTAGAGGGGTAATTGGTGAGGGAACCTCCCGATATTATGGTCGTAAACTGTTTTCCCGGCCAACTGAGGGGCTGGGTTTTACTCTCCAGACTATACTGGAATCAGATGGAATTCAGGTCAAAAAAGGGACAGTATGGTCTACGGATGGTGTTTACCGTGAAGACAGAAACTATATTATGGGGCTTCATGACAAGTATTCGGTAATTGCTGCTGATATGGAATTTTCAGCACTGTGCAGTGTGGCGGAGTTTCGCGGGATCGATTTCGCCGCAGTGCTCATTGTTTCGGATGAAATTTGGGGAAAATCGTGGCGGCCAGGGTTTAAATCTCAACTTTTTAACCAAAAAAGAGAAGACGTCTGGACTATAATAAAAAATGCTGCTGGTAGTTTTTAGGAGATATTGTGGACAGTTTCCATCTTATCAGTTTGGGTTGTGCCAAGAATTTTGTTGACTCAGAAGTCATGATTGGCGCGTTGATAGAAAAAGGTTGGACCATTGTTGATGATCCTTATGGTGTTGATGTTGTTATCATTAATACCTGTGGCTTTATTCAATCGGCGGTTGAAGAAGCCATTGAGGAGATTCTGGAGATTATCAGGGTGAAAGATGACTGTCCTGATGTGAAGATTGTTGTCGTTGGTTGTCTGGTCCAACGCTATAAAGAAAAATTAGCGGAAGAATTTCCGGAAGTTGATCTCTTTGTTGGCACTGAAGGTCCTCATTTGCTACCAGGGTATTTGCAAAATTTCCGGGGAGATGAAAGCAGTACGCTTGAGACCCGAACAATACTGCCTCCGGCCTTCCTGATGGATCACAGAACTCCGCGGGTTCTGGCAACGCCGTATTTCCGCAGTTGGCTTAAAATTACTGAAGGATGCGACAATCGCTGTAGTTATTGCAAAATTCCGTTTATCAGGGGACGCCTGCGCAGCAGAATTTCTGAGGATCTGGTTGCAGAAGCTGTTCGCCTGGAACAGCGGGGAGTCAAGGAACTTTCTTTGATCGCTCAGGATAGTACAGCCTATGGCAATGACTTGAAAAAGGGTGATTATTCAATTGTTCGTTTATTGGAAGAACTATTGCAAAACACAACCATTCCATGGCTGCGTCTCCTCTATCTCTATCCTTCCGGGGTGAGTGATGAGTTGATTCGTCTTTTAGCAGGGGAGAGGCGGATCACTCCATATCTCGATATTCCTTTCCAACATGTTAACGACCGTATTTTGAAAATGATGAATCGTCCTTATGGTTATGATCTGTTAGAAGAGCTTGTGGAAAAATTGCGGACGGCAGTACCCGATGTTGCATTGAGAACAACTTTCCTTGTTGGTTTTCCCGGAGAAACTGAAGCCGAGTTTCTTCAGATAGAGAAATTTATGAAATCCCTTAAACTTGACCATGTTGGTGTTTTTGATTATGCCAACGAAGAGGGGATCCCTGCTGCAAAACTACCCGGCCATCTCCCGGATGATGAAAAAATACGCAGAAGAGATTATTTGCTGGAGCTGCAAACAACAATTTCCCGGGAAAAATGCCATAAGTACATTGGTACTGTGCAGGACGTTCTGGTTGAAGGGGTTTCTGTGGAGACCGATTTGCTTCTTGAGGGAAGAACGAAATACCAGGCACCGGAAGTGGATGGCTGTGTCTATATAAATGCAGGTAATGCCACTGCCGGGGATATTGTTCAGGTAGAAATAGAAGAAGCCGCTACCTATGACCTGGTTGGCGGCATAGTTGGGGTGCAGGCGGACAAGGAAAACTAATTTATGTACCGGCGTTTACCTTTTCCCGGAGATCTTTACCTACTTTGAAAAAAGGAAGCTTCTTCGGTTTTACCTTGATTTTCTTGCCTGTTTTCGGGTTACGCCCTTCATAAGAGTCATATTCCTTAATAGCAAAACTGCCGAAGCCTCGAATTTCAATATTTTCACCACGGGCCAATGTGTCCATCATGGTTTCAATAACAGTATTAGTTATCGCAGCTGCCTCACGATGGGGAATGTCAAGATCCTGTGCCAGTGCTTCGATAAGTTCCGATTTGTTCATACTGAACTCCTGTCTTCAAAAATCCGGTTTGTAGCCATAGCCTGCGTCTTAATGTGTAGTTTTTACAGTAATAATATAGATTTTTAACGCGTTGAAAACAGAGCTGCGACTATCTTTTATAAATACGGGGTACTGCAAAAGATTTGAGATGAAAAACCTGGGTATTTCCTTCTAAACATTCAAATTTAATCAGTTATTCAGAAGATTGTAAAGAAATTTCTATAAAAAAATCTTTTTTAAATCTGAGGAGTTAAGCTGTCTGTAACGCCCTGACGGTAAGTTGCCGAGGGCTAATTTCCCGTAGGCGGTACGTTTCAGTTGGAGAACAGGGTGATCAATACAGGCAAACATTTTCTTCACTTGTCGCTTTCTGCCTTCATGTATCGTTATTTCAACAAGGCTGTTCCGACCCTTTTCCGCAAGTTGCCTGAGACGTGCCGGGGCAGTTATTTTCCCTTCAAGAAGAATTCCTTTCTCCAACTGCCGAAGCCTGTCTGCTGATGGATGACCTTTAACCAGGACCTCGTAGGTTTTTTTTGTGTGATATTTCGGGTGCTGGATTTTTTGGGCCAGCCCGCCATCATTGGTGAGCAGAAGGGCTCCTTCTGTATCCAGATCCAGCCTGCCGACAGGAAATAGTCTTTCCTTGACATCCTTTAAAAGTGAGGTTACAACCGGGCGTCCCTGGGGGTCGGAGAGAGTTGTGATGTATCCGGCTGGTTTATTGAGCAGATAATAGACGCTATTGCTTTCAGGACGGATCTCCCGATTGTTAAAGTGAATTCTATGGACACCGGGAGTTATCCTGGTGCCGAGCTTTTTGATAATTTTACCGTCTATCTTGACTCTTCCGTGGAGGATATGCTCTTCAGCCTTTCTTCTGGAGCATATCCCGCATTGGGCAAGATATTTTTGCAGGCGTATCTGTTCCACCATGGATAGTAGATTATAAAAAGTATAGATTAGCGAAATTTTGCCGGTACAATTTTGTTGAACTTGCTGTCAACCAGAGATTTCGTTGCGGGATCGACTTCAAGAACATCTGTGTACCATGGTTTCATTCTGCAATCCACTACAATCGGCGGCTCGAGCCCTACGTGGAACCTCTGGACGGACTGTGCTTTTCCGTGGATATCCGCGGCAGGCTCGAAACGGGTAAAGAAAGTCCAGAGAAATTCCTGCATCGAACAGGTCGCCTCGGCAGTGTTATCAACAAGAAGTACAAACGGCCAGTTCTCAAGACCAGGATATTCCGCAAGTTCCTTGGCAAGTCCGGGTTTTTCCTTATACGACACACCCTGAATAACCAGTGTGCCCGGGAGGAAAACCTCAGGCTTGTCGCATGATGGTGGTAATCGTCCCGAGAATGTGGTTCGCAGTTCTCGCTTCTTTTCCCTGCCCAGTCCCATTATCAGAGCTTTAGAGCCCTTATTTACTGATGGTCCTGTATAGTCCAGGGTATCCTGGGAAACATGTGCAAAGATGAAAAGATCTGTTGTCCAGTTGATCCGCTCAAGCACGTAGGGCCAGAGCTCAGAAAAATTGGTAATATCAATGTCACCATCTGTGATGATCAGAAATTTGGTGAGTGAAAGTTGCCCTTCACCCAGGATCCGAAGGCCGCTGGCAAAGGCCTCTCTTGGATAACGGTTTGCAACTCGCGCTGCCGCCAGGCTGTGAAAGCCGGTTTCGCCAAATGTTTTCAGCTCTTTTATTCCCTTCATTACCAGTGGAAAGAGCGGTGAGAGCAGCTGCTGAAGATAGTCACCAATAAAAAAATCTTCCTGTTTGGGGCGGCCAACTACTGTTGCAGGGTAAATGGCATCCTTTCTGTGGTAAATATGACTTACCTGGTAAACGGGGTAGTCATGTTCAAGGGAATTATAACCATAATGATCCCCGAAAGGCCCTTCAGGATGCCGAAGCTTCGGCGGGACGATGCCTTTTAGCGCAAATTCGGCATTGGCTATCAGCCGATGTCCGCCAAGAGGATCATCTGTCACAGGCAGCCTGTCACCAATCAGCAGGGAAGCCAGCATAAGCTCCGGTACATCTTCCGGTAAAGGCGCAATGGCGGAAAGCATCAGGGCGGGGGGACCGCCAATGAACAAGGTAAGCGGCAAGGGCTGGTTCCGTTTTTCTGCCTCATAATAGTGATAGCCGCCGCCTTTATGGATTTGCCAGTGAATCCCCGTGGTTGTGTCGCTATGTCTCTGGATACGATACATCCCGAGGTTGTGTCCCTTTCCATCTGGATGTTCTGTGTAGACAAGGGGCAGGGTGACAAAAGGGCCGCCGTCGCTATGCCAGGATTTTAGCATGGGCAGGCTGCCGAGTTTTGGCGGTTGTTGGCAGCATTCCATAACAGGGGCCCTGGACTGGTTTTTCAGACCGATTTTCAGGCCATCCAGAAACAGCTGGCGGTTTTCCCAGATTTTTCTCATACCAAAGGGGATGATGTTTTCTGTTAACCGGATAATATCATTGACAAACTGCTGAGGCTTCTTCCCAAATGCAAGTTCCAGACGTTTTGACGTACCAAAGAGGTTTGTCACAACCGGAAAGTCCGAGCCTTTCACGTTGGTAAAGAGTAGAGCCGGTCCGCCGCGTGCGATAACCCGCCTGTGGATTTCCGCTATTTCAAGCTCTGGATCAAGCTCTTCCTCTATAACGAGCAGATCGTCTTCTTTTTTCAGCAGATCCAGGTAATTTCGCAAATCGTGAAGTTTCGGTGCTGCCACAATTACTCCTCGTGATGGTTGTGAGTGGTGTCACAAAGAAAAAGCCGATGGTATTCATTTTCGCTGAGATACTTTCTTAAAAGGGTCATGCAAGAGTTGGTGAAAGCAATAATCTCGTCGCTGTTTAGGCGTTTGGAAAAGAGTTCTGCAAATTCCTCCCTTCCCATGAGTCTCAAAAAAGTTTCAAATGACTTTTGATCCATTTCTGTACTGAGGCCAAAGCACATTTTTGAGCTGTCAATAGTCATAGTTTTATGATTTTTTTTGAAATTTAAAGAGGTAAATAGATTCAGGTACAAATTTAATTCACCAGTGGGCAGATAGACAACTGTTTTATATGTCACGCGAATGGAAAAATTATCCATCCATGGCCTTTGAGGATTAGCAGAGGGGGACGTTATTTCAACGAAAGTGCAATCCGGCCACGGTCTCTGTCAATTTCCATGACTCTGGCTTTTATCTTTTGCCCAAGTTTTACAACATCAGCGGGATCTTTGACAAAATGATTTGCAAGCTGGCTGATATGGATCAGCCCGTCCTGTTTGACACCAAGATCAGCAAAGGCACCGAAGCGGGTAATATTGGTGATTATGGCGGGCAGTATCATTCCTTCTGTGAGATCATCTATGGAATGGATGGTCTCATCGAATTGAAAATGTTCAAAACTTCTCCTTGGGTCACGCCCGGGTTTGGCAAGTTCCATCATGATATCGTTCAGCGTTTCAAAGCCTGTATTGTGATCAAGATATTTTTTTAGCTGTATCTTTTTTCTGGCCTTTTCCGATCTTAGTAATTCTTCAATGGTGGTGGCGTTGTCCTCTGCCATTCTTTTAACCAGAGAGTATCTTTCAGGATGCACTCCGCTCCCATCGAGCGGGTTTTTACCATTTGAGACACGGAGAAAACCAGCGCATTGTTCAAAGGCTTTAGGCCCAAGACGAGTAACCTTGAGCAGCTCCTTTCTCTCCTTGAACGGGCCGTTTTCTGTTCTGTAGGCAACAATGTTTTCGGCAAGGGTTTTACCAAGTCCCGCAACATGGGTGAGAAGAGAGACAGAAGCCGTGTTGAGTTCCACTCCGACACGGTTTACACAACCTGCAATTGTTGTGTCCAGAGAATCTTTAAGTCTGGTCTGGTTAACATCATGCTGGTATTGACCAACCCCTATGGATTTTGGGTCGATTTTTACCAGTTCGGCAAGTGGGTCCTGAAGGCGTCTGCCTATGGAAACTGCACCCCGGACGGTGATATCGTGGTCGGGAAATTCTTCTCGTGCAACTTGGGAGGCCGAATAAATAGAGGCTCCATCTTCATTGACCAGGGTGATAAGTGGCTTGCTCTCAAGTTCAAGAGCCCTGATAAAGCTCTCGGTTTCACGCCCGGCAGTACCGTTGCCAATGGCGATGGCATAGGGATTGTATCTGGTTACAAGTTCACGAATTGTCTGGGCAGCCTTTTCGCTCTGGACGGCACCCTTTACAGGAAAAATTGTTGTGTTTTCAAGAAGATCTCCCTGCTCATTAAGGCAGACTACCTTGCAGCCTGTTCTGTAACCGGGATCAATAGCAAGCACTGATTTTTGTCCCAGTGGAGCTGCCAGCAGCAGCTGCTTCAGGTTTTCCTGAAAAACAGCAATGGCTTCGCTGTCTGCTTTCTCCTTCAAACTGGATTTTAATTCATTTTCTATAGAAGGGCACAGGAGGCGCTGATAGCAATCTTCTAATGCTTCGGAGAGCTGCTGTTGCCAGGGGCCTGGTTTCAGATGCAGTTTTTTGACCAGGCGGATTCCGTCTTCTTGTGGTGGAGAAAGACTGAGTTTCAGGAACTTTTCTCGTTCCCCGCGGAGCATTGCCAGGAGTCTATGACCTGGAACCCTGGCAGCAGGCTCCTGCCAGTTGAAATAGCTTCTGTATTTGGCAGCTTCATCCTTTTTATTGTCATTAACTGTGGAGGTGATAACAGCCCTGTTTAAAAAGAGATTTCTCAACTCTTCCCTCGTTTTACGGTCTTCAGAAACGTCTTCGGCAATAATATCCTGGGCTCCTTTAATTGCTTCTTCCGGGCTTAGTTGCTCTCCGTTCGGTGCTGTCAAAAAGGGGTCAAGACTGACTCTGGGGCCTCCTTTTTTTATATTCGCTGCAAGTTGTTCCAGTCCGAGATCTCGACCTTTTTGTCCCCTTGTCTTACGTTTTGGTTTGTAAGGAAGATAGATATCTTCAAGCTCTGTGATGGTGGCCGCGTTTTTAAGGCTTGTTTTGAGCTCTGCTGTCAGAACTTCATTTTTGGTCAGGGTTTGCAGGATGAAGTTCCTGCGATTTTCCAGTTCCGTGAGTTTTTCAAGATGCTCCTTTACGGCAAATATCCCGGTTTCATCCAGGGTGCCGGTGGCCTCTTTACGATAGCGGGCAATAAAGGGAATGGTTGCTCCGGAGTCGAGCAGATCAATGGTAGCCTGGACGTGTTTTGCTGGTATCGAAGTAACGGCGGCAATTGATGCCGCAAAATCTGTAGACATAATTTATATTGGATTTAGCTGTGATAGGTTCGGGGTGATCGCCGATTTCAGGCTGCTGATATGGCTTCGGCAACAGAGAGGGCCTGCCTGGTTGCGGCAACATCATGAACTCTGACCATTGCAATGCGATGGTTAACGGCAAGAGCCGCAACCACCGCTGTGGCAAAATCCCGTTCACTCTCTTTTTTTACTCCGGTTATTTCACCAAGAAAGCGTTTCCGGCTGTGGGCCAGCAGCACAGGAAGCCCTATATCATTAAAAGAGGAAAGATTTTTAAGTATAGCAAGGTTATGGACAAGTTTTTTGCCAAACCCGATACCGGGGTCAAGGATAAGCCGCTTCCGTGCTATTCCGTGCTCTCCCAGCCATTGAATGCGTTCCAGGAAAAAATTATGAATCTCACGTATCACATCATCATAATCGGGATTAACCTGCATGTTCGACGGAGTACCCAGCATGTGCATGAGAATGATGGGTACATCGGTGCGGGCAGCAATCTTGACCATTTCCGGGTCAGCTCTGAACGCCGAGACATCGTTAATGATATTGGCACCGGCTTCAAGTGCCCTTGCTGCGACCTCCGCCTTCATGGTGTCTATGGAGATCGTTATCCTGGAGTGTTTACGAATTTCTTCTATGACAGGAAGTACTCTTCGAAGTTCCTCATCAAGGCCAACAGGGTCAGCAAAGGGGCGGGTAGATTCCCCGCCAACATCAATTATATCGGCACCGTCGTCGACCAATTTGAGGGCATGGGAAAGTGCCGATTCAACGGAAGTAAACTGTCCACCGTCTGAAAAAGAATCAGGCGTCACATTAAGGATGCCCATTATCTTTACTGACGTGTTACGCATGGGAAAAGGTGTTATTCCGTTTTGTTTTCAGGCGGTTCTTCGACAGTTTTATTCTGAGTTTCAGCAGAAGACGGAGGAGCTTTTTCTTCATCTTTGCCTTCTGCCTCATGTTGCTCCGGTTGCTCCTGGACAGATGCCTTGACCTCTTTTCTGGCTGTCATCTTGTCTGTGTATTTTCCGGGACGGAGCTCTTCTACGATTCTTTCCATGTCGGCAAGAACTATGGTTTCCTTTTCAAGAAGCTCAAGGGACATCTTGTCAAGAATGTCTCTATGGTCTGCGAGGAGTCTGGTAACTGTATCCATTGCAGTATCGATGATTTTTCTTACAGCTTCGTCAATCTGCTGTGCGGTAGCTTCACTGAAGTCACGGTTCCGCGCGATTTCCTTGCCAAGAAAGATCTGTTCCTCTTTTTTACCGTAGGTAAGGGCACCAAGCTCTTCGCTCATTCCCCATTCACAGACCATCTTGCGTGCAAGGGTCGATGCCCTCTCAATATCATTTCCAGCACCGGTGGTGATCTCGTCGAAAATGAGTTTTTCGGCAAGTCGTCCGCCGTAGAGAATACAAAGCTGGTTTTCCAGATAGGTTTTGGTGTGGGTGTATTTATCATCCGTTGGCAGCTGCATGGTCAGACCAAGAGCGCGGCCTCGCGGAATGATGGTCACCTTGTGAACAGGGTCTGTTTCATCAAGCAGCCAGGCAATTAATGCGTGACCCGCTTCGTGGTATGCTGTAACCTTTTTCTCCTTATCGTTGATGATCATGGAGCGCCGTTCTGATCCCATCATGATCTTGTCTTTTGCCTTTTCCAGGAGGTCGAGATCAATTTCGGCAGCACCGGAACGCGCGGCCATCAGAGCCGCTTCATTCACCAGATTCTCAAGATCTGCTCCCGAAAAACCGGGGGTGCCGCGGGCAAGTACTTCCAGATCAACCTGTGGAGACATCTTGGTTTTCCTGGCGTATATCTCAAGAATCTTTTTACGGCCTCCAACATCAGGAACAGGTACAACGACCTGCCTGTCAAAACGACCTGGACGCAGTAACGCCGGGTCCAGGACATCCGGTCTGTTAGTTGCTGCGACGATGATAACACCATCGTTAGTCTCAAATCCGTCCATTTCAACGAGAAGCTGGTTGAGGGTTTGCTCCCTTTCGTCATGTCCGCCCCCAAGTCCCGCTCCACGATGGCGCCCAACAGCATCGATCTCGTCTATAAAAATGATGCACGGGGCGTTCTTTTTACCCTGGGCAAACATGTCTCGTACCCGGGAGGCACCAACACCGACAAACATTTCAACAAAATCCGAGCCGGAGATAGAAAAAAACGGCACGTCTGCCTCCCCGGCAATGGCCTTTGCCAGCAAGGTTTTACCGGTACCTGGAGAGCCGGCCAGAAGAACACCTGTCGGGATACGACCGCCAAGGGCGGTGAATTTACCGGGCTCTTTTAAAAAATCGACAATCTCTTCCAGTTCTTCCTTGGCCTCGTCAATACCTGCAACATCCTTGAAGGTGACTTTATTCTCGTTTTGCTCGGTGAGCTTTGCCCGGTTTTTTCCAAAGGAGAGGGCTCCGCCTTTTCCTCCGCCTTGCATCTGGCGCATAAAAAAGATCCAGACAGCAATTAGCAGGAGCATTGGGAACCAGGAGACAAAAATCGTCATTAACCATGATTCTTTCTGGCTCTCCTTGACTGTAATATCTACACCGGAGTCCCTGAGAATCCTGATCATATCCATATCAGTGATCGGGTAGATAGTCTGAAACGGTTTGCCGTTATCAAGTGTTCCGCTTATAACATCGCCACTGATGGTGACACGGTTTATAGATTTGTGTTCAACATTGGACATAAACTCGCTGTACGTCAGCTGTGTTATATTGCCCTGAGGCTTGTTGAAGAGATTGAAAAGGAGGATCATGGTCAGGCCAATCACCAGCCACATACTCAGATTTTTATAAAAAGTATTCAACGAACTCTCCAGCGGTTCTGGTTTTGTGCAGATTGCTCTGCAACTGTTTTATTACTTGCAAGGCCTGGCCTCATAAATACCGGTCAGGCGCAAGCTCCTCTGACTTCCGGGCACAACATGGTTTCTTAAATTAAATATAAAAAAAAGAATGTCGAGTCCAGAATAAAAGAAAAATACATATTACCCGAATTTTGCAAAATCGTCCTGCAGTCTCTCCTGAAAGGAACTGGCTCTACCTGTTGCTGCCGGTGAATGACTGGATCGGGTTAACATTTTGCACGTTTGCTGCCAGTTCCTTCAGCCCCTTGACGAGTGCCTTTGCTCCGCTGACAGTCGTTGTGTACGGTACATGGTAATCAAGGGCTGCACGTCTGATTCTGTAGGAATCCTCAGTGGTTCGTCGTCCAAGAGAGGTGTTGATGATCCAGTTAACCTGGTTGTCCTGAACCTTGTCCAGAATATTTGGCCGTCCATGGGATATCTTGTTGACAAAGGTACATTCAATTCCCTCATCAATGAATCGTTTGGCTGTTCCAGTTGTGGCAAGGAGCGTGTATCCGAGTTCCAGCAGGTCTTTTGCAACGCTGATAACCGCGTCCTTGTCACTATCCCGAACACTGATAAATACATTACCACGCTCAGGAACCTTGGCACCTGCGGCAACGTGAGCCTTTACAATTGCAAGGCCGAGATTGGTGTCAATCCCCATGACCTCTCCTGTGGATTTCATTTCCGGTCCGAGCAGGGTATCTACATTGTCGAAGCGATCAAAGGGGAAAACAGCTTCCTTGACCGCATAATGAGATATTTCTGTTTCCCGGGTGATTCCCAGTTCTTCAAGGGTGGCTCCGAGCATTATTCTGGTTGCCAGTTTTGCAAGAGGCACACCGGTTGCCTTGCTGATAAATGGAACGGTTCTGGATGCTCTTGGGTTGACCTCAAGCACGTAGAGTTGGTTGTCCTTGACAGCAAACTGAATATTTATCAGGCCGATAACTCCGAGTTCACGGGCCATTGCTTTGGTTGCATCTTTTATTTCCTGCACAAGTTCCGGGGATAAGGTGTGGGGAGGCAGTACACAGGCGGAGTCGCCAGAGTGGATTCCTGCTTCCTCAACGTGCTCCATAACACCGCCGATGATGGTGGATTTGCCGTCACTAAGAGCATCAACGTCAATCTCGATTGCGTCTTTGAGAAATTTATCGATAAGTACCGGGTGCTCCAGGCTGGAGCCTCCTATAGCTTTCATAAAATCCTCAATACCTTTATCCGAGTAGACAATTCTCATATCCCGCCCTCCCAGAACATAGGAGGGACGAACAACAACCGGGTAACCAATCGTGTTTCCCGCCGCCAGGGCTTCCTCCAGGGTATTTACCGTGGTGTTTTCTGGTTGACGCAGGTTAAGTTTGTGCAGGAATTTCTGGAATCTTTTTCTGTCTTCAGCCCTGTCAATGGCGTCCGGGTCTGTTCCAATAATGGTAACTCCCGCGTTTGCGAGAGGTACTGCCAGATTCAATGGAGTCTGGCCGCCAAACTGGACGATAACCCCATCCGGTTTTTCCTGGTCGATGATATTCAGTACATCTTCTCTGGTGAGTGGCTCGAAAAAGAGTTTATCACTGGTGTCGTAGTCCGTGGATACTGTTTCAGGGTTGGAATTAATCATTATTGACTCAACGCCGATTTCCCGCAGGGCAAAGGCTGCATGTACGCAGCAGTAGTCAAATTCGATTCCCTGGCCGATCCTGTTTGGCCCGCCGCCGAGGATAATTATTTTCTTTCCTGTTGTTTCGGTTGCTTCATTTTCCTGCTCGTAGGTGGAATAGTAGTATGGAGTGTAGGATTCAAATTCAGCGGCACAGGTGTCCACCCGTTTATAAACAGGAGTTATTGCAAGCTTCTTTCTTAAATTGCGGATTTCATCCTCGGTTTTGCCCGTGAGGAAACCTATCTGGTAGTCAGAGAAACCGTACTCCTTGGCGGTTTTCAGTAATTCCCTGTCAATACCGGCAAACCCTTTTTCCAGAATCTCTTTTTCTGTATCAACGATCTGCTGAAAATTAAAGAGAAACCAACTATCAATCCGGGTGAGCTCATACAGTTCGTCTATGCTCATTCCACGTTTAAGAGCTTCGTAGATTTGAGCAATTCTCAGAGAACTGGGAACCCGTAATTTATCGGCAAGATCCTGTTCATCAAGATGGGCCTGAGAGTGTTTGCCGTCTCCACTGAAACCAGAGCGCCCGGTTTCCAGGGAACGCATTGCCTTTTGAAAGGCTTCCTTAAAGGTTCTTCCCAGCGACATGGTTTCGCCAACGGATTTCATCGCAGTAGTGAGTATATCATCTGTTTCCGGGAATTTTTCAAATGTCCATCGTGGAATCTTGACAACGCAATAGTCGATGCTTGGTTCAAAAGCGGCAAGAGTCTCTTTAGTAATGTCGTTGGGCAATTCATCAAGGGTGTAGCCCACCGCAAGTTTTGCTGCAATCTTGGCAATTGGAAATCCGGTAGCCTTGGATGCCAGAGCAGAGGATCTGGAAACCCGCGGGTTCATCTCTATAACCATCAATTCGCCATCTACAGGGTTTACCGCAAACTGCACGTTGGAACCACCAGTTTCAACCCCTATTTCGCGGATGATTGCGATGGCAGCATCGCGCATATCCTGATATTCACGATCGCTCAGGGTTTGCGCAGGGGCAACCGTAATACTGTCTCCGGTATGAACTCCCATGGGATCGACATTCTCAATGGAACAAATAATAACAACATTGTCTTTTTTATCCCGGACAACCTCAAGTTCGTACTCTTTCCAGCCCAGCAGACTTTTTTCCAGCATAACCTCAGTGGTCATGGAGAGATCCAGGCCAGCAGTACAGAGTTCTTCCAGTTCACGCTTGTTGTAGGCGATGCCTCCTCCGGTTCCACCCAGGGTGAAACTCGGACGAACGATGATTGGAAAGCCGATCTGCTCAGCTGCTTCCATGGCCGCCTCCATGCTCTGTACAATATGAGACTGAGGAACCTTGAGACCTATTTTCTGCATTGCATCGCGAAATTCTTCACGACCTTCCGCCTTTTTTATAACATCGATATTCGCTGCAAGAAGCTCAACGTTATATTTTTCAAGGATACCCTGTTCTGCAACCTTTATCGCAGTGTTCAGTGCCGTCTGACCGCCGAGGGTTGGCAGCATTGCGTCAGGACGTTCTTTTTCAATAATTTTTGCAACAAATTCCGGGGTGATTGGTTCGATATAGGTTGCATCTGCCAGCTCAGGATCGGTCATAATGGTTGCAGGGTTTGAGTTAATAAGGATAACTTCATACCCCTCTTCCTTGAGGGCCTTGACCGCCTGGGCTCCAGAGTAATCAAATTCACAGGCCTGGCTGATGATGATAGGACCGGAACCAATGATGAGGATCTTCTGTATATCTGTTCTTTTAGGCATGGTAGTTTATATGGTTAATGTTAATTGCATGTGCTGTTTATTGGATGCCTGAAACTTACTGTGCTTTCATCATGTCCATAAAGCGGTCGAACAGGTACTTCGCATCGTGTGGGCCTGGTGCAGATTCTGGATGATATTGAACAGAGAATGCAGGGTATTTGGTGTGTCGCATTCCCGCAAGGGTATTATCGTTTAAGTTAATGTGAGTGATTTCCACGTCATTTTCGGGAAGTGTTTTAGGATCAATGCAGAAACCGTGATTCTGGGAAGTTATCTCCACATGGCCGGTGGTCAGATCCTTTACCGGCTGGTTACCTCCTCTATGCCCGAATTTCAGCTTATAGGTAGCTGCGCCGTAGGCAAGCCCAAGCAGCTGATGGCCTAAACAGATACCGAAGATTGGCTTCTTTCCAAGAAGTGTCTTGATGGTATCTACAACCCCCTCAACGCCTTCGGGATCTCCAGGGCCATTTGAGAGAAAGATCCCGTCTGGATTCATTGCCAGGACCTCTTCTGCGCTTGTGGTCGCCGGGACAACCTGCACTTTGCAGCCCTTTTCTGCAAGTAGACGCAACTGATTATATTTTATGCCAAAATCAAAGGCGACGACTGTAAATTTTGCATCTGCTGGTTCTGCGCTGGAAAAATTACTGCCTTCAACGGGTTCATTGTTCCCCCAGCCGTACGGCTTTTTACAGGTAACACGCGTAACCATGTTTTGACCGACAAGTCCTGTCCAGTTTTTTGCCCTTTCAATTAATATATCAGCATTATCCGCCTGGGTGGAGATGGCACATTTCATGGCCCCTTTGGTACGGATATGGCGAACCAACGCTCTCGTATCAAAGCCTTCAACTCCAAGAACATTAAATTTTTTAAGAAAATCGGCAAGGGTCTGGGTAGAGCGAAAGTTGGACGGGTAGGGAATGTATTCCTTAACGAGAAAGGCCCGTGGATGGGCCGCTGCGGATTCCATATCCTGGGGATTGATTCCATAATTTCCTATCATGGGGTAGGTCATAGTGACCAGTTGCCCTGTGTAGGAGGGGTCGGTGAGAATTTCCTGATAGCCGCTAAGTGAGGTGTTAAAAACTATTTCTCCAATAGCCTCCCCATGACCGGTGAATGATTTTCCTTCAAAAGTTGTACCGTCTTCCAGGGCAATGATTGCTTTCATGGTTATCTATCCTTTTTATGTCTGATACCTGTTGATTGTTGCATTTTGAATTTGGCAAGTACACCTGAGGTATGTTGGAATGTCGTGATATCCTGGAAATACTCTGTAGGAGGGTCTTTTTTGCCCCCTGTCTCGCAGGCAAAAGGAAAATTCTAACCTGAAAATATAAAAATAGTCAATAACAAACAGGATCGCAAAATCGGCGATGATCCTTTCTTCATCGCTTCTTCTGCCCCGCCATTTTCACATAGTCATGTAGTAATAACCCTCGTATAATTTTGATCGGATTTAGTCAGACAAGCCGTAAGACAGTTTGTTATCCTGCCTGCTACCTGATAAAGCTGCCAGCGAAGTGTTTACCATGAAAATGCAGCCTTCTTTGTTTTCAATTCCAACCGGATATTCATGGCGAGTAAAGCCGAGACGCTTGTATAATTTCAGAGCTGATATGTTCTGCTCATATACGAACAAAGAATAACAATCTTGAGTATTTTCTGTTGAGTCAATGAGCAGTTTCAATAATTCATAACTTATTTTTTTACCTCTTAAGTCAGGAGTTAGAACAATTCGGCTTAAATGATTGCAGCCAAACTTGTCAAAAACCTGGGCAAAACCAATTAAACAATTCTTCTTGTCAAAAAATGAGTATGAACTACCATCGCTCCATTCTATTGTTTTTTTTACTTTCTCAATTTCAAGTGGAAACGTAAGTGATAGACCACCCCAAAGTCTTACGTCAGTCTCGGTTTTAAACCAACTGCATATGATATTTAAATCTTCTGTTGTGGCTTTCTCAATTCTCATTGAGCGTGTTTAAAATTTGTAAAAAACAATAAAAAATATCAACATAAAAAACGGAGGGTTCAGCCTAGGTACGCTGAACCCTCCTGTGGAAGGTATTGGCTCTGAACTACAGGTTAAAATACTTTCTGTACCAATCCACAAATTTACCAATTCCAAATTCAAGGGTTGTGTTTGGCTTGTAACCAAAATCCTGAACCAGATCATCGACATTGGCATAGGTTGCCGGCACATCACCCGGCTGCATCGGCATGAAGTTTTTTTCCGCCTTTTTACCAAGCACTTCCTCGAGCACTTCAATATAGCGAAGAAGCTTTTCCTTATTGTTGTTACCGATGTTATACACCCTGTATGGACAGTATGATGTTGCCGGGTCAGGGGAGTCTCCACTCCATGTTTCGTTTCCTTCTGGAACCTTGTGAATCACCCTGTATACGCCTTCGATAATGTCATCGATATAGGTAAAATCCCGCTCCATATTGCCGTTATTAAAAACATCGATTGGCCGCCCTTCAAGAATTGCCTTGGTAAACAGGAACAGAGCCATATCAGGACGCCCCCACGGCCCATAGACCGTGAAAAAACGAAGACCGGTCGTGGGCAGCCCAAAAAGATGACTGTAGGTGTGGGCCATCAGCTCATTAGCTTTTTTGGATGCAGCATACAAGGAGACCGGATGATCAACGTTATCGTGAACAGAAAACGGCATCCTGGTATTCGCTCCATAAACAGAACTGGAAGATGCATAAACAAGATGCTTCACCCCCGAATGACGACAACCCTCGAGGATATTTACAAAACCAACGAGATTTGTATCCACATAACTATAAGGATTTATAAGGGAATAACGAACCCCGGCCTGAGCGGCCAGGTTCACCACCGCATCAAACTGATTCTCGGTGAAGAGTTTTTCCACGGCCCCACGGTCAGAAAGGTCAATGTTTACATGGGTAAACGCTTCTCCCTCTGCCAAGGCAGCCATACGATCCTTTTTTAGCTGTGGATCGTAATAGCCATTTAGATTATCAAGCCCAACAACTTCAGATCCAGCGGCAATCAGTTTTTGAGCCAAATGAGCACCGATAAACCCGGCACCCCCGGTAATTAACACTTTTTTCATTTATACACTCTCCGATCTATCAGTCGTCGAAATCACCTTCCGGCCCCTTATCTACATCCAGAGTCTGAGCCCGTTCAATGATCAGTTCCTTGGTCCAGTCTGCTTCGTTCTCAATTTTGGCAGCTTTAGGGCCTAAATCATAAGAACCTGCTTTCATAATAAGTTCTTTAGCAATAGTTCCGGTTCCGGCTGCGTTAAAAACATCAGTCAACATCTTGTAAACAAAATCATCAACCAAACCAACCATTCGCTCCCGCACATCGGCTGGTTGAGAAAGTATCAGAGACTCAAAAGGCAGGTTAAGTTTTTTGTAATTTCCACCAGTCCAACCCTGTTCCGCGGCATATGCAGTCATACTTGCCCAGATTTCCTCTGTTACTCCCTGTCCCTCAACCTTTATGAAATTACCATCGCTGTCTTGGACGGCATTTCCAAAGTCGTTTACCTCAAGTCCCCAGCTTACCATCTGTAACGCTGTGGCAACATTGGCTTTTGTTGTTCTTGTGTTCGCGGCAATTGCCCGGAGTTTATCGGAATTGTTTCCTGATGTGCCATGCTGTGCCCCGGAAACACTATAAGGTTCGAGAGCCTTGTGAATCTCTCCAGTCAACTCCACCTGGATTCCGGAACCACTGGCCTCAAGACCGTGGGAGGAACCGTTATTCAGTGCAATCCAGTCCGCAAAAACAGAATGGGCATTCAAACCTTTAATTAAAAAGGAAGCATCATCAACAGTGGATAGGCCTTGATTTCCCTTGATTTCACCAACCTCGGTCTCCAGACTGGCCCAGGTGGGGATAAACTGGCTCAACTCAAGATTAGCCAGCAAGTTTTTATCATCTGGCATATGAGAAGCATCAACAGCAATAGATGTTATTCCCGCGTCAAACATGGACGGAATTTCCATCTTGGCGAAAGGGATATCCGCTTCGGACTTAATTCCGTAATGATCGGCGTGAATAGCCACAGGAACAGTGATCCCCAACTCATTACATGCGGCATCGACGGTAAGAGCAATATTGTAAAAATTTATCGGGCAATATGTGGTTTCAGAGCGCGCGATTTCAATAATAATTGCCGCATCGGCCCGCTGTGCTGCCAGAAGAGCCCCACGAATAACAAGGCTGTTTCGTCCATTGGCTGCAATGGTCATTGCGCCACCCTTTTTTATCATAGCCTGGTCTATAACCTTGCCGCTGACAATAAGGGCCTTTGAATTGGGAAATCTTTTGGCGATATTTGGTGGTCGTCCAATTTGAATTAATCTATTAAAATCAGCGAGATCTGACATAATATTCCTCCTTGCATTCATTATTTTCCAGTAAAGCTGGCAGACGGTGCTGAAATTCCAATTACAAAAATGCACACATCCACATTCTATGTAAACAATATCTCTATCAGTTTAAAATACTTACTTATTTTTAATCTTCGGTTCAAAACCAGAAAAACCCTTGCTGCCAAAAAGACGAACCGCCACTACGCTTATCTCATACAGTACCATTAAAGGTACACCCATCATCATCTGATTCACAACATCAGGTGTGGGGGTAAGCAGAGCAGCAATGATAAAATTAATGAGAACAGCGTATTTTCTGTTTCTTGTGAGAAAATCGACATCAACAATACCAACTTTAGCAAGAAAAACCATAAAAAGAGGCATCTCAAAAATCACTCCGAAAGCAAGCAGCAAACGAATTGCCAGAGAAAAGTACTCACTTACAGCGGGTAGTGATGTCAAAAACTCATTATTATATCCAACAAGAAATTTAAAGGCTGGAGGGAAAACGACAAAATACCCAAACATCGCACCTCCAATAAAACAACAGCTTGAAAGCAGTACAAAAGGGATCAGGATCTTTTTTTCATGAGCAAAAAGCCCCGGGGCGACAAAGCGCCATATCTGGGAAAAAATAACAGGACTAGCCAGCAGGATTCCACAGACAAGCGCAAGTTTCAAATAAAAAAAAAACCTTCCTGATATGAGGTAAATATAAGTGATGTCCCCGCAGGGAGTTCTTCCGTCAGGGGGCGAAAAAAGAAAGTGCCAATGGGACGTATAACGGCATATGAGAGGCAAAATCCAGCAAATACAGCCACGAAGGCTATAATAAGGCACGAACGTAATTCTCGCAAATGCTCCGTCAATGCCTGCTTTTCAAAATTATCAGAAGTATCGTATTGCATCGCTATCAGAATTGGGCTCATGGTAAAAAAATACGAAGCCTACACGCACCCACTCAATACCATTTACTCTTTTTTTTGGCAAGCAATGGTTCATTCCCAAAATCGGCGATGATTGTTTCTTCATTTCTCTTTTGTGCTTTATTGCACCATTTTGGGGTGGCCGGATTCGCGTGGAATGGGTGGCCGGAATCAATGGAATACTCAATTATCAGGAGTTATTCATTAGCCTACTTTAAACACTACTGGAGATACTTTGTTTTTTAATAGTATATCTTTTATCGCCAAATTAACAAAACTGCCCATTATCATTGCCTGCTCAGGAGAAATTCTCATTTTATAAAATTGATCAGGGTACCTCTTTATTACATCTAATAGATGCTCTCGATTTTTTCCTATAGAAAAATCTCTAATTGCTTTAATATTGTTTTTGTCAACAAATTCCAGTATTTTGTCTCTGCGGTACCTGTCGTTCTGGGTTTGTATTTCTTTTGCTATGTCTCTCGTGTCTTGCTCGGTTTCTATACATCTGTATAATTCTTCTAGTAAATTAATCGAAACACCCCATTTTTCAGAATAAAAATCAAAAGACATGTTAAATTTATTATCTTTAATTCTGTAGTCATTGACTTTAACCGATAACTCACCACTGTTTAGCCAATTAATTCTTGAACCATGTATTACTGGTATGTCTAATTTAGACCCCCAATAGTTTAATATTATAGATGCAGCTAACGTGTCGGTTTCTTGAACAATAACCGAACTACCTTCAATGAATTCTCGTGCATTCTTAGCATTAATTCCTTCTTTATATGTTTTCGATATACAATTAGGGTTTATTGTATCTATTCTTCTTTTTGCAACTTCAACCTTATCTAATCCAATAGTGTCGAGTGACATATATAGCTGCCTGTAATTACTTATTTCAAAAACATCATAATCAGCAATGCGTATGTTTGAGAAGCCATTTCTACTTAAAGCTTCTAGTACATAACATCCCACACCACCTATTCCAGCTAACGCAACGATAGAGTTGGAAATTATGTTTTTATCTGTTTCGTCTAAGTAAACTGACTGCATTTTAAAAATTTCCTCTTGGATATCATATTTCATAATCAAAGTCCTTTACAAATACTTTTATGTCAACCTCAATAGAACCGACTATTGTAGCCGTATCCTCATTACAATAATTTTTATAAAATCATATAAGTTGTTAGATACCACTTCTCTATGTCATCATTTCTAATTATTAAATATGGTTTTTTATAGGAATATTCAATTAATTCAAATCTATTCGTTGTACAAACAATTATATCAACTTTTCCGTTAAGCAAAATATATGCCTTTTTAGATAAAGCAGCATCTATTCTGTAAATTTTCTATCTTTTCAACTTGTTCCCAAAATGACTCCCGGGTAGCACGAACAGTTGAGGTTATACCGGTCAGAGGGAGCCAAAAGCTCCCGTCTGCCCACAGTACCGTGTTACAGGTTCGTACACGGCTCCTTATGCAACGCCCCATCTTTGATAACGCTTATTTTCCATGATTCAGAAATACTGTTCGGTGTTCCGCACTTGACAGGTTTGTTGTGTAAATGGCGCTCCTTCACTTTCTACATGGCCCGTTGTATCGATTGCCAGGAAATCCAGGAACCTCACTTCCCGGCCTTGACCAACCTTGCTTTTCTTTTGATGTATCTGTTTATCAGAGAGATAACCGGAGAGCGGGTAGATGGGAGACGGTCGTGATTTACTTGATCGAAAAATTTAGAGAGGTCAGTAATTATATACCCTTCGCCGCTTTTCACGATCCTTTACGCAGCCTCTACCATCTGTTGCTAATTGCAACCGGGGCGAGAACCGTAGCTGTGGAACGAAAAGATCGGATCGAGTATTGGCTCCAGCGGTATCTTGAGCGTTGCGTGAACCACACGATCGTATCCCCAGTAGCCGGGCGCCTGCTTCTTGGCATTGCCTTATCCTCTGAAAGGATGCTTGCAAAATAAAAGTGCGGTTGAAAAATACAAAACAAAAACAATAAAAATATATGTTGTCAAATTAGTATGTTGAGTCGAGAATTATA